>WNGI01005479.1_pt1 | contig 21513 bp, 18 predicted proteins | sample 5400621 | NCBI WGS metagenome assembly WNGI01 (sample SAMN13153374, study PRJNA577476) | soil metagenome | isolation source: 20 cm soil or saprolite under Garry oak tree replicate 1 | place: USA:California | collected 2016-06-15
CGACATCTGCTTGTAGTTGTACCAGGAAGATCCGGCGTTGAAGCACTCCCAGTACATGTTCGCCTCGGCCATGCCGTTGCAACCACCGGTCGAGCGGTTCTCGGTCACCCCGATCAGATTGTTCGGCAGCGCGCCGCGACTATAGTTGATCGATAGGTTGTCCTGCATCGCGATCAGCGGTTTGCCGCCGTTCTGATAGTTCTGCTCCACATAGATGGTCATGTAGTTCGCAGACGGCCCGTCGTAATCGCCATCCAGAGTGCTCATGAAGTGGAACTCGTGGGGATGGTAACTCTGGCCCGAACCCACCCAGTTCGTACTGTACTTCACATAGTAGCTGAGATAGACAGAATTGGACGGCGCGAACTTATGCCGCTGCGCATCGCCAGATGTTGGATATGTCGACCCCTGCAGCCAGTGATACTGGGCTGAGGCGGTGCTACCCGAGATGTGCTCCGTGGTGGACAACTGTACGTTCGTGTTGTCGTACCACCCCCGCGACGCCAGGTTTGAATTCTCGAAATTTTCCTGGAAGAGCAGCGTACCTCCGGGAGGCGGCGGCGGCGCCGAATCCGAGGAACAGCAAACGGTCAGCAGTGCGCTGCCGACGACCAGCCGGTATTTGGCGTTGATATTCACGCTTCCCGGTGCCACACCTGTAACGAGGCCGGAATCCGTAACCGTCGCGATAGTCGTGTCACTCGAGCTCCATTGAACCGGGCGCACGATCGGTCTGCCGCGACGGTCCTGCATTGTAACACTTGCCTGGGTGGTCTGGCCTACCTGAATCGAGTCTGAAGCCAGATGCACCTGAATCGATGCAACTATTCTGTTTGCGTCCGCCGATAAATCATCGGTGTTGAGTCCATCGGGCCCGACCGAGTCTGAGCACGACGGTATGAATATCAGTGCAAGGGCGGTTGCCATCCCACCCGTGAGTATGCGGTTCACGAAGACACCCATGAATCGCGCGACTTGCTTCAGGTGGGTCGTGAACGCCTCGGCGGCGGCGTGCTGCGTGGCTTACACTGCGCAGAACGCGGGGAGGTGTATCACAACCAGCAACGCCGTAGGGACGGCGCGCATCTATATGCGTCAGGCGAAACGGTCGTATCGCCATTGTTGTCAGCGTTGAATCTTCAGTGAAGCAATCGCGCCGTGCTGCGCGCGCATCATACGGGCTCGGCCATAATCGTGCCCGCGTGCCAGAACTCAGCCGATTACCAGCTTAGGCGCGAGGGTGGGCCTTTTGGTAGACTTGCTTAAGCCGCTCGATGCTCGTGTGCGTGTAGATCTGCGTCGTGGAGATTGAGGCGTGTCCGAGCAGCTCCTGAACCGCGCGAAGATCTGCCCCGGCTCCGGTCGCCTGTCGGTCCGATCCCCCGCAACAACTCGTCGCGCTTCGACTCGTAGTTCCTCAGCGCCAGTTGAGCGTGATCGCCAATCGGGATGATGCGCTCCTTCCTTCCCTTGCCGCGCACTTTCACCTGCTGCGAGAGCAGGTCGATGTCCATGCGGTTGATTCCGCGCAGCTCCGAGAGCCGCATTCCTGTCGAGTAGAACAGCTCGAGGATGGCAGCGTTTCGTACGTCGCCGAAGCGTCCCTCTTGCGCCTTGAGCTCGGCTGACTGAAACAACAACTCGATCTGGGCGCGATCCAGATAACCGGGGAGATACTTGTCCTGCTTGGGAGAATTCACGCCCCGCGCCGGATTGGCTTCGACTTGTTCGTTGCGGTGAAGGTATTTGTAAAAGCTCCGCACTGCCGACAGAGACCGAGCGATCGATCGCTTATTGAGCTTTCTGCGGGTGAGATGCCCCAGAAACCCGCGAATCGCGAGCCGATCGAGTCCCTGCCACGACCATTCCCGCACACCGTAGTAGCTGCCGAGAAATGAGACGAATTCCTCGAGATCCCGACGATAGGCGATGACGGTGTTGGGAGAGACATCGCGTTCCTTGGCGAGATGGGTGAGGAAATCTTCGACAGCTTGCGGTTCGCTCATCTCGGCGCGGCGAGCGAGATGGACTCCGCGAATTTGCTCGAGATGTCCTCGACTGCCTTGCGGTCGTTCGATAGTCGCTCGACTGCCGCGACTTCGTGGACGCCGTTGGCCTCGATCCACTGCTGCATTTCCGCTAACGCCCGCCCTGCGAACATCTCTCTTTTTTGCTTCTTGTCTCTGACTCTCTGCGGCAGCTCGTCGAGAAGGCCGAAGTTCGCGTTCATAGGCTGGAAGTGTTTCGGATCCGCTTCGCTCATGTAGCGATAGAGCGCACCGATCATCGTCGTCGCCGGAGGAATCACCGTCTCGTTGCCCGAGAGTAGGCGCGCCAGATTGATCCCGGCCAGCAGACCAGTCGCGGAGCTTTCTGTATAGCCTTCGACGCCGGTAATCTGGCCGGCGAAAAGAAGCTTCGCGTCGTCCTTCGCTGAAAGATGCGGGGTCAGGGCAGCTGGCGAGTTGAGATAGGAATTGCGGTGGATCGAGCCATAGCGAAGAAACTCCGCGTCGGCGAGACCAGGAATCATTCTGAGAACGCGTTGCTGCTCCGGGATACGTAGCCGCGTCTGAAAGCCGACCAGATTCCACATTCGACCAGCGCGATCCTCCTGCCGAAGTTGCACCACAGCGTAGGCCTCCCGACCGGTGCGCGGATCACGCAGCCCCACCGGCTTGAGTGGTCCGAAGCGCAGCGTATCGCGTCCGCGCTTGGCCATCACCTCGACTGGCATGCAGCCCTCAAAGTACGGGACTTCGTCGAATTCGTGTCCGTGATATTGATCCGCCGACATCAGCGCATCGAGAAACGCGTCGTACTGCTCTCGCGTCATCGGGCAGTTGAGATACGCGCCTTCCTCATCCGCGCCCGCCATTGTCTCCTTGCCATAGCGTGACGCCCGAAAAACGATGGAGTCGTCGATCGAGTCGCGAGAGACGATCGGCGCGATCGCGTCGTAAAACGAAAGCGAACCAACGCCAAGCCGCGTCCGAATCGCCTCGGCCAGCTTATCCGACGTAAGCGGGCCAGTTGCGATCACGCAAGGCGCGTTTATCTGCGTAGCTTCTTCGCGACGAACATTGATCCGCGGTTCCGACCCGATTCGCTCGGTCACCGTGGCTGAGAACAGATCGCGATCGACGGCGAGGGCGCTGCCGGCGGCGATCCGCGCGACGTCAGCAGCTTCGAGGATCAGCGAACCGAGCAATCGCATCTCGGCCTTGAGTAACCCATGCGCGTTGGTGAGCTCGGTGCTTTTGAAAGTGTTCGAGCACACCAGCTCGGCGAGCTTGTCGGTCTTGTGCGCCGGTGTCGTCGTTACCGGACGCATTTCATGCAGGTCTACGTCGAACCCGCGCCTTGCGAGCTGCCAGGCGGCCTCCGAACCGGCGAGACCGCCCCCGACGATGGTGACTCGCTGGCTCAAACCGCCACGGCTTCAGTTTCGGGCGATGGCGCGACGTCCCACTCGTTCGCGCACTTGATGCAGCGCCGGTAATCTCCACGCGTCTTGGTGAACTTCGCCTCGGCCCCCACGTAACCGCACTCCGGGCAGGTCTCGGCGACCGGCTTGTCCCAAACCACAAAATCACACTTCGGGTAGTTGGAGCAGCCGTAGAAAGCCTTCCCTCTCTTCTTGGAGCGGCGGACGGCGATGTCACCACCGTCCTTCGGACACTTCACGCCAGTCGGCATCGAGCGCGTGCCTCGACACTTCGGGAATCGGCTGCAGCCGAGGAACTCTCCCGAGCGGCCGTGACGAATGACCATTGGCGCGCCGCACTCGTGACAGATTTCATTCGTTGGCTGCGCCGGCTTGCGATCGCCGCGCAGAGGACGAGTGTACTTGCAGTCCTTCGGATGGTTCTCGCAGGCTAGGAACGGACCGAAGAATCCACCGCGCGGCACCAGCTTTCCTCCACACTCAGGACATTTCTCCGACCCGATGGCTGACAGATCGTGCGCTTCACCGATCAGCGCTTCGATGTCTGCGCTCTTCACCGATTCGGCGAATGGTCCGTAGAAATCCTTCAGCATCTTCCGCCAGTTCACATCACCGTCCTCGATCTTGTCGAGGTCGCTCTCCATGTGAGAGGTGAATCTGACGTTGAACACATCGGGGAAGCTCTTGACCATCACCCTCTCGACCTGCTCGCCGAGCTGTGTTGGGAAGAACCGGCGTTGCTCTAGCTGCGCGTAGCGGCGATCGACAAGGGTTGAGACGATCGATGCATACGTGGACGGACGGCCGATGCCGAGTCTTTCCAGCTCCTTGACCAGACTCGCCTCGGAATAGCGCGGCGGCGGCTCGGTGAAATGCTGCGAGGGAGTGATCGCCTTGACTGGAATCTCCTCACCCTTTTGCACCGCAGGGAGGCCCTGCTCCTCTTCCAGCGGTTTCCCTTCTCCCGCCTCGCGCACTTCCTTGTACAGACGCTGGTAGCCGTCAAACTTGACGACGCTGCCAGTCGCTCTGAACAGGAACCGGTCGAAATCGAAATCAACTGTGGTCGTGTCGAAGATGGCGGGGACCATTTGCGACGCCATGAAGCGCTGCCAGATCAGCTCATACAGCCGGTACTGGTCTTCCTTGAGGTATTTGCGAATGAGCTCGGGGCGGCGCGCTGGATCGGTCGGCCGGACGGATTCGTGCGCGTCCTGCGTGTTCTTCGATTTGCCGTCCGAGTACAGACGCGGTGCATCGGGCAGATACTGTTGGCCGTACATCATCCTGATGTAATCACGCGCCTGTCCCGCCGCCGGATCCGAAACCGAGCTTTTTCGCGGCGTCCTGCTGCAGTGTGCTGGTGGTGAAGGGGGCGGCAGGATTTTTTCTCCGTTCGCGTCGCTTGACCTCAGTGACTTGAAAAGTCTTCCGCGGTTTGAGCGCGGCAAGAATGGCGTTCGCTTCCTTCTCGTTGCTGATTACCGGTTTCTTGCCGTCGAGCAGGTGTAGCTTCGCCGTGAATTGCTGTCCATCCTCCTCGAGAAGTGCTTCGATAGTCCAGTATTCGACCGGCTTGAACGCACGAATCTCCCGCTCTCTTTCAACGAGCAGTCGCAGCGCCACGGTCTGTACGCGTCCAGCTGAAATTCCCTTCTTTACGGTTTTCCAGAGAACCGGGCTCGCCTTGTAGCCGACGAGGCGGTCGAGCACGCGGCGCGCCTGCTGCGCATCGACCTTCCGCTCATCGATCTCTCCCGCGTTCGCGATCGCGGACTGAATCGCGTCGCGAGTGATCTCGTGGAAGAGAACGCGTCTAACCGGCGCCCCGTTTTTGGACTTGATTTGCTGCGCGACGTGCCAGGCGATCGCTTCACCCTCGCGATCGGGGTCGGTGGCGAGAAAGATTTCTCTCGAGACGCGTGCAGCGCTCTTGAGCTCGGCGACGGTTTTCTCCTTCCCTGGAATCGTCACGTACTCGGGCTGGAAACCGTTATCGATGTCGATTCCCATCTTTTTTTCGGGAAGGTCGCGCACGTGACCGATCGTCGCGCGCACTTTGTACGCACGCCCGAGATACTTACCGATGGTTTTCGCCTTGGCCGGGGATTCGACGATTACCAGCGACGTCGATCCCGGCTCCGACGGTTGATCGCCGTCGAAAGCAGGCGCGGTCTTTCTCGCTTTCGTCGCGCGGGTACCACCCGCCTTTTTTGTCGGGCGCGCAGTCGCAACCTTTCGTGTCGCGCGAGTGCCTTTGAGCACCGGAGGGTTGGCCTTGGATTTTGCCATCTCTTTAGTGCACCGTAGTGTTGTCGCCGCCGCCGGACGAATCTTCCAGGCCAGTTCCCTCGAGCATGCCACGCAAATCATCCAGGGCGATCCGTCCCTCGAATTGCATTAGCGCGCGCTCGATGATGTGCTCCAGCTCCGGGCCGTTGATCGCGCCCGAGCCACTGAGAGACAGCAAGTGGCCCCATGCTTCGGGAGCAAACCGCCCCCGCTCGTGTGGGCCCATTACGCGGAACGTCGTCTGTGCAGGAATTCGTTCGTCCATTGGGGTCAAGTAATTAAATTCTGGTCGAGGCGAGCTCGACCACCTTTGCTATAAGTTGTTGTCGTGCAAGGATTTCCGTGTCCAGCACCGTGTCCGCAGTTTCATACAGCGCGCGTCTTTTCAGGTAAAGGTCCCGAAGAGCAACGACCGGGTCGCGGCCCGCCAGCAACGGTCTCGTCTCCACCCTGCGCAATCTGCGAGCGACTGCCTCGGGTGACGCTCTAAGGTATATGATACGTCCAGCGGAACGCAAAAGTTCGACTGATCTGTGTTGCGTGATCCAACCGCCACCCGGAGATAACACCATTCCGCCCGTCGCGCTTAGTTCTTCAGTCAGCGCGAATTCCATCGCCCTGAAGTGTTCCTCGCCCTTCAGCCGAAAGATGTCGCGCACGTTCATCCCCGCCCGCCGCTCGATCTCCTGATCGAAATCGAGAAACTGTCTGCCCAGCTGCTTCGCTGCCGCCCTGCCGATCGTGGTCTTCCCCACTCCGGGAAGCCCAACGAGGATCACGTGCGGAGCTGAAGCCTTAACGTCGCTGTCGCTCACTCAACGACGAGATGTAGTTCTCGTAATTGCGTCGCGTCTCCTTCAGCGCATCTCCGCCAAACTTTTCGAGAAGCGCCTGGGCGACGACGAACGCTGTCACTGCTTCCGCAATAACTCCCATCGCTGGAACCGCCGTAACATCACTTCTTTCCGCGACCGCTTGCGCTGGCTTCCGCGTTTTCATTTCAATCGTTCCGAGCGGACGCATCAAAGTGCTGATTGGCTTCATCGAGGCACGGATGACGATCTGTTCGCCGTTGCTGATGCCGCCTTCCATGCCGCCGGCGCGATTGCTTCGCCGCCGAACACCCCCAGCTCGCACATTCCCCTCGTCCGGATCTATCTCGTCGTGCACCTCAGAGCCCTTCCGGCGCGCTCCTTCCACGCCTAAACCGATCTCAACGGCCTTTACCGCAGGAATCGACATGACAGCTGCAGCGAGCCGGCCATCGAGTTTTCGGTCCCATGAAACGTGGGAGCCTAGTCCAACCGGCGCCCCATCGCAAATCACCTCGGCGATCCCACCAAGGGTGTTGCCGTCCGCTTTCGCGGCGTCGATGCGTGCGATCATCTCCTGCTCGGCTTTGCGGTCGAGAGTGCGCAGCTGCGATTCGTCCGCGGCAGCGTTCAGATCAGAGGGCATTCTGTCCGGACGTTTGGCGTCGATGCCGCCGAGGTGCACGACATGACTTCCGACAGTGATTCCGAACTCGCGTAGAAATCGTTTGCAGATCGCTCCCGCGGCGACGCGTGCGGTAGTTTCTCTTGCTGACGCGCGCTCGAGGACATCGCGGGCATCGTCGCGATCGTACTTGAGCATTCCTGAGAGATCCACGTGGCCAGGGCGTGGCCGCGTCACCGCGCGCTTGCGCGCTGGATCACCCTCCCTGGCCGCGGGATCCATGATCTCCTGCCAGTTCTTCCAGTCGCGGTTCTGTATCAGCATTGCGATCGGAGAGCCAAGCGTCTCTCCGGCGCGCACTCCGGACAGGAATTCGGCGTGGTCAGACTCGATCTGCATGCGTCTGCCGCGCCCATAGCCCTGCTGCCTTCGTGCGAGCTCTGCGTCCACGTCAGCAGCCACCAATGGCAGCCCGGCGACCATTCCTTCGAGGATGGACACGAGCGCGATCCCGTGCGATTCGCCCGCTGTAGTGAATCGAAGCATCCGGGACAAAGAGAACCACGGCGTTGCCTGGTGACAACCCCTCGTAGACGCCGCAGCCGCGCCGTGCTGGCGAGACCATGAAACAAAAAACCCGGCTTGGCGCCGGGTTTTTTGTCGAGATTTTCAGCTTACGGACACGTCGTGGTAAACGTGTTGGGCAGCTGCGCGATGACAACTCCTCGCGCCGTCGCTCCAACCAGCACCAGTTCGCCCGAGGGGCGAAGGGCAGCCGTAATTGGGCCGATGATCGGATCCTTGATCGGAATCGTCCCAACTCGCAGGTAGCAATTGGTGTCGTAAATCTCCATCAGCGGCTCAGATGACGCGGCGAAAGCAAGACGCGTGTTGAGTGGGAACGAGAAGTTACCCGTGTTCTGCGGATGGAAGTCGAGACCCGCGTTCGTATTAGTGGTATTGAAAATACCCATCAGGCGAAGTGCCGGATTCAGCACGTAGGTCGAGTCGGCGCGAATTGCCGAAAGTCCACCGTCAAAGTTGATGGCCACACCGAACATTCGCGCCGATGTGTTAGCGATGAAGTCCGTCACGTCCTGCGGGGGCGACACGCCCAGGTCAATGTACGGGTAGGTGGGATGATCACCCCTATCCACGTCGTACATCATCGCGCGGCTGTTGATGACGCTTCCCCCCTCGCCAAACACGGCGCGCCGGAAGTTGCCGGAGCTACGGACGAACGTTGTGTCACGGAATCCGAGCTGCTGGATTCGCACGACCGTGGATCCAAGAGTTACCGGATCGATGAACGGCACCAATGTGGCGGAGTCGACTCCGTTCGCATCGAAGCGTACGATCTCCAGCGTGTCACCGCGGGCACCTGTCTGGCCGATTGCCTGCTCGAAGAAGAAGTGCGAGCTATGCCTGTCCGACTTACCAGCGGCCGTCACGCCGAGCGTGAGATTCTCCCACCGTAACGTGCCGTTGCGGTCAGCAAATGGCGCCGGCTGCCCCGTTGTGGGCGTGGTGGAGTAGGTAAGGATAACGTCGTTGCAGATCCCGCCCGCTTCATGGCACGTGGCGCCGATGAACTGAGGACGATCACTGAAGTCATACTTAGTGCGTACCCGGATCGGCAAACCGCTTGTCGCCGATGTCGTAGTCGTAATGGTGTACACAACGATGTTTGGCAGCATGTAGCGGAAGACCTCGAGACCACTGCCGCTGACACCGGCGTTCAGATCGACGTAGCTGATCTGAGTGCCGCCGGAATTCGCGACGAGCAGAGTGTCGCCCTTCGTACCGTTGCGGTCGCGCGGCCAGGCTGTGATACCCCATGGGCGCGAGCCCACAATCACGGGAGCCTTGAAAGACGAGTCCGCCAGGTTGAAGACTTCGACCCGGTTTCTCGTGATGTTGGTGAGGTAGAGGCGATCCTTGCCCGCGTGGTACAGTGCGTCGGCTACTTGTCCACCGAATGGCAGCGACCGCGTCACGCCGGCCACGACTGTAACCGTATCGACTCGATCGGCGCCATTCGAGAGCTTCGCGTACGCTCTCACGCCGTTCGAGTTCCGCCCGAACACCTGGATGTAGGCAGTCGTCGGGAAGGTCGTGTAGGGCAGCCTCATGGTGAACGTGTGCGGCTCGAACGTCAGCTGTCCACTCGACACGAACGTCGCCGAGTCGTCGATCGGTCCACCCGGAGTGCTCCGCACCTCGTAGCCGAGCTGACTGATGCCACTCGGATCGTCCGCTTCGACGTGAACGGTGTCGGTCACTTCGATGCGTCTGCCATGTCCGCAGGCGTTGTCGTACGCTGAGTTGCCGACGCAATACCCGTTGACTACCGGCACGGAGTTGATTTGAGCCGCGGTTTGCACATTGATGGTGATGCTCGGGCCCGTTGTCCGCTGTCCCAGCGAATCTCGCAGGAATGGCGTGATTGTCAGCGTACCCGGTGTTGCGTTGGCGGGAATCGCGATCGTGTCCTGCATCGTGGTCGAATCGAGCAGCGGACTCGCGAAGAGCACTGAGTCGGCGCGAATCACCGGGCCCGTCGAATTCAGTCCCAGTGACATAACCTTGGTCGCCGCTTTACCCATCACGGTGACAAGAATGGATTTGCCAACAACCGCGGAGCTTCCGGAGAACGGACTCAGGACTTGCACCTGCGGCGGCGGAAGATTGCCGGTCGCCATTCTCAGGGTATCGACCCCCGAGCTGTTGCCAGCGCCGTCGTATGCCGTGGCCGTGATCGTTACCGGCGTACCGGGAGGAACCACGCGCGAGGCGAACAGCGTAAAGGGCAGCTGAATGTCAGTGACCGCGCTCGTGAACACCGTATCGAAAACGAATCCCACCGCGCCAATTGCCTGGACGTGGATCGTCTTAAGACCAAGGTTGTCTTTCGCCTCAGTCGTGAAGGCGATCACGGTATCAGGACGTCCGGTGATGGGTGTGAGCGTTAGGGTAGGGGGAACACGATCCCTCTGCGGGTCGATCGACGTGTTGTCGTTGCACGCCCCGACGAGAAGGGAAATTGATGCTGCAACCGCGGCCCACGTGGGGCCGCGGCGCAGTCCACGGACAAGAGCTTTATGCATGCGAGTCACCTTTAACGGGTGGCTGGTGGCATCGGGTTGGACGAGGCGCCAGGAATCGGCGCGCCGTCATCGATGATGTGTGGCGTTACGAGGATAAGTAGGTCACGCTTTTCGTCGTTGGTGCGCGTCTCGCCAAAGAGTCTGCCGATGATCGGCAGGTCGACGAGGAGCGGAATTCCCGACTTGGATTGCGTGGTCTGCGTGACGGTCAGACCGCCGATTACCGCGGTCTCGCCATCGCCGACGAGGAGCTGGGTGTCGCCCGATTGCTTGCCGAAAATGAAACCAACGTCCGACGCGGCTAACTGGGCGTCGGAGTTCTCGGCGTGCAGCAGCAGCAGAATCTGGCGGTTGTTGGTGATGTGCGGCGTAACTGTGAGGATGATACCGACCTGCTTCATCTGCACCGTGGCACGCGGCACCGCGTTGGGTGACGCGCCACTCAGATTGGCAGTGTTGGCGTCGAGTACTCTGATCGGAATTTCCTGACCGACCTGAATCGAAGCCTGGCGATTGTCCAGCGTCACGATGCTCGGCTCCGCCTGTAGGTCGGCCAGACGAACTTCCTGGAGCGCGTCGAGGAAACTGGTGAGCTGGAACTTGCCGAGCGCCGTTGAAAATATGACGCTGAGCGCCGGATTGATGACTCTGGCGTTGGCGTTGGCAATGGCGGAGAGCGCGTTACCGCCGAGGAGAATTCTGTCTCCCTGGAACGGCGTGCCGCCGCCAAGGGCGTCTGGAACACCGTCGCCGTTGGTGTCGATCGGCTTGAGCGTCGCGGGATCCGGGCGCTTGACCAGCTGGCTGAAGAACTGATCGGTGCCGGTGCCGAGGTCGTACGAGAGGCCGATGTCTTCGATGTTCGTTCTGTTGACGAAGATGATCTTGGCCTTGATGCCGACCTGCGGAGTGCGAACATCGAGACTCTGCACGTACTGCAGAACGTCGGCGAGGCGCGAAGCCGTCTCGGTGATAATCAGCGTGTTGGTGGTGCTGTCGGCAGCGACGAGTCCGCGAGCGATGCACTGTGGCCGGGCGTTGCTGACGACGTTCCCGCTGCTTTGAATCTGCGGACAGTCCTTCTGCAGTAGCTGCTGAATGGTCGGAACGAGCGCCCCGGCGCGCGCGTAGTTGATCGAAACGAGCCTGGTCTGGAGCGGCTCCGATGCCTGGCGATTCAGAATGTTCGCGTAGCTGTCGACTGTGATGATTCCGGATACGGGATCCTCAGACGCGGCCAGACCCTGGCCCTGCAGGATGGCACGCAGCGCGACATCCCAGGGCTGGTTCTTGACTTCGGCGGTGATCGTTCCGGCCACATCCTTGCCGACTACGATCGTGCGTCCCGAGAACGCCGCAAACGACGCGATGACGTCGCGGATGTCGGTGTCCTGAAAGGTGCTGGTGATCGGCTGCTGCTGCGACTGCTGCGCGGTCGAGAAGAGGCCGACCGGCAGATCGCGGGTCGACGTCGTTCTGGCGGGAGCAATTTCCGCAGCGGGCGGGGTCGGATCATCCTGCGTGTCGGCCTGCGCCGTCGAAGTCTCGATCTGGGCGACAGCCTTTGCGCTGGGCGTCGTCACGGATGTTGGCGCCGGCGCCGTGGCAGCCTTCGCAACGTAGCCGGTGGCCGCAACCCGACGCACTGGCGTTGGCGTTGGCGCTGGCGTTGGCGCCGCGACGTAATTGGACCGGCGAGAGCCGGATGACCACGCGGTGTACTCGGAGGTCTTCCCACCCGTCACAGAAATCCGAATTTCACGACTGTTGCGCGTCACCTGATAGGGATGCTTCGCATCCATCTCGATGACGACGCGGACGATATTTGGCCGGTACTGCGAGTAGCGAATGTTGGTGATTCCGCCCCGCGAAGCTTTATCGTAGGCGCGGTGCGACATGTAGAGAGTGGCTCCCTTCAGATCGACCACTACCCGAGCGGGCGCGTCGAGCGTGAAATCCTGCACGTCGACAGCAGCGTTGATCCCGATCACCACCTCAGTCTTCCCGGAAGACGGGACCACACTGAGTGAGTGAACGGATGCTACCGACGAAGGCAGAAAAAGGAGCGCCGCAGCGGGCAGCGCCTTCAAAAAGCTCATTGACGAAGCCTCATTTTGCTCGAATCGGGCGGCGCTATCGGCAGGAGCTCCTGGCGACTATAACCGAACTCTTCGATCGTGAAAATCACTGCTTTGGGCTGGATGGCCGCGACGCGCATTCTGCCTAACGTCTGGCCAACCTTGACCTTGTACTGCTCTTTAGACGTGATATCTCGCAAAACCGCAACAGAGTTCTGGCCGCGCGGGTCGTAGGCAACGCCTACCAGTTTCAGGTCGTTGAGAAGGGGCTTCAGCTCGGAGGTAGACAGCAGCGACACAAAAGGATCGCGACGTCCGGCGCCGTCGTACTGAAACACCTCACGGTTGATCAGCACCTTGGGGGTGGTGTCGGCCGCCGCTGCCGGCAATGGCAGCGCTCCCTTGCGGGGATCCGCAGCCGGTTTTGTTGCCGAAGTTGGTGAGACAGCTCGCGATGCGTTTGGATTCGTTGACGTGGTCGAAACCGGGCGCGATGTCGACTGCGCAGTCGGATTATTCGCCGCTGCGGGTCTGCGCGGCGCCGGCGCTGCCACTCTCTCGGGCTGCGCGTCGCCAAATCCGATTGCCGCGGCAACCTTGTGGACGGCGCGCGTCACCGGGTTGTTCGACAGCGTCGGCGACGCAACGCGTCGAGCGCTCGCACTGGCCGATGTGTTCGGATTCGGCTTCGTCGTCGCCTGCACGCCCGCTTGCGCCGATGCTACGCCAGCGAGAGCGGTCGAGAGGGCCAGAGCGAAAGTTAGGAATCTCTTCATTTATTTCACCGCCGCAGGCGGGACGTATGCCGTCGTGCGTGCCACGTAGGTCTGCACCTGGAACTCGGTATCGATGAGCGATTCACCCTTCTTCACGCGAGCCTTCGTCTTGTCGGCGACGGGATGCAGCTTGATCATCATCGTAACGGGAGCGATGATGCGGTTAAGCGAGCCAACGTTGCTCAGGAACTGACCCACCGGGTGGTATCCCCCGATGACGCCCAGCTTGTAGCGGTAGGTATCGAACTGCTCGCCAGGTAGCACGGGCATAGGCTCCACCGAGGCGAGATCGAGTCCGACGCGACGAGCCGCAGTCGAGATGTCTTCGAGAAGAGCCGGCACTTCGTTGCTCCGCGGAACTAGCTGACGCATCACCTTGAGGCTCTGCTCGTATTCGGCGGACTGCGCTTTCAGCTTTTGCAGGCTGCCCTGCGCAATGTCGGCCTTGGCCTGCTGGTTCTTCTTGTCGAGTGAGTCGACATGCACCTGCACCACCGCCATCTCTTCCGACTTCGGCTTGTAAAGGAAGTACCAGTAAGCGCCGAGCAGTATCACTGCTGCCGCACCGATACCTACGAGCGTCTGCTCGCGCTTCGTCATGTTAGCAGCGATAGCCATGTTAACGCACCGCCGAGACTACGAGTGGAACCGTCTTGATTGCGAACGGCGGCGGAGGTTGGGTCTCCGCCTCGAGTGTGAACTCCGTCACTTCCTTTCCTTCCGTCTGAACGAGGTCGGAGCGTGACAGCTGCACGTTCTGAATGAATGGTGACGCTTCGAGCGACTTCATGAAGCGCGTGAGCGCCTGAATGTCGACTGTGTGTCCCACGATTTTGAACTTGACTTCTTTCGCCGCTGCAAGGAGTGAATCGCCCCTCGCCTTCTTGGCCCGATCTCTCTCGGCGGCTCTCTCACGCGGGGACTTGGCGCTGCCGGCAGTATCGCTTCCCGCCTTCTTCACCGTCGTATCCGCCATCGCCACGCTGCGCGGCTGGCTCGTCTGAGTGATCTCTCTGAGCCAGGTGTACTGCGGTAGCGCGTTACTGATCTCGTACATCAAGTGCGACCACATGTAGCGCGAGTCGTCGATCGACTTGATGATCGCGATCTGCTGATAGAGTGAGTCGCGAGTCGCCTCTGCTCTCGCCTTCGCGTTGAGAACGGCGCTGTACTGCGCCGAATCCTTTACTGCCTTCGTCTCGCGCGCGTCGAGCAGCGCCCCTCTCGCCGCCTGGCTGATGAACATCAGCACGATCAGCGCGCCCGAGGCTCCCGCCGCGGCCACCGCGCCAAGCATGTACTTGTCGGTGATCTTTTGGGTGAGGCCGGCGAGCCAGGGTGGAGGCTTGAGGTTGAATTCAAACTTCGTCGGGGCGGAGGTCTTCGCCTTCTTCTTCTTCTTTCCGTCCCCGGGAAGGAGATTGATCTCGATCATTGTGTGTTTGCTCCGGGGTCAGTTCTTGCGAAGCGCAAGGCCAATTGAGAGCATGAGAAGCGGCGCGACCTCATCGGTCACCAGCGACTCCAGCGCGCCCTCTCTCACCGACATTGTGGCGAGCGGGTTAGCGAGCTCCACGGGCTTTCTGAGTCTTTGCCCGAGCGCTTCTGTGAGACCCGGCGTGCGCGAACCGCCGCCGCAGGTATAAACGACCTTCATCTGCCCGTCGCCTTTCAGCGATGTCGACAGGAACGCGATCGCGCGCTCGAGACCGGTAGCGATTTCTTCGGTGCGTTGAGTGATCACCGAATCGAGCTGCGGCGACCGGTCGTATCCTCTGATCAATGCCTCTGCATCCGCGGCAGAAAGTCCGTGCTCGCGCTGCAGATCCTCGCGCAAACGACGTGTTCCCACCGGCAGGTCGCGGGTGAGAATCGGAACGCCATCGTCGAGAATGTTGATGTTGGTGACTTCATGACCGATGTTCACGAGCCCGACCGCACCGCTCATCGCCGACGGGTAGTTCACCTCGAAGGCGTTGTGTAACGCGAAGGCGTCCACGTCCATACCCATCGGCGTGATGCCAGCTTCGGCAAGGATGCGGAGCTTCGCTTCGACCAGGTCACGCTTGGCGGCTACGAGCAGAACGCTCATTTCGTCCCTGCCGGTGCTGCCGTTTTCGTCGAGGATCTGAAAATCGAGCTCGACCGAGTCGACGTCCGGAACGTGTTGCTCGGCTTCCCAGCGCATCAGCTCGCGGGCCTGCTGTTCCTTGACCCGCTCCGTCTTGATGCGCTTGATGATCACGTCGCGGCCACCGACGGCGGCTACTACCGCCTTGGTGTTCCCGCCGACGGCCTCAATAGATGTGCGAATGACGTCCGAGACGAGGTGCGGATCCATGACTTCGCCTTCCACGATGGCATCATCGGGAAGCGGAGTGATCGCAACCTTGACCAGTTCTGGCGTAGACTTCGAGTGATCGACGACGGCGACCTTTACGAGGCCGGATCCGATGTCGAGCCCTACGGTAGTCTTCTTCCGGCCAAATAACCCCATCGCGGCCCTTATGAATGAATAAGAAGCGGGTTTTACTCGGGCGCGCGCCGCATTGCTACGGTCTAGAGGCGTGACAACCTAAGAACCCTGTTTGCTTGCATTTACATGGAGACCAACCTCGTGGCACTGCTGCCTCCTTTGGTCCGTCACCACTCGTTCGAACTAAGACACGATTCAATTGGCGTGAAAGTAACGATGGGCTACGAAGCTCTCAGAACAGTTCCGACCACCACCGTTCCGAAATTCGGTCGATAGAAATCCAGCCATTGAGCGCCCTTTTCACCGTGACGAGTGCGCCGATGCGTCGCGTAACAGCTGACTGAAAAGGAGCGTCACCCGCGTCCGCAACGAGCCAGTAAACGCTGGAGTCGAGGCGAGTGAGGTAGACGGTTACAGCGACACCAAAGGTTTCCGACCCCAGCGATCGCGTCTCGCCGACCGCACTCGGCGCGGGCGAGTGGTACTGCCACTCCGCGATCGTAGCACACCCGCTACCAAGACGGCGATCAGGATCAGGGCGAGTAGCGCCACGGCGAGCACGAATCCGGCTCGGTCTTTCGCGGTCATGGCGTTCTGTTGCGCACCGCGATCGACACCGTACCGGAATCAGCCGGCGTCAACGGACGACCCTCTATCGCGAGCCGCGCCCGGCTCTCGGCGCGCGCGGTGATGCCAACTCTCGCCAGCAATAATGGCGACGCGCCCGCTTCGAGACGCGATCCTCCGGCGTCGAAGTACTCGAATCGCAGTCCGGTCATTTGGGGATTGGTGCTGTGCGCGCGGTACGGCCCACTCAAGGGCTGTATTGGACCGCACACTGACGCCCCCACAGCGTTGCAGCGCCGATATCCGAGATACCATTCGCCATCGGAGGCGCGATAGAGGCTATACCTACCGCGTCTCACAAAACGAACCGGCGCGCCCGGCCCCAGCTCACTGCTCAAAGCATCGGTGAGAGTGACCACGAATCCTTTGCCGCTGGCTGCAGCTCCTGATAGTCCGAAGGCACTGCCCACTGGACAGCTCGTATCAGACGACGTGGAGCGAAAGCCGGAGATCCGATGCCTCTCCCAATGACTTCCGGTCTCGACCGAGTCGCGGTAGAACAGCACCAGGTCACCGGTATCGGGTTGTGTAAGGAGGGAAGTCAGCGTATTCCCGCGCGGCGAGACTCCGGCGGACAGACCGATTTCGATTGCGTCCTGCCGCTGGCACACCACTGAACTTCCGATGGTCGCGAACATTTCGATCGCCGAATCGGCGAGAACCCGGACGGTATCGGCGACCGCCATTCCGCGAATGTCGGTCGCTAATACGTCGATGGCGTCCCGGACATCCGACCGTGCGTACAACAGCTCACTCGCGCTCCGATAAAACCGTTGCTGCCGCACCAAGGTCAATCCGATGGCGCTGCTGATAACGCCAATAAGCGCCAGCACCACGGTGAGCTCGATCAGTGTGAAGCCGTTCTGCCTGGGAGCCGACTTCCTCCCCATCACGGGTGGCATCCCAATCACACAGAGCAAGGCAACAACGCGCGATAGAAATCCGTGCGCCGACCCTTGTCGGTGATATAGCTCACTGACTCGACGACGCTCACTTGCGATGGAGCCGGAAAAGTGACGGACCATTCGGAGTCGATCTGCCCGAATTCCTCACGGCCGGGCGTCGCCCCCCGACATTCAGCGCGAATGATCTCGAGACGACTGGTCGCAATCCGCTCGGCTCGCTCCCGAATTGCGTCTGCATTGAGCCCGCGTCCGATCACCGCGCTGGTGCTCGCCAGTGCGAGCCCGCCGAGCGTGAAGAGAAGCACGGCCATGCGTCGCATTGCTTCACGATGTACCCGCGCGAAAAGGCGACGTCATTTCCGGCGTGCGCCCGCAATCAAAACCGCTCGTCACGCAAAAAGAAAAGGGGGAGCGACCGAAGCCGCTCCCCCCTTTAATTCCCGACTAGATCAGGTGCAGGTGATCACACCGTTGGTCATGTCGCAAACCTTCGCAGACTGTGTGTGCGTGGCGGTCGCGCTCCATGAAGGCGGCGGGCCGGCAACGTTCACGACGACAACCGTCACGTTCTGCGACGGGCTGAAGCCCTGAAGAGGAGCCGCAGAGGTCGCGGTTCCACCGAAGTACGCGCCACCGTTGTCGGCAGCGTACTGCTCTTCGTAGGTCGCAATGTTGCGAAGGTCAGACTTCATCGCGGCGACGTACGCCTTGTCCTTTGTATTGGCGAACTTCGGAATCGCGATCGCGGCAAGAATGCCGATGATGACGACCACGATCAGAAGCTCAATAAGGGTAAAACCCTTCTTGTTGCGCATCATATTGATAATCCTGGAGGGGAAACGATGGATGTTGAGGGCGGCGATGTGAATTACGGCGCCGAAAGTGAGAACACGACAGGCAGGCTGTATGCACCTGGCGCGTTGCTGGGCTGGGTGAATCCCGCCGCCCACACGGTCTTGAAGAACGCCTGCGCAGCGGTGCCGTTGGTGGCAGCTGCTCCGGAAAGGAACAGAGCATCGGTGGCGCTTATGCCGACGTAGGTTCCTGCTACCGCGTTCGACCAAGTCAGATCGCTGATCGGCTTCGTACCACCATTCGATCCGACATAGGTCCAGTTCGCAGCGTTCGAGGTGCGAACGTTCAGGGTCCAACTGCGATTCGCTTTGATCGTGAAGGTCGGGCCTGCATCAGCGAGCGTCGCGCCGATTTCGACCTGGTCAGCTGTTGGTGAGCTCAACGTCGTGGCGGCCGCGCTCATGCCGAGCTTGACCAGCGCATTCACGGTCGCTGAGGCGGTGTTCACGGTGAGACATCCGCCAGCGTTGCCACTGCATTGCGCATTTGCCTGGCTAACGCTGATGGCTGATCCAAGCACCATCGCGGCCAGAAAAGAACGGGTCGCGTTCATCTAGGGTTGCTCCAAAGTTCACGGTGTGTGGGACAGCTCGCGGTTGGAAATTTCGGCCGTCCTTGTACGGATAAGACGCGACTCTATGGGTTCCCGCAACGCAAAAAACCTCAGTATTTTCGACCCCGAACAAGGCGGCTAACTCATTGTATCTCCAAGACTTAGATAAATCACAAATATACGCTTTTGGGTCCGGTTGTCGCGAAATGCAAGACCTGTTGCAGTCTGCGGTACGGCCTCAAGCGGATGGTTTGGGGCCAAAAAAAGGGGCCTAAACGGCCCCTTTTAGTTGGGTTAGCGCCTCATCGATCCCACCGCAAACGGGCGTACATGAATCGTCCGTTGAACCCGAAGGGCGAGATGCCATTGTAGGGGAGAATCCCGCTGTTGTTGTTGGCCGGGATGTTCTCCGATGGATATACGTCGGCGATGTTATTCACGCCCAGGGTCACGCCAACCTGCCGCACGAGAGGCACGGTGACATTCGCGTCGGTGATCCAACGCGCCTTGTACTTCTGGTCAAGTGCGGGATTGGTAGCGCCGCGGGATCCAACTTGGCCAAAGCGAGTCGTGTGCAGCGTAACGTTGAAACGTCGGATCGTGTGATCGAGCGTGAGACTGACAGTTGTATGAGGTTGGCCTTCTTCGATTCTCGAGCGCTCGAGGCGATCGAAGAGAACAGAATTCTGAACGCGTAGTGCCTGAGGAGTGCTGTCGACGTTGGTAACAACCGTAACGGTATGATTGTATCCGCCAGTGAAACCGGTGATGCCGCGCGTGCCAAGATCGAGCGCATACCTAGTAACTACGTCGATTCCGTTCGTCTTCGTATCGATGGCGTTGGTGAAGTAGCGCGCGCTTCCGACGCCGGGAAATCCTTGCGACGCGAGAAAGTCCCTTATCGAAGGGTCAGTAAAATTTCCGGAGAAGACGATCCGGTCGCGGATCACGATGTGGTAGTAGTCGCTAGTGAGAGAGAGGTTCGAGAACGGCTGGAGCGCGATACCGACGCCTGAATTCTGAGACCTTTCCGCCTTGAGCGGCTGCGCGCCGAGCGCCTTGGCGGGACCGCTCGACACTGGAAGCGTGCGGACCTCCACGGCGGTCAATACGCCGCCGATGGGGAGGAAGTTCGTCGCCGTAGACGAGAAGAATTCCTGGCCGAGGGATGGCGCACGGAATCCGCTGTTGTACGCGCCACGAATGGCATAGCCGGGAAACAGCTCGAACCTTCCGGACACTTTGCCTATCGTCGCCGATCCGAAATCGCTGTAGTGCTCCGTCCTTCCCGCCAGTCCAACAAGCAGCTTCTGAATCGGGTTGGCTTCCAGGTCGATGTAGCCGGCGTAGTTGGTGCGAGTGTGATCGCCGGCGTCGCCCGGCTGGAATCCGGGAAAAACCTGCGCTCCGGGCGTAGGCTGCGCGCCAATATTGGGTCCGTCGAGCACTTTCACACCACCATCTCGATAAGAATCGGGCTCGCCGGCGATAATCCCGTAACTGTCGCGCCGTCCTTCAACACCGATGCCAATATTGAGCGGAGCTGCAAAGCTGCTGATTGGCAACGCTCGTGTCAGATCGAGGGTGGTGGTCGCCTCTCCAAATTTCAGCGAGCCCGAGTAAAACTCCTTGGGGCTGGCAAGGCCAAGCGTTGGATTGACGCTGTTGGTGATGTCGAAATCGAAGCGGTTGTGCCCGTAAACGCTGCCCAGGTCGTAAGTCCAGCCTTTGCCTTCTCCCTTGATGCCAACGGTTCCGGAGTAATCACCGATCGTGCTGTTGATCAGTGGCAGAAATCCATCAGGGTAGAATGCCGGGTCGCGAATAGTGTTGTTGTTGCTCGGCATGCGCCAGTTTCCCGCTCCCTGGCCTTTGCGATGGCTGATGCCACCGAAGGCGTAGACCTGCGCTCCGTTCGAGAACGCCGGCAGCGCACTATTTCCAAAAAACAGGACGTCGTTCGCGTGAGAATCGCCCTGCCGGAAGTGGAGTTGTCCGTCGATGGCGATTTGGGCGTTCCTCGGATCGCCCGCGAAATACTGAGGACGCTTGTCGGGAAGTGATCTGTTGGTCGATCCACGATTTTCATATTGCCCGGTGACGTGGAGGAATCCATTTCCGGAAAACAGTCTGCCGGTGTTCGCCGAAACCGCGCTCACGTCGCCGTCGGTCAGCTTGTTGTCGCCAGCGAGACCCTTGAGCTTCGTGTTGGTCGATCCTAACTCGTACTCCATGTCCGTCGATTCGTCCGACTTGAGAATGATGTTGATCACTCCGGCAATCGCGTCCGAGCCATACTGGGCAGCGGCGCCGTCGCGCAGGATCTCGATGCGATCAATGGCGCTGGCGGGAATCGCGTTGAGGTCCACGCCTGTCGATCCACGTCCGATCGTGCCGTTGACGTTTACGAGAGAGGTCGTATGCCGTCGCTTTCCATTGATGAGAACGAGAACCTGGTCGGGGCCGAGCCCGCGAAGCGTTGACGGACGAATGTGGTCGGTGCCGTCGGAGATGGTGGGGCGCGGAAAGTTGAACGACGGAGCAAGGAGCTGGATAATCTGACTGGTCTCGACCTGTCCGGTCTGCCGAATTTCAGTCGGAGTGAGAACATCAACCGGCACCGGCGAGTTAAGCACGGTGCGATCGCGCGATCGTGTCCCGATGATGACTGCGGCGTTGAGCTCCGCTATTCCCCTGTCGAGGGCGTAATCACCGGTCACCGTTTCGCCAGCGGCGACGTTGACCGTGTCGCGCCGCGGCGCATAGCCGAGGTAGTTAACGAAAATCGGATGTCGTCCCGCCGGAAGCGAGAGTCGATACGTACCGTCACTACGCGAGACGGTTCCTTGTCCGGTTCCCGGCACTGAGATGTGAGCGCCGGCAAGCGGTTGACCACTCTGTCGATCGGTGATGCGGCCGGTCAGGTTCGCCGTTGCCTGCGCCGTCAAATTCCGTGGAC
>WNGI01002169.1_pt1 | contig 21512 bp, 20 predicted proteins | sample 5400621 | NCBI WGS metagenome assembly WNGI01 (sample SAMN13153374, study PRJNA577476) | soil metagenome | isolation source: 20 cm soil or saprolite under Garry oak tree replicate 1 | place: USA:California | collected 2016-06-15
GTTATTTCATTTATGACAGCACTATGCGGGTGCCACTGATTTTCCGCTGGCCCGCAGGAACAGCATCGATCCCCGCCCGCGTCGATACGCCCGTGAGCCTGGTCGATGTGGCTCCCACAATTTTAGAGTTCCTAGGCGCCTCGCAACCGAGCCAGTTCCAGGGTCGTAGTGTATTGCACCTTCTCAAACCGCGGTTGTCGACCACACAGGGACAGATTTATGGTGCGAGCGAATACGGCCGCCGGCACTTTGGAGTTAACGAATTGAAAAGCATCCGAGTCGGCGATTACAAGTACATTGATGCGCCGAAACCCGAACTGTACAACCTGGCCGATGATCCCGGAGAGACCAGGAATCTATACCCGCAAAAAACACCTCAGGCGACTGCACTGCGCCAACTTTTGCTGGCGCTCCCTTCGCACTTTAAAAGCCAAGCGTCTGCGGGCGCTGCCCAAGCTCTCGCCCCCGAGGTTATTGAACGGCTGCACTCATTGGGTTACATGCAGGGGAATGCCGGACGGTCCGATGCTGCGACTCCTGGTCCGGATCCCAAGGATCGTATCGCTGAATTCGAGGAATACGGGCGTGCGCTCATGCTCTCGTCATTTGGTCGAATCGAGGAATCGAATGTGATTCTCGAACGGCTCTTAGCGCGATTTCCGGACCTTATCGATGTATCCATTTGCTTGGGTTTTAACAAGCAACGTCAGGGCGAGTATGCGGAATCCGCAGAACTGTTCAAGCGAGTGCTGAAACAAGATCCTTTGAGTCCAGTGGCTCACTTCGATCTTGCGGTGAGTTATTACGCGATGCGCAAACTCGACGAAGCCTCGAGAGAACTGGATGCGACACTGGCAATTGCTCCGTACTACACGCGCGCGCAGGAGCTCCTTGGAACCATGGCCATGGAGAGGGGAGACTACGACGGCGCGCGCCCGCATTTCGTAGAAATCCTAAAATTTTCCCCTGATGACTATGCGGCACACATGAAGTTGGGTGTCCTCGCAACTATGCAAGCGAAATGGGATGAGGCGGAACTTCAGTTGAAGTCCGCGGTCAAGACAGACCCCGAGAGCGCAGAAGCCCACAATACCCTCGGAAGTGTGTACCTTTACAAAAACAATCTTGACGAGGCAGCTGATGAGTTTATCGAGGCGATGAGGCTCGATCCGAGATTCGCAGGTGCACATTACAACTTGGGTCTCGTGAGAGCGAAACAAGGCAGGAAGCCAGAGGCCGTGCGCGAGTTTCAGGCCGCTTTGTCCGTTGATCCAAAATTCCAGGCTGCTCAGGAAGCATTGACTCGCATTGAGGGCGGGGTGCAGTAACGACTCGAAGGTATCTCATAAACAAGGCAGGACCACCACGCAAGAACCTCAGATGAGAATTGCTTCGTTTCTTTTTGTTGGACACGGCGTAGGCGTAAGCCAGATGTGCAGGGTTGCAGCCTCCGGATAACTCGATGGCCTTTTGAAATTCTGCGATCGCTTCGTTGTAACTGTGCTTTTGCACGAACGTCTGGCCGAGTTCATAGTGGGCGCGCGGATCGGGGACTAATCTTGTTTTTGACGAGGCCGAGTGTGAGTTCTGATGGAGCTTAGTGACTAGAGGTGGATCGCCAGCAACTGTGTCACGGCTCTCTTAGCTTCCAAAATCGAATAGCGGTGATCCATTGCCCCGGCGAGATCCGTGTTCGCAAACGTGACGTTGCCGAATGGCACATTTCGCAGAATCTCTCGCGGCGCGAGCCGGCCCTCCCGACCAAAGAAGAAGCCGGGTTGGGGGCTAAGATAGGCATGACCCCAGCGATTAAGAATAATTCCGGCGATATCCTTCCTCGCGTCGAATCCATAGGCTGTAAACATTTCGGTAAGCTGTTCGCGGATTCGTCTCTCGTATTCCCTAAAAGTAGTCCCGAGCAATTCCGCACGGCCAAGGTTACCTTGTTCCTCTGTGGAGTGACCCGGATAAGAGTACAGAACTTTCAGTGAGAGGACGATGGGAGAGTCTGGACCGATTGTGGAATCGCCAACTCCCGTAAGTGCCAGTTTGCGCACTTCCACATAGTTGCCGAGTCCTTCAAACCAGCGGCAACCACTTATGCCCATCTTGTACAGAAATCGCCAGTTCCTCACTGCAACATTGGCCATCAGGCAGGGAGAACGGTGGAACTCCGCATACGCGTTACGGTGGGACTCCGGAAGCTCTTGCACAATATGCTTGGTGGTCCAACTTCCCCCCGCTAATACGGCGGAACGTGCCTTGACCCGATATATCGTTCCGTTCTTGACGTATGAGATCCTAACCCAATCCGATTTGTTCGGTTCGCGGTCATGTTGCACGGATATCGCTGTCGAGAATAGCCGAATTCGGACGCCGTTGTGCGGAGTATCCAGTGCGGCAAAGTTGACGTTGTTGGTGGTAACCGCCGTGACCGTGTGGGTGCCTGCGATGGCTCCCGGAATCATATTCTTCACGATCAATCTTGCAATCGTGGTGTTGCCACCCGGGAACATCTGGTCTCGACTGCCTTCGTCGGTTAAGGGATGTAGCATCTCGTATGCGTAATCCGAGTATGCCGAGAGGGCGTCCGGCCCAAGGCCGGAGCCGCCGCCCTCCACGGGAGACAAAAACGTCCGGACCGTCTCCCGGCTCAGGCCGAAGCGCTCCATGTAGTGCTGTTCTAGCGTGATTGAATCAAGGTATCGAGAGATCGCGTCGCCTTCTACTTTGGGATGGACAAACCGGTCTTCTTGCACTGGGGTGCTCTTCAGCCAACGAATCCACTCGGTTCGGGTTGCTTCGGGAATGGGAGCACCTTTGAGATTCTTTCCCACAGGATCGATTAACCATATCCCGGGCTTCTGTCCGAATTTCGCTCCAAACCAAAATCCATATTGCCCATGCTCCAGGCCGACTGCTTCATAGGGAGTTTGGGAAAGGGGCATCTCTGGGCCCGGCCCCGCCCATTTTTGATAGTCGAGCTTCTGCGCTTTGAAGCCGATGCTGTCGTAGAACTGGGCGATGAAGCTTTCTGGAGAATGAAGCTGATAAATAGCCGATCCTTGGTGCGCAATCAGCCGTGTGCCGTCTACCAGGAATTCATTTTGCTTGGCTTCCCCCCCGAAAATTGGATGGTTTTCTAGGACCAGGCATTTCATTCCGGGGCGCGCCTGCCGTTGAAAGAACAGCGCGGCGGCAAGTCCGCTGATTCCACCACCGACGATCACACAATCATAGGTCTCCCCAGTGTCGATAATGTCCTTAGGCGGCGGGTCATAAACACTGTCGCGGATGGTATGCCCGGTCTGCATGACTGCCCAGGTATTGCCGTTCGAAGTGCTGTATTCACCAACTCCACCATAGCCTGTAAATTCATCTGCCGCCGCGAGGAGTTCCGCGGGCGTAATTGATTTGAGTAAGAGGGCACCGGAGGCCAACAGTCCGGAACCAATAAAATCGCGACGGGTGATGGGGTCGTTCATGCCCAGTCCTGCATCGCCAGAGATCTTGGGTGTCTGAGCCATGGCTTGTTCTATTCCGAGGACTGCGCTTCATTCTCCCATACTGGCACGGCAAAAACTTCAGCGGCAACACACTAGCGATACCGAGCCTCAGCCGGGTCCCATGATTCGAGTGCTGTGATAAAAACGTGATAGTTCTACGTTCAGAACGCAACCATTCCAATCACAACCCGGCATAACGTCAGGCGGTAAGCGGCTAAAGAATCAAAGTACAGTAGAAAATTTTCATAACCAATCAGAACACTCCGAGTGTTCTTCAAAACCGGCGGCTTCAACACCAAAACCCCACTTCTGGTGTGTCAATTTGAACCTGCTTAAACTTTCGAACTTGCGCAGCCGGTTTGATTTATTTCCGGACGTATCGTACACAACATCGCGTGACCAACGTAATCATTGCCTAATAGACTTTCCGCCCTAAAATCTTAGCAGGTGCAGAGTTATGAATTCCGCTGTGTCTTGCGAGAAATGTGCTGCTGAGATTGCTGAGGATTCGCAGTTTTGCCGTAAGTGCGGTTATGGATTCGGAACAGTTGCCGACGACCAAGTGCCCAATCACCCTGTCCGCATCCTCCCAATTTCCCGCCGTGCCTACACTTTTCTGCTGGCTATTTTTAACAAATAATAGAATTGAAGGAATGTTGTGTCGCTCGTTCTCTTTGGCCGTGTTTTATGATGACTCCGTGTCATTTGGTTGTCTGCGGGTCTTTGCATCGCTGGGTACTGCGCGTTCTTAGGTCAGCTGAATTGGCGACACGGACGTGCGTTCGCGTAAATTCATATCCGTTCTCTTTGACTGCGCGTAAATTCGAATTCCGTTCTCTTTGACCCTCTTCAAAAAAGGCACATTTCTGACTTTCAGCAGCGATTGGCACGTGCTCTCTCTGAAATGGATTTTTGTTTTTCCGACGTATCAAGAAGTAGCGCGCAGCAACTCGCGTAAAGAGTCGATGAACAGCATCTGGAGTTGTTTCTCCGTATAATTGCAACGGTCATGGACCGAGGCCCTGCGTCCGCGATCGGTTGGCTCTTTGGTCGACAACAGGGAGTTCCAGACCGCCTGATTCCGCGCTGGCTATTCTTTCGCGCGCTCGCCGCCATCTACTTTTCCGCATTTTTCTCGCTCCTCTTTCAGATTCGCGGTCTCATCGGCCGGGAAGGGATTCTGCCGGCCAGCAGCTATCTTCACGCCGTAGAACAATCACTTGGGCACTTGCAACGAGTGTGGTATGCGCCGACGCTGTTGTGGTTCTCGGGCGGGCCTCTCATGCTGAGCGCGCTGTGCTGGGCGGGGATGTTGGCTTCGCTGCTGCTTGTCCTGAATCTGTGGCCGCGTGGCATGCTGGTCATTTGTCTCCGGTTACCAATCAGATGGCATGCTGCTTGAGGCTGGTTTCATCGCCATCTTTTTTGCCCCGCCCGGATTCCGTCCAGGACTAGGCCACCTACACCCTGCCTCGCGCGCCAGCTTGTTCTTGCTGCAGTGGGAGTGGTTTCGCATCTACTTCGAGTCCGGCGTGGTGAAGCTTCTAAGCGGGGACCCCGAGTGGCGCCATTTCACGGCCATGGATGAGTACTACCAGAACGGACCTTTGCCCACTTGGGTTGGCTGGTACGTGCAACACCTGTCGCACTGGTTTCATGCTGGGACCGTGTATGCCACGCTGGCTCTGGAGTTGGGCCTGGTTTGGATGCTCTTTATGCCGCGGCGTTGGAGAACTGTATGCTTTTTCATTGTGACGCCGTGGCAGGTCGGTGTAATCCTGACGGCGAACTACACCTTTTTGAACTATCTGGTTCTCGCGATGGGCGTGCTGTTGCTCGATGATCGCTTTGTGCTGGGCGTCATGCCGGAGAAGTGCAGAGTGCAGCTCATGGCTGGCATCTCCCGTCCAGAAAGGCCGCCGACACTCGAACTGAGAAGCTGGAAGGAGAGCATCGGTCGCTATTGGCGTCTCCTGACGTTTTCCGCCAGCACCGTTATGTTGACGTGGATCTTCTATGTGACGACGGCAGAACTTCTCTGGATGTTTGCCAAGCTACCTTTACCTACTTCTCCGATGGGCGCACTTGAGCCGTTCCGGATCGCCAATCGTTACGGACTCTTCGCGGTGATGACGCGCGGACGATATGAAATTGAATTCCAGGGCTCCGCAGATGGACAGACTTGGATCGCATATCCGTTTCGCTACAAGCCACAGAAACTGAACGAGCCGCCTAGAATCTATGCGCCATATCAGCCGCGCTTTGATTGGAACTTGTGGTTCGCTTCTCTGGGGTCGTGGCGCGAGTATCCGATCGTGCCCAACACGCAGGTGCTCCTGCTCTCGAACGACAAGGATGTACTGGCACTCTTTGCCAGTAATCCTTTTTCGCAGGAGCCGCCGCATCAGATCCGCGCGGTGCTCTGGCAATACTGGTTCACGACAATGTCGGAAAAACGAACCACCGGTATGTGGTGGCGGAGGCAGCTCTTGGGTTTGTATGCGCCCACGCTGGAGCGAGGACCTGATGGAGGCATCAAAGTTGTCGAGTGGCCGACGGTGGAACCGAAGGAATAGCTTATGGTGGCGCATCCGAAATTGAGCAGAATAAGGTTAGTTGGAGATTCGCAATGAGCCGCAAGGCATGCATTGTTGGCTCTGGTCCAAATGGGCTGGCAGCGGCCATCGTACTGGCCCAGGCAGGCCTGCAAGTCGATGTGTTCGAAGCCGAGCCGACAGCGGGCGGCGCGGCGCGCACGATGGAATTGACGCTGCCGGGGTTCTTGCATGACTTTGGATCGGCAGTGCATCCGACGGCTGCCGGCTCGCCTTTCTTCTCTTCGCTGCCGCTCGAAGATCATGGACTGGAGTGGATTCATTCTCCGGCTCCACTCGCCCATCCGCTCGACGACGGAACAGCAGTGCTACTGGAGCGCGACCTGCGCGATGCCAAGACTTCTCTCGGTGCAGATGGCGATGCGTGGGGCAAGCTCATGCGTCCGTTTGTCGAGCGCTGGAGTGAATTCGCTCCCGAAGTGTTTCGCCCGATTCGCTCGATTCCAAAACATCCCTGGCTCATGACGCGTTTTGGGATGAATGCACTCCGTTCGGCCAGGACGATTGTCCGCCGCTTTCAGAGCGAGCGTACGCGAGCTCTATTCGCGGGCCTTGCCGCGCATTCCTTCCTCAGTCTCGACGAGCCCTTGAGTGGCGCCTTTGGGATGTTGATGGCCGTGCTGGCGCATGCCGTGAGCTGGCCAATTCCGCGCGGAGGGTCGCAGTCACTTACAAATGCGCTATGTCGTTATCTTTCCACGTTGGGGGGTGAGGTAAAGACTTCATCGCGGGTTGAGTCTCTCGCGTCGTTATCGCACTATGACCTGATTCTCTGTGATGTGACTCCGCGGCAACTTCTTAGAATTGCCGGCCGACGCTTATCGGACAGCTACAAACGTCAGCTGGAGAGTTTTCGTTACGGCTCCGGCGTTTTCAAAGTTGATTACGCATTGAACAGCGCGATCCCTTGGAAAGCTTCCGAGTGCTTGCGCGCGGCGACCCTGCACTTGGGCGGGAGCTTTGAAGAAATTGCTGCATCGGAACAGGCGGTCCGAAATAGGCGGCAAGCCGATTGCCCGTTTGTCCTAATCGCTCAACCGAGTCTGTTTGATGCCTCGCGCGCCCCTGCGGCCAAACATACGGCATGGGCGTATTGCCACGTTCCCAACGGGTCGAAGGTGGACATGCTGCAGAGGCTGGAAGATCAGATTGAGCGCTTCGCTCCTGGGTTCCGCGAGTGCATTTTGGCGCGGCGGGTCTTTTCTCCAGCGGAGCTTGAATCTATGGACGCCAACCTGGTAGGCGGCGACATCGGAGGCGGCGCGATGGATCTTCGCCAAATTGTATTTCGGCCGACATGGCGAGGCTACGCGACCTCGGTACGAGACCTATACATCTGTTCTTCATCAACCCCGCCTGGGGGCGGCGTACACGGCATGTGCGGCTATCACGCTGCCAAGATGGCGCTCGCGAGATTCAGCGGCGTACCGTGACAGTCCGCCACTGGAATGAACCTACGCCGGGCAGTGATTCTCGCCCTTGCGGTGGTCACGCTTGGTGTCGGGTCGTTAGGATCTCCTCAGCTAGGGCTTCAGTAAAATGGGTTCGATTACCCGCGAGGTGGAATTCATTATGCAGCGGGCATTCGGACTAAGTATTCCGCAAAAGTTAGATGATGTTTGTGATCCGGCACGACTGGCTCTAGTTGTCTACGACGTGCAAGTCGGAATCGTGAATGAGATCGAGAATGGCCAGCAGATCACGGACAGAGTCCTTGAGGTTCTCGAAGCAGCTCGTAAGGCGGGAATTCGCGTCTTCTTCACGCGCCACATGTCACTTCGAAGGAGCTGATGGGGGTATCCCAGTTCCGCATGGCCATGGCTTGGCAACGGGTAAAATCGCCAAACGAGGTCAAGCCTTGGTTCTTGCAGAACGCGCCGGGATTCCATCTGATTCCACAGATGAATCCACTGCCGAGCGAAGCTATCTTCGACAAGATCAGCATGTCGGCCTTCAAAGGCACTCCGTTGGATATATGGCGCTACGCGATTGCGGTATTGATGCCTTTGCCATCGTCGGCATCGCCATGGGAATCGGAATTGAACCCACGGTGCGGCATGGCGCTGATCTTGGTTACATTCCTGTGGTTGTCAAAGATGCCTGTGGTTTCGGTCATCGCGACGCGGCCGAACGCTCAATTGCGAGCCTCGAATTTGTGGGCGATGCTTTCTTTACGAACGCCGATACATTTTGTGCTCGGATTGGACGCACACACGATCAATGAGCGATAGTCAGGTCGTGATCCCGAGCCCGAATCGTTGCGAATGTAGAAGATGGCCCAACGGGGCCTTCAGCACGTTGGAGCCACTGCCCCTGGCGCAGGTCAGAAACGTAAGCTAACGAGGGCTGCCTTTTGTCAAGTGTGCCCTCACTCGAAAAGAGGTGGCTGTGCAGCAGTCCGTTCAGTTCCTCGAAAGCTGCTCAAACCAATGCCCACGAGCCGATAGCGTTCTTGTGGGCCAAGGTCCACCCGTTCTCGCAGCTTCAGGGCGATATCCGTCAATTCCTCGCAAGACGAGGGAGGAGCGCAAGGCGTATGGCTGCGGGTAAGAATCTTGAACTCGCTCGTCTTCAGTTTGAGGACCACCGTGTGTGCAATCCGTGATTCTTTGCGCGAGGCCGACCAAAGCTTTTCTGCCAGGCGCCGGATCATGGGCTCGGTTTCGGACAGCGGCACGTTACGCTCGAACGTGTCCTCGACCGATATTGATTGCGTAGGCCGGTCCGGGATCACTTCACTCCCATCGATACCGCGGGCGAGTTCGTACAGGCGCAGGCCGTAGCGGCCAAAATCTTGTTCGAGCGCAGGCAAACCCAGCTTGCGTAGATCTTCTACGGTGTGCACTCCGAGTTTGGCCAGCGTCTCTCCCGTGACTTTGCCGACTCCAGGTAGGAGTCCAACTGGCAGCGGCAGAAGAAACGCATCGACGTCATCGGGCTTGATGACAAAGAGCCCGTCAGGTTTGCGCCAATCAGAGGCGAGTTTTGAGAGAAACTTGTTGGGCGCTACGCCCGCAGAGGCTGTCAGGTTCAATTCCTGGCGGATTTGCTCACGGATTGTGCGTGCCACCAGAGTGGCCGTCGGCAAGCCGGTCTTGTTCTCAGTAACATCGAGGTAGGCTTCGTCGAGCGACAACGGCTCGATCAGGTCTGTATGGCGCTTGAAGATTTCCTGAACGTTGCGCGAGACCGCCCGATAGCGTGTGAAATCCGGGGCGACGAAGATCGCAGCGGGACACAAGTGTTCCGCCCGCATGGCTGGCATGGCGGAGCGAACCCCGAAAGCTCTGGCCTCGTATGAAGCGGCACAAACGACAGAACGGTCGCCCTGCCAAGCAACAACCACGGGCTTGCCGCGCAGTTGGGGATCATCGCGCTGCTCGACCGAGGCGTAAAAGGCGTCCATGTCGACATGAATGATTTTTCGCACAATCTTCTGGCAGCAATACTATTCTGGGTCCCCAGAACCTGCGAATGTCCATGAGGCCCATCGCTAACTGTCGTTGCGGTAAATTCAAGAGGTGCATGCAGCCGTCCTCGCTTCGAATTTCTATTCTGCACTCGCGATTTCCGTCCTCGTCCTGCATGCGCTGTTCATTTTGTGGGTAGTCTTCGGTGCTTTGCTGACGCGCTCGCACCCGATTCTTCGCTGGCTGCATATCGGGTCTCTTGTCTGGGGAATCCTTACGGAATTGCTTCCTTGGCCGTGTCCTTTGACTCTGCTGGAGAACTGGCTTGAAGCCAAAGCTGGAGTCGAGCCGTACCAAGATGGGTTCCTGCTCCATTACTTGGATAAGCTGGTCTATCCGGACGTTTCTTCAACCATGCTAACGATTGCAGGGGTAATCATCTGCATTCTGAATCTTGGGTTCTATGGCCGGCAAATCCGGATCGCCCGGCTCCGGTAGTTTCCCATATATCAGCGTTCTTGCCCTGTCTGGCGATGGGCGTCGATGTCTCTCTTCCTGGAGAAGGCGCCATCCACGCACGGCAGGCGGAACGCTTCGCGGCGAAGCCAGAATCCAAGTGGATAACGACATTCGACCTGCCCGCCTCAAGAAGAGCGCTTAAGTCTCGCGTCCCATGGACCGTTCACTTTCCGATTTAAGCGCAGGCCAGATTGTGCGAAGGTCGTCGCCGCTCTTCCTCCAGGCGCATCTAAATCATTGATACCCGAGCGCAAGGAGGCATTATGACCCGCATGCTTTGCGGAGCGCTTTTGCTGTTCGCCTCCGTGACGGTGGCACAGCAGCAAAGGTTTCCGCCGTACTCCCCACCGCCCTATGTGACGCCACCACCCGCGCCTTCTGAGGCGCAGAACCCAGGCCAGCAGATGCCTCCGGAGATGGCCGCGCCGCAGACGCCGACGTCGGCCGGCATCGCGCGGCAGATCCAGCAGAAACTCGATACAGAGCCGTGCTGACTGCGGTAAAGAGAGCCCTGCCCGCCCGTATCTTTCACCCAGACGCACACGTTTTTGAGCTCCGCATACACCGTAACAATATTCAGCTGGGTCAGTATGGACGGTACCGCACCAACATCTGGCAGTACCCTCGGGTGAATTCGTTCTCCAGACCAACTGAAGAAGGCAATTTGGCGTTGCTGCATCCCACAGTTAAACCGGTGGCTCTGGTGAGTGACGCCATTTTGGACTGCACAGCGCGTGCGGACATTGTTCTCGACCCTTTCTTGGGTAGCGGAACGACAATTATCGCAGCTGAGCGGGTCGGCCGAATCTGCTATGGAATCGAATTGGACCCGATCTATGTGGACGTTGCCGTCCGTCGCTGGCAGGCCTTCACTGGCCAAAGCGCGATTCACGGGAAAACTGGACGCTCCTTCAATGAGATGGAAGAGGTGCGCCATGTCGAAAAGCAGTAGACCCACGCAGGGTGTCGCAAACTCGGTCGGATACGGGAAGCCGCCGGCGCACTCAAGATTTAAGAAGGGGACGTCGGGTAACCCTCGCGGTCGGCCGAAAGGAAGACTTAATTTCGCGACTGTTTTACTGAAGACGTTGCGCGAAAAAGTCGTCATCAATGAAAACGGCAGACGGACGATAATCACTAAACTCGAGGCCTCGGTAAAGCAGTTAGTCAATAAGGCGGCAGCAGGCGACCTACGCGCACTCTCGCACCTGATTGGGATTACTCTCACCGCCGAGCAAAGTGCCGCCGACGAAATGGTCGCGCAAGAAGTCCTCAGCGAAATTGATAAGAAAGTTATGTTCAACATTCTGAAACGCTACGATCAATCCCTGAAGGAGGCCGTCGAGCATGAGAAAAAATCCAATTGAATAGGATTATGCTGCGCTCATAAGAAGCGACTTTCATGGGTTCATCGAGCGCAGCTTTTACGAATTAAACCCTACTACCGAGTTCAGAGACAACTGGCACATACGCGTGATCGCACATGAACTAGAGCAGGTGCGGCTCGGGAATATCACACGGTTGATCATTAACGTACCTCCGAGATCACTGAAGAGTCACTGCGCGTCGGTGGCCTTCCCGGCCTGGATGCTTGGTCACGAACCTAGCTCACAGATCATTTGTGCAAGCTACGCCCAGGACCTCTCCAACAAACTCGCAAGTGACTGCCGGACCCTGATGATGAGCAAGATGTACAAGCGAGTCTTTCCGACGCGACTTTCGTCTCAACGCCCTCCTATGCAAGAGTTGGTAACTAGCGCAAAGGGTTTTCGGCTAGGTACTTCAGTCGGTGGTGTCCTGACCGGCCGCGGCGCAGACTACTTGATTATCGATGATCCGTTGAAACCTGATGAAGCAATGTCAGAAACTGGACGAAACAACGTCAACGAGTGGTATGACCATACGTTGTTGACCCGCCTAAATGATAAGCGTAACGGTCGAATCATCATCATTATGCAACGCCTGCACGAGAATGATCTGGTCGGCCATCTGCTTGAGAAAGGAGACTGGCGTGTGTTGCGCTTCCCAGCCATTGCGGACGCGAATGAGATTTACACTATCCAAACGCCCATTGGATCTGAGGTTACTTATAGTCGGCACGAAGGCGACGTGTTGCACCCAGAACGCGAAGATCGTGCCACGCTCGATAGGATCGCGGCGACCATGGGTTCCTATAACTTTGCCGGTCAATATCAACAGGCACCCTCCCCCGTCGGCGGCGGAATGATAAAGTTGAATTGGTTTAAATCCTATAACCTGGAAAAGGGGCCCGAGAGGTGGGATCTTGTCTTCCAAAGCTGGGACACTGCAAATAAACCCACCGAGCTGAGCGACTACAGCGTTTGTACGACCTGGGGCAAGATTAAGAAGGATCTTTACCTTCTGCATGTCTATCGCAAGAGGATGGATTACCCAACTTTGAAACGGGCGGTGGTTGATCAAAAACGACTGTTCGACGCACGCAGCGTGATCATCGAGGACAGGGCATCGGGAACACAGCTGATTCAAGAACTACTTTATGAGGGTATGCATTGCGTAAAGCGCTACGAGCTGCCCGCTGGGCACGACAAGATCATGCGAATGCACTCCGCCAGCAGCATGATTGAGAATGGCTTTGTTCATCTACCCGAGAAGTCGGAATGGCTTGCAGCCTATATGCAGGAGCTAGGTGTATTTCCCAACGGCAAATACGACGACCAAGTGGACTCTACGTCTCAGGCCCTGGATTGGGTAAAGCAGCGCTACCTGAACAATACCGGAACCACCACGGTCACACAATTTCTGATTTGACTTCAATCTCCACTACGTTCCAAGTCGTTTCGTAATTGATTGAGTAACAAAATGGGCTCCAGATCCTTTCAGGAACCATGACGAAGTCCGGAAGGTAAATATCTCGCCACCAGAGATTTGAATTTCGCGAAGGGATCCGAATTCAGCAGGGCGAGGAGCCATTCCCTGAACTGTGCTTGTCGCATCTTCAGATAACCCGCTGAAAATGCGGATGCGCATTCACGTGAGCGGCAGAGATCGCAACTTCGAACTGCACCTGCTTGGAGCATGTCAGGCAAACGGGGAACGTGTCTCCAAAGAGCAAGGTCACGTCGTGAGGCTCAGCGTGGTGCTGAGCGTGGGTTACTTTGTATACGCCAGAATGAGGCGCTTTATTCCCCGGACGAAAGACGTCGATCATTAAATATCTCCTTGCAGATTCCACATCCAGTCCCGGCTGCAGAGTATTGCGTAATGTTGCGGGTCAAAACGGAATCCACACTTTTGTTCAGGATTGAGACCAGGGGAAACAAAAATCCTACTGAGTCGGCAGGACTTGCCTAAATCCGGTCTCGCACTCAAAATTCGCCGGGCTTCGGCCCTTGGGGGTTCGACTCCCCCTCCCGGCACCAAAAGTTTCCAAAGAAGTTATCTTCATTTCTGGAATGTAAGAGAAACTGCTGTGTGCTCTCGGTTCTTAATGTGATCTTGTAATCGCCTCCCGCGTCATGGCGCCATCTACCATTCTCCAGATGCCCAATGGGTTTTCATTCCTGAGCTCAGGAGGCAGTAACTGATCCGGACAATCCTGAAAGCACACAGCCCGGGAAAACCGAAAGATCGCTTGTGTTCCAACAGAGGTCGAACGTCCATCCGAACTCGCAGGATACGGCCCTCCATGCACCATGGCGTGGCACACCTCAACACCGGTCGGGTACCCGTTAAAGACTAAGCGCCCTACTTTGGTCTCAAGAATCTGGATCAACTCGACGAACTCCTGGAAATCCTGTTCAGTGCCGTGAACTGTTGCAGTCAAATGCCCCTTGAGCATCGACGCAATCTCGACGAGCTGCGCCTTATCCGAATGCGTCACCAGAAGCGTTGCTGGACCGAACATTTCCTCTGACAGTTCTGGCCTGGAAAGAAAGGTCTTTACATCAGTTTTCATCAACGCTGCTCCTACCCCCAAGGAATCGTGGCTTTGGTCGTCACGGTCGCCGATTACAGTGCGCAGATCCGCACGAAGTCTTCGATCGTCGCACGCTCGCACGAACGCGTTGCGGATACCCGCAGTGAGCAAAGAGAATGGTGCCGCCGCCGAAACCAGAGTTTCCAGGTGTCGCATCAAGTTTTCCGATGCGTTACCTTCGGGAATAAAAACCAGGCCCGGCTTGGTGCAAAATTGACCAGCGCCGAGTGTGAACGACGCATAGATTCCAGAAACGATCTGCTCGCCGCGTGCTTCTAGCGCCCTCGGCAAAATGAACATCGGGTTGACGCTGCCCATCTCGGCGAACACAGGAATAGGTTCCGGCCGTGAAGCCGCGAGGTCCATCACCGCGCGCCCTCCTGCGTGGGAACCCGTAAAACCCACCGCTTTTACCGACGGATGTTTGACGAGCGTCTGGCCTACAGTGATGTCAACGTCGAACAATAGAGAGAACAGCCCTTCCGGCAAACCATACGAATGAACGCATTCCGAGATCGCTTGACCGACCAATTCACTTGTGCCTGGGTGTGCGGGGTGCGCTTTTACAATTACTGGATTTCCGCTCGCCCAGGCAGAGACGGAGTCTCCTCCAGCCACAGAAAATGCCAGCGGAAAATTGCTAGCGCCGAAAACTACCACAGGACCAAGTGGTCGAAGCATCGAACGAACATCGGGTTTCGCGGTTGGAGTCCGCTTTGGATCTCCGCGGTCAATCCGCCCCATCACCCAGGATCCTTCTTGCACAGCATCTGCAAACAACCGAAGTTGATGGCAGGTTCGTGCCAGCTCGCTTTCAAGCCGGGCCTCAGGTAAAGCAGTTTCAAGGTGTGCCCTCTCGATAAGTGGCAGCGCAATTGTCGCTAACCGCGATGCAATTGCCCGCAGAAACTCCGCCCGGGCAGTGCCGGAAACCTTCGCCCATTTCGGAGCTGCAGTTGCTGCAAGCTCGACCGCTTGATCAATGTCTTCCGCATCCGCAGACGTGAACGCCGGTCCGCAGGCATGGCCGGTTTGCGGATCAAACGCGTGGAACAGGGTTCCATTGCCCTTTCCGCATGCAAAACCAATTATGGATCTTCCGGTCAGGATCGCAGTTGCTGACTCATTGTGCGGTTCTTGGTTCATCGGCATAACAATTACCCGCTTCGAATACACCAGCTATCAAAAAGATGGCCGCGATGAAGAACACGGCTGCATGGCTTCGGCCTGTACCAGTTCCGGCGGCTCGCAGCGCCTCGGTGCCCATTTCGAGAAATTTGTGAGCGACCCGTCTGCTGGCACAATCTCAAACTCGAGCTTGCGTGCTGCGCCAGGCTGATACGAACTCAGCCCCTCGTAACTTGAGATGTTTTGTCGTCATACCCGGCATATAGAGTGCGGAGCCTAATCCGAAGCCGATCGCACCTGCGGCGACGAAGTCAGCGAGACTCTCGGGCGTGATGCCGCCGACTGGTATAAAGCACGCCTCTCTGGGAAGCACGGAGCGCAACGACTTTACTACTCCCGAACCAAGGTGATCGGCAGGGAATAATTTCAGAAGTGAACAACCGTGTGCCAAGGCTGCGAATGCCTCACTCGCAGTCGCCACGCCCGGAATTACTGTAAGCCCGACGGCTGTACCAGCGTCAATTACGGCTTGGTCATTGTGAGGCATCACGATCAGCTCGCCTCCCGCACAACGCACTTCTTCCACTTGATTCGGAAGGTAAACAGTGCCGGCGCCAACCCTACAATCAACTGGAAGTAACTTGCGCAATTTCTCGATACTCTCGAAGGGTCGGGGCGAGTTGAGTGGAACCTCAATAATGCGGAACCCCAGCTCGTAAAGACATTGACCGAGGCCGCCAGCTTCCTCGGGATGTATGCCTCGAAGAATCGCTATTAGTCCGCATTTTGCTAAGGCGTCACCCAGGCTCAGATTGATTGTGTGTGGGTTATTCACGAGACCAGTCCCGCCTCAACGGCTAATTTCCAAAGACCATGTTCGGTAGCATTTGTTACAAACCGAACATTCTCACTACCAATCTCTGCTAAGGCCCGAACATAGCGGGCACACAAAGCCGTATTTCCAACTAGCAGGATAGGTCGATTCGTCCCTACCTGCGAAAATGTCTCATGGATTCGGGGTCTCAGCAGGCTTGCGATTTCGGCCCCTACGAGCAGGCCAGACAGATAGTCCGGTTGCTGTTCAGGCACAAGCACGCCCGTCAGCACGAGCGTGCGCGCACTAAAGACAGTTGAAAGAATTCCGTTATTGCCAGCAGAACTCCGGGCAACCCGAACGCCTCGATCAAATGCAGCATAGTCTGGCTCTGCTGCTGGACGCGCCGTCCGGCTGAGAATTGTGTGTGATCCCAGAGCAGCGTAGATCTCCCCCGTCATGAACGTCTCAAAGTAAATAATGTCGTCGTCCCGCACAAAAACCCATTTCGAGTGTGTGCCGGGCATTCCGACAAGTACTTCATTTTCCAGTTCAGACTGATTTGGACATTCTCGTGCCATCAGGCTCAGCGCCCCAACGACCTGTGTCTCCTCACCACGCATGACGTTGGGCAGTTCGGATTTTTCGATCAGCCCGGGGACGATGTGAATCACCCGGCCCGAGCCCACCTTGAACTTTGTGAGCGCGGTGGCGAAGCGTGCGATGCTAATCGGAACCGTTAGATAAGGTGTTTCATGCCAACCGTGGGAGCTTCCTATCATGCCCGAAGCGATAATCGGCGCAGCGGGCCAGGACTGTAGCCAATCACCGCAAGTTTTCTCAAATGCTCGACAGAATATGGTGTCGGTGTCCTCGTTTGTGGATTGTTCGAGGAGTTGGGCCAAAACCATGACACCCAGCGGCAGAGTGCGCGCTTCAAGGACACTTCCAGAGTTGCCCAGACTAAAGGCACGCAGAGAAGAGGTGCCCCAATCGAGCGCTATCAATCTCACAGCGGAGACGCGCATATTTTCCCCGATTTTGCCTCATGGAAAGTTCCTCGCAATTACGAGATTACGTCCAGGAGGGCCACAGAGGGTGGCACTCCATTGGCGCGAATTCGAAGCAGAGCGAACTTGTCGGTCAGGCCCTTCATTCGTATGACGGCTCGCCGAAATCGACTGTGACGGGTTGTTCGCGAAAGCCGCGCGTTTTGATCGCGACGAAGAGCACGCCCAAAAAGAACCAGATTCCTCCGACGGTTTTAGCAATGTGGTTGAGATTCCACCAGATCAGGCCGCAAAACATGAAACCAAAGAGAGGCAAGAATACGTCCCACATGATCTTCAATTTCTCACCAGATGTTCGCTTGACGGCGAATTGCCAAAAAGCTGCAAAATTGACACCCATAAAAGAAAGGAAAGCGCCGAAGTTAATTAACTCCCCCGCATGTTCGTAAGCATGGCCGACGTAATTGAAGGCGATAGCGCCGATTAGTGCGATCGCTCCGATTAAGCAGAGGTTGTAGGTGGGTGTGTTTCCCCTCGAACTTAAATGGGCGAACACGCTTCGTGGCAGCACATCGTCCCGCCCCATGCCAAATAGCAGTCGGGCTGCACTCAGGCTCCCGGTCAGGGCGCTGCCAAATGCGGCCAGTATCAGAATTCCAGCCATGGCATGAAAGAGGAGCGGGCCCCCTACCCGTCTGCACACATCCATGAAGGCGGTCTCGAGGTTCGGAAAGCTCTTCCAATCAGGCCACACGCGCGTGCCCAGATAAACTTCCAGGCCTCCGAGAACACCCGTAAACAGGCAGACCAAGACCGTAGCCAGCAACACGTTGCGCTTGGGGTTCTGGACTTCCTCGGCAAGTGTAGTTACACCGTCAAAGCCAATGTAGGTGAGTGCCGCAAATGACGTGGCGGTCCAGATCTTGTGTGAGTCGAATGTTGAGGGATTGTAGAAGGGTTGGATGGAGAACAATCCCGACCAGCCGTCATGATGAGAAAGGTAAATTACGGCCAGAATGATGAAGAGAACTATCACCAGTGACATGAAAGCAAGGAGAACCTTGTTGGCCAGTGTCGTGGCTTTAATTCCCCTTAAGTTTAGATAAGTAATGATGACAATGATGATCGTTGCCCAGGCCCAGAAGGGGACGATATGGATGTAGCGTTCATGAATGGCGGTCGCGATCCAAACAGTTGTGATAAGCGGCTGGAGAAGGTAGTCCAGAATCATCGCCCACCCAGCAAGAAATCCAAGATGGGGATTGATACCTTTGCCGACGTACGTATAAGCCGATCCAGCGGCGGGATAAATTGCCGCCATACGTCCATAACTGAACGCCGTGATCATCATGGCACACATGGCAATCACGATAGTCGTGGCAAAGTGTCCCTGCGAAAGATCCTGCGCTACCCCGAACAGTGGTACAGGCGCTATTGGTTGCACCAGTACGATTCCATAAACGATCAGGTCCCAGATCGTCAGGACGCGCCGCAGATGAGGCACACTGGCGGTTGTATTGGCAGATTTAGACATGTGAATTTTCGGGGTAGCACGTCAGGAGACGGAGACCGGCCCTGTGGCAGCCGCCGAAGCTCGACCCCAAGAGCCAAAACAGGTGTAAGTCATTTCTCCTTTTCGGCTGAGTAGTCCGTGACCTTTGTCTTAAATGCTGTAAACCCGCCATCGATGTTGTATATCCCACCCGTAACGTACTCCGAGTCGTCCGATGCGAGGTATAAGGCAAACTTGGCGATATCATCTGGCAAACCAATTCGAGTCAAATGTAGATCCTCAATGGATCTGCGAATTTTCGGGGTGTTTAGCCAGGAGTCCTGAGGCGGAGTATGGATGAAGCCAGGACAAATGGCATTGATTCGGATGTCGAACTGGGAGTAGTAAACCGCCATCGATCGTGTCATCGAGACGACGCCGCCTTTGGCTGCGGTATAAGAGTCGTATCCGCCCTGCCCTATCAATGCGTCCGTGGAAGAAGTATTGATAACGGTGCCCTTTCGCGCTGCCATCATGTATGGCAGCCCAAACTTGCAGCAAAGATAGACGCCCTTCAACGTCACGGAGAGCATTTTGTCCCATACGGACTCGGGAAGGAGATGAACGGGACGATCGTGTTCATTGCACAGATTTGTTGTTGCGGCGTTGTTCCAGAGAATATCCAGGCGACCGTATTGTTCCATGGTTGCTTTCATCAACTGCTCAACATCTGCAGCCTTGGAAACATCGGTGCGAACGTACAGCGAGTTGCCTCCGGCGTTCTCAAGCAGTCTTTGTGTTTCTCGACCGCTCTGCTCGTTCACGTCCGCAACCACGACCTTGGCTCCTTCTTGAGCGAACAGTCGGGCGCCGGCCCTCCCTATCCCGGAGCCTGAACCTGTGATTATGGCAACGCGATCTAACAGCTTCACTGTGTAGTCGTACTCTTGACGGATTCAGAGTCCTCAAGTTCCTTCACAAGATCATGTCCTCCTGGCCCGTAAGAAGTGAACTCGCCTTTTTCCTCGTAGCAACGGTTGTACTTTTGGAGACGCTGGCGGTCGATCCTCACGCCCAGACCTGGTTCGTGTGGGAGCGCAAGGCAACCGTTGGTGAACTTCGGCAACCCTCCTTCGACGACATCATCCGTAAGCACGGTGAGATGAGTCTGGTTTGCCTTGGTGAAGTTTGGGCACGTGGCCATAATGTGCATCGCGGCCGCCGTGGAAATTCCCAGATCGCCAAAGCTATGCTTCACAATCGGGATCCCAGCTGTTGCTAATAACCAACCAGCTCGCGAGAACCGGGAGAGGCTACCCAGTTGGTGCTGGTCGGTAAGCACAACATCTGCGGCTCGTTTCTTAATAATCTCAAGAATATCCGCCTCGTCCCAGGCGCTCTGATTGGCACCGATCGCCAGGCCCAAAGCAGTTCGGAGGTCCGCGGCGCCATCATGGTCGTAGAAGCAGAGAGGCTGCTCGAAGAATTCGATGTTGTACTGCGACATTCTTCGCATCAGTTCTCTTGCCGTGCCATCGGACCAGGCTTCGTTAGCGTCAACGCGAAGTTTGACCCCATTTCCGATCGCTTCTCTCAGTTTTCGCGCTACCTCGAGGTCTCGTTCAAACCCGGTGCCGAGCTTCACATATACCGTGTCAAAGCCTTGAGCCACCCCCTGCTGAGCCACCTCAACCATAAGTTTGAGTTCGTTGTTTGGTACGTACCAGTAATACCTAATCTTTGTTCTAAAAGTGCCGCCGAAAAGCCGGTGGAGTGGCAAACCTGTTGCCTTGCCCACAAGGTCCCACAGCGCCATGTCAATACCACCCAATGCGCAGCCGCCCGTGTGGCGAAAATGGTGCCATCCATAAACTTGCGTAAGCTCGTGAATAATAACCTCATGGTCAAAAGCATCGCGGCCTAAGATCACGGGACGCATGGCGTTGAGCGCTTCCTTTACTACGCGTACCGATGGATAGCCTACGGCCTCCCCGATCCCTATCTCCCCAGTTTCAGTTTCGATTTCTATGATGACGTTAGAAATCCCCAGTCGCCGTCCAAAAGCCCACGTTTCGGGCTCGCGAAAAGGGATCGAAACGATAGTTGTACGAATATCGCAAATTCTCATGGGCGCCCCCTGGCTTTGCTTCTCAGGAGTCGGATCGAGATTTTCATTGCGGGCAATTTCCCCACTGCCGTCAGGGGATCGAAAAAACCGCCAAGAACAAAGAGCGAAACGAATATAGATTTCGTGCTTGACAATGTCAAGGAAATTTGGATAGATTGTCATCTCGTCAGCTGGTCTGTCCAGTTTCCATTTAACTTATTCGATGTTCCCTAGAAATAATAAGGATAAGGAGACCGATGGCTCCTCTCGAACTTACTCGGATCAAGCGCTCCACTGTTAGTGAGCTCGCAATGGAAGCGATCCTGGCGTCCATTCGCCAAGGAACACTTCGACCTGGTGATCGCGTTCCGCCGCAGCGCCAGCTCGTCGATCAATTGGGACTGAGCCGACCTGCGGTTCGGGAGGCTCTTCGCGGGCTGGCCAGTCTAGGGGTGATCGAGATCCTCCCTGGGCGAGGCGCTTTTGTCAGGCATGTCAGTCCAGAGACGTGGGTAAACGCAGAGTCCCTGTTTTTGCTTGTCGAGCGTGAGTCGCTCATGCATGCCCTGGAGGTTCGCCAGATTCTTGAAGTTGAAGCCATTGGTTTGGCTGCAGTCCGTGCGAACGCCGATGATCTCGCTGATCTCGAGCGGAATTTGAACCGAATCGAGCATGCTCTGAGTTCTGAGGCAGAAGATGCACTTGGGCGCAGTCCGGGGTTCCATATGGCAATTGCCAAAGCCGCCCACAATCCCGTGCTCGTCACGATGGTCAAACCATTTCTTCGGCTAATGGCAAGAGGCGCCGAGGTTATCGGTCAATGCCTTCCTGAGGCAAGAGAACAGGAATATCCCCTTCACTACGAGCTCTATGAGTCGATCATCCAGCGTAATGCCGATCAAGCAAAAGAAAGGATGAGACACCATCTCCATGTCGCACATGAACTAATTCTG
>WNGI01001369.1_pt1 | contig 21503 bp, 14 predicted proteins | sample 5400621 | NCBI WGS metagenome assembly WNGI01 (sample SAMN13153374, study PRJNA577476) | soil metagenome | isolation source: 20 cm soil or saprolite under Garry oak tree replicate 1 | place: USA:California | collected 2016-06-15
TCCCTCCCCCCCGAACCGGACTGTCGCGTCACCGAGCGTGCGATGGCCGTGCGCGTGTCGATGGGTGGGGACCATCCGAGCTCCCGCTCTATGCGCTCGGTCGAGTAGGGGTTCTCTCCGAGAATAAACGACATTGCGGCATTCCCGAGCGCGGTGTAGCGACCCGGCATCAGGAGGCGCATCAAGGCGCTCCAGGCTATGACGCCGCCGCGGATCAGCGGAGCGGGCACGGGCACGCGTAGCGGCCTCACGCCCAGCGCTGCGGCAAACGTCTGAAAGAACTCGCGCTGCGTGAGGAGTGGTGGCGCGTCACGCGTCACGTTGTAAGCCCGAAAACCCGGTTTGGCCGGCGCGTCGAGCGCCGCGAGAACCGCCGCGGCAACGTTGCCGGCGTAGACGCACGAGAGATGATTCGTCCCAGGACCGATCTGCGGCAGAAAGCGACGCTTCAGATGTGCGACGAGGCGGCGGGTGAAGAGCAGGTCCCGCTCGCCGTAGATGACATTCGGCCGAATCGCGATGACCGACAGGTCTCCGCGCGCCGCCTCCTCCTCCAGGACCTGCTCCGTCGCCCGCTTGCTGCGAGCGTAGAAATCCCTGTCAGGCAGCGGCCGGAACCCGTAGTCCTCGGCGACGCCTCGCAGGCCGGCCTCGAACACCGCAGTCCGTCCGTACACAGCCACCGACGAGATGTGAATGAGGCGGGCCCCGGTCCGGCGCGCGGTCGCGATGGCGAGGCGCGTGCCGCCGACATTGACGCGCATGAATTCCTCAAGGGAGTCGTGCGACGCGACGAGCGCGGCGGCGTGGATGATGACGTGGACGCCGGCGGACGCCCGTTGCCACGCCGCCGGGTCGGTAACGTCTCCGATGACCGCCTCGGCACCGAACGCTTCCACCACGTCCCGTGACCGGTCGCGGACCAGGGCGCGTGGACGTTCCCCTCGCTGTCGCAGTGCCTCGAGGACATGCGTGCCGACGAGGCCGCTGCCCCCGGTGACGAGAAGCGTCACGCGGGGCGAACGCTGGGGAGCGCGAACGGTAATGCCACGACGCGCGCTTCCCGCCCGGCCGCGCGCACCATCGCGCCGACCGGTACTTCGCGGCGAACGATCGCGAGTCCGATCCAGCGGCCGAGGAGGGAGCCCCCGCCGTCCGGGAGCCAGGCCATGCTCGTCACCCGACCCACGTCTTTTTCCTCGTGCGTCACTGCGCTCCACCCGCTCGCCGGCGCCGCCGGATGGTCGGTCTCGAAGTGGAGGCCGCGCAGCTGGCGATTGGCGTGCCCCCGAAAATGCAGCCGGCTCACCGTCTCCTGGCCTGTGTAGCAGCCCTTGGTGTACGACACTCCGCCGATTTCGTCGAACCGCACTTCCTGCGGGATCGTCTTCTCGTCGACCTCCGACGAGAGACGGGGCCACCCCGCGAGAATGCGGGTCAGCTCGAGCGCCGCGGAGCTCGCGCGGTACACGCCCGCACCGGCGAGTCGTTGCAGCACGGTGTCGCGCTGATCGGCCGCCATCGTGATCTGAAAGACGAAGGCCGGCTGCTCGGCGGTCCGGGCGACTTCGATCGGAACGGTCCCGACCTTCGCGTCGATTGCGCGATTGGAACTGGGCGGCACCGGCAGCCCGGCGGCACCCATCACCGCGACGGCGTGGTCGCCGGTCACGCGGAGGACCGCGGTGTCCGCCGTGCGGTCCGTGGAGCGCGCCAGTCGCGGCGGGACCGACCGCTGCAAGATTGCCAGCGCGCGTTCGCGACCCTCAGCGGGTACGGTGAACCGCACGCGCGACCCCAGTCGCGCAGCCCACCCATCCACCACGATCATGCCTTTGGGGGTGAGCAGCGCCCCGTACACAAACGCGCCGTCGCCCGGTTTCTCGATATCGCTCGTCAGGAGTCCCTGGAAGCACGTCACGGCGCCTGTGCCGGGTCCTTCCAGGTCGACGACGCCCACGTCGGCAGTCGCGACGATCGCGCCCGCGCGCAGCCGATCGACCACCTCGGCGGGCACGTCCTGCGGTTCGAGCCGGGTGACCGTCGGTGGCGGGACGGTGGGGAAGAGCTCGCTCACAACGCGACCAGCTCCGCAGCAGTGTGACCAGTGAGCGAGTCCCACACGAGTGCCGCGCCACGCTGTCGCAGCGTGTCGGCGGGATGACTGGTCGTGAGCATCACGCACGGCATGCCGGCGGCGCGCGCCGCCGCGAGTCCTGGCAGCGAGTCTTCGATCACCACGCACGCGCGCGCCGCTATCGGACGCTTGCGATTGAATGCCGCGTGCGCGGCGAGATAGGAGCCCGGATCCGGTTTGGACCGCTGCACGTCGCCCGCGGCGACGATGATCTCGAATCGATCCGCGATCGTCGTGTGGCTGAGGACGAGATCGATCTCATGCCGTAACGCACCGGACACGATGCCGAGGCGATAGCGCTCGCCGGCGTCACGGACGAACTCCGCGGCGCCGGAGACCATCGTGAGCGACTGCTCGATCAGCTGCTGATAGATGCGGGACTTGGTTTCGATGAGGCGGTTGATCACGTCCGTCGTCAGCGTGCGGTGCGCCCGGCGGTACGCCTCCACGAACCCCGTGCGGTCGTCGAGGCCCAGATAGTGGGCGTAGTACTCCTCGCGTGACAGCACGATGTCTTCGCTCGCCAACACGCGGCGCAGCGCTTCGCAGTGCTGCGGTTCGTCGTCCACCAGCACGCCGTTGAAATCGAACAGCACGGCCTCGATCACGGTGTCTCGTTCAACCTCATTCGTAGCGCCCCGCGGCCCGATACGCGTCGTCCAGCAGCTCCACGGGATGGCGCACGCGCGTGGCGACGCCGGCCGCCGCGAGTCCGGCGCCGATCTGCATCTGACAGCCTGGATTCCCCGTGGCGACCACCTGCGGCGCGGTTTCACGCAGCCGCTCGATCTTCGCCGCGAGCACGGCGCGCGACATCTCAGGCTCGAGCAAGGTGAACAGGCCCGCACTGCCGCAGCACTCAGCGGCGCCTGGCACGGGCACCAGCTCGAGCAACGGAATCGCGGCGAACAATCTCAGCGGCGGCACGGCGACACCCTGGGCATGCAGCAAATGGCAGGGAGGATCGTACGCGACGTGCATGTCCAGCGGTGCGCCCCCGATTGGACCGCGCATGTCGTCACCGGCGAGCAGCTCCGTCACGTCGCGCACTCGCGCACCGAATCGCTCTCCGGGTTCATGGCCCAGTAGGTGCCCGTATTCCTTCATAAGGGCGCCGCAACCCGCGCTGTTCACGACGATGGGTTCGTCACCCTCCCCGAACGCCGCGACGTTGACGCGCGCCAGGGCTCGCGCCTCCTCGAGCAGCCCGGCATGGGCATGCAGCGCTCCACAACAGACCTGGCCTTTCACTTCGCCCACCTGGTAGCCGTTCACGCCCAGGGCGCGCACGGTCGCGTCGTGGACGTGGGAGAACAGGCCCTGCTGGACACAGCCACGAAACAACAATGCGGGGGAAGGCGGCGAAAGGACTTTCCGCGCCGTGGTTCGCCTTTCGCCGCCTTGCGTAGCAGCCAGCATCCCCATGGCAAACCGGAACCGTCCCCAGCCAGCGAGTCTCCGCGGGATCCCCGTCGCGCGGAACCCACGAGCAAACCAGTACACGACTCGACTCACCCTCGGCGACGTCAGCGCCCACAACGCCAGGCGCGCCAGCCGGGAGACGCCGCGAGCTTCCGCGATACGCTGCCGTGCGGCTTCGAGGCCGATGCCGTACTGCACGCCCGACGGACAGACGGGTTCACAGCCGCGGCAACCGAGACAACGATCGAGGTGGTAGGCGAGCGCCGGGTCAGAGGCGGTGAGTTCGCCGCGCTCGAGCGCGCGCATCAACTCGATGCGGCCGCGGGGCGAATCGGCTTCGTCTCCGGTGGCAAGAAACGTGGGGCAGGCTTGCAGGCAGAAGCCGCAGTGCACGCATGCATCCAGCCCTTCAAACCCTCCTCTTCCTTCTTTGCCCTCCCTCATTCGCCTTCTGTGGCCACGACGAGCGCGGCCCCGGGGTCGAACGTGCGACGCAGCCCCGTCACGAGCGGGCCGACGCCCTCGCGGTAGGCCCCGAAATGACCGACCGCGCTGCGCAGCGGCCAGGGCGCCCGCTCGAGCGTCAGCGGCACCTCGAGCCCCGCGAGGGTGCGGCGCAACCGCTGCAGCCGGTCGATGCTCGCTTCGCCCGTCCAGCGGATCGAGCCGGCGGCAGGCGAGGCGGAGATCCACTCATCGCCGAGTTGATGCTGCAGCAAGTCGAGCAGCTCGTCACTGGCCGACGGCACGCCACCGATGCGGAACGTCACAGGCCGCACGGCGAATCCCTCGGCGAGCCGCATCCAGAAGGCGTGCGCCTCTTCGGCGCGCAGCGGCGAGAATCGGCCGCCGCCGCTCGCGGCGCCAAGCCCCGCCTCATCAGCCGCGACCAGCGCGGGTGATCCCGCCAGGCGCACGCCCAGCACCCAACGGTCGCGCCGGGCCAGCGCCGGCGAGACGAGCTCGAGGGCCGCCGGCGTCAGGCCCGCGGCGGCGACGTCTTCGCCCACCTGCGTCAGATCCTCGCGCGCGCCTTCGAGCAGGTAGGTCACGTCCGCTCGCGGCAGCGTACGCAGGCGCAGATGCACGAGCACGATGACGCCGAACGCCCCGAACCCTCCCGCCTGCAGCCGCGTGAGATCGTAGCCCGCGACGTTTTTCATGACCCGGCCGCCGCTCTGCACCATGCGGCCGTCCCCGGTCACGAACGTGACGCCGAGCAAGTGATCCTTGATCGGACCGAAGCCGTGGCGCAGCGGTCCTGCCGACGCGGTTGCGACGACCGAGCCCAGCGTCCGGCCGGCGAGGCCAGGCGGATCGATGCCGAGCCAGGCGCCGCGGTCGGCGAGCTGTTGACGCAGCTGGTCGAGCCCGATGCCTGCTTCGGCCGTCGCCGTGAGATCGGGAGGCTCGATCGCCGGAATCCGGTCGAGACGGCGAGTGGTGAGGGCGAGGTCGGCGGGGGCGTCGCTCTGGAGCCAGGTGCCGGCGCCTTCGATGCGAACGCGCCATCCCTCCTGGTGGGCGGTGCCGAGCAGCAGCGCGACCGCGTCCGGCGATCCCGGAGCGAAGCGGGGCACGCGGTCGGTGCCGGCCTCGAGGACGGCGCCTTCACCCAACAGTGCGGTAACCTTTTCGAGAATGGTCATGACGCTCTCGCCAAGGAAGCCCACTCACGGCACGCATGCACCGGTACCACCTTGCCCGGGTTTACCCGTTCCTCCGGATCGAACACGCGACGCAGAGCCTGCATCGCTCCCAACGATTCCGCATCAAAGATCAACGGCATATACCGCAGTTTGTCGAGACCCACCCCATGCTCGCCCGTAATCGTACCGCCTGCGGCGATGCACGTCGACATGATCTCGGCGCTCGCGGCTTCGACGCGCTGCTTGAGCGCGGGATCGGTTGCATCGAAGGAAATGTTGGGATGGAGGTTGCCGTCGCCGGCGTGAAACACGTTGCTGACCACCAGACCGTAGCGCTGCGCGATCCCGTAGATGGTTTCGAGCACGTCTGGCAGAGCGGAGCGGGGCACGACGGCGTCCTGTACCACAAGATCGCGCGACAGACGGCCCATGGCACCGAACGCTTTCTTGCGTCCTTGCCACAGCCGCTCACGCTCGGCCTCGCTGGCTGCGATTCTCACAGCTCTGGCGCCTGCGGTGCGCAGCAGATCGGCGACCGCATCGGCCTCCGCCACGACTGCATCGGCATTCCCGCCGTCGATTTCGACGAGGAGAACTGCCGCCGCATCGCGCGGATAGCCGGCCGCGTACACCGAGTCTTCCACGGCGCGGATGCACGACTGATCCATCATCTCGAGCGCGGCGGGAACGATGCCCGCGGCGATGATCGCCGAGACGCCCTCGCCGGCGGTCCGGATGCTGGTGAAGTCGGCCAGCAGCGTTCTGACCGCGCGCGGCACGGGTGTGAGCCGCACGGTGATGCGCGTCGCGATGCCGAAATTGCCTTCCGAGCCGACGAACACGCCCACGAGGTCGGGTCCCCACGTCTCGCCGCCCGGACTGCCGAGCTCTACGAGCGAGCCGTCGGCGAGCAGGACTTCGAGCGACAGGATGTGATTCGCGGTGACGCCGTACTTCAGGCAGTGCGGGCCGCCGGCATTCTCGGCGACGTTGCCGCCGATCGTGCATGCCGTTTGACTCGAGGGATCCGGGGCGTAGTGCAATCCGAGAGGCTTGGTGGCGGCGGTGAGCTTCGCGTTCACGACGCCCGGCTCGACGACGGCGAGGCGGTTGGCGCGATCGATGCGCACGATCCGGTTCAATCGCGTCAGCACGATGAGCACCGTGCCCTCGTCGGCGAGCGCGCCGCCCGACAGTCCCGTTCCAGCGCCACGCGGCACGAACGGCACGTCGAGCGCGGCGAGCAGGCGCACGACGGCGATCAATTCTTCGCGAGTGCCCGGGAGAACGACGAGGTCGGGAACGCGGCGGTGCGTCGGCAGTCCATCCATCGCGTACGTCACGCGCGCTGCGAGCGCTTCGCGCACGTGCTTTGCGCCGACGATGGCGGCGAGGTCGCGGGCAAGTGGACTGGGCGCGGTCATACTATATAGTAGCCGCATAGTAGCCGCCCAACGAAGAGGGGCCAGGAAGTTGTCTTCCTGGCCCCTCAGATCCTCTCTCTTCTCGCGTCTACGCCGCTCGCCAGAATCCCTTGAGCGCCTTCCCATCTGGCGACTCGCGCAGCTTCTCGAACGCGCGTTCTCTGATCTGCCGAATTCTCTCACGGGTGACGCCCATCAGCGCGCCGATCTTCTCGAGCGTCATCGCCTCGCTGCCCTCTTCGAGACCGTAGTAGAGATAGAGGATCTTGCGCTCGCGCGGCGTCAGATACTTCTGGAAAATGCGGTCGATGAATTCGCGCATCAGCTTGCCGTCGGTGCGCTCCTCGATCTCGCCGCCTTCCTGGCCCGCGAACCGTTCGCCCAGCGTCGCCGCATCCTTGTCGGTGCGATCGACCGACGCGTCGAGCGACAGCTCCGCCGCCGTCATACGACGCGCGGTGCGCACATTCTCGACTGAATCTTCCAACGCTTGCGCGATTTCATTATCGGTCGGTTCGCGACCGAGCTCTTGTGACAGATACGTCTCGGTGCGACTCATGCGGATGAGCTGCGAGTTTTGATTCAGCGGGATACGCACGCTCCGCGTCTGCTCGGCGAGCGCCTTCAGCACCGCCTGCCGCACCCACCACACCGCGTACGAAATGAATTTTACGCCCTGGTCGGGATCGAATTTCTTGACGGCCTTGAGCAGTCCCTCGTTGCCGATCGCGACGAGCTCCGAGAGATCGAGTCCATGGCCCTGATATTTTTTGACGTAGGAGATGACGAAACGGAGGTTGGCAGTGACGAGACGCTCGGCGGCTTTTTCATCGCCGCGTTGCACGCGACGAGCGAGACGCCGTTCTTCCGCTGGATCTTTGATGAGGGGTAACTTCTGGATGTCTTGCAGGTACTGGTCGAAAGCGCCGGAGGGAGTAGTACGGAAGAAGGCCTTTGCCTTCCCGTTGGTCGACCTAGCCATGCAGAGGACTCCCCGAACCCATGTTGTGTGTGGAAACGGGCGTAACTTGCCGCCGAAGAGGCCAACTAAACACGCGCCAATATAGGACTTCCTGCCATTTGGTGCAAATCACCGCAGTTTTCCACATCACAAATTGTTAGACCTATGGTGATTCCGAAGTTTGTCCACTATCCACACTTTCTGTGGAAAATGGTGGGTGGGTGACCCGCTCCAGTGTGACACGGACTCCATCCGAAGGATGAAATCTGGCATGTGGAGAGGTGGAAAGGAATGTGGGCTATCTGTTGACCAGAACTTGACGTAGCGATGATTCGTCGACCGCGACCGTCCAGCCCGCCGCATCGTTTCCGTGCGGAACTCCGATCTGCTTCGGCAGGGCCAGGCGGATTGCGCCCGCCCGCACCTTTTTGTCACCCCGCATAGCCTCGATCAAGTCCTCCACGCGGCTCTCATCGGGCCGCTCGAGCGGCAGATGTAACCGTTCGAGCACCGTGGCGACGCGTTCCGCCGTTCCTGGCGCCGCTATGCCCAGGGTTTGCGCCAGACGCGACTCGTACACCATCCCGATCGCCACGGCTTCGCCATGCAGCACCTCGTACTGTGACGTCGCCTCGATCGCATGCCCGATCGTGTGGCCGAAATTGAGGATCGCGCGCTTGCCTGCCTCGCGTTCGTCCTCGGCGACCACTCGGGCTTTGATCTCGACCGAGCGTTGCACGACGCGCTCCAGGGCGCGCGCGTCCTTCGCGAAGATGGCGGCGTACTCGCGCTCGAGAAACGTGAAGTATTCGGCGTCGGCGATCACACCGTGCTTCACCGCCTCCGCGAGACCCGCCGAGAGCTGCACGCTCGAGAGCGAGCCCAGCAGGTCGAGATCGGCGACGACGACGCGCGGCTGATGAAACGCGCCCAGCAGGTTCTTGCCGGCGGGCACATCCACGCCTGTCTTCCCCCCGATCGACGAATCGATCATGGCCAGCAGTGACGTGGGGACCTGGACGAGCGGCACGCCGCGCAGGTACGTCGCGGCGACGAATCCGCCGATGTCGTTCACCACGCCGCCGCCGAGTGCGATGACGGCGCAGTCGCGGCCGAAATGCGCCGCGAGCATCCGATCAGACAGCGAAGCCCATGTGTCGCGGGTCTTGTTCCACTCACCGGTCGGAAAGGTGAACAGCTCTACCTGAAACCCGGCACCCGACACCGCTGTCGCGAGCGATTCTCCATAGAGCTTGCCGACGTGCGTATCCGAGATGATCGCGTACGCCGCTGCCGGGCAGTCGCGGGCCAGGATCTTGTCCAGCTCGCGGACCAGACCCGAGCCGATGAGGATGTTGTAGGACGCATCCCGCTGCTCCCGGAGCGGGACGCGGACCGTCACCACGTCACATCCGCTTTACCGGCCTGGGCGTTGAGGGCGCGAGCCAGCACGAACAGCAGATCGGAGAGCCGGTTGAGATAGTGAATGATCGCCGGGTTGATCGGTTGCGCGCGCGCCAGGGACACCACGGCGCGCTCGGCGCGGCGACAGACGGTGCGCGCCAGGTGGAACGCCGCGGCCTTGGGTGTGCCGCCCGGCAAAATGAAGTTCTTGAGCGGTTTCAGTCGTGCGTCGTGGGTATCGATGACGTCTTCGAGCGCGCCGACCTCCGAAGGCCCGATAGCGGAGCCGCTGCGCGCGAGCGCCTTCCCGAGTTTGGATGGATCGGGTGTTGCCAGCTCGGCGCCGATCGTGAACAGGTCGCGTTGGATCGTTTGCAGCAGCGCTGACTCGAAGCCGGTGGGCTCGAGCGATGCCGCGAGGCCAATCGCGGCATTGGCTTCGTCGACTTCGCCGTACGCCCGCACGCGCGCATCGTCCTTCGGCACGCGCTCGCCGCCAAAGAGACCGGTCTCGCCTTCATCGCCGGTTTTGGTGTAGATCTTCACGCGCCGAACGTACCGTTAGGGGCACCGAAGCGCGAGCGGCTGCGCGGCCACGACATGCCCGCTCTCGGGATCGACGGCGGTGGCGCGGGAATCGCGCGGCGAAACGTCGGCGATCTCATCGAGGACGAGGAGCATTCCATTACCCTCGCCGGCCACGGCGCCGCGGAGCGAATAACGGCTCGCGCCGCTGCCTGATGACATCATGCCATTCGTGAGTCGAGAACGCACCGGCCGCACCACCCAGCGGAGGTTGCGGGTCCCGGTGTCGGTGAGTGCGACGCCGGTGACGAGCAGCGTGTCGTCTCCGCCGACGAGAAAGCGGGCGCGAAATCCCACCGCATATCGGCCCTTGCTCACGGTGATGACTTCGCCGGCGTCCGCTGCCTTGTCCGGGTCCAGCGTAAACGAGCTGAGCAACGTGCCACGCGTCTCGGCGCGCTGCGCGACCTGGCGGACAAGCTCGAGCGCGTTCACGCGCGAGAGCACCGCGCCCTGAGGACGCGCGCTGCTCGCGAAGGGCGGCACGTCGAGCAGCGCGACCACCGTAACGTGGGACGGCGGCGTCATGCGTCCGGCTCCGCTGCCGGGCGGGAACGCCAACACGAGCTCCGTGACGAGATTCCTGGCCCCACATGCTTCCGCGGCGTGGAAGCGGACCAGCGTGAGCCGGGCGGGCGCCGCGCCGCGGGCCGAAAGCACCGTCGCGCCGCGCACGGCGCGCGGCTCCACCGCGATGAGCGGACGCTCTGCGAGGGTATCCTGCAGCCGACCGGAGCCCGTCAGCTCGCGGTAGAAGTCGCGGGCAAAGCGATCGTCCGCGACGAAGACGTGCGCTTCGCCGCCCAGGCTCCATCCGAGCGCCGCGCCGTGGCCTCTCGCGCCCCCCCCCCCGCCGCTGGCGCAAGCCAGTAGCCCGAGACCGAGTAGGACGCTAGCGTTCGCGCGATGCAAGACGCGAAAGATATCACGATCATTGGAGCGGGCCCGACGGGCCTGTTCGCCGCGTTCTACGCCGGCATGCGCGGCACTTCGCACCGCTTGATCGACAATCTCGATCAGGTCGGCGGACAGCTCACCGCGTTGTATCCCGAGAAATACATCTTCGACGTCGCCGGCTTCCCGAAGATCCTTGCCAAGGACCTGGTCAAGGCGCTGGCGGAGCAGGGCCTCCAGTGGAAGCCACAGGTCCGGCTCGGCGAGAAAGTCACCGGGCTGCGGCGTGGCGAGGAGAACGGCAAGCCCCAGTTCACGATCGCCACCGACACGGACGAGTATCCCTCGCGCACCGTCCTGATCGCCGGCGGGATCGGCGCCTTCACGCCGCGCAAGCTCCCGCTCAAAGACGCCGATCGGTGGAACGACAAAGGGCTGCATGACCGCGTGCTGAACCCGCAGGTGTTCGCCGGCAAGCGGATCCTCATCGTGGGCGGCGGCGACTCGGCCTTCGACTGGGCGGTGAACCTCCAGGGGATCGCGAAATCGATCGTCATGATTCACCGGCGCGACGGTTTCCGCGCGCATCAGGCGACGGTCGATCAAGTCCAGGCGCTGGCGGCGGCCGGCAAGATGGAGCTCCGGACATTCTGGGAGCTCAAGGATATCGGCGGGTCCAGCAGGATCGAGCGGGTGACGATCGTCAATAGCAAGACGAAAGAAGAGGAGACGTTGGCGATGGACTGCGTGATTCCCCAGCTCGGTTTCATCTCCTCACTCGGCGCGATCGCCGAATGGGGGCTCGAGATCGAGAAGGGCGACATCAAGGTGGCGCAAACCATGGAAACGAACATCCCCGGCATCTATGCGGCCGGGGATATCACCACCTATCCGGGGAAGCTCAAACTCATCGCGACGGGGTTCTCAGAGGCCTGTATTGCCGTCAACCAGATTGCGCACTTCTTGAATCCCGCGGCGAAGGTCATGCCGGGCCACTCTTCAAACATGGCGTTGTTCGGACAGAAGGACGACTGACGCGCCAAGTACGTTGCGAAGTGGCCACACGGTTATCGTGCAAGTTGCACGACAAGCGAATCAATTTGGGCCAGCATCTGACGCGTGGGCACGTTGTGCGCGTTCGCCTGAATCGAGAATGTGATTACCCGCCCGTTTGCTTTCTCGATGTAGCCCGACAGCGTGTTCACCCGATTGATCGATCCGGTTTTCGCGAGCACGCGACCTTCGAGGAGCGTCCCCTGGAAGCGGCGTTGCAGCGAGCCGCGCTGCTGGGCGTGCGGGAGCGCGGCGAGAAACGGCGCGCGCTTGGGGTGGCGATACATGTAGGTCAGCAGCTGCACGAAGGCGTGGGGCGTCACGAGATTCCCGGCCGACAGCCCTGAGCCGTCTTCGAGCGCGAACGCGGTCGAGTCGATCTTGACCGAATCGATCAGGAAGCGCTTCTCGATGTCCAGCCCTTTTCCCCAGCTGCCGGTGTCACCCACCTCGCGTCCGACCGTCTTGAGGAGCATCTCGGCGAACCAGTTCTGGCTGGTGTTGAGGATCGGGAAAATGATGTCGGGCAGCGGGCGGCCGCGGTACTCGGCCAGTGGGTTACCGCAGCACCGCAGCGCGCGATACTCCAGCGAGTCGGTCGTGCTGGCGGCGCCGCCTTCCACGGCGATCCCCTTCCTCTGTAACGCCTCCTCCAAGGCACGCGCCGCATAGCGATTGGGATCGGGTAACGCGAAGCTCTCGATCCAGGGCGTCCGGCCCAGCGCCACCGTTCCCTCGGCCCAGATGTCGAGCGTGCCCGGCTTGCGGAAGAAGTTGTCGCCGATCGTGGTGGAGGAATCGGCAGGGACCGTGCGCGCCCGGTTCTCGAACGTGAACAGGCTCAGTGACGGATTCCAGGTGATCGTCGGCGGCTGATCGACCGCGGCGCCCGGCGTGATCTGGAAGTCCACACTGTTGTCGTGAAAGCCAAGTCCCGAGACCGGCGCGGCGTACCACCAGTTGAGATCGAAGGAATTCCATCCCGAATGCGTCAGCGTCGGCTCGAAGTACGAGCCATCCCCCACGATGCTGCCCGTCACCCGTCTCAGACCATGCGCCCGCAGCGATTCCGCGATCGCGTCCACCGCGGTCCAGGTGGAGTCGCAGCCGCCGGGCGCCAAGGTATCGACCGTGTAACACCGCTCCGACCAGGTGGGATCGCCGCGCCCGTACAGAATCAGGTCACCCTGGAGCACGCCGTTCGTCACTGTGCCGTTTGCATACACGCTGGTCCGCGGACGGAAATCGGCGGGCAGCAGCACCGTCGCGGTCGCGGCGACGACGAGCTTCGTGTTGCTGGCCGGCACCGAAAACCGATCGCCATTGCGATTAAAGAGCACGCGACCGTGGTCGTCCTGGGCGAAGACGTTCCACGTAGCCCGGTTGAACGGCGGAGCGTCGAGCAGCCGGTTCAGCCGCTGCTGGACCGATTGCCCTCCCAATGGCGACGGGGAGGCCGCCGCGCTAATCGTAAGCGACGCGAGGATCAGCTTTCGCATAGAGCACGTCTGTGAGAAGGTTGACCAGCACAAAGATCACCGACAGAAACAGAATGCTTCCCTGAACCGCCGGCAGATCGCGCTTCTGAATCGCGAGCAGCACATACCGCCCCACACCGGGCCACGAAAATATCGTCTCCGTGAGAATGCTGCCGGTCAGGTAATTGCCCACATCGAGACCGATCACCGTGATGATCGGCAGGAGTGCATTGCGCAACGCATGGCGGCCGATCACGCGCGTCTCGGGCAGCCCCTTGGCGCGCGCCGTCCGAACGAAGTCGGCCGGCAGGATCTCGAGCATGGCGCCGCGCGTCATGCGCGCGAGAAACGCAATCGAGCGAGTTCCCAGCGTGAGCGCCGGCAACACGAGGAACGCGAGACCGCCATAGCCGGAGGGCGGCAGCCATTGCAGCGCCACTGCAAACAACAGGATCAGCAGCAGACCCACCCAGTAGACCGGGAACGACACGCCAACGTAGGCGATCAGCATGCTGAAGCGGTCGATGATCCCGCCGGGTCGAAGGGACGCCAGCACGCCGAGGGTGATGCCGCAGGTTACGGCGAGCAGCATGGCGGCGCCAGCGAGCTGCAGTGTCTTGGGAAACCGCTCGGCGAGGTCGCCGAGGACGGGACGTTGAGTGATGTAGGACCGTCCCAGGTCGCCCCGGACGACGCCCCAGACATAGTGCCCGAACTGGAGTGGCAGTGGATCGTCGAGATGCAGCTCGGCGCGCAACCGCGCGATGGTGGCGGAGTCGGCGCGCTCACCCACCATCTCGGAGACCGGGTCTCCCGGAACGACGTTGAGGAGCAGAAACGCGACGACCAGGACACCGAACAGCGTTGGGATCGTGGCAAGCAAACGCCGGCCGACGAGCTGGATCACTTCACCAGCCGGGCTTTGGTCCAGCGCTGCCCGTTGAAGATCACCGGGATATCCCAGCCGTCGATCGACGGATGCTCCGCCCAGAGGTCAACGGCAAACCAGAGGTAGAGCCACGGAGCGGCGTCATAGACGCGCGTGTCGATGCGACGATACAGCGCCTCGCGCGCCGATTGATCCACGGTGCGGCGCGCCACCATGATCAGCGAGTCGGTGACGCGATCGTTGTAGAAAGCGTAGTTCCCGCCGGGCCCAACGCTCGCGCTGTGAAACAGCGGGTAGAGGAAGTTGTCGGCATCCGGATAGTCGGCCCACCAGTCGGTGATCGCCATGTCGGTGTCGCCCTTCCGGACGGCTTCGCGCATGCTGGAGGCGTCGCGCGACACGATCTCGACCTGGATGCCAACGGCGGCGAGCTGCGCCTGAATCGCCTGGGCGACGCGACCCATTTCGACGTTCGTCCCCGAACGCCACAACTGCAGGGAAAACCCGTTCGGGTATCCGGCCACGCGTAGCAGACGCCGTGCTTCGGTCGTGTCGTAACTGTAGGGCCGCCGCGACGGATCACTGCCGCCCAACGTTGGTGGAATCGAACCCGCAGCCAGGTCGCCGCGGCCATTCCACACCGTGCGCAAGATTTCGGGGACGTTCACGGCGTGATTGATCGCCTGGCGGACGCGCGGATCGCGCAACGCGCCGCGACGGTTGTTCAGCGGCACATAGATAGGGCGGAGCGCCGGCTTACGCTTCAGCCAGTCCGGATGCTCCTGCTCCCATTTCTTCGTCTCGCCGAACGGGATCTCGACGACCGAGATGCGCCCCGCCAGGAACTCCGCGGCGCGGGTCAGTGCCTCGGGAATGATGCGAACGGTGAGTGACTCACCCAGCGGCGCGCCTCCCCAGTAGCTCGGATTCTTGGCGAAGCGCAGATAGTCGTCGTGCTCCCACGCGACGAAGCGCCACGGACCGGTGCCGACCGGATGCTGGCCGAAGTCGGCAGGCACCGCGGGCGGAACCACCGACGCCACGGGCATGGCCAGGAACTTCGGGAACACCGCCAGCGGCTCGGTCAACGTAAAAGCGATCGCAGTATCCCCCAACACGGCGATGCCCGTCACATCTCGAGCGCGACCGTCGGCGTAGTCTTGTGCTCCGGCGATCGGCAGCAGGGGCCAGACCCGGCCGCCGCGAGTTCCGGGGCTGAGGACCCGCAGCAAGGACCGCTTGACGTCCGCCGCGACAAGCGGACGGCCATCATGGAACGTGACGCCGGAGCGCAGATGAAACACGTAGCGCTGGCCGGTGCGGTCTGCGGTCCAGCGGTCTGAGAGACCGGGCAACAGCTGGCCGTCCGCATTGAACTGGGTGAGGCCGTCGAAGAGCAGGGTGATCATCTCGCCGGTGGGGACGTCGGTCGAGAGCGCCGGATCGAGCGAGCGCGGATCGTAGGTCTCGTAATAGACAAGACCGCGCGCTTCGCCGCTCCCGCCGGACTGACCGTGACAACCGGCGAGAATGCAGAGGAACAGGGCGCTCTTGGCGGTGTCGAAAAGGTTGACAGTGCGGAACAAGTGTCGCAACATAGCGGATTGCCAAATCTCGTCAATTGCGCGTCGCATGTCTTCTTCTGCTCGCCGCTCTTACGGCGTCAACCGATCTGTCCGCCCAGGAGCAGCAGCAGGAGCGGGTAGTTCGGGCACTGTCGTTCGTCGGTAACAAGGCGCTCGACGACCTCACGCTCGAAAGCGCCATCGCCACGACCAAATCGAGCTTGTGGGCCCGCAGTCCCTTCGTGCGCTGGTTAGGCCTCGGGGAGAAGCGGTATTTCAACGAGCTCGAGTTCCGGCGTGATGTGGTGCGTCTGATTCTGCTGTACCGCCAGAGTGGTTACATGAGCGCAGTGGTCGACACCGTGGTGCAGCGGACACCGCGCGATGTCTACGTCGAATTCCGCATCCATGAGGGCGAGCCGGTTCGCGTGACTCGTCTCGACGTGAAGGGGATCGAGGGAATCTTCAACGTCGACAAGCTGAAGCGCGATCTGCCCCTCCAGGTCGGAGATCCGTTCAATCGCTTTTTGATGCAGGCCTCAGCGGATACGATCGTCCAGCGATTGCGTGACAATGGCTTTCCGTACGCCGAGGTGCTGCGGAACTTCGATTCGGACGCCGGCGAGCGGCGCGCGGAAGTCGAGCTGGATGTGCAGCGGGGGTTGCACATGCGCCTGGGTGAAGTCGTGATTCGCGGCATACAAGACGTGGATACAGGGACCATTCGGCGCGTCATGTCGGTGCGGCCGGGCGCCAGCTTCAACCAGGCGATGCTCTATCGGACGCAGCGCGACCTCTACGGCATGGGTGTGTTCAACTCCGTCAACGTCGTCCTGATCGACTCCATCCCGCCGCAGGAGACGGCGCTGCGCGACTCGACCGTGCGGGTGCTGATCCAGGTGCAGGAAGGCCCGCGTCATCAGACCCGGATCGGGTTCGGCTACGCGACGGTAGAGTGTTTCCGGCTGCAGACGGGGTGGACGGCGCGCAACTTCTTCGGCGGCGCACGCTCGCTCGACCTCTCCGCGCGCTTCACCAAGCTGGGTGGCGGCTTTCCCGCGGTGACGAATCCCGAAGGCGTGACGGGCATCAAGGCGGTCTGCAACCCGTTCGCGAGCAACTGGACCGTCGATACGATGAACTACCAGCTCAACGCCAGCCTGCGGAAGCCGGCATTCCTGTCGCGCACTAACGTCGCGACGTTGGGCCTGACCGCGGAGCGCAGCTCGCAGTTCGGCGTCTACACCCGCGAAGCCGTCGGCGGCGACGCAACCATTACGTTCAACACTCGCGGCGCGTGGCCGCTGACGCTCGGTTACTACTACTCGGTCGGGCGCACCTCGGCCTCCGACGCTTTCTTCTGCAGCGTCTTCCGTGTGTGTGACGAAGCGAGCCGCCATTTTCTCCGCGATCGCCGGCAATTCGGTGCGGTCTCGATCAGTCTCACCCGCGACCGGGTCAACAACATTCTCGATCCTACGCGGGGAAGCCTCACCACGGTGACCCTCCTGAATGCATCGCACATCTTCGGCTCGCAGGCGCCGTACGAGTTCAATCGCGGGGAGTTCGAGATCGCGAAGTACTATCCCATCGGGCGGCGCACGGTGTTCGGATGGCGGGTGCATGCGGGAGTGATTCTCCCGCGCAACATCGATCTCTCGGGGCAAAAGGTCGGTTACGTGCCGCCGGATCAGCGCTTTTACGGTGGCGGACCAACGTCGGTGCGGGGGTATGGACGCAATGAAATGGGGCCGCGGGTCTATGTCGTTAGCGACACGTCTGACACCTCCCTCGTCCGCCCGGTCATGGACCCGGCTGATAAGGTGTGGCGGGGCGTCGTTACGGCGCCGACGGGTGGCAACACGCTGATCGTCTTGAACGCGGAGCTGCGTCTGCCGTCCCCGATCCTGTCCCAGCGCGTGCGGTTGGGGCTCTTCGTCGATGCTGGCCAAGTCTGGGAGCGGGGGTCTGAAGCCTTTCCGATCAGCAGCCTGCGGGTCACACCGGGGGCGGGCGTGCGGTTTGCGACCCCGCTCGGTCCGGTCCGAGTCGATGCCGCGTACAACGGCTACCCCGTTGAGCGGGGTCCGCTGTTGTATGTGCCGCCATCACCGCCAATCGGTCAGCCGGCCGACCCGATTGTGCAGATCCGGGACGCCTATCCGCCCGTCAGAGCCGAGAAGACGTTCTGGCAGAAGGTCGTCGTGCAATTCGCGATAGGACACGCCTTCTGATGATGCGCCGATCGCTGAGCGTCGCCCTGTGGTCGCTGGTCGGCCTGCTGGCGTGCTTCCTCGGCGCGCTCAACGCGCTCGTGAGCACGCATGCGGGCCGCACACTACTCGCCCGGATCGCCACCAGCGCCGTCGAGCATGGCGTCGCGGGCACGATCACGGTGGGTGAGGTCCGCGGCTCGCTGCTTACGGGAGTCGTGCTCACCGATGTTCGCCTCATCGATCCCGATTCGACGCTGGTCGCGTGGCTGCCGCGCGCCGAGCTCGGCTACAACCTCATCGACTTCGCGGCCGGACGCATCGTGTTCCTGGAGGTGCGTCTCGATAAGCCGGTGATCAACATCGTGCAGCACGCGAGTGGCACGACGAATTTCGCCGAGCTGCTGAAGCTGAACGTCAAGGACACGGTGAAGACCAGGCCGCTTGGGCCCGCGGGTCCGCGCTCCCTGATTCTGCTGCGCAACGTGCAGATCGACGACGGGTCGCTCACGCTGCGCCTGCAGAAGCATGGGGAGGTCACGAGCACGAATGAGGAAATCGAGTATTCCGGCGAAGACGGCCGCTACCGGCTGCGCCGCTTCGAGCACCTGAACGCGCGTCTCGCGGCGATGCGAATTCAATCGCCGAGAGAAAAGGGCATCCGCATCGACATCCTGCGCCTCGCGACGGAGGCGAGCGATCCGCACATATCGATTGTCGACGCTCAGGGGCGTGTCACGATCGACGGCAGCACCCTCGACGCGGATCTCGCGCGCGTGCGGTTCCCCGCAACGCAGTTCGCCGCACGCGGCACCGTGCAATGGCCGCGCGATACGGTGCTCTGGAACCTGGCGCTGCGGGCCGACTCGGCGACGCTGAGCGATATCCGGTTCCTCGATCCCCGCTTCCCCGACGGGGCCGTGCTGCATGGCGGCGTCACGGTTGTTTCGCACGGCGGACGGCTCCTCGAAATCCAGCTGCAACCGCTCGACCTGACGTATGGGAGCGGCCGCCTGACCGGGCACGTCACGGCATTCAGCGCCGCGGACTCGGGGCTGGTCGCGCTCCGCCAGGGTGATTTGCTCTCGCGCGATCTGTCGCTCGAGCTGGCCCGCCCGTTCCTCGATACACTCCCGTTCGCCGGTCGTCTGACGGGACAGACAATCGTCGACGGACCGATGAGCGCGCTGAAGATCGAGACGTCGTGGTCATTCCGCGATTCCCTGGTACCGGGTTGGCCCGAGTCGCAGATCCAGGGGAAGGGTGCGGTGAACCTCGCGGGCCACGATCTCGGGTTTCAGCCGTTTGCCGTGGAAACGGGCCGCATCGACATCGGGACGGTGCGAAACATGGTGCCGGCGTTCGATCTGCAAGGTGAGCTCGACGCGGTCGGCACCCTCACCGGCACGCTCAAGAACGTGACGTTCAGCGGCACACTCCGCCATCACGACGGCGACAGGCCGGCCAGCGTCATCCGCGGTGTGGTCGGGCTCGACTCGCGCGGCGAGATCCTCGGAGTATTCGCGGATGTCAGCGTCGATTCGCTGGCGCTCGCCGGACTGACGGGCCGGATCGAAGGGTTCCCGTTGCGTGGCTCGCTGCAAGGAACGATCCGGTTGAACGGCAATCTGGCCGCGCTCGACACGCACGCCGACGTCGCGATGCTCGGTGGCGGCGGAGCCGTGCGCGGTGACGGCACGCTGGTCCTCGGCGTCCCGCGCAGTCTGCCGGTGTACGGCGCGCGCAAGTTCACGCTGCACGCACAGGACGTGAACCTGCAACGCTGGATGGTACGCAATGGCCCGCCGTCGCGCCTCACCTTCACGGCAACGGGCAGTGTCGAGGGCGACAGCGTATCGCCGCCGGTCGGGGCCTTTTCCGCTGCGCTCGCTCCTTCGCTGTTCGCCGGGTCGATCATCGACAGCGGCGCCACCACCGTGCATTTCGCCGATGGGCGAATGCAGGTGGATTCGCTGCGCGTGCAACAGCCCGGATTGGTCACGCACGGCAGCGGCGCGTTGGGATGGAGGCGGCCCGACAAGGGCACGCTTGTCTTCAATTTCGACGCCGACAGCCTGAGCGTGCTCGATTCTCTGGTGACGTGGATTGCCGGCGCGTCCTTGAACGCCCCGACGCCCGAAGACAAGCTCAGAGGCTCGGCGCAAGTTCGCCTCACGCTCGAGGGGGCGCTCGATTCCCTCTCGCTCGGCGCCGATGCGCACGTCGCGGCGCTCCGGTGGCGCCAGTGGCGCCTGCCCAAAGGTCAGGGCAGCATCGCGTACCAGCCTGGCCCCGCCCCCCGGTTCGACATCGAGGCGGACGTCGATTCGCTCGGATATGGACGACTGGGGTTCGGCGCCGCCGCGGCCCATGCGCGGGGCACGCGCGACTCACTCACCTGGTTCGCCCGCTCGCGCGTCGGCGATCTCGGGGCGTTCCTCGCGGGCGGGCGATACCTGCGTCCGGGCGGCGCCGCAGCGGAGCACCTCGCAGTGGACTCACTCGCCGTGCTGCTGCCCAGCGGTGTCTGGTTCCTCGAGCACCCCACGGAGCTCGCGTTCGGCGACTCGGTCTTGCATGTCGACTCGACGGTCTTGAGCAATCCGGGCGGCGGTGGGCGAGTCGCGCTCGCCGGTGACGTGCCGCCCCGCGGGCCAATCCGGGCGCAAGTCACGCTCGACAGCTTCCCGCTCGCCGGCATCTACGCGTTGATGCAGGAGGACACGGCGGGTGTGGCCGGCGTGGCAACGGGCCTGCTTTCGGCGAGAGGCTCGCGGGCGAATCCCGTCTATACGGCCACGTTCGCGCTCGCGCACCCGTCGTTCGGCTCGTTTGCGGCGCCGTTTATGGACGGCAGCATCGACTATCGCGGCCGGCGGCTGAATGGCGACGTCCACCTCTGGCGCGAGGGTGAGAAGATTCTCAACGTCACGGCGCACCTGCCGCTGGACCTCGCGCTGGTCCCGGTCAAGCAACGCCAGCTCCCCGACACCCTCTCGGTGCAGGCGCGCGCCGACAGCGTCGATCTGGGCGTGCTCGCGGCGGTGACGACGACGGTGCGGCAGGTTCAAGGAATATTCAACGCGGACCTGGGGATCGGCGGCACGTGGGAGGCTCCGCAGCTGCGCGGCGGCCTCCAGATTGGCCACGCCGCCGTTACCCTGCCCGCGCTGAACGTCCGCTACACAGACCTCAACGGCAGCCTCTCTCTGCGCGGTGACACGATCCGGGTGGACAGCATCGGGGCGGTGAGCGAGCGCGGCCATGCGTCGGTCAGCGGGTACATGCGGTTGGAGCGCCTCACCAAGCCGCTCCTCGCGTTGAACATCAACACGGCGGAGTTCAAGGCGCTGGACCTCCGCGGCTACCTCACGGTGACCGCAAGCGGCCGGGTGACCCTCACGGGGCCGGTGTTCGGGGCGACGCTCAGCGGCCGCGGCACGGTGACATCGGGCGTGCTGCATTTCGCCGACCTCGTCAACAAACGGGTCGTCAATCTGGACGAGCCGTGGGTGCAGGACCTGATCGACACGTCGCTCATTCGCGTGCAGCGACTCGGCCCGGAATTCCAGAGCCTCTTCTTCGATAGCCTGCAGGTGAAGAATCTGCAGCTCACGATGGGTGAGGACGTGTGGCTCCGCTCCAACGAAGCGAACATTCAGCTCAGGGGTTCGGTCACCGTCAACAAGGTGAACGACAACTACCTCCTCAGCGGCACGCTGCAGGCGCCGCGCGGCACCTACCGGTTGATTATTGGCCCCGTGACGCGCGAGTTCGTGGTGTCGTCAGGGACGGTTCGGTACTTTGGGACGCCCGACCTCGACGCCGA
>WNGI01001152.1_pt1 | contig 21500 bp, 23 predicted proteins | sample 5400621 | NCBI WGS metagenome assembly WNGI01 (sample SAMN13153374, study PRJNA577476) | soil metagenome | isolation source: 20 cm soil or saprolite under Garry oak tree replicate 1 | place: USA:California | collected 2016-06-15
AAGACCACGTCGCCACCCGCGGTACCGGCGCCTGGACCGAGATCGACGACGTGGTCGGCGATCTCGATCGCCTCCGGCTTGTGCTCGACGACGAGCACCGTGTTGCCCTTGTCGCGCAGCCGCAGCAGCAGGTCGTTCATCCGCTGGATATCGTGGGGGTGCAGGCCGATCGTCGGCTCATCGAAGATGTAGGTGATGTCGGTGAGCGAGGAGCCGAGGTGGCGGATCATCTTCGTGCGCTGCGACTCGCCGCCCGACAGCGTCCCCGACGGCCGGTCGAGCGAAAGGTAGCCGAGCCCGATCTCCACGAATGAGTCGAGCGTCCCCTCGAGCGTCGTCAGCAGCGGCGCCACGGACGGCTTATCCAGGCCGCGGATCCAATCGGCGAGGTCGCTGATCTGCATCGCGCAGGCGTCGGCGATGTTGATCCCGCCGATTCGCGAGGAACGGGCCCCTTCGCTGAGGCGAGTGCCGCCGCACTCGGGGCACGTGGTGAAGGTGGCCGCCCGGTCCACGAAGGACCTGATGTGGGGCTGCAGCCGGTCCGGGTCCTTGGAGAGGAACGACTTCTGGACCTTGGGCACCAACCCCTCGTAGGTGAGGTTGACGCCGTTGACCTTGACCTTGGTTGGCTCCTTGTAGAGGAAGTCGTCGAGTTCCTGCTTGGTGTACTCGCGGATCGGCTTGTTCGGGTCGACAAAGCCCGACGCGGTGAAGATCCCTACGGTCCACCAGCTGTCGACCTTGTAGCCGGGGATGGTGATGGCGCCCTCGGCGATCGACTTCGTGTCGTCGTACAGCTGCGTCAGGTCGATATCGGAGACCGTGCCGATCCCTTCGCAGCGCGCGCACATCCCACCGGTGAGGGTGAAGGTCCGGCTCTGGGTCCTGGCCTTGTCGGCACCGCGTTCGATGGTGATCGCACCGCTCCCTCGAACCGAGGGGATATTGAATGAGAACGCGTTCGACGAGCCGATGTGCGGCTGACCGAGCCGACTGAACAGGAGCCGCAGCATCGCATTGGCGTCGGTGGCGGTGCCGACGGTGGAGCGGACGTTGGCTCCCATGCGCTCCTGGTCGACGATGATCGCGGTCGTCAGGCCGTCGAGCACGTCCACCTCGGGCCGCGACAGCGTCGGCATGAAGCCCTGCACGAAGGTGCTGTACGTCTCGTTGATCATCCGCTGCGACTCTGCAGCGATCGTGTCGAACACCAGTGAGCTCTTGCCCGAGCCGGAGACGCCGGTGAACACCGTCAGGCGTCGCTTCGGGAGCTCGACGCTGATGTCCTTGAGGTTGTTCACGCGCGCGCCCTGCACGCGGATGAGGTCGTGGCGGTCGGCAACGTGCAGCGCAGGCGACTGCGTGTCCGTCCTCGTGGCCGCGCTCATCGTGTCTCCATCGCCCGCGTGGAGGGTACGAGACGGCCGACCCGGTGTGGGTCGGCCGCGATCTCGCTGTGCGGCGCAGGTGTGGGTTGGGTCACCCGGCGGCGAGCCGCTTCAGCAGCGCGTCGAGCCGGGCCCAACCGCCGATCGCGCCCTTCTCCGCGCCGTAGGCGACGAGGCCGTCCCGCTCCTCCGTCGTGTCGAACCGGGAGGTGATCGCGAGGCGCGTCCCGTCGCCGACCCGCTCCAGCTCGATCGTCTGCGTGTGGGGCTTGCCGTACCCCTCCATCCCGAACGTCTGGACGAGGCGGTCGGGCGGGCTGACCTCGAGGAAGTCGCCGCTGGCCGCGCTCTCCTTGTCGGTTCCGGGATTCGAGACGAACCGCCAACCGCCGCCCGTCCGGAGGTCGAGGCGATCGACCGTCGTGCCCTGACCCCACCACTGGGGAATCAGCGCGGGATCGGTATAGGCGGCCCAGACCCGCTCGATCGGATGGTCGAAGGTTCGCTCCACCCGGAACTCGAGATCGCTCGGCTTCGTGAAGCTGACGGCGTGGGGGCTCTGCTGGTCGACGGTCACTGCCGGTCTCCTTTCGTGCGGTCGAGGACGTCCCCGAACCGATCAAGCTGTTCGTTCACCATCTGCCGATAGATCTCGACCCAGGCGCGGACATCGTCGAGCCGCCGCGGCCCCAGATGGCACAGTCGCGTCCGACCCACCTTGACGGTGGCGACGAGCTGGGCTTCCTCGAGGAGGCGGATGTGCTTCTTCATCCCGGTCAGCGACATGCCGAACGGTTCGGCGAGCTCACTGATCGTCGCACTTCCCTGCCCCAGCCGCTCGAGCACGACTCGGCGGGTGGGGTCGGCCAGCACGGCGAACGTCCGATCGACCGGTGAATAGTGAACCATCGGGTTCAGTGTCGTGGCAAACTGGGGACGCTGTCAAGCCTTCGATTCGACTTCGTTCGTGCTGCCCGTGACGCTCGGCCCCTAGTGGGCTGGTCGAGCGCCGTCAGCCGGTCGGCGTCGCTATCTGAGGGACAGGTCAGTTCCGCCGCGGAAGAGGGCGACTGCTTCCCAGCAATAACGGGCGGCGATCGAGCGGTACGGGCGGAATCGATCGCCGAGCGGCGCAAGCTCCCTTGCGGAGGGAGGTGGGTCGAGTTGCCAGGCGAGCCCATAGCCCTGGCGCACACCGAGGTCGTCGACCGGCCAGACGTCGAGCCTCCGGAGTTCGAACATCAGGTACATCTCGGCGGTCCAGCGGCCGATGCCGCGGACCGTGACGAGGCTGGCGATGATCTCGTCGTCGGGCCTGGCTGGCTCATCGAGGTCGATGATGTGATCGATGAGCTTGACCGAGAGGTCGCGCAGCGCAGCCAGTTTGTTGGCCGAAAGCCCGGCGGCGCGGAGGGTCTCGTCGGGGACCTCCATGAGGGCGGCGGGCGTCAGTTCGCCTGGCACGGTGGCACGGACTCTCGCGTGGATAGCTCGCGCCGCGCTGCCGGCGAGCTGCTGGTACACGATCGAGCGGACCAGCGCTCCGAAGTGTCCGTCCGGATCGCCGGGCCGGTAGGTGATCGGTCCGACGAGCGTGACGAGATTCGCGAGGACGGGGTCGCGTCCGGCCGCCTCCTGGACCGCGGCATCGAGCGATATTCGGCTCATCCGGGAGGAGACGCAATGCTCGTCAACTTGCCGCCCATTGTCACCGAATTCCTCGAGGCCAGTGAGGCGATGACCGCCATCGCGGTCATGTTCAATGCGATCTGGCGCTACGGCTCCGCTCGTGGCGGTCATCTCCTTGTGGCCACGATCTCGGCTTCGAGGCGGGCGGAGGCGCGAGGCTACCGGTACGGCGTGCCGATCTACGCCTTCATCACGCTGCTGGCGTTCCTCAATCCGTATCTCAGCCTTGCGGGATTTGGCCTGTTCGCCGCCTACTGGGCGCTCCCGTTCAGCGGTCCGACGGCCGACGGCTGACCGGCGCCCGCGTCTGTGGGCGAGAAAGCTGTACGACCGCGACCCCGCCCGCTGATCGGAGTATTCGCAACAGCGGAACCGCATACATTCCTGCCGATCGTCGGGCGGGTTACCCTCCCGCAACGGCATCCCCTGCACGAACGACGTTTTCGAAACTCAGGATCAGGCCTCGGCCGCGCCGCCATACTCCTGCGGATGCTCCTGGCGATCCTTCGCCCTTGTGCGTTCCATGATGTCGAGGGTTTCCGCCACCGACCGACTGTTCTCATCCGCGGCGCGCTTCACGTCTTCGTACGTGATGTTGGCTTCGCCCATGTCCAGGTGGGCGTCCATGCAGCCACAAGTAAGGCACATCGTCTTCACTCCTTTGCATTCGCTGCGTGCGAGAGCCAAGCCCCAACCGGGTCATAACGGGCGCTCAGTTGATCGTTCTGGATGACGGCGAAAGGATGGCGCGTCGCACGAGGCGGCCGAATTGCAGGGACACGACATACCCACTTCCGATTCGTCAGCATTGCGAGGCGTGAACTTCGAACGGCTCATGCAACGAGCGACCTGACGATTGGACAAGCTGCCGCTGGGATGTGATGGGCACAAAGGGTTCCCGTCGGGTAGCCTGATCCCAAGGAGAAATGCCGTGGCGTGGCTCACCGAATTCGGTCAGGTCATGTACCAATCAGCGCAGCTGAAGGGCATCGTGCCGGTCGGTTTTCTCGAAGCCGCTCGAGCGGCTCTGCTTGCCGGGGACCCCGAGAAGCTGCTCGACGCATTCCCGGACGGCGTCCGGATCGACGACCCGCGAGCCGGTCGAGTCGAAGGGCGGGCCGCCCTCGAGGCATATTGCGAACAGAGTCAGGCCTGGCTGAGCGCGCGAAATGGCGAGGGTCGGCTGATCGCCTCGACGGAAGGGTCCGCCCGAGTTGTCGGCGAATTCGAGGTCGATCTCACCGAAGGTGACCGCACGTTCATCCTGCCGATCGGCGTCGTGGTCGAGCCGAGCAAGGAAACAAGGAGCGTCTGGGTCCGCATCTATCACAGCCAATGGCCGCTCCTCGGTCATCACGTCGTCAGGCCACCGCTGCTCGAGCGCGACCCGTCTGTCCGTGAAGCGGATGTCGTCGGGGCGTACCAGGCGGCGCTCGCCGCGGGTGACGCGGCCGGTTGTGTCGCCACGTTCGAGGCCGACGGCTGCTTCCGCGAGCCGTCGGGCCCGGCCTACCGCGTCTGCGGAACGGCTGCCCTGACCGAGTTCTACACGCGCTTCTTCAGTGCCGGCGGCGGCATCATCCTCGAGCACTGCACGGTCACCGAGGACGGCGTGCGCAGCGCTCTCGAGTTCAACGCGGTCCGTTGGGGCGGCGTCGACCTGCCCCACCAGGCCGGGGTCGCGGTGTACGAACGTGGCCGGACCGGGAAGATCGCCCATGCCCGTGTTTACGATGACGTGGAGGGTCCTGTCGAGTAGCTGCGGGGGCGGTGGTTGGGCGACATCGCTGCCCGGAGATCTTCAATACTCGTTGGTGCACTGACGAGGCTTCGGACGTAAGGTGGACGTCTCGTTCCGGAGGTCGCCGTGGTTGTCCAGAAGCCGCTCGAAGATCAACTGATCGGCGTCAGTAATCGGCAGGATTCGCGAGTCGAGATCCGCGTCGAGCCCACCGCTCGGTGGGTGAGGGCGGTCGTCGGCGGCGTGGCCGTGGCCGACTCGAAACAGGTGCTGACGGTCACGTTGGGCTTGCCCGTCTACTACTTCCCCCGCGGCGATGTTCGGACCGATCTGCTCGAACCGTCAGATCGGAACGAGTCGCACTCCATTCTCGGCGAGCGTTCGTTCTACCACCTCCGGGTGGGTGACCGGGCCATCGAGGATGCGGCGTGGCGGTTCCGGGCGTCGCCTCCCGGCGCGCCCGAGCTCGGCGAGCATGTTGCGTTCTACTGGAACCGTCTCGATCACTGGTACGAGGAAGACGACGAGGTGTTTGTCCACCCGCGCGACGTGCGCCACCGGGTGGATGTGCTCAACAGTTCGCGACACGTCCGGGTGATCGTCGGCGGCAAGGTGGTCGCCGACTCACACCGGCCTCGACTCCTGTTCGAAACGGGCCTCCCGACGCGGTACTACTTGCCTCGAATGGACGTTCGAACGGACCTCCTCAACCAGTCCGACACCGTCACAGCCTGCCCCTACAAGGGTCGGACGGTTCATTACGACCTCGCTGTCGGGGGCCGAGCGGTGCGGGACATCGCCTGGAGCTATCCCTTCCCCATCCCGGAGTGCCCGAAGATCGAAAACCTGATCTGCTTCTACGACGAGCGCGTGGACATGATCGAAGTCGACGGCGAAGCCCAAGCGAAACCGCAGACGCCATGGTCGCGCTGATGCACGACTCCCTTGCCTCGACGCCCAGTCCCCTTCAGCGCTCGCGAATCAGCTCGGCGAGCGGTCTTGAGCCAGTCCCAGGGCCTGAGTGCCGACGGAGTGCTCTTCAGCGGGATGGACGACCGAGACCACCGTCCGAACGATAGAACTGGGGTAGGCCGCGTCCGCGGTGATCCGGAGCGTTCCGGCGGTTCAGTTGTTTACCCATAAGAACCCGGTCCCGCCCGCCACAGCCTCTCGAACGTGCATGCTGAGGGTCGGCCCCGACGAAAGCGTGCCGATCACCGCGATCTGGTCGGGCGCCGTTTTCATGCGATCGCGTTCGATCGGATAGTGATCCTGACCATCTCCGCGCCAGTGTCGGCCGCAGACGTCGATGCGATTCTCCAGCCAGGAGGCGACACGCCGGGGTATACCCGGTCGGATGGTAGCCGCGCCAGGCTGAGGGACCCGGGCAACGTCCTCAGCCGGACGCCGTCAGGCGCTGATACGTCTGTTCGCCCTCCTACAGGCAATCGCCGGGCTGCATTGTGGTACCGTGGGTGTCGGAATAGTGGTAGTTGATCGTCCACTGCTGCTTGTGGGAGTCCGTCAATGGGCGACGAGCGCACCCTGAGCCATGGCGTTGAGTCTGTCGCCGGCTCGCGGCGCAGCGGACGTCGGATCAACGGTATCTGGGTCGGTATCGGGCTCGGGCTGCTGGCGGTACTCGCCGGCGAGGTGGCTGCCTACATCGGCGTTCCGTCACCGAACCGGACCAACGTGCTCTTCGTCGCCATCGGGCTCGCCGCCCTGTACCGCGGCCCCCGGATCGGCCTTATCGTCGCGGTTGTCGCCTGGCTCTATCAGCTCCTGACGATCGGCCTGCCGGGTCTTCCGTTCGCGTACAGCGACGAGAGCCGGCTGCGACTCGTCGTGACCGCCCTGGCGATGCCTGGCGTGGGGCTTGCCCTGGGCGCCTTCCACGACACCCTCGAGCGGGTCCGGCGATCGGAAGCGACCGAGCGCGAGACCGGTGAGACACTGGCCGTGATCATCGGGGCGGCCCCGGCGGCGGTCATCACCACGGACACCGCGGGCAGGGTGAAGCTGTGGAACCCGGCCGCCGAGGAGATGTTCGGCTGGACGTCGGCGGAAGTCATCGGAGGGCCTCCACCGAACGTGCCGCCGGACCGCTCCGCCGAGGACCGGGCCGCTCGCGATCGGGCGCTCGCGGGCGATGCGGCTCGTGACCTGCGCACGGTACGGCTGACCAAGGACGGGCGCCCCCTCGACGTCAGCCTGTCGATCGCCACCATCCGCGACGCTCGTGGAGAGCGCATCGGGACGGTCGATACCCTGGTCGACATCACCGACGAGAAGCGCCACGAGGCGCAGCGCGTCGGCGCGCAACGGGCCGAGCTACTCGGGCGACTGACCGCCGGCGTGGCGCACGACTTCGCCAACATCCTCACCGCCGTGTCGGGGTACCGCGCGCTCGTTTCGGAAGCGCTGCCGGAGTCGCACGGCGCCCAGCCGGACCTGGCGGCGATCGATCAGGCGGTCGAGCGTGGCGTGGCGCTCACGCGCCAGTTGCTGACCTATGGCCGACACCAGCCGCAGTCGATCCAACCCGTAAACGTCGGCGCCGTCGTCGAGGGCGTCCTGCCGATGCTCAAGCAGCTCCTCGGGCCGAGGTGTGTGCTGGACCACCGCCCGACGCCTGACCTCGGGCTCGTCCGCGCCGACCCCGGTCAACTCGAGCAGATCATCGCCAACCTCGTGCTCAACGCCCGCGATGCCATGCCCGCGGGCGGGCGCGTCACGGTCACGACCGCGAACGTCGATCGTGACGAAGCGTTCACCCACCTCAACCGCGGATCCCTCATCGGCAAGTACGTGTCGCTGACCGTCGAGGACACGGGCAGCGGTATCGATCCATCGATCATCGAAAGCATCTTCGAGCCCTACTTCACGACCAAGAACCAGGGCACCGGCCTGGGGCTGGCGACGGTCTACGGGATCGTCAAGCAGTCCGGCGGATACGTCAGCGTGAAGACAGCGCAGGGACAGGGCACCGCGTTCACCGTCGACCTTCCACGGATCGATGCGGCCGGGTAGCCTCGGCCCTCGCCGCCGTCGCACGGACCTGACGCGGCCTCAACGATGACAGCGAAGCACGGAACAGGCGAGCCATGAGCTCTGACTCCTCGAACGGCTTCGTCAGGAAATCGTCGGCCCCGGCGGCTAGACCATCCCGGATGTCTCCCGGGTGATCGCGTCCGGTCAGCATGATGATCGTGAGGTCGGCCGTCGCCGCCCTCGACCGTAGGCGCCGACACACCTCGAGGCCGTTGATGTCAGGCAGGCCGACATCGAGCAGAACGAGGTCGAACCCCCTACCGGCGGCGTCCAACGCCGCCCGGCCATCGGCAACCGCCACGACCTCGTAGCCGCGCCGACCGAGAAGGATCGAGAGGAGGGTACGGATCGGCTCAGCGTCCTCGACGACGAGAACACGCCCGCGGCTCGCCGCTTCGTTGTCGTGCATGGCGCCAGCGTGCCGAGATCGGGATCGGACGGCAACCATCCAGACGGATGCGTTCGATTGGTACCCTCACGGCCCACGGGGGCTCCAGTTCGGTGCAAGGATCCGTGGAGCCAGCGCGTAGAGAAGTCGTGACCGATCAGGACCAGCGCCGCGATGCCGTCGACCGGGCGTACCGGGAGCATGCGGACGATGTCTACCGCGTGGCCTTCGCGATCCTGCGGGACACGGAGGCCGCCGTGGATGCGACGCACGATACCTTCGCCCGCGCGTTCGAGCGCTGGAACCAGTACGACAGCAACCGGTCGCTGCAGGCGTGGCTCCATGGCATCGTCAGCCATGCCGCCCTCGATGCCCTGCGACGGCGACGCGTTCGGCGGCTCGCCGTGCCGGCGGTGGCGCAGATCGGTCCCCTGTCGACCGGTGGCGCCTGGGGCGCGGCGGACCCGTCGATTGGCATCGCGGATCGTGACCTCGTCGAGGCTGCCATGGCTGACCTCAAGCCCGACGTCCGTGCCGCCAGTGATGACGGCCGACATGTATACGCGGCGGCCGATGGTGGGCCAAGTTCGGCGGGCGACCCGGCGCCGGAGTTCGGCGCCTCGATAACGGCCTACAACGCGTCCGACGGCTCGGTCGCGGTCCTCGCCGGTCGACTCCTCGCCCGCGATCTCACATTGGGCGAGCCGATCTGCCGCTAGGAATCAGCCGCGATTTGCCACGAGGAGATATGCCGGGGTTGGTCCCTTGCCCTTGACGTCGATCAATCCGCGCGCTTCGAACTCGAACGTCCCGATCAATCGTTCCATGACTGCATGGGTGACCTGGACACGTCCGGGGACGCCCAATGATTCCATCCGGCTCGCGAGATTCACCGTGTCGCCCCAGACGTCGTAGATGAACTTCTTCGAGCCGATGACGCCGGCGACGACCGGGCCGCAATGAATGCCGATCCTGAACCGGATCCCGAGCCGGCTGGCGGCCTCGATCCCATCGACCGCTTCGGCCAGGGCCAGAGCCATACCGGCGGCCCTGACCGTATGGTCGTCCGACCGTTCGACCATCCCGCCCACAACCATGTAGGCGTCGCCGATCGTCTTGACCTTCTCGAGGTCGTACTCCTCAACGAGTCCATCGAAGACCGTGAAGACCTCGTTGAGGATGCCGACCAGCTCGGCCGCGGACATCGATGCCGAGAGCCTGGTGAATTCCACGATGTCCGCAAACAGCAATGTGACATCGTCGAATCGGTCGGCGATCAGCCGTTCGCCCTCGCGCAGCCGCCTGGCGATCGGCTCCGGCAGGATGTTCAGCAGGAGCCGCTGGTTCTCGAGAGCGAGGCGCTCCTGTTCCTTGACCGCGGTGATGTCGGTGCCGTAGACATTCACGAAGCCGAATTCAGGCAGGTCGACGGCGAGCAGCGAGTAGCTTCGACCACCAGCCGCGACTTCGACCGAGGTGCGATCGGCAGCTCGCGCGCTCTCCAACAGCTGGTCCTGGAGGCCGGCGGGCAAGCCCTCCCCGATCGTCAATTGAAGGCCGGCCACGAGGGCCGCGCTCGCCGGGTTGCCATAGACGAGCACGCCGTCCCACGCGATCCTGAGGACCGGGTTTGGGTTCTGATCGGGAAACTTCACGATCGCGCGCTCCGCGGTGACGTCCATTCCATAGAGGTTGGTGAAGTTCAGGTCGCGGATCGGAACAGGCCAGACGGCGAACGTTCGACTGTCCCACACGAATTCGAGATAGCCGTGGGAGGGCGCGACGGCCTCGAATCGACCAACGACGTCCGTCGGGAGCCCATCGCCGACGGCGACCCCGAGGGCCTTCAGGACGCCATTGCTCGCGTGGTTCGCGTAGATCAGGTGCCCGTCGGCGTCGATCCGCATGACCGGGTTGGGGTTGTCGTCAGGAAAGCGGTTGATCTCGCTGAGCTGTTCATTCGTCAGACGCGCGGCGCCCTCGTGGGGCTCGTCGGCCGATGCAGCTTCGGTTCGGTTTGACACGTGGCCGATGGTAGTCCAGCGTCAATTTGTCTAGGCGCCTGGAAACGAGGCCGACGCGGCCGGCGGGGGCGCCCACGCTTGCCTCTCGAGCTCAGACCCGGCTACAGCTCCACGACTGCCGGGATGACCTCACGGGCCATGACCTCGAGCGGCCTGATGCGGTCGACACCGACGACCCAGCCGAGGACCGACTGGATGCCCATCCCGGCCAGCCAGCGCAGCCTTTCGACCACCTCGCCCGCCTTGGAACCGTCCTCGCCGACGTCGAAGCCGAACGGCGTCGTCTTCTCGATCGAGTCGTAGTCGCGGCCGACCTCGTCGCACAGCCGTCGGAGCAGTTCGAGTTGACGCGGGATCTCGGGCGAGGGCTTGATGTTGCACGCGTCGGCGTAGCGCGCGACGAGCGGCAGGGTTCGTTTCTCGCCGCTGCCCGCGATGAGGATCGGCGGGTGGGGCCGCTGCAGACTCTGGGGCACGTTGAGGGCTCGGCCGATACTGACATGCTCGCCCCGGAACGGATGCTCGTCGCCGTGCTCGCCGTCCCACATCCGGAGGCACGCCTGGACGGTCTCCTCGACAATCTCGAATCGCTCCCGAAGCGATGGATAGTGGAGTCCAAGGCCCTCCGCCTCGTCGGGGTAGTCGCCTGCGCCAATGCCCAGCATCATTCGCCCGCCGGAAAGGACATCGAGCGTCGTGACCATTTTCGCCAGGAGTCCGGCCGGCCGATACGGCGCCGCCGTCGCGAGGGCAAGCAGGCGGACCCGGTTCGTGTGGGCGGCGATGAAGCCGAGCGTCGTGTAAGCCTCGACCTGGTTCTTGATCGGCCCACCCATGATCGGATGCTGCCAGACATGATCGGCGACGGTCATGGTGTCGAAGCCGGCATCTTCCGCAGCCTCGACGACCCGGCCGAGCGTCGCGCCGAGCTCAGCTGGACCGCCCCGCCACTCCATGGTCGGCATGTGAAGCCCGAGTTTCATGACAGTCTCCTTCGTTCCCGTCTACGATCCACGAGATAGTTGGAACTGTCAAATCATTTGATGACTCAAACTACTGTGGCTGGATGGGCTACGCTAGGCGGCATGAGACCCAGACCGAGATCGAAGGCCGCGATTGCCGCCGACGCCTGGCGATCGATCTTCGATTTCATCGTCCTCACCGCGGGCCACCGAACCTCGGCCCTGGCGCGACTAGGCCTCACGCCAAACGACAGCCGCGCATTGATGAGCCTGGATCCAGAGGTCGGGCGGACAATGCGCTCACTCGCCGAGGAGTGGGAGTGCGATGCGTCGACGGCCACCTGGATCATCGATCGCCTTGAGACGAAGCGACTCGTCGAGCGTCGGTCTCACGCGCCCGATCGACGGGTCAAGCTCGTGGTGCTGACGGCAGCCGGCGTCGAGACGCGGAAGGAAATGCTCGCGGCGACCTATGCCCCGCCCCCGGAGCTCATGGAGCTGGACGCCGCAGAGCTGGCCGCCCTGAGCGACGCTGCAGCGTTGCTACCGCAGCGTCGTTGAAGGTCCAGGCGTGAGCTCGGACAGGAGGTGACCATCTTGCCGTACGTCAAGGACCCGCGGGTCGACGCCTACCTCGACCCTCTCCCCGACTGGCAGCGCAAGATCTTCAACCAGGTTCGGGATCTGGTGCATGAGGCGGACCCGGAGGTCGAGGAAACGATCAAGCGCTCGGTCCAGCCGTACTTCGTCCTCGACGGCAACATCTGCGCGTTCCTGGCGGCGAAGGACCACGTCAACGTCTTCCTCTACGACGGTGCGATCGTGCCCGATCCCGAGGGCATCATCACGGCCGGTCACGACAACCAGACCGCCCGGACGGTCGGCTTCCGCCGGGACGACAAGATCAACGAGCCTGCGCTCCTGGCGATGTTCAGACAGATCATCGCGAACAACCGCGCCGGCGGCTGGCGCAAGATCAAGGGCGGCCAGACAACGGTGTGACCGTCATGCCTCGGCGGTCATGGCTCGCCGCCATCCCCTCGACAGCAATCCGGTCTTCGGCCCGAGCAGGAGGGCGATGCCGAAGAAGAAAGTCTCAACGAGGACGATCGACGCCCCCGATGCCAGGTTGAGGTAATAGCTCAGGTAGAGCCCCAGCACCGCGGACACAGCCGCGAGCGCCACGCCGACAGCCATCATCCGACCGAAGCGGATGACGAGGAGCTGAGCCGTTGCCGCCGGTGTGACGAGCATCGAGACGACCATGATGATCCCGACCGCCTGGATGCTGACGACGATGGTCACGCCGAGCAGCGCAAGAAGCAGGTATTCGAGACCTGTGACGGGCAGGCCCGATGCCGCGGCTCCGAGCGGGTCGAACGTGGCGAACAGGAGCTCCTTGCGGATCGCCAGAACGACCACGAGGACGATCGCCCCGAGGATCGCGACCTGGATCAGGTCCCCTACCCCGATTCCGAGAACGTTGCCGAGCAGGTATCCCAGCAGGTCGGTCACGTAGCCCTTGATCGTGCTGAACATCATCACCCCGAAGGCGAACGTGCCCGCGAACAGGACACCAACGGAGGTGTCGAAGCGGAGCCTGCTGCGCCGCGTGACGAGCCCGATCGCGAGCGCCGTCGCGATGGCGGCCACGGCGCCACCGATGTAGAGCGGCGCTCCGATGATGTAGGCGATCACGAGACCGGGAAACGCGGCGTGGCTGACGGCGTCGCCGATGAACGCCAGGCCCTTCAGGACGACGAACGTTCCCATGACGGCGCAGACGACACCGACCAGGAGCGCCGCGACCAGGCCGCGCTGCATGAAGCCATAGGCCATCGGATCGGTCAGGATGGCGATGGGGTTCATGAGCGCCGCTCGTCGTGGAAATGACGCTCGCCGGGAGCCTCATCGTGGTGATGGGCGTCGTCGAGGACCATCCGCTGGCCATCGCCAGGCAGGACGAGCACGTGGCCGCCGTAGGTCTCCGAGAGGAGTCCCTGGTCGAGGACGAGATCCGCGGATCCTTGGGCGATGAGCCGTCCGTTGATGAGAGCAGCCTGGTGGAAGCGTTGCGCAGCGCAAATGAGGTCATGGGTCGTGGCGATGACCGTCTTGCCCGCTTTTGCCTCGGTCTCCAGGACGTCCATCAAGTCCTCCTGCGTCCGGGCATCGACACCGGTAACCGGCTCATCGAGGAGGTAGAGCTCGGGATCGGCCGCGATGGCACGGGCCAGGAAGACCCTCCGGCGCTGGCCTCCCGAGAGTGCCCCGATCTGGCGGTCGACTGCATCCGCCATGCCAACCAGCTCGAGCGCGGCGAGGACGTGCTCGCGGTCACGCGGACCCGGCGAGTGGCCGAACCCAAGCCGCGCGTAGCGGCCCATCGTCACGACCTCGCGCACCGTTACCGGGAACTCCCAGTCGACCGCCTCGGCCTGCGGCAGGTAGGCGATGGAACGGGCAGCCGAGCCCGGCGGTCCACCGAGGACGGAAAGTCGCCCGGACATCGGTCGGATCAGGCCGGCGATCAGCTTGAGCAGCGTGCTCTTACCGGCCCCGTTCGGCCCGATCACGGCCAGGAGCGAGCCCGGCGCGACCATCAGGCTCACGTCGGTCAGGGCGATCCGTCGGCCGTACCCCGCGGTGACGTCATCGACGATGACAGACGGCTCGCGCGCCATGCCCGCGAGCACCGACGCAGCGACTCCCCGAGCGCGCCGCGATTCCGCCCGGTGCGAGATTCGGTCGACGATGGAGTCCACTACCGCAACCCTACTTGAGCGCAGCGACGATGTGGTCGACGTTCCAGCGCATCAGGCCGAGGTAGGTATCGGCCGGAGCCGGCCCAAGGGCGTCGTTGTAGAGCGTGGTGACCACGGTCGTAATGCCCGCTTCCTGGGCAAGCGTCTCCGATAGCTTGGGGCTGAACTGCGCCTCGCTGAAGACGGCCTTGACACCGGCTGCCTTGACCTTCTCGACCAGGGCCGCGAGATCGGCGGCCGACGGGTCCTGTCCGACGTTCGCGAGAATGACCCCGATGAGCTCGAAACCGTAGTGCCTCGCGAAGTATGGGAACGCGTCGTGGAAGGTCACGAGTTTGCGGTTTGCCCCGGGGATCGTGGCGACCTGTTCCTTGAGATCGGTGTCCAGCGCGTCGAGCTTCGCCCCGTACGAGGCAATGTTGGCGTCGAATGTTGCCTTGCCCCCGGGGTCGATCGCGGTGAGCTTCGCCGCGATGGCCGGCAGGTAGTATTGCTTGACGAGGGTCGGATCCAGCCAGAAATGCGGGTTCGGTTCGCCGTCGACGGTCATGACGGGAATGCCGTCGCCGAGGACGAGGTGCGGCGTCTGCCCACCGGTGCCCGAGGCCAGGAGCTTCTGAAGAAAGTCGTCCAGGCCAACGCCATTTGACACGACGAGATTGGCGTCGGCGAGCTTCTTCGCGTCGTCGGGCTTCGGTTCGTAGTCTTCCGGACCGACACCCGGCGGAATGATCGAGGTCGCCGCCACGCGACTTCCGCCGACGTTCTGGACGATGTCGGCGAACACCGTCGTCGTGGTCACGACCTTGATGGCGCCTGGACCGGGGGTCGCCACGGAACCGGTTGTCGCACTCGGCGAGCTCCCGGACCCGTGGCACGCGGCAAGGGCCATCGCTGCGACAGCGACGATCGTGACTCGCTGCGTTATGCGACTGAGTCTCATATATTGGCGCATATTATTCCTCCGGGCCCAATTCGTGAGGTTGAACGCCTGGATCAGGCGTCGGCGGTGGTCTTCGCCTGGCAGTGGCGGCAGAGCCCGAACAATTCGAGCCTGTGGCTGTCGATCCGGTAGCCACTCCGGCGGGCGATTTCCGCGACCGCCTCTGCGACGCCGCTATCCTCGACGTCGGTCGCGCGACCGCATCGCGAGCAGATGACGTGGTGGTGATGCGCTGGCGCACACGGGACATAGGCGTGCTCACCGGTGGGGAGGTCGAGTCGCTCGACGACACCCAGCTCGGTCAACAGGTCGAGCGCCCGGAACAGGGTTGCGCGACTGATTCCGAGCCGCCGACCCCGCGCAACCGTCTCGAGTTCGGCCGCGGTGAAGTGACCGCCGTATTCGGCGATCAGGTCGGCGACGGCGCGGCGCGGCGCGGTCAGGCGATAGCCGCCGGCATCGAGGGCGCGGACGATGGGATTGGGTGAAACCATAGACGCGACGATACCAAAGATCGGAACGGATGTCGAGAGTTAGTCGCAATTATATCCAATCGCACGATCAATAGCGGCCGCTTGCGCGATGCAGTCGCAAGTGCGCAACGTCCCGGGGCTGCGGGTGTCGCCGCGCGTGCGGCTAATCTGTTGCGGACGGCTCCAGCTTCTCTTCGGCACCCTCGAGTTCGTCGGCCCAACGAGCGAGACCGGTGGCCGCTGGCCGGCACTGTGGTGCCGATCGCCTACATCTCCTGGTCGGTCTGGCTGATCGCGCTCGGCGCGTTCCTGCTCATCTGACGGTGCGACCAAGATGCCGCAACTCGGGGACAATCGGCGGACACGTCCCCGCCCGCTGAGAGGAGAACGACGATGCCGAAGATAGTCGTCAGCGAGTTCCTGACCCTCGACGGCGTGATGCAGGCGCCAGGCAACCCGGACGAGGACAGAAGCGGCGGCTTCGAGCACGGTGGCTGGCAGCTCGCCTACTTCGACGACATCTTTGGCGGCGTAATGATGGAAGCCTTCGCCGCCACTGGCGGGATGCTGCTGGGCCGCCGGACATACGAGACGTTCGCCGCTCACTGGCCCAAGCAGCCTGCCGACGATCCGCTCGCCGGCACGATGAACGGGCTCCGGAAATACGTCGTCTCGACGACCCTGACCGAGCCCCTGGCCTGGCAGAACTCGACCCTGATCAAGACCGATGTGCCCGGCGAGGTCGCGAGGCTCCGTGAGGGATCCGGCAAGGAGATCCAGGTCATCGGAAGCGGGGAGCTGGCCCAGACCTTGATCCGCCACGACCTCGTCGACTCGTATCGGCTGATGATTCACCCGCTCGTGATCGGCACTGGCAAGCGCCTCTTCCGCGAAGGCACAACGTTGACCAGGCTGCGGCTCGTCGACAGCAAGCCGACGACCACGGGAGTGCTGATCCTCAACTACGAGCCTGAGAGATCCACCAGGTAACAGCCAAAATGATGGCAATGTTGAGGCCCGTGCCCGGCGCGGCCGGACGTGAGGCAGCCTGATCCGTATGGGCAGGGTCGTCTACTCGATGTCGGTCTCGCTCGACGGCTTCGTCGAGACGCCGAGCCGATCGCTCGAAGGCGTCGTGTATCTCCGGTACGAGCTGGCCATGTCGGCGACCCCCACCTCACCTGAGAATCGATGACGATCTGCCAAGACCGGCGTTTCACCTGTAGCCATCGCCGGCATGACCGACCTCAGGAGGATGAAGCGTGGACTTCAAGCTCGAGCTCGTCGTGCTCCCCGTCTCGGATGTGGAACGTGCCAAGGAGTTCTACGCGGATAGGCTGGGGTTCAACGTTGACGTCGACCACAAGGCCAGCGAGGCCTTCCGCGTCGTCCAGCTGACCCCGCCGGGCTCGGCCTGCTCGATCACGATTGGAACGGGGGTCTCGCAGGTGGCGCCCGGCACCTATCAGGGCCTCCACCTCGTCGTAACCGACATCGAGGCGGCGCGAGTCTTGCTCGTCGAGCGCGGCGTGGACGTCAGCGAGCCCTTCCACTTCGGACCAGAGGGGCAGACGACCGGTCTGAGTCCGGAACGCCGCGACTACGAGACGTTCATGTCACTCAACGATCCCGACGGCAACGGCTGGCTCATCCAGGAGGTCGGGCACAAGGCCTCTGACTGAACAGCGTCAACCCTCCATTCGGAGCTCTTCGAGGTCGAGCTCTCGTTCGACCACGCGCAGCGTCTCGTCATTGATCTCACCGCGGTCGCGCAGCTCGATGACGGCGGTGCGTTGGGCGGCGATCACGCCACGCTGGATCTGCTCGTGCTCGACGCGTTCCTGGCGCCGTTCGGCGGTCTCGTCGGGATCCTCGGTTGCGAGGTGTTGGGTGCGATCTCGCAGGCCGGACTCCAGCCTGTCGAGAAGCGGCTGATGGGTCGGCCAGTCCGGGCGAGCCCGATCGATCTCCTCGAGCCCCGCCTGGTATGCGGCCGTCCGGGCCGTCGTCGCCTCGTCGCCGTCGAACTCGGTTCCGTCCCAGCGGGCCCACCGGACGACCCTCTGCAGGGTGAGACCCTGGCCGACGAGCGTGACCAGGATGACGGCGAAGGTCAGCAGGAGGATGAGGTTCCGCTCGGGGAAGTTCACCGGCAGCGCCAGCGCGGCCGCCAGAGAGACGGCGCCACGCAGCCCGGCCCAGCCGACGACGAACGTCAGCCGTGTGGCGAGCCGCGCATCGCGCCTGGCGATGATTTGTCGCGGCGACCCGGGCAGGAGGCTGGCAGCGAACACCCAGACGAGCCGCCCGAAGACGACGACACCACAGACGAGGGCCGCGAGGCCGAGGATCTCGAGGGGCGGTCGGCCCCCGAGGCCCTGGAGGATCTCGGGCAGCTCCAGGCCGATCAGGACGAAGACGAAGCCATTGAGGACGAAGCCGATCATCTTCCAGCTGGTGAGCCACAGCACCCGGCTGTTCGGGGTCAGGATCGTCCCCAGCCGGCTGCCGATGACCAGCCCCGCAGCGACCGCCGCAAGAACCCCGGAGAGGCCGAGCCAGTCGGCCGGGAGATAGGCGGCGAACGGGATGACCACCGAGATCAGGACCTCAACCGGCGGGTCGTCGAGCCGGCGGAGGATCTCGCCCGAGATTCGACCGACGATGGCGCCGATGGCGATGCCGCCGAGCCCCGCGACGAAGAACCCCACCAGAGCCTCAGAAAGGACGAACGTGCCGCTGGCGACCGCGAGCGGCCACGCCACGCGATAAGCGACGAGGGCAGTCGCGTCGTTGAACAGGGCCTCGCCCTCGATGAGAGTCCTCACCGTGCGCGGCGCGCCGAGCCGGCGGAAGACGCTCGTGGCCGCAAGGGCATCAGTCGGCCCGACGATGGCACCCAGCGTCAGCGCGGCCGCCCAGCTCAAGCCCGGGATCGCAGCATGCACGACCGCCCCGACGATGACCATCGTGAAGATCACCAGCCCGATAGAGAGACGAACAAGTGGGGCGAGGTTCGCCCGCAAGTCCCGGAGCGGAGACTCGGCGGCGGCGCTGAAGAGCAGCGGCGGCAGGAAAACCAGAAGGACCAGGTCCGGTTCCAGCTCGATGCGCGGCAGGCCCGGGACGAAGGCGAGGCCGAGTCCGCCCAGGACCAGCAGCGTCGGGTATGGCACGCCCAGGCGCCGGGCGACCTCGAACAGAATCGCGATGGCGACAAGGATCGCGAGAACAGCGGTCAGGGCATCCAGGGTCGATCTCTCGCGACGCCGCTGAGCGGCGTCGCCGGCACCGCCCGCCGATCGGCTCGGGCCGCTGGCACGGCCCGAGGCTCAGCCCGGCTCAAGTCATTCCTCGCGTCCATTGGTCGTGATCGCGGCTCTGCCCCGCGAGGCGGATGGGGGGCGTGCACGCAGACTCGCCGAGCGGGCCATGGAAGTCCCGGCCCGCTCGGTCGGTGGCAAAGCGAAGGAGGCGCTCAGGAGCTGGTCGGATCGGCGAGCGTCACCCGACGCCCGCGCCCGACATGGCCCGTTGGCCAGCTGGCCGCGGCTCGACGAACCGCCGGACGAACGCGAGCGCGCTATCGGCGACGTCGCGCCAACCGCTATCGATCGTGAGCGCATGTCCCCGACCGGCGACCTTCAAGATCTCCGTGACACCCTCGTTCCGCTTCTGCTGCTTGTACGAGGCGTTTGCGATGGCCCACGGCACGGTGTGATCGAGCTCCCCGTCCATGATGAGCAGAGGCCCGCGGTCAGGGTTCTTCGTGTCGACCTTCGCCTCTGTCCATGGGTTGAAGTTCGCAAACGCCGCCTGAAAGAGCGGCTCGCCGGGAGCCGGGACCGCAAAGGTTGAGTACAGCTCCCTCGCCTCTTCCTCGGAAACCGCGTTGGCGAACGCGTACCGGAACTGCTCGTAGGTGAGTGGAACGGCCCGGCCGCGATTGAGCGGGTTGGAGAGGACTGGAGACGCGGACCTCAGCGCAGAGATCGGCAACGGCAGGACGCCCCTGAACGGCGCCGGATCGACCGCGACCGATGCCGCGGAAAGCCCGCGACCCGCGAGGATCTGAGTCATCAACCCGCCGAATGAGTGACCGACGATCGCCGGCTTGACGGCGAGCTTCCGGACGACCTCGTCGAAGTGGTCCGCGACCTCCTGGATCGATTTTCCCGCGAAGACCTCGGGGTTGGCATTCGCCTCGGCGACCGTTTCCGGATCGTCCGGCCAGCCTGGTGCTAGGGTCGCGTAGCCGGCGTCCTCGAAGACGGTGCGCCAGCGGTCCCAGCTGCTCGGCAGCAGCCAGAGGCCGTGCACGAAAACGACCGGCGTCCGTCCGGACGCATTTGCGTCGTCGATCTCCTGGGTCTCGTGCTGTGTGATCGCTCCCACGGTGCCCTCCTCATTCCGAGCCGACAGTCGCAGAATATTGTCCCCCTGTCGGCGCGGGCTTGGAAGGGGCTTGGCTACCCAGCCCTCGGGACCTCGAGGACTTCTTTTAGTCGCTCAGTCGCGGCAACCTCCGCGTTCATCGTCTTCTGGACGGCGCCGCCCAGCAGCAGCTTCTTGATGCCGCCCAGTTCGGCTTGCAACGCGAACTTCAGGCGGGTGGCCCCGTTCACGTCGTCAAAGACGAACTGGCCCGTCGGGCGCACGGGGCCCGCGATCGCTTCGAACGAGAGTCGGCGGTTCAGCTCGAGCGCAGTGATCCGGTAGTCGGCGTCGATGCGCCGGCCGCCCGGGCCCTTGACGCCCTGCTTGTAGACGGCCCCCAGACCCGTCCCCGATGCCAGGGAGATGTCCAGTACGCCCGGTCGCCATTTCGGTGCGTTCAACCCGTCCGCGACGAAGGCGAATACCTCCGCCGGGGGCCGTGCGATCGTCACCTCGTGCTCCGCCGACAACATGGCCAGCCTCCTTGCGATCTGCCCGAGGTGAAACCTTACTCTGCACGCACGGGATCGCGCGGCCGCCTTGGCTGCCCGTCAGCGGGGTAGCGCGGCGAACTCCTCGCGGCGGCAGTCCGATCGAACAACACGGCGCCGATCGGTTACGGACTGACCGCGATCGGTTCCGGCCGGCCGAACAGAAAGCCCTGGCCGAGATCGACCGCAAGGGCCTCGAGAACGTCGCGCTCGGCCGCCGTTTCGATCCCCTCCGCGATGAGCGTGCAGCCGGTGCGCAGGACGAAATAGACCATCCCGGCAACGAATGCCTGGCGAGCCGCGTCGTCCTCGATGGACCGGACGAGCCCGATGTCGAGCTTCACGAAGTCTGGCCTCAGCTCGAGGATATGTCGGAAGCTTGAGTAGCCGGCGCCGGCGTCGTCGATTGCGAACCGAATCGATGGACCCAGGCCTTCGAGGGCTCGCCGAAGCAGGGCATAGTCGGCGACCGGCGTATGTTCGGTTATCTCGAGCACGATCGGAACCGACGCTTCCGCCAGGAGCGTCGCGAGGCGACCCCCCGCCAAAACGAGATTCGGCGATACATTCAGGCTGACAAAGGCGTTCGCGGGTAACGCGCTCGCGGCTGCAACCGCGGCGCCGAGTGTCGCGGTCTCGAGCTCGATACCCAGGCCGACGGCGTCGGCATCGGCGAACCGCCGATCGGGACGAGTCCCGTCCGCAAAGCGCGTGAGCGCCTCGAATCCAACGACCGTGCCACTGTGGAGGTCCACGATGGGCTGAAAGACGACGTTGTACGCCCCCGCCGCGATGATCGAGTTGAGTTCGGCCCGAAGCGTGTCGTCCTGCTGACGCTCGTTGATGCCCGGGGCGAGGAGTGCCGAGGCAAGGGAGGCGAACGCCTCGAGGGCAGGCAGCCGCCTGGTCAACCTCGCCGGCGCGTCGGGCGCGTCATTGGCCGCGGCGAGCAGACCCAATGCCCGGCCGTGGGCAGCCAGCGGCACGTAGGCCGCGGCCACAAATCCGTCGCGTGGCGGCGGACCCTGTCCGGAGTCATTGGCACCCAAGACCCATGGCCCTACCCAAGGGCCGTCCGCCACGCGCGATCTCAATCCCTGCGAGCGACCGTCCGGCAGGGCAACATTGACGGCGAGCCCAAC
>WNGI01001153.1_pt1 | contig 21496 bp, 28 predicted proteins | sample 5400621 | NCBI WGS metagenome assembly WNGI01 (sample SAMN13153374, study PRJNA577476) | soil metagenome | isolation source: 20 cm soil or saprolite under Garry oak tree replicate 1 | place: USA:California | collected 2016-06-15
TGATCGTCCGGACGGCCAAGGAATACGGCCGGCCTGACGGCAGCTACATCCGCTTCGACGAGAACGCCGCCGTGCTGATCAACAACCAGGGCAACCCGCGTGGCACCCGGATCTTCGGACCCGTCGCCCGCGAGCTGCGCGACCGCAATTACATGAAGATCGTCTCGCTCGCCCCGGAGGTGCTGTGATGACCATTCACAAGCCACCGACGCGAGCCACGAAGGTCCCCGAGATCCGGGCGGGCGACACCGTCGTCGTGCTCGTCGGCAAGGATGCCGGCAAGCGCGGCGTCGTCGAGCGCGTCGTGCGCAACCCGCAGGGCTTCAAGAAGACCCAGGCGAAGTACGGCTCAGGGCTCGCAACGACGTCGCCCCTTGCGACGGCGTCGGTCGTCGTCGAGGGCATCAACATCGCCAAGCGGCATACGAAGCCGCGACAGAGCTCCGGCGCGACGGACCGGATGCCGAAGGTCCAGCAGGGCGGGATCCTCGATCTGGCCCAGCCCCTGGCGATCGGCAAGGTGATGCTCGTCTGCAGTCATTGCGGCAAGCCGACCCGGATCGCCCACAAGCAGCTCGAGAACCGCCGGCGCGTCCGGATCTGTCGCCATTGCGGCGAGCAGCTGGAGGTGAAGTCGTGACGAGTCGCCTGCAGGAGCGCTACGCGGCCGACGTCGTTCCGGCACTCCAGAAGCAGTTCGAGTACCGCAACCCGATGCAGGTCCCGAAGGTCGCCAAGATCGTCGTCAACATCGGCCTGGGCGAGGCCCTGTCGAACGCCAAGGCGCTCGATGCGGCCCTCGGCGACATGACCCTCATCACCGGCCAGAAGCCGATCGTGACGAAGGCCAAGCGCTCGATCGCCCAGTTCCGCTTGCGGACGGGCAACACGATCGGGGCCAAGGTCACCCTCCGCGGCGAGCGGATGTGGGACTTCCTCGATCGGCTGACGACCCTGGCTCTGCCGCGCATCCGCGACTTCCGGGGGATCCCGAGCAAGTCGTTCGATGGCCGGGGCAACTACTCGCTCGGGCTGCGTGAGCAGCTCGCGTTTCCCGAGATCGAATACGACAAGGTTGACCGTCTCCGCGGGCTCGAGATCAGCATCGTGACGACGGCGAAGACCGACGAGGAGTCCAAGAAGCTACTTGAACTCCTCGGCATGCCCTTCGCCTCGTAGGCGCGGGGAGGGAGAACCATGGCAAAGAAGTCGATGATCGCAAAGGCGAACCGCAAGCCGAAGTTCGAAGTTCGCGGCTACCACCGCTGCTTCGTCTGCGGCCGGCCGCGCGCCTACATGCGGCGATTTGCGTTGTGTCGCATCTGCTTCCGGGAGCGAGCGCTCCTCGGCGAGCTGCCGGGCGTCACGAAGTCGAGCTGGTAGGAAACCGATGAACATCTCCGATCCGATCGCGGACATGCTCACGCGCGTCAGGAACGCGTCACGGGCGCGCCACACGGAAGTGGTCGTGCCCGCGTCGCGGACCAAGCGCGAGATCGCCCGCATCCTCAAGGACGAAGGCTTCATCGCCGACGTCCGCGAGGAGCAGGACGGCCCGGGGCTCGTCCTTCACCTGACCCTGAAATACGTCGACGGCAAGGTGCCTGTTGTGTCCGGCCTCAAGCGGATCAGCAAGCCCGGCCTGCGCGTGTACGCTCGCAAGACCGATATTCCGCGGGTCCTCGGTGGCCTCGGGATCGTCATCGTCAGCACCAGCCAGGGGATCATGACCGGCGCCCAGGCCAAAAAGGCCGAGCTCGGCGGCGAAGTCCTCGCGTACGTCTGGTAGGCCGAAGATGTCACGTATCGGTCGCCTCCCAATCCCCGTACCGTCCGGCGTCGACGTGACGATCAACGGGCGGATCCTCACGGTCACGGGACCCAAGGGGCAGCTCACGCGCGAGCTCCACCCGGACATGACCGTCAAGCGCGAGGAGGAGAACCTCGTCGTCACCCGGCCGACGGAGCAGAAGACCCACAAGCAGCTCCACGGCCTGACCCGGACGCTCGTCAACAACATGGTCGTCGGCGTTACCGACGGCTATCGCAAGGGTCTCGAGATCACCGGTGTCGGCTATCGCGCCGTCAAGGTCGGCGAAAAGCTCCAGCTGAGCCTCGGCTACAGCCACCAGATCGAGATCGATCCGCCGAGCGGCATCTCGTTCGAACTCGAGAACCCGACCCGCCTGGCGGTCATCGGTATCGACAAGGAGCTGGTCGGCCAGGTCGCCGCCAAGGTCCGGTCGACCCGCAAGCCGGAGCCCTACAAGGGCAAGGGCGTGCGCTACGCCGGCGAGAGGATCCGCCGCAAGGCCGGCAAGGCCGGCAAGATCGGCGGCAAGAAGTAATCACGACGAAGGAACGACGACGATGACGCAGCTCGCCAGCCGCGGCGCCGCCCGACGCAAGCGCCACGACCGGATTCGCCTCCGCCTGGAGGGGACCGAGTCGCGGCCGCGTCTCGCGGTCTTCCGCAGCAACGTTCACATCTACGCCCAGGTCATCGACGACGCCTCGGGGCGGACGCTGGCGGCCGCCTCGACCGCAGAGAAGGAGCTTCGCGGCTCCAAGTCGACCAAGACCGAAGGGGCCGCCGTCGTCGGTCGCCTTGTCGCCGAGCGAGCCAAGACCGCCGGTGTCGAGCGCGTCGTTTTCGATCGAGCCGGGTTCCGGTACCACGGGCGGATCAAGTCGCTCGCCGATGCCGCCCGCGAAGCCGGCCTCGACTTCTGATCGGAAGGAGCACCTGTGGCCAGGATTGACCCCAACAAGCTCGCGCTCGAGGAGCGCGTCGTCCAGATCAACCGCGTCGCCAAGGTCGTCAAGGGCGGCCGGCGGTTCAGCTTCAGCGCGATCGTCGTCGTCGGTGACGGCGCCGGTCACGTCGGTGCAGGCCTCGGCAAGGCCGGCGAAGTGCCGGAGGCGATCCGCAAGGGCGTCGAGGACGCGAAGAAGAATCTCATCAAGATCCCGATGGTCGGGACGACGATCCCTCACGAGGTCAACGTCCAGTTCTCGGCCAGCAAGGTGATGCTCAAGCCCGCGTCCCAGGGCACCGGCGTGATCGCCGGCGGCTCGGTGCGGGCGGTCGTCGAGGCGGCCGGTATCCGCGACATCCTTGCGAAGATCTACGGCTCGACAAACCCGGTCAACGTGACGCGGGCGACGATCGAGGCGCTCCGCGGCCTCCACTCGGCCGAAGAGCTCGGCCGGCGGCGCGGGATCAAGCTGGTCAGCCGCATCTCGGGTCAGCCCGCGGCTACGGCGCTGGAGGGCGGCGATGGTCGCTAAGCTGCGCGTCACCCAGGTCAAGAGCACGATCAGTCACATCGCCCGGAACCGGGCAACCGTCCGGGCCCTCGGTCTGAAGCGGATCGGCCACACGGTCGAGGTCGTCGACAACGACGCGACCCGTGGCATGGTTCGCCAGGTCCGCTTCCTGGTCTCCGTCGAGGAGGTTCCGGGAACGGGTAAGAAAGCCGCTGGGGGTCACGGGAGTTCGGGCCGAGGCGGCGACGAGCACGTTAGCGAGGGCACCTCGGGGGTGCGTGAGCGAGCGCGTGCAGACGACAACGCGGGCACGAGCCGCATGAATTCCGGCGGCGAGGAGAACAAATGAAGCTCCACGATCTGAAGCCCGCCCCCGGCTCGCACACGGCGCGGACCCGCGTCGGTCGCGGCATCGCCGCCGGCAAGGGCAAGACCGCGGGCCGGGGAACAAAGGGCCAGAAGGCCCGCGCCGGCGGGTCGATCCCGCCGTGGTTCGAGGGTGGCCAGACGCCGCTCCACATGCGGATCCCGAAGCTGCGCGGCTTCAAGAACCGGTTCAAGGTCGACTACGAGGTCGTCAATGTCGGCGCGATCGCCGCTGCCGCGGAACGGGGCGCCTTCGAAGGCGGCGAGATGCCCGGCGCCGCGAGCAAGCCGAAGAAGGCCGCGCCGGTGACCGTCAACCAGGAGCTGCTGCGGGCCGTCGGGCTCGTCCGGACACTCAAGAAGCCGCTCAAGATCCTCGGCGACGGCGAGCTCGCCACCGCCCTCTTCGTGGTCGCCGACGCGTTCACGAAGACGGCCGTTGCCAAGATCGAGGGTGCCGGCGGCACGATCTCCATTCTCGAAATCCCGACCGAAGAGCTGGTTGCCCTCGGGACCGACGGATCGCCGCGCGGAGCGCGAGAGCCGCGGACGGCCGCCGGCCGACTCGCCGCGGGCAAGAGAGCGGACGCACGGGCCGCTCGGGCAACCGTCGCAGCCGAGAAGGCTTCGGGGGCCGAGGCTGCCAGCACGGCCAAGGCCGCCAGGCCCCCAAAGGCATCCAAGTCCCAGGCAACCGCCGAAGTGGCTGACCGCCAAGCGGCCGAAGCCCCGGTCGATGCGACAGACGACGCCGGCTCCGCTGGCGACGTCGACGCGACCTCGGTCGCCGACCCGTCGGTCGCCGACTCCTCGGTTGGCGCCGACGCGGCCGGGGACATCGACGCGGCTGCAGGCACCGACTCCGCCGACGACGAGAACGCGTAATCCGTGTTCGACTCGCTGCTGAACGCCTTCCGCGCGCCAGATATCCGACGGCGGATCCTCTATGTCCTGGCGATCCTCATCATCTTCCGGTTCCTCGCCCATGTCCCGGTGCCGGGGGTCGACAAGGCCCAGCTGGCGAACTTCATCAGCCAGAACGCCATCTTCGGCGTCCTGGACCTCCTGTCGGGCGGAGGCCTGTCGAGCTTTTCGATCATCGCCCTGGGCGTGAACCCGTACATCAACGCGTCGATCATCATGCAGCTGATGACCGGGGTCATCCCGTCACTCCAGGCGCTCAGCCGTGAGGGCGAGTACGGCCGCAACAAGATCAACCAGTACACGCGCTACCTGGCCGTGCCGATGGCCCTCCTCCAGTCCTACGGCTTCCTTGCCCTCCTGAATTCGCAGAACGTGCTGTCGACGGGCTTCGACCTGTCGAACCCGGCGACGTGGACCCAGATCGTGACCCTGACCGCGGGGTCGATCACGCTGATGTGGCTCGGCGAGCTGATCACCGAGAAGGGGATCGGCAACGGCATCAGCTTCATCATCTTCGCCGGCATCGTCAGCCGTGCTCCGGGTGCCATCGGCGGCTTCATCCAGACCCCGAACCTGTCGCTCGTCATCGGCTTCGCCATCCTGGCGATCGCCTCGGTCGCGGTGATCATCTACATCCAGGAGGGACAGCGCCGCATCCCGATCCAGTACGCCAGCCGTGTCCGCGGGCGGCGCATGTACCAGGGCGGCCAGACGTTCCTGCCGTTGCGAGTCAACCAGGCCGGCGTGATCCCGATCATCTTCGCGATCAGCATCCTGCTGTTCCCCCAGCAGATCGCGTCCTACTTCACGAATTCGGAGGTGGGTTTCGTCGCCAGCATGGCCCGGGCGATCGTCGGCTTCTTCGACGTCCATTCGATCCCGTACGTCACCCTCTATTTTCTGCTGACGGTCGGCTTCACCTACTTCTACACGGCGTTCACCTTCAAGCCGGGCGAGACTGCCGAGCAGCTTCGCAAGAACGGCGGCTTCATTCCGGGCATCCGGCCCGGTCGCCCGACCGAGGACTATCTCGCGCGGGTCGTCACCCGGATCACGATCGCCGGAGCGCTCTTCCTGGGCGTCATCGCGACCGCACCGTCCGTCCTCGGGCTGCTGATCCCGGCGATCTCGACAATCGCCCTCGGCGGAACCGGCCTCCTCATCGTCGTCAGCGTCGTCGTCGAGACCATGAAGCAGATCGAGGCCCAGCTGCTCATGAGGAATTACGAGGGGTTCATCAGGTGATCTCGGCTTCCCGAGCCGGCGATCGCCGATGACCGTGGTTGTCCTTCTGGGTGCGCCGGGCGCCGGGAAGGGGACCCAGGCACCGATTCTCGCCCGCGCACTCGGGGTCCCAATCCTCGCGTCCGGTGACCTCCTCCGAGCGGCTGCCGCTGCCGGCACGGCGCTCGGTCGCGAGGCCGACCGGTACATGAGTCGCGGCCAGCTCGTACCGGACGACACGATGGTCCGGGTCTTCCTCGAGCGCCTGGAAAAGCCGGACGCCCGGGCCGGGGCGATCCTCGATGGGTTCCCGCGCACGCGCGTTCAGGCCGTTGCCCTCGACCGCGCGCTCCACGAGGCCGGCCGCCGAGTCGACCGGGCGATCTTCATCGAGGTCGAGACCGAGGATCTCGTGCGCCGCATGTCCAATCGCCGGATCTGCACGGCCAACGGCCATGTCTACAACCTCGCCTCGAACCCGCCGCTGGTCGACCGGGTCTGCGATCTCGACAACTCGGCGCTCGTCCAGCGCCCCGATGACAACGAGGAGACCGTTCGAGCGCGGATGAAGGAGCAGATCCCGCCGCTGCTCGAGGTCGTCGACTACTATCGCGAGGCCGGCGTCCTCCAGGTCGTCGACGGCCGCGAGCCGATCTCGGCTGTCAGCGAGCGCCTCCTTCGAGCCCTCGAGATGGCGCCAACGTCGCAGCGGATCGAGTGATGGTGACCCGCAAGTCGCGCCGCGAGATCGAGAAGATGCGAACCGCCGGCCGGATCGTCGCCGAGGTCCTGGCGCTCGTCGAATCCGAGCTGAAGCCCGGCATCTCGACCGGCCACCTCGACCGGATCGCCGAGCGCCACATCCGGGCCGCCGGTGCCATCCCGTCGTTCAAGGGCTATGGCCACAAGAGCAACCCATTCCCGGCGAGCCTCTGCATCTCGATCGACGACGAGGTTGTCCACGGCATCCCGGGCGACCGCACGATCAAGACAGGCCAGATCGTGTCGATCGATGCCGGCGCGATCTACGACGGCTGGCACGGCGACGGAGCCCGGACGTTTGTCGTCGGGCCGCCGACGGCGGATGTCGAGGCCCTCGTCGAATCGACCCGCCTGGCGATGATGGCGGGGATCGCAATGGCAGTCCCCGGCGCCCGAATCGGGGACATCTCGGCTGCGATCGAGGACGTCGCCGCGCCGCGCGGCTACGGCATCGTCCGCCAGTTCGTCGGCCACGGGATCGGTACAGAGATGCACCAGGAGCCGCAGGTACCGAACTACCGCTCCGGCGTCCGCGGGCTGGCCCTCGCGCCGGGCATCTGCCTGGCGATCGAGCCGATGCTCACGCTCGGTCGCGCCGATGTCGAGATCAAGCCGGACGGCTGGACCGTCGTCACGAGCGACGGCTCGCTGGCCGCCCACTTCGAGCACACCATCGCCGTGACCGAGAACGGCCCGGAGATTCTTACCACTGTCTGACTCCGCCCCATTTGCCGCATCAGGCCGGTTTTGATACGATGCGCTTTCGTGTGTCGGCCCCTCGGGCCGGCACTGATCGTGAGAAAGGGAACACCGACGCCCGTGGCCAAGAAAGACGCGATCGAAGTTGAGGGAACGGTCATCGAACCGCTCCCGAATACGATGTTCGCCGTCGAGTTGGAGAACGGCCACCGCGTCCTTGCCCATATCAGCGGCAAGCTCCGGATGAACTTCATCCGTATCTTGCCGGGTGACCGCGTCCGGGTAGAACTGTCGCCATACGACCTGACCCGCGGCCGGATCACGTACCGACTGAAGTAATCCAGGACCACCGGTCCGCCACACAAGCACGAGTCGAGGATCCGTTGAAAGTCAGAGCCTCCGTCAAGGCGCGCTGCGACAACTGCAAAGTCATCCGCCGTCACGGGACCGTGATGGTCATCTGCACCAACCCGAAGCACAAGCAGCGGCAGGGGTAACCGATGGCACGCATCGCCGGCGTCGACATCCCCCGCGAGAAGCGGGTCGAGATCGCCCTCACCTACATCTTCGGGATTGGTCTGCCCACGGCGACGAAGATCCTGACCCAGACGAATGTCAACCCCGACACGCGGGTGCGTGACCTGACCGAAGAGCAGGTCAACCGCCTCCGCGAGCTCATCGATCGTCGCTACAAGGTCGAAGGCGATCTCCGGCGCGAGGTGGCGCTGAACATCAAGCGCCTGATCGAGATCGGCTCGTATCGCGGGGTGCGCCACCGGCGCAACCTCCCGGTGCGCGGCCAGCGGACAAAGACCAATGCTCGCCAGCGACGCGGACCGAAGAAGACGGTCGGCGTGCGGCGCAAGAAGTAACGAGGGACGACGACAGGTATGGCCGAACGCAAGCGGGCGGTGAAGCAACGCCGCCGCGAACGGAAGAACGTCCCCCAGGGGCACGTCCACATCCAGGCGACCTTCAACAACACGATCATCACGATCACCGACCTCGCCGGCGCCGTGATCAGCTGGGGCTCGGCCGGCGTGGCCGGCTTCAAGGGTTCCCGCAAGAGCACGCCATACGCGGCCGCCCTGTCCGCCGACGGCGCTGCCAAGCGGGCCATGGAGCACGGCATGCGCCAGGTCGAGGTCTACGTCAAGGGTCCGGGCGCCGGCCGTGAGCAGGCGATCCGGTCACTCCAGGCCGCGGGCCTCGAAGTGACCGCGATCACGGACATCACCCCGATCCCGCACAACGGCTGCCGCGCCCCCAAGCGGCGCCGGGTGTAGGCGGAGACAGGAACAAATGGCCCGATATACCGAATCCGTCTGTCGTCTCTGCCGCCGGGAGGGAGCCAAGCTCTTCCTCAAGGGAACGCGCTGCTACACCAAGAAGTGCGCCTTCGAGCGCCGGCCGTCGCCCCCCGGCCAGCACGGCGTCCGCCGCCGCAAGGTCGGCGAGTACGGTCTCCAGCTGCGCGAGAAGCAGAAGGTCCGCCGCGTCTACGGCGTCCTCGAGCGCCAGTTCCGCAACTACTTCATCGATGCCGAAGCGCGACCCGGCGTGACGGGCGAAAGCCTTCTGCGCCATCTCGAGCTGCGACTCGACAATGTCGTCTACCGGATGGGTCTCGCCACGTCACGAGCCCAGGCTCGCCAGCTCGTCAACCACGGCCACCTCGCGATCAACGGCGTCCCCACGAACATCGCCTCGTATCAGCTGCGCCAGGGCGACAAGATCGAGGTGCGTGAATCGCGCCGCAGCCGCGAGCCTTTCAAGATCGCGAAGGAGACGCTCCGCTCGCACCAGCCGCCGGAGTGGCTCTCGATCGATGCAGCCAACCTGGCGGGAACGGTCGCCGACCTGCCCCGCCGCGACCAGATGCCGCTCGACCTCAACGAGCAGCTCGTGGTCGAGTACTACTCGAGGTAAGCCCCGCTCATGATCGAACTCGAGAATCCGCAGATCGAGCCAGTCGAAGAGGCCGGCACGTACGCCAAGTACGAAGCCGGTCCGCTTCAGGCCGGCTATGGCGTGACCCTCGGCAACGCCCTTCGCCGCGTCATGCTGTCCTCGCTCGACGGCGCAGCCGTGACGAGCGTCCAGATCCGTGATGTCTACCAGGAGTTCTCGACGATCCCCGGCGTCAAGGAAGACGTCACCCAGATCGTCCTGAACATCAAGAAGCTCCGCATCAAGAGCTTCGCGACTCATCCCGTTCAGCTTCGACTGATCAAGAGCGGCGCCGGCGCGGTGACGGCAGCCGACATCGCCGAGTCGGCGGATGTCGAGATCGTCAACCCGGACCTCGTCCTGATGACGCTCGACACGGACGACGTCACGATCGAGCTCGACCTGACCGTCGAGCGTGGCGTCGGCTATCTCGGCGCGGAGCGGGCGGAGGCGCTGCCGATCGGCGTCATCGCCATCGACGCGATCTTCACCCCCGTCCGCAAGGTCAACTACTGGGTCGAGGGCATGCGGGTCGGCCAGATGACCAACTACGACAAGCTCACGATCGAGATCGAGACCGACGGGACGATCACCCCGGAGGAGGCGCTCAGCCGCTCGGCCGAGATCCTCGTCAACCAGTTCCGCCCGTTCGTCTCCATCGGCATGGCGGTCGCCGTTGGCGACCAGGCGGCGCCGGGCATGGCCCAGCTGCCTCCGAACATGCTCGACATGCCGATCGAGGAGCTCGACCTGCCGATGCGGGCCTACAACTCGCTCAAGCGCAACAACATCGTCAAGGTCGGCCAGCTGCTCCAGCTCAAGGACGACGATCTTCTTCGGATGCGCAACTTCGGCAAGAAGTCGCTCGACGAGATGAAGGAGCGCCTCCGGATGCGCGGCTTCATCGTCCCGGAGACGGAGTCCGACGGCCTCGACGACGGCGTCGAGGACGACGTATTCGACGACGAGCCGGAGGCCTGACGTGGCTCACCGCATCGGCGGTCGGAAGCTCAGCCGGAAGCAGGGCCCGCGTCTTGCTCTCTACAAGAACCTGACCGTATCGGTCCTCCGCTACGAGCGCGTCCAGACGACCGAGGCGAAGGCCAAGGAGATCCGGGGCCGCGTCGAGCGAATGATCACGATTGCCAAGAAGGGCGATCTGGCTGCCCGTCGGGCGGTCGTTGCCGCCTTTCCGAACGAGCCGCTCGTCGTCAGCAAGCTGTTCGACGAGATCGCCCCGAAATACGCCGATCGAACGTCCGGCTACACACGAATCGTCAAGATCGGTCTCCGCCGTGGCGACGCGGCCCCGATCGTCCAAATCGAGCTCGTGTGAGCGCTGTCGGACCGGTCCATGCCGGCGTTGTGCCCTCCGCGCCCTCGCTCACGCCTCAAGTGCGCGCGTGGAAGCACGCACTCGCTTCGCGCGCGCTCACGTGCTCGGTCACACCTTGGCCTGAACCGGCCGAGCAGCGCTCACGGAACTGACCAAATCTCACGCCCGAGAGGGTGTGCCGGGGCGCTATCGCGCCACGGTTGAATATGACGGGACGGACTTCTTCGGCTTCCAGGCTCAACCTGGAGTCCGGACGGTCCAGGGGGAACTCGAAGCCGCGCTGTCTCGCCTCAGCAATGGGGAGCGTCAGCCGGTCGACGGGGCCGGCCGGACCGACACCGGGGTGCACGCCACGGGGCAGGTGATCGCATTCACCTACACCGGGCGGCTCTCGGCAGAGGAGCTGGGGCGGGCGCTCGATGCGCTCCTCCCGGCGGACGTCGCGATCCGCGATGTGCGGCGTGCCACGGCGGCGTTCCACCCTCGCTACGCGGCGCGCTACCGGGAGTATCGCTACACCGTCTGGAACGGGCCGCGAAGCCCGCTCCGCGAGCGTGCCGCGCTCGGGGTCCGGGTCCCACTCGACGTCGCCGCGATGGAGCGGGCCGGGTCGGTCTTCGTCGGCCGACACGACTTCAGTGCCTTCGGGGCGGCAGACCGGCAGCCGGTCCGGACCGTTCACGCGGTCCGGGTCCGCAGGTCAGGTCAGCTCGTGACGATCGACGTCCGGGCCGACGCCTTCCTGCGGGGAATGGTCCGGCGAATCGTGGCCGTCCTCCTGGAGGTCGGTCGCGGAAAACTGAATGAGACGGACGTCAGGGTGGCACTCGCCGCTCGACGACCGGCCCTCGATGGGGCAGCCGCCCCGGCGCGGGGCCTCTGTCTCCGGCGAGTCGTCCTCGGACGGCGAACCGGGGGCGCCTACGGAGACGATTGAGGAACGATGAACGCGAAGACCTACACGATCCGAGAGAGCGAGATCGAACGACGCTGGTACGTCGTCGACGCGACGGGCGAGACGCTCGGCCGGCTCGCGTCGCGGATCGCGCGCGTTCTCGAGGGCAAGCACAAGCCGGCCTACTCGCCGAACCTCGATGCCGGCGACCACGTCATTGTCCTGAACGCCGCGAAGATCGAAGTGACCCGCGACAAGCGCGAGACGAAGCTCTACATCCGCCACAGCGGCCATCCCCAGGGCTACAAGGAGGAGACCCTCGGTCACCTCCTCGAGCGGCGACCCGAAGAGGTCATTCGCCGCGCGGTCAAGGGCATGCTGCCCAGGACCAAGCTGGGCGTCCAGCAGCTGCGCAAGCTGAAGATCTACGCCGGCACGGACCATCCCCATCAGGCTCAGCAGCCTGAGCCGCTCGCCTGACGAGGAGCATCACATGGCTACCCCTTCGTTCTACTCCGGGACAGGCCGTCGCAAGACGGCGATCGCGCGTGTCCGGCTGCTGCCGGGCGAGGGCGAGATCGTCGTCAACGGGCGAAGCCTCGAAGAGCATTTCGGCAACGCGATCAACGAGTCCGACGTCCGGATGCCCTTCCGGGTCACCGGCACCGAGGGCCACTTCAACGTCATGATCAAGGTCGAGGGCGGCGGCGTCACCGGTCAGGCCGGGGCCATCCGTCACGGCATCGCCCGGGCGCTCCTCGAGGTCGACGACATTGCCAACCGGCTGCCGCTTCGGCAGGCCGGCCTCCTCACGCGTGACCCGCGGATGAAGGAGCGCAAGAAGTACGGTCTGAAGCGGGCCAGGAAAGCGCCGCAGTACACCAAGCGCTAGCCCGGTCGGGAGCCCAGACCAGGCTGACTTTCGCCACGCGCACACAACGGACCGTCGACGGCGATGTCGTGCTTGGAACGTGCGCGACGCGAAAGAAATCGATCGATTCGGGCGCCGACTTTCGCTAGACAGACGATTCGGGCCTCGAACCGACGAGATTTGGTCGGATGTGTTCGTCTCGCGAACGTCCGATCGGTCGCCGTGTTCCGAGCTGGCCTGCGCAGTCTGCCAGTGGCCGCGCGGCTACAGTGGCGCGATGAACGCGACAGGTCATTGACGTGGGCTCCCTGCGTGGTCGCGACTTCCTGTCGGTGGCTGACCTGTCGGTCGCGGAGGTTGGTCGCCTCTACGATCGTGCGGCGGAGCTCAAGGCCGAGTACCGGACGGAGCGCCGGCACGCCGGGCCGCCCCTTGCCGGGCGGACCATCGCGATGCTCTTCCAGCGCCCCAGCCTCCGTACGAGGGTGACGTTCGAGGCCGGGATGAACCAGCTCGGGGGTCATGCCATCTACCTGACCGAGGACGTCGTCATGGGCGCCCGCGAGAGCGTACGCGACGTCGCTCGCAACCTCGAACGGTTCGTCGATGCCGTCGTCGCCCGGACCGGACCGCACGCCGTCGTCACCGAGCTTGCCGCCCAGGCCGCGATCCCGGTCATCAACGCCCTGACACTGCGCGAGCATCCCTGCCAGGCTCTCGCCGACATCTTCACCCTGCGCGAGCGTTACGGTGCGCTTGACGGGCTCGTGCTGGCGTTCGTCGGTGACGGCAACAACGTCTATCACTCGCTGGCGCTGCTCGGCGGCGCGCTCGGGATGGAGATCCGGCTGGCCCACCCAGCCGGCTACGGCCCGAACGCCTCGATCGTCGAGCGGGCCCGCCAGTTGGCGGCGGCGGGTGGCGGCCGGCTCGAGTTCTTCGAGGACCCGGCGACGGCCGTTCGCGGCGCGACGGTCGTCTACACGGACGCCTGGACCTCCATGGGGCAGGAGGCCGAAGCCGAGGAACGGCGCGACGCCTTTGCCGGCTACAGAGTGGATGCGGCCCTGCTCGATGCCGCGGGACCCGAGGCGGTCGTCATGCACTGCCTGCCGGCTCACCGGGGAGAGGAGATCACCTCGGATGTCATGGACGGGCCGCGGAGCATCATCTGGGACCAGTCGGAGAACCGGCTCCACGTCCAGAAGGCGCTGCTCGTCGAGCTGCTGACAGGCGCCGACACCGTGTCGTGAACGGCCGTTGGACTGGGCAACCTCAGTCCGGGCTGGTCGATGGTAGGCTCGAGCGGACGCCGCGCTGGAGTTCGACCGTGAGCCAGTCAGTCTACGAAACCTACAAGGACGCTCTTCGACGAGGCCACGTCGCCGCGTTGCGCAGCCGGTTCGATGTCGCGATCGCGGCCTACGTCGAGGCCGCCGCGATCGCGCCGGACCGACCGCTGCCTCATGCGAGCATCGGCGGGATCCTGCTGCGCACAGGCAAAGCGGCCGAAGCCGCGGACGCCTACGACCGCGCCCTCGCCCTGGGTCCGCGCGACGAGGCGGCGCTTCGCGGGAGGGCCGACGCGATGGTCGCCCTTGGCAGGCCATTCGAGGCGGCCGAGTCGCTCGACCGCCTGACCGACGTCCTCGATGGTGGCGGCCGCGTGGCCGACGCCTGCGACGCGGCCAGGCGAGCCCTCGAGCTCGCCGAGTCGAAGGACCGTCGACGCCAGGTGGAAGCCCTCGTTGGGCGCCTCCGGGTGTCCGTGGGCGACGAGAAGGCCGAGCGGTCGCTGGCGAAGGCCCTGCGGCTCCTGGAACCGGCCGAGGTCGAGGAGAGGTCGGCCAGGGTCGAGGAGGTGGCGGTCGCCGGAGCTGGCAACGGCACGAGGGACGCGGGGCAGGCCGTCGCTACCGCGGGGGCCGAGCTGCCGAACAAACCCGTCGAACCGGAACTCGGCGCCGAAGCCGAGCCGACGATCGAGGCGGAACCACTGCCGGAACCGGCCGATGGGAACCTGATCGGGGCCGCGGCCGAAGATGCGCTCGCCGCCGGCGACCACGCCGCTGCGCGGGACGGCCTCCTCGCCGCCGCAGCGGCCCATCGGTCGGTCGGTCGGTCCGTCGCCGCCATCGACGCCTGCTATCTCGCCCTGGCCATCGCCCCCGACGACGTGAATCTGCATCTTCTGCTGGCCGAGCTCTACCTCGAGCGAGGCTGGCGAGGGCCGGCGGCCGACAAGCTCGTCCTCCTCGCCCGCCTCGCCTCCCTGGCCGATGACGGCTCGACCCGCGAGCGGATCTGCCGGCTGGCCGGCCAGCAGCTGCCGGACGACGCCCGACTGACCGAACTCTGCGCCTGAGTCGCGCCTCAGCCGCGCCCGACGAGGCGCTGTCCGACCGGCATCCAGCAGGATTTGAAGGCCGTTGACCGCCAGTTCGACCACCGTTGCGGCCCGGTGACAGGTCGGTCGCGAGGGGTCGCGATGCTACACTCCGCAGAAGATGCAGCAGCTCCTTACCACGATCATCGAGCAGATCAGGCTGACCTCGCTGATCGACGTCGGGATCACCGCGCTGCTGATCTACTGGCTCTTCATCCTCATCCGCGGGACCCGCGCCGTGAGTCTCGTGATCGGAGTGACCGTCCTCTTCGCGGTCTATGCGGCGGCCCGCTTCTTCGGGCTTCAGCTGCTCACCCAGATCCTCCAGACCGGCGCCGTCGTCGGGTTGTTTGCCCTCGTCGTCGTCTTCCAGCCGGAGCTGCGACGGGCCCTGGAGCGGATCGGCCGTGTCGGGTCATTCAACTGGCTCTTCTCGCCGGCCGAGCAGCGCGCCGTTCACCACGTCGCCGACGAGGTCGCGCGAGCCTCCAGCCTCATGTCCGCGGACGGCCACGGCGCTCTCATCGTCCTCGAGCGCGGCACCGGCCTCGAGGAGGTCGCCGAGACCGGGGTCATGCTCCACGCCGACGTGTCGTCGGACCTGCTGCGGACGATCTTCGCCCCGCGGACGCCGCTCCATGATGGTGCCGTGATCATCCGCGAGGAGATGATCCTCGCGGCTGGCTCGCTCCTGCCGCTGGCCGAGATGACCGTCCACACCGAACGATTCGGGACCCGCCACCGGGCCGCCCTCGGCATCACCGAGCAGACGGATGCCGTCGTCATCGTCGTCTCCGAGGAGAACGGCCAGGTCAGCCTCGTCGAACGGGCGCGGATCGTCCGGAACCTCAACGAGGCGCAGCTCGCTCGAGCGATCCGCTCGTTGCTCGCCCCGACCGACGGTCGCGGACCGTTCGGCCGCCGCCCGCCAGGCGACGGGACCGGCGTCGGTGGGCGCGCGCCCCGCCTGGCCGAGCTCTCCCGACGAGTCAGCCGGAGCCGGCCACACCGTCGGACCAAACCCGAGGACGACGCTGCCGCGGCGGCCGTACGAGGGCCCTCGTGACTCGGATCGGTCGCCTGATCTTCCACAACTGGCCGCTCAAGCTCGCCGCAATCGTCCTGGCCTCGATGCTTTATGCGGGACTCGTGATCTCGCAGTCGGCGCAGGAGTTGCCCGGCAGCATCCGGGTCGACGTGCTCAATCAGCCCGCGGATACCTCTCTGGTCCAGAACCCTCCCCAGGTGACCCGGATTCGCTATGTCGCGATCAGCGACCCGACCGCCCGGGCGACGCCCGACAGCTTCCGAGCGACGATCGACCTGAAGGATGTCGACCCCCTTGGGGGCCCCACGGTCGTGCCCATCAGGGTCGAATCGGTCGATCCTCGTTTCACGGCCCTCAGCTGGGATCCGCCGAGCGTCCAGATCCGGCTCGATCCGCTCAAGGACCAGGTCGTCAAGGTCAACGTGGTCACCGGAGCGATCCCAGCCACCCTTCAGGTGCGGCCGGCGGTCGTCACGCCCGACACCGTCACGGTGAGGGGCCCGGCCTCGGTCATCGACAGGGTGACATCCGTCCGAGCGGACGTCACGATCGAGCCGAGCGGACTCAATATCGATCGCGACGTCGATCTCATCCCGGTCGACGACGTCGGCAACCGGGTAACGCCGGTCAGGGTCGACCCGGCCACGGCCCACGTCCACATCGACGTCATCAGCGAGCCCCAGACACATTCCGTGCCTGTCAACCCCAACGTCACCGGGACGCCCGCCACGGGCTACGAGGTCGTGTCGGTGGCTGTTGACCCGGCCGTCGTGACACTCCAGCTCGACCTCAACCAGGTCGCCGACCTGCCGGCGGCCGACACGGCTCCGATCTCGATCAGCGGTGCGACGCAGAGTGTCGAGGCGGACGTTGGGCTGGCCCTGCCCGCTGGCGTCCTGTCTCTCAAGGACGCAACCGTCCACGTCACGGTCACGATCCGGGCGAAAGCAAGCACTCGGACGTTCGACGCAGGGATCATCGTGTCCGGCGCCCGGGCCGACCTCCTTTACAGCCTGTCAGTCAACCACGCTCTTGCAACGGTCGGTGGATCGCTGGCCGACCTCCAGCGGCTCGACGGCGCGAGCTTCGTCCTGACCGCTCCGGTCGGCGGGCTCGGCCCGGGAAGCCACGAGGTCACGCTCGAGGCCAATCTCCCGATTGGCCTCACGATGGTCGGCATCGAGCCTCCGAAGGTCACGGTCACGATCAGCGTGCCACCCTCCGCAGCCCCCTCGACGGGACCCTAGATGGCCCGTCTCTTCGGCACGGATGGGATCCGCGGCGTCGCCAATATCGAGCTCAAACCAACGCTCGCGTATGCCCTCGGCCGAGCAACCGCCCATCGGCTCGCCGATCGCGGCGGGGCGATCGTGGTGGGCCAGGACACCCGCCGCTCCGGCGACATGTTCGTGGCGGCCATCAGTGCCGGTGCGACGAGCCTGGGTACCGATGTCCACGCGACAGGCTGCGTGCCGACCCCGGCGCTCGCGTTTCTCGCTGGAACGGGCGAGTTCGCGGCGGGGATCATGGTGTCTGCGTCCCACAACCCGGCCGAGGACAACGGGCTGAAGGTCCTCGATCGGTCCGGGCTCAAGCTCGACGACTCGGTCGAGGACGAGATCGAGCAGCTCATCTGGCGGACCGAGGAGCTCGGCTCGGTCGGCAACGCCGAGATGGGAAGGACGGTTCTCGCGACTGCCTTGCTCGATCGTTACCTGGAGCACCGGCTCGGGCTGGCGAGCTCGATCGATGCCGCCGGGCTGCGCCTCGTCGTCGACTGTGCGAACGGCTCGGGCGGGATGGTGGGTCCCAGGATCCTGGCCGCCACGGGGGCGACCGTCGAGGTCATCCACAACGAGCCGGACGGGATCAACATCAACGTCGGGTCGGGCGCGACCGCGCCGGCGTCCCTGGCTGCCGAGGTCGCGGCACGCGGCGTCGAGGTCGGTTTTGCGCTCGATGGCGATGCCGACCGGCTCATCGCGGTCGACGCCTCGGGGAGCGTCGTCGACGGCGACCAGGTCCTTGGGATCCTTGCCCTCGACAGGCTCGAACGGGGCGTCCTCCCGGGCGGGGCCCTGGTCGTGTCGATCCTGTCCAACGGCGGCCTCCAGGCCGTCGTCGAATCGGCCGGCGGCCAGGTGATCCGGACGCCGGTCGGCGACAAGTACATCCTCGAGGGCATGCAGGTGAGCGGGGCTAGTCTCGGCGGCGAGAAGAGCGGCCACGTGATCATCCTCGAGCACACCACGACGGGCGACGGCGTCGTCACCGCCCTCGAGGTCCTGCGGGTCATGACCCGGACCGGCCGCTCTCTGGCCGACCTCGCCGCCCAGGTCCACCTCCTCCCGCAGCAGCAACGTGCCGTCAAGGCCCGCCACAAGGACCAGTGGGAGGGCGATCCCGCCCTCCAGCGGTCGATCCGCGACGCGGAGCGCCGGCTCGGCGAGACCGGCCGGGTGCTCGTCCGTCCGTCGGGCACCGAGCCCGCCCTCAGGGTGATGGTCGAGGGTCCGGATGCCGATCTCGTGACGGAGCTGGCCGATGCGATCGCGACTCTGGCCGGGGAGCGACTAAACTGACGCACCGGCGCCCAGGGGCGCCACCATAGCTCCCGTGAATGCGGCGGTCGTTGCCGCGCGGGACGCGAAAGAGGACTGACGGACAGATGTGCGGCATCGTCGGCTACACGGGACCACGAGAAGCGGGCCCGATCCTGATCGAGGGGCTCAAGCGGCTCGAATACCGTGGCTACGATTCGGCTGGCATCGCCCTCGTCGATGAGGCCGGCGACCTGTTCGTCGAGAAGAAGGCCGGCAAGCTCGCCAACCTCCAGACGGCGATCGCCGATCGCACGCCGCACGCCGCGATCGGGCTCGCCCACACCCGTTGGGCGACCCATGGTCGACCGAACGACCTGAACGCCCATCCCCATCAGGACTGCACCGGCGATATCACGGTGATCCACAACGGCATCATCGAGAACTTCCGCGAGCTGCGCGATGGGCTCGAGGCGCGCGGTCACACGCTGACGTCCGAGACCGACACGGAGGCGATCGCGCACCTCGTCGAGGAGGCCTATCAGGGCGATCTCGCGGATGCCGTGCGTGCGGCCCTCCGCCAGCTCGAGGGTGCGTATGCCCTCGTCGTCATGCACAAGGGCGAGATCAGCCGGCTCGTTGGCGCTCGCCAGGACGTCCCGCTCGTCGTCGGGCTGAATGGGGAGGAAACCTTCATCGCGAGCGACGTTGCCGCGATCCTCGCGCACACCAGGCGGATCGTCTTCCTCGAGGAGGGCGACGTTGCCGACGTCCGGCCGACGGGCGTCGAGATCACCGGTGTCGACGGCGTCCGCCGCGAGCGCGCCGAGACGCTGATCACGTGGTCGGCGGAGGCCGCCGAGAAGGGCGGTTACGAGCATTTCATGCTCAAGGAGATCCACGAGCAGCCGGAGGCGCTCCGCCAGTCGATCCTCGGGCGGGTGAGTCGCGACGGCCACATCCACGTCGAGGAGCTCGACGGCCTGACGGAGGCCCTGACGGGCGCTGAGCGCGTCGAGCTCGTGGCGTGCGGCAGCGCCTATTACGCGGCCCTCGTCGGTGCCGCCGCGATCCAGGACTGGACCGGGTTGCCGGCCCGGGCCACGGTGGGCTCGGAGTTCCGCTACAGCCCGCCGCCGCTTGACGGGCGGACCCTCGTCATCGCCGTGACCCAGTCCGGTGAGACCGCCGATACGATCGCCCCGACCCGCCACGCCCGGGAGCAGGGCTGTCCGATCATCGCGGTCACCAACACGGTGGGCTCGGCGATCACCCGCGAGGCCGCCGCCGTCGTCTTCCTCCAGGCCGGTCCGGAGATCGCGGTCGCGGCCAGCAAGACGTTCGTCACCCAGGTGACGACCCTCGTGATCCTGGCCGCAGCGATCGCCAAGATCCGCGGCAGTCTCGGCACAGAGCTGGAGGGAGAGCTGGCCGCGGCGTTGCACGCCCTGCCTGCGGCCGCGCAGCAGGCGATCGACGACTCGGCGACGACGGCCGACGCCCTCGCCCGGCGCTACGTCAACTCTCGCGGCTTCATGTTCGTCGGACGCGGTTACACCTACCCGGCGGCGCTCGAGGGCGCACTCAAGCTCAAGGAGATCAGCTACGTCCATGCCGAGGGCTATGCGGCGGGCGAGCTGAAGCACGGCCCGATCTCCCTGCTCGACGCGGAGTGCCCGCTCGTCGCGGTCGCTACGCGGTCATCGGTCTACGACAAGCTGATCAGCAACGTCATGGAGGGCCGCGCGCGCGACGCGCGGGTGATCGCCGTCGCGACGGCCGGCGATCCGCAGATCGAGCGGTTCGCCGACGACGTCCGGTGGGTGCCGGACACGCATGAGGCCCTCAGCCCGGTCCTCGCGGTCATCCCGCTCCAGTTATTCGCCTATCACGTCGCGATCGCCCGTGGCACGGACGTCGACCAGCCCCGGAACCTGGCGAAGTCGGTCACGGTCGAGTAACGAACGATGAGCCGGCAACCTCCCCGCGGACTGGCGACGGAGCCCTCCGAGGTCGGAGGCGAAGCTCAACCTGCCGAGCACCCGCGAGGCATCGGGACCCATCCGCCCGAGGATATCGAGATCCCTGCGAACACCACGGAGCTCGGGATCGACATCATCAAGGTCGACCGGATCAGGGCCGCCCTCGATCGCTTCGGTGAGCGGTTCTCGCGACGAGTCCTGACGACCCGCGAGCAGCGCTACGTCCGCAACCGACCTGAGACGTTCGCGGGGCGCTGGGCGGCGAAGGAGGCGGTCAGCAAGGTGCTCGGCCTGGGTGTCCGCGGCATCGGCTGGCGCGACATCGAGATCGACCGGATGCCGACCGGACAGCCGGCGGTCAGCCTCCATGGCAGGGCGGCTGCCCGCGCGGAACAGCTCGGCATGGGCCGGGTCGCCGTGTCGATCACTCACGAGGCCGATTACGCAGTCGCGATCGCGTTTGGCGTCCGAACGGCCGGCGGCCGCTACGTCTTCCCGCCGGACATCGAGGATCGGCTCGACGATCGCGAGCGGCGGTTGCTCGCCCGGATGGATCGACTGCGAGAGCTGCACGAGCAATCCGCTCGACTGGCGGCCGCCGACGGAGGCGGCGATGACTGAGCGGCCCGCGGTCGGCTTCGGCCGGCGAGAGGCGATCGTGGCGTCGACGGCGGCCCCGATCGTCGACGGGGCGGTCACGCTCGACGACGCTGCCGCTGCAGCTCTCCTGCCCGTTCGATCGAAGCGTGGGCACAAGGGCGACTTCGGCAAGCTGCTCGTGATCGCGGGATCGCTCGACTATGCCGGGGCGGCACTGCTCGTCTGCCGCGCGGCGGGGCGAGCGGGCGCGGGCCTCGTCACGCTCGCTGTGCCGGAGTCCCTGCAGCCCCTCTTCGCGGCGAAAGTCGTCGAGGCGACGACGATGGCCCTGCCGGAGGACGACGTGGAGGAGCTCGAGCCGGAATCGGCCCTCGCCAGGATCCTCGACCACGAGCATGACGCGATGGTCGTCGGCCCTGGATTGCGACCGGGACTCGCGACCGCGGAGCTCGTGGGCCGGCTCATTGCCGCACCCGACGATGCGGCTTCACCGCCGCTCGTACTCGATGCCGAGGCGCTTCGATCGCTCGCGACGATGGACCACTGGTGGGAGGGCGATCGTCGCCCGGCCGTGCTGACCCCACATCCCGGGGAGTTCGGGCGGCTGCGTGCGGGCAGCGGCCGCGAGCCGGCCGACGATGGC
>WNGI01006002.1_pt1 | contig 21496 bp, 19 predicted proteins | sample 5400621 | NCBI WGS metagenome assembly WNGI01 (sample SAMN13153374, study PRJNA577476) | soil metagenome | isolation source: 20 cm soil or saprolite under Garry oak tree replicate 1 | place: USA:California | collected 2016-06-15
GATCGCGCTCAGGTCGACGACGTAGTGATCGCCGTCCGCACGCACGGCAAACGACGCCAGCCCGGCGAACGTCGCGGCCGCTTCCGTGATGGCCTCTTCCAGGTATAGCGCGCGGTGGAGCCTGACCGTGGCGGTGTCCGTGTCACCGGTCGGCGGCGGCGTCATTCGGTGCCCTGTTTGTCCGGCTCCCATGGCCGGGCGATGCCGAGCGGGTCGGCGACGAAGCCGTCCTCCGGATCGCGGGGATCGATGAGCGGAGCACCCTCGAGCCCGGTATCGCCGGTCCCTTCGACGTCACCCGCGGCGCCCGCGATGGCGACGGCGACCACGTCCTCGATGATGCGCTGATTCGCGTCGACCACCTGGTGGCGCAGCGCCTGCGCGAGCAGCTCGTTCTCGAACTCGCCGGCCATGGCCTGCAGCGTCGGCTCGTCGAGCGGACGCTTGGCGCGAAGATGCACGATGAACCGGGACTCCTGACGGTCGAGCAGCACGTAGGCGCGGTCGAGGAACACGTACGCGGCAGCGTACAGGACGTCCCGCGGGTACAGACCGACGTCGAGCGAGAGCGTCAGCGTCAACGTCGCGGGGTCCAGCGTCTCGATCTGCGATCGGGTCGTCGCCATCATGCCGCCGTCGGCGCGCCCACCGGCTCGGAGCGGTAGGCGGGTCTCAATTCCGCGTCACCCCAGCGCTCGAGGTAGTCGCCCCGTACCCCGAGGCAGCTGCCGTGCTGGTACCGGCATCCGTCGCACTTCGGGGCATACGTGTTCGGTGAGATCCTCGACTCCCAGAGCGCGAACGTCGCGCGCGGCGTCACGACCAGCACCTTGTCCTCGCGCAGATCCACGACGTGCTCCTCGTAGCCGGGCAACATGCAGCGCGGGATGTGTCGGGAGCGCACGGTGACGCCGAGCCGCTTGCCGCGCTCGAACGCGGCCTCGATGCCCGCGCGCATCTGCGAGACCATCGGCAGCGACTCGAGATTGTCTCGGTTCCGGTCGCTCAGCGACACGAGCCAGAGGTTGAAAGTGTCGATGCCGAGGCCCGCCCAGTGCTCGACGATGTCGGCGAGGTGCATCCACGTGTCGTGCTTGATGATGAGATCGCCGACCGGTTTCCGACCGAGCGCCATCAGATGGCGCACACCCTGCGTGACCAGCGCCAGCGCGTCCGGCTTTCCCATGATCCGCGCGTACAGCTCGTCCGTGTGCGCCATGAACGAGATGTGGAAATCGGTGATGCCCGCGTCGCACGCCTCCTCGGCGAACGAGCGATACGAGTACATCAAGCCGTTCGACGGAATCTTGATGGAACGGTAGCCCCGGTCGCGGCACCAGCGCACGAGCGGCAAGAGGCTCCGCCGGATGGTCGGCTCGCCGCCGCCGAAGCTCACCTTCGTCGCGCCGCGCCGGCGGGCCTCGGCGAGCGCCGCCATGACGGGCGCCGTCGCCATGTTCTCCTTCCGCATCTCGTCGGTGATCGAGCAGTAGTCGCATTGCACATTGCAGGCGTAGCCGATCATCACGTCGACGAGGACGTCGGCGTACTCGAACCACTCCTCGCCGAGCTTGACGACCGTCGCGGTCATGCCGTCGCCACGAAGGGGCGGCTCCGTTCGAGCCGCATGTCGGGCTTCTCCCGTGCGAACACCTGGAAACCCTCGCACGCCGTCGTCCACGGACATTCCACGCAGACCGCCCGCTTCTCGCGGCGCGCTCCGAGCCACTGGTAGAGATTCACCTGCTCGGGAAAGCGTGGATCCGCCGCGAACACCATCGTGCGACCGAGCTTCTGCAGGTCGCCGACGACGTAGCGCTCGTACCCCGGGAAGACGCAGAACTGCGCGTTGATGACGTGGATGTCGATCTCGCTCGCATAGCGATCGATCACGCGCATGACCGCGTTCGCCGCTTCCTCCAGCGGGGGCACCACGTCCTCCCAGGCGCGGCCGAAGGGCGTCGTGAACTGGAAGTTGATCTTGGAGAACCCCTTCGCCACCGCGAGCGCGGTGAGCGGCATGAGATGGTCCACGTTGGCGCGGACGATCGTGACGTTGAGGCCCGTCTCCACGTGCGCCGGGTGCAGGGCCATCGCGTGGTCGATTCCGGCGATCGTGTCCGCGAAGCTCCCGGGCGCGTCCGTGGCCGCCTCGTGCACGGCGGCGGTGGCGCCGTGGAGCGAGATCAGGAGATGCGTGATCCCGCTGTTCAGCAGGCGCTCGGCCAGCGTGCGGTCGCGCAGCAGGCGTCCGTTCGTCGTGACGTTGATCGACCGGTAGCCGAGCTCCCGCGCCAGCCCGATGGCGTCGACCAGCCGCGGATGCATCGTCGGCTCACCGCCGTCGATGTCGAGCTGGTCCGTTCCCTGCTCGCGATGCTCGCGAAGGATATTCTCGATCTTGTCCCACGCGAGCGCCGCCGACACGCGGTCACCCGTCGCGCAGAACACGCACCGGTTGGCGCACTTGTAGGTGATGTTCATGATGAGCTTGCGCGCCTCGCGGGCCGCCAGCTTCATGTCGAACGCCGCCCGCGCCTTCCCGACGTACCCCGGGGGGCAGCCGGGCGGATCGAAGCAGGGACGATGCTGGAACAGCGCGCCGTCCTTCAGATCCAGACCCTCCGGCGGGACGAGCCCGAGCGCGGCGCACTGGTCGTGCAGCGCCGTGCCGAGGATGGGAGTCGCGAACTGCATCGACGGCCACACGCCGTAGCGATCGTACAGCTCCCACGCCATCTCGAGGGTGGCGGTGACGTGCGCCGGCGTCTCCCAGGGAAAGCCGATGATGTAGTGGCTCATCAACGGCACGTCGAGCTCACGACACCATTCCGCAACGCGCCGGATGGCCTGTAGCGGTTGCCCCTTGCCGATGGGCCCGTCGAGATCGGCCTGTGTCGCGCTCTCGGCCGACATACTGAGCATCCCGATGCGCCCCTTCATGAGCGCGATCGCCTCGCGACTCAGGTGGTCCGCGCGCATGCCGTTCGGGAAGTCGTAGGAGAAGTCCAGCTCGTTCAGCATGCGGAGGAGCGCCTCGAAGTCCGTCCTGACGTTCACCATCTCGTCGAGGACCACGAGCTTTCGTGCGCCGAAGACCGTCCGCAGCAGGTACGCCCAGTGCTTGAGCCGCGCCAGCGGGATCGGCCGGTAGAGCTTTCGCCCGGTGCGTCTCCACCCCGGGTTGCTCGTGCAGAAGATGCACCGGTGCGGGCATCCGATACTGGTCACGAACGAGCGGGTCCCGGGACCGACGCCGAACGTGTTCTGCCACACGCCGTCGCCGAAGCAGCGCTCGAGGAAGCGATCGAAGCTGGCGACATCGATGCCGTCGAGGAAGTAGAACGGCTCGAGCGGGTCGCCGCCGCGCCCATTCGCGTCGCGCAGCACGACGCGCGCATCCCCGAGCCTGGTGAGAGACTCCGGGTCGGCGAAGTACCGCTCCCCCGGATACTTCAGGATCGCGTCGAGCTCGGGATACTCGGCGAGAACACGATCCGCGTCGTAATCGGCATAATGCTGGCCGCCGATGTAGCCATCCGCGAGCAGCAGGACCGAGCGCGGGAACCGTTCGCGCAGGGCAGCGATCAGGTCCCGGGTTTCCGGATGCGCCGCTTCGATGCGCAGGAACACCGGCGCGCCGAGGACCACGACGTCGTACCGGCCGCTCGGCAGCGCGGCGACGAAGTCGTCGTGGTCGACGCCGAGAATCCATCCCCCGCGGGCACGCCGGTGGCGGCCCGAGTCCGGCAACGCGAACGCGTCGTGAACCGAGACGTCCGCACCCGCCCGCGCCGCCAGCCCCGCACAGGCGAGCAGCCCGTGATTGGCGAAGTACGGGTAGTCGATGAAGTCGTCGTCGAGGACGAGCGGCGGGTTGAGGAAGAGGAACCGCGCCATCGGTCTACAGGGGGCGCTCCATCGCGCGCTCACGTCGCTCGATCGACGGCTGCTCCGTCATCGAGCGCCGGCCGCGCCGCGCCAGCAGCCGCGACAGGAGCTCGGGCGACGGCTCGTGTCCGAGCACCTCCGCGATCACGCCCGTGGGGTCCTCGAAGATCGGCGAGAGCTCGCGCTCGTCGTAGGTCTTCGCCATCGAGTACATACCCGCGCAGATGGGGTCGAAGCGGCAGGCGTCGCAGGCATTTCCCTTCCCGTGCAGGAACTCCTTCTGGTGGATGAATCCCTTGAAGTCGAGGAAGCGGATGCAGCGCTCCTCTTCCTTGATGATCTTGCGCGCTTCCGTCGACGCCCAGGCGAAGCGCCGCATGTAGCAGAGCGGGACGCGCTCGGCGCGAAAGCTCCGCCCGGTGCTCACGAGGTAGTCCATCGCCTTCTCCAGCGACACCTGGAACTCGTAGTGCCGCGGGATGCAGTCGGGATTCTCCTCGGCCCGATTGCCGTCGGGGTCCATGTTGTTCCACACGAAGTGGCGGATGAACGGGAAGTTCTCGCAGATCCAGCGGACGTTCTCGTGCAGATGGTCGCAGTTGTAGACGTTGATGACCGTGTTGATGTCGGAGGTGACCCCCATCTCGGGAACGTTCTCGAGACAGCGGACGAGCAGGTCCCACGCTCCGCGATACTGCGTGATGAAGTCGTGGACTTCGCGCCGGTAGCTGTGGAGCGAGACGTGGATGTGGGTCAGGCCGGCGTCGACGCAGCGCTTGAAGAAGTCCTTCTCGGCGAGCTTCTGGCCGTTGGTGATCATGCGGCTGAAGAGCTTCTTCTCGCGCGCGTACGAGAGCGCCGGAAAGAGCAGCTCGGAGATGCTCGGCTCCCCGCCTGTGAGGATCACGCCGTCGTAGCCCATCTCGACGAGCCGATCGATGTTGCGGCGCATCTCGGCCTCGTCGAGGTGCACGCCGGTCGGCGGGTTACTGCAGAACTGGCACTTCTGGTAGCAGTTCCGCGTGAGCTGGAGGTAGCCGAGGTTCGCCATCCTCGCTCGTCACCCCTCGATCGGGGGGCGCGGCCGCGCGGACTCCTGGCGGGCGCGTTCACGCAGCTCGCGCGCGCGTTGCGCGAACTCGATCAACGGCTCGACGGGGGCCGCCTGGGGTGGGGAGAACCCGGGCAAGCTCGGCCCGACGGGCTGCAGCGGCTGGCCGTCGCGGACGCGCGACGGCGGCGTCGGCCGCAGGGCGAGCAGCTGCGCCGCCGCGTTCTCCGCCCACGCGCCTTCGCGGAGCGGCTGCAGCTCCGCGAACCCCTGATCGCGGATGAAATTGATGTGCGCTCCCTCGCAGCGCTCGTTCACGCGGCAATCGCGGCAGCGGAGCGACTTGGCCAGGTACCCGTGTACGACGTGCGTGCGCGCCAGCTCGCGGATGGCGATGCGACCCGTCTCCGGGTCGAAGAGCTTCCGGTCGAGGACCTTGGGCGCCTCGACGAGCTCCGTGCCCGGGGCGAGACACGCGGGCAGACCGCTCGTCCGGACGGGGAGCGCGAGCTCGGCGAAGAAGCGCTTGAGATCGCGCACGTCGTTGGCGACCGCGTCCTTCAGGAACTCGTGGCTCGGCTGGTGCAGGCGGACGACATCGAGGTACGCCCGCACACGCTCTCGCTGCGACAGGAGCCAGGGAGCGGTGCGCTGATTCAGCTCGACCTCGACTTCGACGCCTGGAGGCAGTGGCGTCCCGCTCAGCACGACGTCGAGCTGCGCGGCATCGCAGAGACCGAGCAGGAGCCGGTTCGGCACGCGCGCCCGATCGAGCAGTCGGGATGCGCGCTTCGGGCGGACATAGACGCCGATGTCCGGTTGGACTCCGAGGCGCTCCAGGTCCGGTAGGTCGTCCACCTCGACGCCGATCGACCGGCAGCCGAATGGCAGCTCGCTCGCCGAAGGGGGGGCGACGGATTCGTTCGCCGGGCCGATCCACCAAATGTCCCACGACGCCTGGTTCTGGCGCTCGATCACGCGATCGGTCGTGGTGCAGAACGGCTCGATGAAGCAGTGCTCGCAGCGTTCCTTCTGTCGACATTCGAGCGGAACGGCTTCGTCGAGATAGCGGCGCACCTGGAAGCGACGGCCGTTCACCTCGTCGAGCATCTTGTGCGGATCCTGGATGAGATCCTCGAGGCCCTCGAGGAACTCGACCGGGAAGCGATTCGTCCACACAACGACGTTGGGATGACGGTTCAGGCGAAAGACCTTCTGCAGGCGGGGCAGGTGCTCCACCGGATCGTAGAAGAGCTCGTCGCGGTTCTGGAACGCCGCGCCCTGCGGGATGACGTGCAGGAGATCGAACTCGTGGACGCCCACCGACAGGCACAGCGCGACGATCTGGTCGATGTACGGGACGTTCTGCTTGTTGATGCACACGTCGACGTTGACGATGATGCGTCCGTCGCGAACGGCCCGCATCATCCCCTTCATCAGCTTGTGGAAGGCGCCCGGCGTGCCCGTCAGCCGGTCGTGCAGCTCCGGCGTGTGGCCGTGCAGGCTGAAGGTGATCTCGCCGAGACCGGCCTCGACGGCCGCCACGTAGAACTCGCGCTTGGAGAACATGTAGCCGTTGGTGACCGTCTGGACACGGCTGTAGCCGACGTCCCGGGCATAGCGGACGAAGTCGACGAACTTCGGATGAATGGAGCCCTCGCCGCCCGACAGGATGATCTTGTCGGCGTTCAGCTCGTCGCGCCCGCGCTTGATCTCGCGACGGACGTCGTCCTGGGTGAGGTAGACGTTCCGCGGTGTGTCGGTGTCGAGGCAGAACACGCAGCGGCTGTTGCACGCCGTGACGAGCCGCACCCAGTGCTTCCGGACGTTGGCCGCGCGCTCGCGGTCCAACATCCGCTCCGTCAGCTCTTCAGCATCCATCGTTCCGACCTCACGCCCCGTTGCCATCCGAGCGCCGTTCCGGGGCAACCGATCACGGCACACGTCTCTCCGTCGCGGCAACCCGCGAAGGCCCCGACCGGGTCGGAGCCGCACGGAACGCCATCGACGCGTCTCCCGAACGCGACGCCCAACTGCGCTCCCGCGGGCTCCGTCGACCCGCCGGTCGTACCGTCGTCCACGCCGACGCCCTCCTGCTCGCACAAGCAGCGCGGCAGCACGGCGAACAGTGCGGACCGCGCGGCGCCCGGCGGCAATTCCCGCGCGCACTCGACGAGCTCGTCCAGCGAGGCGCCGCGCGCGCCCAGACGAAAGCGGGGCGATCCCGGCAGCTCGCCGCGGCTCCAGGCATCGGCGAAGAGACGAACCGAACGCGCATCGTGCACGATCGCGTACGCACCGACCGCGATCGTGCTCTGCTCACGCAGTCGCTCGACGCCGCGCAGGGTGGCCGCGAAGGAACCGGGGATCCCGCAGTGGCCGTCGTGGCTCGTCGCATCCGGCCCGTAGAGCGCCACGTCGATGCGGTGGAGCTCCTTCAGCCGGCGCAGGTCGACGTCGGCCCAGCCGGCGACGGCGCTCGCTTCTCCGGCGCACTCGACCCGCGGGAAGAGCCTCACCGCGTCGAAGAGCAGCGCCGCCGCCCCCGGATGGGCGAGGAGCTCGGCCCCGACGAGCCGCAACACGGCTGGCCGATGGCGCGCGGCGTCCACCAGCCGCGCGCGGACGACGCGCGTCGACTCGGGTCCGGCGCTAGGTTGCTCGTCCGCGCACGCGTCGCACCGGACGCGGCGCGGCCCTCGCCACGCGAACAGCATCGTACCCGACGGGCGTGTGTCCTGCTGCGCGGCAACGGTGTCTTGCACGCGCACCGCGCTCGGCGCCGGGTCAGCGAACTCCTCCCACCCGAAGCGCGACACGTAGTCGGTCGGTGCTCCGGTACAGACCGTCAGGCCGGGACAGCCCGGGCAGCCGGGACCGTCGACGACGCGGGTATCGACGGCACCGTCCGCCGTCAGCCACCTCTCGCCGTCGGGCCGGGCGAAGAGCCGCCGCAGCCGCGGCGCGACGCAGACGGGGAAGTCGCGGATCACCACCCGCGCCCGTCGCTGGAGCGCGATCGTCGCCGCGCGCTCCAGGTCTTCGGCGAGCAGCGACATGCGCGGCGACAGCGACACGAATTCTGGTGCGCCCACGTCGACGGCGGTGAGCCGCCGGAAGCAGATCGTCCGTACCCCGACGTGCGTGAGCACATCGACCGTCTCGGCCAGATGCGGCATCGTCGGCCGGGTGACGACCACCTCGGCCGCCACCGGCATCGCCGCGTCGACGCACGTGCGGATGGCACGCAGCGCCGTCTTGAGGGCGCCCGTCTGCCCGACCAGCCAGTCGTGCGCGTCCCGGCGCGCAGAGTGGAACGGCACGTTCAGCCGCTGCACGCCGGCGGACCGCAGCCGCTGAACCACCGCCGTGGTGATGCCCGCGCCCGCGGTACAGAGCCCGAGATGCTCGGACCGCAGCTGCACGAGCTCGTGGAGCAGGGACAGGAGGTCAGCGCGGCGAAGCGGCTCGCCCCCGCCGAGCAGGAAAGCGCCGGGGTGGCCGGCGACGGCGCGCGCCGCGCGCAGGACGTCGCTCGCGGGCATCTCCCCAGCCGGCGACCCCGCTCGCCACGGCAGCTGGGCCGGGCCACGAACCAGCGAGAGACGGAGGTCGATGGCCCGGATCGACGCTCCCGGGACAGGGCTCCGCCCCCCTTCTTCGCTCGACGGCGTCGGACAGTGGAGACTCGTGTTCACGTTGGCGACGTACGTCCCCGCCGCGGACGGTTAGCACATCGGTCGGCCGATTTGCCAGGGTTTTTCTGACAGGGTGAAATGACGGTCGGAGCGACCCCCTCGAGGAGCCGGCCGTAGGGGGTCGCCGCACCCATCTAGCGATGCCGGCCGGTCCCGGTCGTCCAGCGTTCGAAGATCCCGGTCGTCTCGCGGTCGCTCTCGTTCGCCAGCAGTGCGAAGAGCGTGCGGGCGACCGCCATGTGCTCCTTGCACTCGAAGCAGCGCGGCCGCTGCCCGAAGAGGTCCCCCTCGCGGACGTAGGTCGACACGGGGGAGATGCCGCAGAACGGCTTGTTCCAGCAGTCCGCGCACATCGGCTGCGCGTCGAGGAGCGACGCCGTCGCGATCGCCCGCACGGTCGGATGTCGGACGACGTCCGCGATCGTCAACTCCCGCACGTGTCCGAGCGCGAACAACGGATCGCCGAACGCGTCGACGCGTCGCGCCTCGTCGCCGGGGAATACCCGGCCGTCGGCGTCGTACGCGACCTCGCTCGTCCCGGCCGAGCACGGCGACCGGATCTCCCCCGCGGTGGGATCCCCGGAGGGCAGGATCTTGTTCAGGAACGTCGACGCGGTCGCCTCGGTGAGGCGAACGCCGCGGCGATTCAGCTCCACGATGTAGCCGAACGCTCGCTCATAGAACGCGACGTATTCCTCTGCGGTGTACCCGATCGTCTGCCACGTGTCGGCGTCGAACCCGAGGGGGCTGAGCGGTCGGAGGTAGATGGACCGCATCCCGCGGGCCACGTACTCGTCCACGACCTCGCGCCACGCCGACAGCGTCCGCCGCGTGGTCGTCACCCGGGCGTCGACGTGCCAGACGTCGGGATCGCGCCCGAGCTCGCGATATCGGCGGTCGAACCACTCGATCCACCGGACCACGTCCGCGTGCGCGCCCGCCACCGTCCACTTGCGGTTCCCGTCGTGCAGCTCGGCCGGTCCGTCGAGCCACGTCCGGATGGCGACCTCGTTCGCGACCAGCCACTCCGCCGTCTCTTCGGTCATGCGGCTCAAGTTGCTGACGAGCGTGACGCCGAGCGTCTTGCCCGCGGCGCGCTTGTTGGTCGCGCGCGCGAATTCGACGAGATGCCGGACGCCGTCGACGTTGAGCAGGGGCTCGCCGGCGTGCCCCTGGAGCTGAAAGGAGACCGACGGCGACGTGCTCTGGAGCGCGACCTCGACGATCTTCTCGGCCGTCTCACGGTCCAGGTCCGTGCGCGCGTCCGGTGCCGCCGACGGGGCGTCACGCCCGTCGCCGCGCCGGGTCATCGTGACGACGTGCAGCTCCGGCCCGCGCGCGACGTGCTGGATGCGCCGCGTGAGCCTGGTCGCGAGCGCGTCGAGATCGAGGCCCTCGCGGAGAAAGCCCCCGGTCTGCAGCTGCGCGAAGCGCGGGTGGCCATCCCTGATCTCCCCCGCCAGCAGCTCCGCGAACTCCGGCTCGCTCAGAAAGACCCAGTCGCCGCCGTCCGTGGTGACCAGGACCTTCCCGGCGATCCGGCCCCAGCGGAAGAATCCCAGCTGGTCCGCCGCGAGCGTCGGCGGGGAAGGCACCACGGCGCCGGCGGCCACTACTCGTCCTCGGGCGCGGGCGCCCGGCGCATGCGCACGATCGTCTCCTGCAAGGCGAGGTTGCAGAACGAGTTCTCGATCGTCTGGCGATCGCCGCCGGTCACCGCGTCGATGACAGCGATCACCGCATCGCCCGAGCGCTCGAGGGCGATGTCCGCGTACTCGGCATATGCCGCCGCGGCCGCCTCGACGGCTTCGGGGGTGTAGAGCGATCGGTCGAAGGTGATTCGGGCCATCCGGGACGTTCGGGACGCTACTTCGGCTCGGTTCCCTTCTCGCCGGACTTCTCTTCCCAGGGAACCTGGATCTCGAGCGGGTCATCGCCGGAGCAGCTCGTTGAGAAACTCGCCGGCGAGGGCGTCGAGCTCGGCGGGCGTCGCCGGCCCGCGGGACGTCAAGCGGACGTTCACGACCCGCGGGCTCGGCCGGGACAGGAAGACGAAGCACCGGTCGACGAAGAGATAGGATCCGCCATAGATCGCCTCGAGCGGATAGACGGTCTCGTCGACGTCGAACGATACGTGATCGCGCCCCAGCGAGAACCCGAGACGCGACTCCGGGGCTTCCGACGGACCGTCTTGCTCACCGGACGCCATCGACCTTCCTTTCGGCCGCCGATCTTTCGTTCCCCGTGCGGCCCCCCCAGCTCAGGGGCAAGGGTCGGATGTAGCTCAGTTCCGAGTCGGCCGGCAAGCAACTTCACGAAAAGCGGCTCGGGACCTTCACCCTCCCCAGCGCGGGCTCCTACCCCAGGCGGTGACTCTATTCCGGAGCCCGCAGACATGGCGCAGAACTGCACGAGATTACGTCCTAACCCGGATAATTCATGAAGCGTCCAGGCTCGGTCTCGGTCGGGCGTTGTAGCGCGACCTCGGCGCATCGGAAAGCGGCGCGGCGACTTCTGTGTCCGGAGCGGCGAGCGCAACAGGCGACGCGGGGACCCTGGCGACTGCACAACGGACGCACCGGGACAGGTACGATGAGTATGCAACCGTTGCCGTGCGGCGCGGTGCTCGTAGGCGCGGCGTAACACCGGGGGCCGGACAGCGGCGGCTCGACGGCGCGCCGGACCCTCACGTGCTCGATCGGCTCCGCCGGCAGCACGTCGCCCTTCTGGCGCGCGCGGCTGGCGCGACAGCCGGGAAGAGTTCTCATCACACGGCGGACTCATACACTGGCACCGGCCCCCGCCCACGGCGCGGAGAGGTGGCAGCGGAGCGCCGGCACGAGTATCTTGAAACGTGATGAGCAGCAACGCGATCGAGCTTCCCTGGCAGACGGAACTGCTCCGGCGCATGCCGCCGAGCATCGACCCGAGCCAGATCGAGGAGAGCCTGCGGCAGACACCGACCGAACGGCTCGAACGGATGCAGCGCCTCGTGGAATTCCTCGAAGAGGTCCAGCGCGCAGGTGGCGACCGACTTTCGAAGACTCGTTGACGCGCTCGCCCGTGCGGGGGTCGAGTTCGTGATCGTGGGCGGCGTCGCCGTGGTGGCTCACGGTCATCGAAGAGCGGCGCTCCTACAGCGTCGGCGCTCTCAGTCCAGACGCTCGGGCCAACGCCGCTTGCCGCGCATCAAACGTCAGGAGCTCTTTGAGTCCCAGCACGAGAGCGGCCGCGACGTGCAGGACATCCAGGCTCCGTGTACCGAGTGTCTCGGTATGCAGGGCACTCAAGCGCTCGGCTTCGGTCATGATCGCCGCGAGCGCGGGTGAGGCTGCGGCCAACACGCCGCCCGCGAGATCCGCCAGGATCATGTTGAGGGACGCGTCGCGCTGCGAGGCCGTGATCTCGCCGCGAAACACCCGCAGGCGCAGCGCATTGCGTAGCTCGAGCTGGTGCAGCCACGTGTGAGGCAGGGGTAGAACCTGTCGCTTCATCCGCGCTGCGGCGCGGGGCGTGTGCCTGTCTAGGGTATAGAGCGAACAAAGAAAGCCCGTGTCTGCGTAGGCCCTCACGACTCGCCGCGCGATTCGGAGATCAGGTCGGTGCCCGTAGTCGGCAGCGGCGTCTTGCCGTACATGGCCTTCAAGCGCGTCGCAAAGTCGGGGCGCCTCACTACCGATCTGCGTTTGGGGGCCGAGAGGATGGCCACCGGCTGGTTACGACGGCGCACTTCCACCGTTTCCCCCTGAGCGACCCACGCGAGAACGGTCGTCGTGGCGTGCCTGAGCTCGCGAATGGTCGCGGTCTTCATATGTGACACATTAATGTGACACACACGGCTCTGTCAAGCCGCTCGACCCCCCGTCGCCGTCCGGTATGCGCTCCGGCATCCCGAGCGGGTCGCCAAGCTGATCCTTTTCGAAGGGGTCGTCTGCGACGCGAAGGATCCTCGCGCCCCCGCCGCCGCGGCGGAGCCGATCATCGACTGGCGGCCCGGACCCCGCGCCGGCCGCAGCAAAGCCGCGGCCGGCTAGCGCCTCCGGGGATCCGTGCGCTGCTCGTCCGCGGTGCTGCTCCGATGCCCGCGGCCCGCACGCCGTCCGCGCCGGAGCAGCGGCTGGCTGAGTTGGCTCGCTCGCTCGGCGCGGTCGTCGTCAGCTACCGCCCCCGCGCCCACGGCACGGGGAGTCACCTCATCTCCCGGGCCCGGCGCGACGGCGATCGTCACCAGGCGGGTGGTCGGCAGCTCCATCCGCCGCAGCACGAAGAAGGCGAGCGCGGCGGCGGTCAGGTCGAAGGCGATGGCGACTGCGAAAACACCCGCCCAGCCGATCTTCGGCAGCGTGAACCTCGCGGCGAAGGGACTCCATGCCCCGGGAACCACCGTGAGGACGATGCCGTACGTGATCAGCGCGCCGGCCACCGCGAGCAGGACACCCCTGGTCTTTCGATCCACCTCCAGGCGAAGCACGGTGGGAGCGAGAAAGAGCGCGAACATCACGAGGACAGCGCCCAGCACGAGCAGAATGTCGGCACGGAAGTCGAACGCCTTGCCCGCGGCCAGTGCGGACCCGATCGGCACCAGGACCGACGCCGTCCCCTTGGCCGTGTAGAGGAACCCATAGTTCGCGGTGGCGTGCGTACGGCCGAAGAAGTCCCCGCAGAGCGCCGGGAACAACGAAAAGATCTCGCCCCACCCGAAGAAGGTGAAGGCGCTGAAGACGACGAAGAGCAACGGGTGATTTGCAAATTGAATGAGGACGAGGATGGCCAGCGCTTCCAAGCCGAACGCCAGCGTCATCGTCCGCTCACGCCCGATGTGGTCGGACACCCAACCCCAGAACGGGCGGCAGAGGCCGTTCACCACGCGGTCCGCCGAGAGCGCAAACTGCAGCGCCGGCAACGTGATCCACAGGAACCGGACGGGAATCTTGTCCACCTTGAAGTCGACGGCCATGGGGTTGAGCTGGGCGACGGCCATCAGGCCGCCGGTCGCGACGAGCGCCATCATCAGGTACATGAGCCAGAACTGCGGCGTGGCCGCCATCTCGGAGGACGTGAAGTCCGCTGACCCCTGGCGCCTCTTCACCTCCTCGCCACGCGCTCCCTTCGCCCAGGCACCCGGCATCCAGCCGGCGGGCGGCGCCTTCAGAAACATCGCCGCCACGACGACGACGGTTCCCTGAATGATCCCCCACTCGATGAACGCAGCCTGATAGCCGGCCGTGTTGATCATGTTGGCGATCGGTGAGACGGTCAGCGCGGAGCCGGCGCCGAAGCCCGCAGCCGTCAGTCCCGCGGCGAGCCCGCGGTGGTCGGGGAACCATTTCAGGGCGCTGCCGATCGCGGTCCCATAGACGACGCCCGCGCCCAGCCCGGCGAGGGCGTAGGACAGATAGAGCGCGGTCAGCGACTCGGCCCGCCCGCTGCCGACCCAGCCGAGTCCCGCCGCGGCGCCCCCGAGCATCACGAGGAGCCGCGGCCCGAACCGGTCCACCAGCCACCCCTCGAAGGGGACCAGCCAGGTCTCGAGGAGAACGAAGATCGTGAACGTGACCTGGATGAGGGCTTGTTCCTGCCCGAGGTGGGCCTGGAGTGGCGGTACGAACAGCGTCCAGCCGTACTGGAAGTTCGCTACCGCCACCATGCTGATCACGCTGGCGACAAGGATGAGCCAGCGGTTGCCAACACGCGGCTCCGACAACGCTACATCCGCAGTCGCTACGGCCATGGCGAACTCCTTTCTCAGAGATCAATGGCCGTGGAATCAGTGGCCGTCGAATCAGTCCCTTACGCGGATATCCTCTCGTCTTCGACGTCTTTGACGAACGGGATCACACCCGGAATCAGCCATCTCTCCCACATCTCGTCCACTTTCTGCTGGAAGTATTCGATATCCTCCTCTCTGAAATGAGCGAAGCGCCCCTGCTTGAGCAGATACTCCCGGACCGGGAGCCGAGGAGACTGCCCCTCCGCGAGCTGCTTCGTCTTGCCGTACAAGGTGACCACGCCGTCTTTCACCTCGTAGAGCGGCCAGATCCCGGTCGCCACCGCCAGCTCGCCCAGCTCGTGGGAGAGGATGGGATCGTAATCCCATCCCTTCGGGCAGGGGTCGAGCGAGTGAATGAACGTCGGCCCACCGATGGACAGCGCCTTGCGCACGCAGTTCATACCCTGGAGGCCGTACGACATGCACATGGTGGCCACGTACCTGCACGTCGGGTGACCAGCCGCCAGCATTCCAGCCATGTTCTTCTTCCATCGATGGTGCATGATGCGCTTCGTCGCACCCGGGGGGCTGAAGGTGGTGTGCGCGCCGTACGGCGTGCTGCCGGACAGCTGAATGTCCGTGTTGGCGTAGGACTCGTTGTCATACATCAGGATGAGCAGGTTGTAGTCGGGATGGGTCAGCGCCGCGGAGATGGCAGACAGCCCCATGTCGGCTCCGCCGCCGTCGCCGCAGAAGGCGATCACATTGATGGGCTCCTTCTTCATCTTGCCCTTGCGCATCTGTGCCTTCAGCCCCGCCGCCGAGCCCATCGCCGCCGAGCCACTGCTTCCCAGCTGGGTGTGCATCCACGGGATGACCCACGACGTGCTGTAGTACGTCGTGTTCGCCACGTACATGCATCCCGTGCTTCCCAGCACGATCGTCCGGGGGCCCGCGGCCTTGGCCATCATCTTCATGACCAGAGCCGACTCGCAGCCCTGACACGTCCGGTGGCCCGACGTGAAGAACTCCTCGAGGGGGAGCTTCTTTACTCCCTTGAACGGATCGAGCTTTACGCCCGGCTGCGTCTCGAAGGTTGCGGTTGTGTCCATCTTGGTCCTCGCTCCGGACTCCTACTCGCGAAGTCCGATCCACTGCGTTGGGGGTTGCGGGTGTCCTTCCGCAGCTTCCCGGATGATGTCGCTCATTTTCCTGACATCGGGAACCGTGACCTCGCGCCCGCCCAGCCCGCAGATGAATCCGAGGACGGGGGGCTGGCTGGTGGCCAGATACATGGCCGCGCGAACCTCCGTCGCCAGGACGCCGCCGAGATGAGGCGAGCCGAGCGAAAAGTCGCGGTCGATCACCCCCACGGCGGAGAAGCGGCCGAGCGTCCTGGCCAGCTCCTCGGCGGCAAACGGGCGGAACCAACGCACCCGCACGAAGCCGACCTTCTTGCCTTCCCGCCGCATCTGCCGGATGGCCACCTTCACCGGCGTGGAGAGCGTCCCCATGCCCACGAGGACCACATCCGCATCCTCTGTGGCGTATTCCTCGAAGAACGGGTTCCCGTACTTGCGCCCGAAGATCTGCTCGAATTCGGCGTACGCCTCGCGGATGACGGCAGGCGAGCGCTCCATTCCCGCGGCTGTCTGCCGGCGGATCTCCATCAGCCAGTCCTCGTTCGCCTGGGGCGCGATCGTAATGGGATTGTCGGGGTGGAGGAGGAGATCCCCGCGCTGGTATGGCGGGAGAAACGCGTCGACCTTGTCCTGCGAGGGGATTTTGACCAGGCCCTGCGAGTGCGTCAGGAAGGCGCCGTCGCAGCTGATGGCGCACGGCAGGAACACGCGCCGATCCTCGGCAACTCGATAGGCAATGAGCGCCGTGTCCAGTGCTTCCTGCGCGCTGTCCACCCAGACCAGCTGCCAGCCCAGGTCGCGTACCGCGAGCGCGTCGTTGTGCTCGACCCCGAAGGCTCCCGGATCATCCAGCGCCCGATTGCCGACCATCACCACCATCGGGATGCGCAACGCCGGTGTGACGGTCAGGGCCTCGAAAGCGTACATCCAGCCGACGCCACTGCTCCCGCTGAACACGCGCGCCCCGACCGCCGATGCATGCTTGACGATCTCAAACTGCGAATGCTCGCTCTCCGCCACGATGTACTCGCAGTCGAACTCGCCGTTGGCCACCAGCTTGGCCACATATTGCATCACGGTGTCGTACGGCCGGATCGGATACGCCGTGATCACGTCGACGTCGGCCAGCTTGCAGGCGACCGCGATCGCCTCGCTTCCCGTGATCAGCGCGGTCTTCTCCGTCTCCTCTGCCCGGTGTGCTACCGCCTGCGCCATTTCGACACTCTCCCTTGCCCGATGCTAACCTTCGCGGGCGATCTCCAGCATCTCAGGCGTCTGCTCTTCATACTGTCCGCGGTATCGGAACCCGTGGGATCGCTCCGGCCGATGCTCGATCTTTCCATTCAGCCAGGTCTGGTAGGCGTCCTTGTCCTTCTTCCACATCTCCCACTGACTCGCGTTGTCGTGGAATGCCACCTCGTTCACCATCGTGACGCAATCGGTCACGGGGCACACGGCTTCGCAGACACCACAGCCGCAGCAGGCCTCCATATTGGCGTCGTACAGACCGTCAGGAGTCACATCGAAGCAGGAATCCGGACACTGCAGCCAACAGAGCGTACACTTGATGCACGTATCGAAGTTCACGACTGGGCGCATCGTACGGGTCGTGAATTTCTTGAACGTAGGATTCCGCTCCGGCCGGAATCCGCCCGTCTTGTGGTTGTCCATGTCCTGCATGGGCTGTCCCGGACGTATGCAGGGAATGGCAATCCCTTCGCGCATTTCCCACCACTTGGGGAGCTCGAACTGGTACGGCTTTTCGGGATTCCCCTGGTCGGGACGAACGGTCGTCGTCGTGGTCCGCTCGTAGGCGCGAGCGGCTGACGTGGCCTTCAGCGGATCTCGCCACTCCGCGAGAATGACCTTCTGCACCGCCTCGAGGCCCACCAGGTCCGGTAGCAGTTTGGCGACGGCGCCGAGGATGCGAACGTCGGTGTGGTCGTCCTTGTACACCCACAGGCCCGAGAAGCTGGGCGTCCCCTTCACGATGGCCAGGCGGTAGGGGTATTCCTTGCGGTGGCACATGGCGCTGAGGGCGTCGGGTTGCTCGCGCGACGTGACAATCAGCACGCCACCCGGTTTCAATAGACGATTGATCGGCTGCAAGCCGTACCAGGCCCACGACTCCACACCCTTGCAGAGCGTGTCGTCCACGGCGATCGAGATATCCACCTCGGTGGGTTCGTACTTGGCCATCCCCTCTTCGAGGGTCACGTCGTCCGTACCCACGATCGCGAAGTTCTTGGCGGGTATCCCGTTACGCTCGGGGCTGTCGCCGTAGCGCCCAAAGGAGATTCCCGGCTTACCTTCCGCGTGCGCCGCCAGGACGATCCCCCGACTGATGTTCTTCGCCAGCGTCTTCTGGAATATGCCCCGGTAGACGATCTCCACTGCAAAGAGCCGACCCATGGTGGAACCTCCGCTCTCACGCCATCTTCTTCCGGATGATCTCCTCGATCTGTTCGAGGTGGCGCCGCATGGCGGCCTCGGCGGCGGCCGCATCGCGTCGCTCGATGGCCCTCAGGATTCGCCGGTGGCCGGCGAAGGACCGTTGTAACCGCCCACCCACCTGCAACGAACGCTCGCGCGTCTTACGCAGCAAGCCCATCAGGACGTCCAGGACCTTCATGATGACGCTGTTCCTGGCGGCGCGGGCGATGTTGTAGTGGAACTCCGAGTCCTCCTCGATGGCCAGCTCGCCGCGGCGTACCTTCTCTCCCTGGCGTCGGAGGATGTCCGCGAGGTGGACGATGTCGTCGGCGGAGGCGTTCGTGGCCGCTCGGCCGGCGAGCGGCGGCTCGAGCATCTTGCGTACGTCGAGCAGCTCGGCCACGAGCTGCCGCTTGCGCACCAGCATGCTGGCTATAGGACTGACTAGGGAGTCCGCCGACAGGTCGCGAACGATCGTGCCTTCGCCGTGCCGCGCCTCCACCAAGCCCAGCAGCTCTAGTTTCCGGATGCCGTCCCGGAGTGAGCTCCGGCTGACCCGGAACATCTCGGCCAGCTCGCGTTCCGAGGGAAGCTTGTCGCCGGGCTTGAGCGAACCTTCGCTGATGAGGCGCTCGATCTGCCGGGCGACGCCTTCGTAGACCTTGACCTTCCGAACCGCCTGGAATGCCGCTTTGGCGTTGGCCACGAGGCGGGCTCCCTCCGACCAGTCACTCGGTCATACGGTCATCAGACCACCGGGCGATCTAGAGATATCCGCCCGCTTTCCCGCTTGTCAAGGCCGTGTTTCGCTCTTCGGTCGCGGCAAGGGCGCGATCCCGCACCGAACGCTCCACGGGCTCGTCCCTAGGTTCCACGGCGCGGACCCAGGAACGCCCCCGGCGCCGCCGGACGCGTGGGGGACCACGGATTCCTTCCGTTGCGGCCGACGCCACCGCTAACGGCTGGGGATCGCGCGGGTATGCGCACCGAGTGCTGCTGCGAGTGCTTCGGCCGACGCACGGCACGGAGCAACCGCTCGATTTCGGCTTGGCTCAGCACCTCCGGCAATCGCTCGCGCTCCCGCGGGGGGGACGGGATGCGTCGCACCACCCAGGGCCGGTCCAACGTCACCCGCTAGAGAAAGTGGACGGCCGCGACGTACACGCCGTGCGTCGAACGACTGACGCGTTTCTCCTGGACGAGGTGGTCGAGAAACGCACGGATCTCCGATTCCCCGAGTGCCCTCGGGGATCGCTGGTAGTACGCCACGAACCGCTCGGCGCACCGCAGGTACATTCGCTGCGTCACGGGACTCAGACCCCGCAACCGCAGATCGACCGCCATCCGCTCTCGCAGTGCTCCCATGGACTCGCTCCTTTCCGTCGTCGCACTCGGACATCGTTGAGACGGTCTCCTCGACCCCGGCCGGCCTGAGCGTCCCGGTCGGAACGACCCGCTCCGCCCCCTTCCGGGCTGAACGTCCCCGTCGGGACCACCGGCTCCGCCAGCTTCGCCGTCGGGACCAGCATCACCCTCAGTGCGACCAACGGCCGCTCCGTGATCTGGTCGGGGGTGTGCAGCAGCGGCGGCATCAAGACCCCGAGCTGCACCTTCACCCTGAACGCCGCGAGCTCCGAGACCGCGAACGTCCAGTAGGCGCCGCGGCGTTACCAATCCAGCGAAGCAGCACGGGGGCCCGACGACCGAAAGTCGTCGGGCCCCCGCTGCTTCTGCAGCTCCTTCGCGGCGAACTTCCCCCGAAGCTTCGTCTGCTCGGCCGCCACCGCCGCCTGGGGCGGCGAAAGCCGTGCACGCATCCGCGCCTTCCTCGGGGATTCCCGAGGATGTCGTAGGGATAACCGCCGGCTTGCCGCCCGCGTTCGCAGCCCCTCTGGGGACCATTTGCGGGAAATCCGCAAATGGTCGGCCCAGGACGCGCTCGCTTTAGTGCGGCTTAAGGCGGGCTCAAAGGCATCACGACGGCGCGAACCTGATGCAAACTTGCAAGCAAGGCAGAAGGAACGAAGGCATGTCGAAGCGACTCACACCGGTCGCCGAGGCATGAAGGAGATGGCGCCATGCATTTGCTGAAATCTCGTGTGCCGAAGCTCTGGCTGACGGCGAGGCGAAACCGCCAGGAGATCATCACAGCGGGGTTGAGCCGGCGCGAGCTGTTCAAGATGGGCTTGCTCACCAGCGGCGGCTATCTCGCCGCGAAGAGCGGCCTCAGCGCCTGGGCGAGCGGCTCGGGATGCGAGCCGGGTGAGTGCCAGCTCGGATGCAGTCCGCCCACCACCCCCTTCATCGACCCCTTGCGCATTCCACCCCTCCTGCCACAGCGAGCCGTGACGGAGCTCAGGCCCGCGCCGCAGGAATGCCCGAACAATGCCATCAACCCGGCGACCGGTCTCCCCTTCGAGGGCCGCGGCCAGTACAACGGCGTCCTGCGGCCGGGAACGGACTGCTTCCAGTTCTTCAAACGGTTCCCTCCCAGGGAATTCTTCATCAGCCGGATGAGAGAGAACACGCGGTTCCGCATCACGTCCGACCCGAACATCCCCGCGCAGACCATCTGGGGCTTCAACCTGGGTGGGAACGACCCCGCAGTCACCCCCGGCCCGACGATCGTCGACCGCTACGGGACCCCGAAGCTGGTTCGGCGCGTCAACGAGTTACCGCCGCAGGCGCAGAACGGCGGCTTCGGGGTGCCCGAGACCTCGACTCACTTCCATAACTTCCACGACGCCCCCGAGAGCGATGGAGGCCCCTGCCGCTTCTTCTTCCGGGGCCAGTACTTCGACTACCACCGCACCGGGGAGCTGCCCGGGTTCGACGACCCCGATACCGACCCCGACCAGCGGATTCTCGAGTCACAGAGCACGCTCTGGTACCACGACCACCGCATCGATCATACGGCGGCGAACGTCTACAAGGGGCTGCTGGGCTTCCACCTGCTCTTCAACGAGTTCGACACGGGCGACGAGAATACCGGCTTCCGGCTCCCGAGCTTCCCCGAGTTCGACATCCCGCTCGCCCTCACCGACAAGCTGATCGACCCCGGCACGGGGAAGATCTGCTTCGACCTCTTCGGGCTCGACGGCCTCATCGGCGACAAGCTCCTGGTCAACGGCGTCCTCCAGCCGTTCCTCGAGGTGCAGAAACGCCGCTATCGCTTCCGCGTGCTCGACGGCGGGCCGTCGCGCTTCTACGAACTCTTCCTCACCAATCCCGACAACCCGAGGCAGACGATCCCCTTCTGGGTCATCGCCAACGACGGCAACCTCCTGCCGCGGCCGGTGCAGATGCCCACGTCGTCCGGAAGCAGCGTCCGCATCGGCGTGGCCGAGCGCGTGGACCTCATCATCGACTTCAAGAAGCTCGCCCGCGACCTCGGGGTGAAACGCCTATGGCTGGAGAACCGCCTCGAGCAGGTGAACGGCCGCGCCCCGACGGGCAAGATCCTGCCCGCCGGCCAGCGCGAGAACGTGCTGGTGGAGTTCCGGCTCGTGGGCAACGCCGTGCGCGACAACAGCGTCGACCCGGCCGACCCGACCGTGCGGTTCTACGCCCT
>WNGI01001156.1_pt1 | contig 21481 bp, 18 predicted proteins | sample 5400621 | NCBI WGS metagenome assembly WNGI01 (sample SAMN13153374, study PRJNA577476) | soil metagenome | isolation source: 20 cm soil or saprolite under Garry oak tree replicate 1 | place: USA:California | collected 2016-06-15
GTTTTCCACGGCACAGCCGGCCGCGATTTCGGATCGACAGAAGTTTTGATCGAACCGTCCGGGTTGCGGCCTCGTATGTGCGCCAACTCCGCTTGATTGACGCTTTGGTGTTCTTCCGGCCGATTCCGGTAGAACGCGTAGAACGCAAGCGACCAGAGAAAGCCCGCCGAACCAAAAACGTAGAAAATGGTGCGCCAGCCGAATGCCACCATGATGCTCACCGCCACGAACGGTGTAATCGCGACGGCAAACCGGCTGAAGCTATGCGTGACGCCATGCACGAGCCCGCGCTCGGACTTGGCGAACCACAGTTGCATGGCGCGAGTTGCAATGGGGAACGCGCCCGCTTCGCTCAATCCAAGGACAAAACGAATTGCGATAAGGGTAACCACACCCGTGGTTAACCCTGTCAAAACCACCGTAAGCGACCAGAAGGGGATAATCGCCAGAAGCACCCTTCTGGGTCCGAAGCGGTCCCCCAGCCACCCTCCAGGGATCTGCCCGAGAGCGTAAGCCCACAAAAACGCGCTGAAGACGAACCCCATCGCGGTCTTGCTGATTCCGAATTCCTTCGCGATGGCCGGCGCGGCGACCGAAATGTTGCTGCGGTCCATGTACGTCAGCAGGTACATCAGGCTGATTAGGAACAGGACCACCCACCGAATGTTTGTCGGGTTAACCGCGGCGTTCTCTGAAATGGCGCTAGATTCCAGGAGAGGCGGGATGTTGGTGTCCAACATTGTCTCCGTGATCATCGACCGGCGAACGATGGGACGCGATTGACCGCCGGACGATGAGGCTCCGCAAATGCCTATATTTCACCGATGACCTAACATGCGTTGCTGACAAGATCTCTGTAGATCGACGCAAATCCAGCGCGGTCCAGTAGCACAGGCTTCAGCCTGTGTGGTTTAAGTTGCGATCCATCGACAATTCACAGGCTGAAGCCTGTGCTACAAGCGCAACGGACTCATGAAATTGCTGGCGCGCGTCCGGCCGTGGCGCGATCGACCGCGCCACCTTGCCAGTCGGAAGGGAGACCGTCGCGCAGGATGTCGACCGGCCGCCCTTCTTCCGCTGACAGATCAGCCGCCTGGTAGACCTGCATGACCATCCTCGCGTGCTCGGGAGTCACCAGCGGTTGACGGCCCTTCGCCACGCATTCAAGAAAATGGATCGTCTCGGCTTCCATAGGGCCGGCATACACATGCGCGACTTTTTCGCCAGGCATGGTCGAGATGGGGAATTCGATGCCCCGCTTCATCGTGTTCAGGCTGACGTCGCGATGCGTGTCGTCCACCATGATGGCCCCCTCGGTACCGACCATCTCAATCCACGTGGATGAAAAATTCGGATACGCGGGCGGAAGGACCCAGCCGGCGCCGATCGTGAACACGCAGCCGTCGTCCAGTGTAACGACGATCCAAACGCAATCCGGGACGTTGTGCGTGGGCTTCATGATTTTGTTCACTTGCTGTGCGTAGACGCGAATGGGTTTTCTGGGCGCGAAACACCAGAGAATAAAATCGATGTCATGCGTCGCCTCCATCGCGGCAGGCGAAAGCTTGATGCGGCCTCCAATTTTGTTGCCCAGGTTGCGCGTGATGTGCCTGCTGACCAGCGCGCTGACGGGCTGACCGATCGTGCCGTCCTCAATCGAACGTTTGACATAAGCGAACTTGGGATTGAAGCGCTGCGAATACCCGATCGTGAACAACAAGGATTTCGCCCGGGCCAGAGCGATCAATTCATCCGCTTCGGAAAGTTCGAGCGCAATCGGCTTCTCCAGAAACACATGCTTGCCCGCCAGCAAACTTTCCTTCGCCATCGGGTAGTGCGTGGTCTCTGGAGTCGCTGAAATAATGATGGAGTTAATATTCTTATTTTCGAGCAATGTCCGATAGTCCGTGGTGGCGGTGACCGGCTTGGTTTTCTGCGCAACCTCCTTCAGCCGCTCTTCCTTGATCTCGGCAATGTGCAATTCGCTGACGTAAGGGCTCGCGGCGCAGACCTCCGCGCGTATGCCCCCACACCATCCAGTTCCAATGATTCCAATATTTACTTTATTCATAGCTTCCCCATTCGTTAAGGCTGTTCGGGACCGGGCATCCACCCTCCAACTTACTGCCCCATATGAAAATCAGCGTATAGTCTAACAAAAACATTGCTCCAAACGTAGAGCTTGCGTGGCGCGTCATTCCAGTGGGGGAAATTCACACTGATAGTGGTTGCTGTAGCCCGCGTCTTCAGACGCGGGGATTTTCCTTTCGATTGGCGACCAAGCCCTCGCCTCTAAAGAGACGAGCTACAACTTCAGTGCCATCTACCAAATTTGGCACCGAATTGCAGCCGGACGCACGAGCGCATCCCCCTCCTTGCAGCCAAATGCCTGGGAAAACGCTAGCATGTTCGACGGCGCGGCAATCGCGCGCAAACGGGCAAGCGGATGCGGATTCGTGTTGAGCATGAGCCGCTCGAATTCTGGCCGGTCAGTCGCCGCCCAGATCTGAGTGTAAGCGAGAAAGAATCTCTGCTCCGTCGTGAAGCCTCCGATCGATGAGGGTCGATTGTCTCCCAGTTCCTTCTCGAGGGCTCGATACGCGATGTTTAACCCGCCGAGATCAGCGATGCTCTCTCCCAGTACCAAGTCCCCGTTCTCGTGCAGATCGTCCTGGACCTTGTAGCTCTCGAACTGCTTCTTCACGCACTGGGCGCGCTCATTGAAATTCTTTTCGTCTTCGGGCGTCCACCAATCGCGCAAGTTTCCCTGGGCGTCAAATTTTCTGCCTTGATCGTCGAACCCGTGCGTCATCTCATGGCCGATTACGGCGCCTATTCCACCGTAATTCGAGGCGTCGTCGGCGTCTGGGTCGAAAAATGGAGGCTGCAGGATGCCGGCGGGAAAGACGATTTCGTTCATCTCCGCGTTGTAGTAGGCGTTCACAGTGGGCGGAGTCATATCCCATTCCGTTCGGTCGACGGGCTTCCCGATCTTATTCAGGTCGCGTTTAAACGCAAACTCTGATCCTCGCATTTGATTCGATGCGTAAGAAATTCGGTCTACCTTGTAGGAGGAATAATCGCGCCATTTGTCCGGGTAGCCGATCTTGCGCACAAACGTAGAAAGTTTGGCGAGCGCCTGCTGGCGCGTCGCCGGCCCCATCCACGGAAGCGTCTGGAGATCATCACGAAGCGCATCGATTAGATGACCAACGATCTCCTGCGCGCGGGCTTTGGCCTTGGGCGGAAAATATTTCTCGACGTAGATCTGGCCGAGCGCTTCCCCGAGCTGGCGATCCGTGGCCGACACGCAGCGCTTCCAGCGCGGCAATAATTCCTTTGTGCCTTGCAGCACGCGGCCCTTGAAATTGAAGTCTTCGTCCACGAAGGGCTGCGAGAGCCAGGGCGCGGCCGCGTTCACAAGGTGCCAGCGGAAATAAATTTTCCAATCGCCGATGGGGATTTCGGTGAGTTCCCGGCTCATCGTTTCGAAAAATTTCGGCGCCGACACATCTACGGAGTCGATGTTGGTGTAGCCGATCTCCTGGAAATAAGTGTCCCAGGACCAGTTCGGCGTCAGCGTTCGAAGCTCGGGACGGCTCATCTTGTGATAGGTCTTTTCGGGGTCGCGCCGCTCGACGTTCGTGAGGGAAGCTTCGGCCAGCTTGGTTTCAAGATCCAGGATGATCTTCGCCTCGGCGGCCGCCTTTGGAGCGTCGTCCCCAACCAGCCCTAGCATTTTGGCAATGTGATCTTGATATTGCCCGCGAATCTCCTTCGATTTGTCGTCTGTTTTGGTGTAATAGTCGCGGTCCGGCAGCCCGAGACCTCCCTGATCGGCCCCACCGATTACGCGCGTGCTATCTTTCATGTCCTGCGTGGATCCGAAATTGAACAGTCCGCCTACACCCGAGCGTTGCAGCCGCGCAATCTCGGCCTGAAGGTCTGCCACGCTGGCTAGGGCCGCGATCCGCGCGAATTCCGGTTCGAGAGGCTTGGCGCCGGCGGCGTTGATTTGCTTTTCGTCCATGCAGCTCGCGTAAAAATCGCCGATTTTCTGCGCGTTCGAACCAGAAGGGGCTTTCGAATCGGCCGCCGCGCCTTCCAGGATTCCGCGGAGTTGCTCGCGGTTTCTCTCCGACAGCTCGTTGAACCGGCCCCAGCTCGGGTACGCCGCGGGCACGGGATTCTTCTTCAGCCATTCCCCGTTCGCGAAGTTGAAGAAGTCCTCGCAAGGTTTGCAGGTCTTGTCGAGAATCTTAAGGTCAACGCCATGAGACTCAGCGGCTGAACCCTTGGGGCTGCCGGTTGCCTGCCCCGCCCGCAGCATCCCGACAGAAGCAACGCTTACGATGGACAAAATCGCGACAATTAAAAGGTACGCGCGAAGCGAAGGCGTTGTTTCGCGCATCAAACGGGAAACGTGCTGAACCTTCAACAGAAACCGCATGGGCAGATCCTCCTGTGCCAATGATAACTAGCTCCTACTACGTCTACGATGTCAACGTGCGTTAGTCAAGTCTTGGAACTGCGACTGAAGATTTTCCGGGAGACGAGATGAATTGCATGTGTTCACAATGATTTCAACTTTCCGCCGCCGGTCTGATTTCCGGCGGGCACTCTCGCTTGACACCTCCAGTGTGGAACCGTAGAGTCCCGCTACAGCGATTCGGTGTCTTCGCCATGCATTGGGGCGGAAGGCATTGCTATAGTGTGATCCCATTGAGCCTAAACATGCCTTATTCAAGATGGACACTCGGCCTGATGAAAAACACTTGCTCGATACCTACCGTGGCCGCTTGCCTGATTCTGTGCGGCGCCGCACTCGACCAAACCCCGCGCACGTCTTGGAGTTACGACAACATCATCACGTTCGATGCGCCCGGAGCAGGCAAGGATGCCGGCCAAGGCACGAGCCCGCAAGGCATAAACGATGAGGGCGAGATCGCCGGATATTACAAAGACGGCGCGAGCGCGGTGCACGGATTTGTGCGGCATAGGGACGGCATTTTCTCTACATTCGACGCGCCAGGAGCGAGCAAAAAAGCTACTCTGGGCACATTTCCGCAAGGGATCAATAAAAACGGCGATGTTGCCGGCTACTTCTTCACTGACCCGAACGGGGTGCGGCATGGCTTTGTGCGGCACAAAGCAGGCACATTCGCCAAGTTCGATCCTCCCGGTAGCGTTGGCACCGTTGCCCGCGGTATCAATGACCAGGATGAATTTACAGGGAATTACGTCTCGTACGATGTAGCGCATGGGTTTATTGAGCGCAGGACAGGAATGCCCACGACGTTCGATCCCCCAGGCAGCGGCAACACGGCACCGCAGAGCATCAACGCGCACGGCGAGATAGCGGGATACTACGCGGACGCGGCCAACGGCCTTCACGGCTTCGTGCGTCACGCGGATCGTACCTATTCGAAATTCGACGTGCCGGGCGCGGTTCCGAGTGCAGGAAAAGGCACGCTGCCCATGAGCATCAACTCGGATGGAGAGATCGTCGGGTATTTCCACACCGGAACGAACAGCGGGATCCACGGTTTTGTGCGCCGCAAGGACGGCAATTTCACCAAGTTCGATCCGCCGGGAAGCATCACGGATAGCGCAACACACCTGGACGAAGAAGGCTACATCCTTCGGCCCGCTACCGCCGCTCTCAGCATTAATGAAAACGGCGAGATTGCCGGATACTTCGGAGATACGTCAGGAATCGTGCATGGATTCGTGCGCCATAAGGACGGCACTTTCACCATATTCGAAGCCCCGGGAGCAGCCAAAAGCGGCAATCTGGGTACATTTTCGGAAAGCATAAACGACAGCGGGGATGTCACAGGTTACTTCTACGCAGGCGCGAATGCCGTGCTCCGTGGTTTCTTGCTGAAGCGAACTCGCAATCCCTCGCAAGGAGAGGTGAAAGAACGGAAGAAAACTCCCTGAACCCGATTTCCCGAGCGCGGCCCGAAGAGAATTCCTATTGCGGGTGCTCAAGCATTCCTAACTGCTTGCCATCGAGGAACACGACTTTTTGAAGAAACCCCGTAGCCGAGCCGTTTTTGGCGGGGCTGAACGTGACTGTAACTTGGTCACCCGGCTTCACGGCATCTTTCGTCCATCCTGCCCTCGCCAGCTTGCCCGGGCTGAGTGTTTCGATGCTCCAATGCACGACGCTGCCTCTGGGGTCCTTTGCGTTTAAGAAAATCTTGCTGTGAGGGCTGGCCCACATGAATTCCGTGACGGTTCCCTTCATTGTAAGCGGCCTCTTCTCGTCGTACTCCGCGTTTCCGTGGTGCGCAGACACGGGGATGGAAACAAATATCAGACCTATCGCTACGACGAAAAATGAACGCAGGCTTCTCATCGCGGCCACTCCTTGTCGTCAGGACTTGGGAGAGGACGGTACTATACATCCAGCGATGCCATCAAACAACGCGGGCGCAAAGATGTCTGCTTTATTGCATCGGGACGCGCGGGCTTCAGCGTTTGCACAATTGGGGAAGCCGAAATCCTTCGCGTCTGACTTCACTCGGCTGTGCTTAGGGATCGCAATTGCGATTCGAGCGAGGCGGAATACTCGCGCTCTGACGCCAGGTCGGATTGAAGTTTTTTGATCAGGGATTCCAGGCGCCGAATTTCCGCGCGCAGTTTTATTAAATCCTGCGAACCGCCTGCCGCAGTTTGTTTCGCGACTGCGGCCGGAGCCGCGATTTGCACCGCCTGAGGCATCGCATGTATACCGGTGGGACCGGGCCTGGGCGCCACGGGGATCTGGGGAGATAGGTTGGCGGCGCGTTCGAAAAACTGAGTAAGCGGATTTGGCTGTACCCCATCATTTTGGGCGGAAGTTTGTACTGGTTCGGACCGATCCAGCAGTTTCTTCACACGTCCGACCAATTCCTGCGGATGAAACGGCTTTCGAATCAATTCGTCCGCTTTGACTTCATGGGCCCGCTCGGCGACCTCTTTGTTGACTACTCCGGACATCAAGAAGACAGGCGTTCCGCCAAAAAGCGGGTGCTGCTTGACGTACTGGCAAAGCTGGTATCCATCTTTGTCCGGCATGATGACGTCACTGATGACGGCATCGGGCGGCGTGTGGTCAAATTGAGCGACGGCGGAGGCCACGTCGGAGCAGGTCACGACGTTGAAATTTTCACGGCGAAAGGCGATCTTAACCACCTCGCGCATGGTGGCGCTGTCATCGATGAAATACACATTGGGCTTGGAGCCCGGCTCACGTCCAAGAGTGTCGGTCATGGGAGTTCACTTTCCGCGGGCTGACGTTGTGCTTCGTCGAACTCGCGCATGGCATCGAGCAGCAAATCCGTCGCGCGCCGGTGGACGGTTCGCTGGTTCGCAATCGCGCCGGCTACAAATTTGTAGGACCCTATGCCCGTCCGCTGGCAATCCTTGATGATCCTGATGACGGCTTCTTCTCCGATGAGCTTGCCGCACTCCGCATGGTGAATCTCGCCACTTTCTAAAAACATGACCGCGTCGGTTTCACCAGCGTTGACATGCAACGCGCCGGTCTGCCGCCCTTGGTCGAGCATCTGAATAATCCCCGGCAAATCCAAATGCGCGAGATTCCCGCTCAGCGAAGTCTCCGCCGTTGAAAGCATCTGGGTTGGCTGGAATCCATGCCGGGAACTTCGCACGAACGCGCGGACGTGCGCGGCAATGTCAGCCGGATTCCTGCGCCGGTCAATGAAATCGTCACAGCCAGCGCGATACGCCTCGAGAGGACCCTTTTCGATACTGTTTCCCAAAGCCATTAGGGGAGTGTTCGCGGTTTTCGGATCGTTGCGGAGCATGGGAACGATCTCGAAAGCACCCATTTCGCGGAGCTCGGTGGCGCACAAGATGATGTCGGGCGGACTATATTCAATCATGGTAAGCGCGTACGACGCCACGGGGTGATGAAGCACTTCAAAACCTTCCTTCTGCAGCGCTTCCGTCATGCGCTTCACAAAATAAACGTTGCTGTCAATCAGCAGCACACGCAGCGGGGCCTCGGCCGAAGTCACGACAATGCCTCCCTCGCGAGGATCCATTCGTTCTGGTTGGCGGCACTGAGGGCGATCGCCTTCTCCAGATCTAAGACGTCAATTTGCTCTCCGTTGAGGTCCAGGTGTCCGGTCACATACCCCTCCAGGTCCGCCGCTGGCACCATGATTCCCGCCACAAGTTCACACGCGCCTTGCACGGGAATCGCGCACTTTTCGGGAGCGCTGGATATGTGCCGTTCGACCACCAGGAAAAAACGTGTAGAAGGAGAAAGCGCGCCCGACAATCCGGGGCCCAAATCCAGCACCGGAAGAATTCTTCCTCGCCGCAGGACGACTCCGGCGATAAGAGGCGTGGTGTGTGGAAATTTATATGCCAGTGGAGAAGCAATCAGTTCCGCGACGCCTTCGCGAGGTAAAGCGATCCGCCGCGCCCCAACCTGCATGACGACGAAAGAAGGGATGAGATTGTTATTTTCCGCGCTCACACGCGCTCCCTTTCGTGCCGCGAAGTCCCCACAGGATGGCCCGCGGCCTGCAGCAATCCCGGATTCTCGTCTTCCAACCGTTGCAATTCCCCGGCAGTGAGAAATCCTCGCGGATCGGCAACGGGCAAGACCTTGCGCGCCAAAACTGTGAGGCCGCGGTACCAAATGAGCTCTTCTCCACGAAACGATCGCGGCATCCCTAAAAGAATGCGCATTTCCGCCATCTCCTCAATTCGGTCCACCAAGACAGCCACCGGGACGTCCCGCAAGATCAACACCGACCTGGGGCGGGAAAGCGGCAGGTGGAAATGCTCGTAACCGCTCACGACGTAATAGGACCGGGCGTCGCGCTCGACAATATGGCGAACTTTCGACAACACGGGCCGGTCAAGATCCACAACATTTCCGCCCAAACCGTCCGTGCTTCGGATTTCTTGAACCGACGACGCGGAGATCACGAAGCTGTATTCGCCAATTGAAAACAGGACGACTTGCTCCCTAGGGCGAGCGTCTCGCGGGATCAGACTGGAGTGTGCCGGCTGCGTCATCGCGTTCCCACCGGCTGCGTGGGACGGGAAATGGAGTCCACGTACTTTTCGATTGCGGCGTACATTTCGTCAATGCCAACGACCTGATCCACAGCCCCCGTTCGAATCGCCTCGGCGGGCATCCCGAAGATGACGGAACTGGCTTCATCCTGCGCCAGCACCCAGCCGCGGCCCGCTTTGACGGCCTGGACTCCCTGTGCGCCGTCATTCCCCATCCCGGTCAACACGACACCCACGACGTTGGCGCCGGCGTATGCGGCGGCGGATTCGAACGTGACATCGGCGCAGGGGCGGTAGCCGGAAATTCTTGGCCCATCGTCAAGTTTCAAGCGGCCCGTCAGGGAAATCCGCAGGTGGTGCGACCCGGGACAAACGTAGAATGTGCCTGGGCAGAGCGCTTCATTGGCTTCCGCCTCTTTTACGCGGATCGTAGCGACTTCGGCAAGTTGCACGCTCAACTGCGAAGTAAACGTTCCGGGCATATGCTGAACAAGGACGACCGCGGCCGGAAAATCCTTCGGGAAGCGTGGCATCAAACGCATCAGCGTGGCCGGACCACCCGTGGAGGCGGCAATCACAACTACTGGAAACCTTGCATCCACACTTCCGGATTCCTTCGAGGATTGCACTTGGGGTCTGGCTTCCGGACCCGCTGCGGCATCGGACCGCACGGCGGTGCGCACGACGCGGACTTTTGCCGCCATCTTGAGCTTGCGAAGGAGTTCCTCCCGGACGTTTTTCATGTCCAGATCGATTCCGCTCGAGGGTTTGGTAACGAAATCGATGGCGCCCAGTTCGAGCGCACGCAGCGTGCTGGCGGCGCCTTGACGAGATTCGGAACTGACAATCACAATAGGCCGCGGATTCTGCGTCATAATGTGCTGCGTCGCCTCAAGCCCGTCCATCCGGGGCATGTTGATATCCATCGTCATCACGTCGGGCTGAAGTGATGCCGCCATCGTCAGAGCCTCACGGCCATCCTTGGCCTGTCCAACCACTTCCATTTTCGGGTCGGTGCGAATAATTTCCTCGAGGACCTTCCGCATGAATGCGGAATCGTCCACAATCAGCACGCGTATTTTTTTCTCGGCGGTTCCCATCGCTAGGCCCGATCCAATACGGGCGCGGAAGGCCGCTGCCGCCGCCCGGCGGAATCCATCAACTCCTCGACAACCGTGAGGAGTTGCTCTTCCTGCACGGGTTTGGTCAAGAACGAAGCGGCGCCCTCTTTCATGGCGCGTTCGCGATGCTTGGCGCCGGCTCTCGAGGTGACGACGAGAACGGGAATGCGGCGCGTTGCCGGATCCTGGCGCAAGTGCGTCATCAATTCGTAGCCATTCATTCGCGGCATTTCGATGTCGGTCACAAGCAGGTGGCAACCCACTTGGGCGATCAGCTCCGCAGCTTCCATCCCGTCGGAGGCCAGCTTCACGCTGTACCCGGCCTTCTCCAAAATCCTGCCGACGAATTTGCGAACGCTGATCGAGTCATCGGCGACGACTACGACTCTTTCTCCGCGGAGTTCGTCCACTGCTGCCGAGGGGATACTGCCGGAGACAACAGCGGCCGCGCCGGGCGCGAAAACGCGGGCCGCGCTGGCGGAGGGAATCACAACATCGTTTTCCGTCAGGTCCGCGGCGGCCAGCCGATTCACGTCGACCAGCAGGATGAGACTGCCATCGGGAGAAACCGTGGCGCCCGGGAAAAGTTTTACGCGGCGCAAGTATTGGCCCAGGTTCTTGATCACCACTTCGTCCTTGCCCAGAACCTCCTCGACCACGACGCCCACTTGCCGGCCCGCCGCGCGCACAATGACCATGGACAAGTAGCCGTTGATGGGTTCGATGGGAGGCAGACCCAGCGCGCCATCGATTCGCACCACTTCCGTGACGACGCCGCGCACCTTCGTGAACAATTTTCCGCCAACGTCTTCGATTTCTTCCGGGCGCAATCTACGAATCTCCTCGACCACCGCGAGCGGCATCGCCAGCACGGAAGAGCCCGCGCGTATAAATAAGGCTTGCGAAATAATAAGCGTCAGCGGAACTTTCACGCCGAAACATGTGCCGCTACCCGCCTCGCTGCGGATTTCGATTTCGCCATTCAACGAATGAACGTTATTGCGCACAACGTCAAGGCCCACACCGCGCCCCGCGACTTCCGTTTTCGACGCAGCAGTCGTGAAACCTGGATGAAACAAGAAAGCGCGCAGCTCACTCTCCGTAAGGTGGCCCGCTTCCGCGGCAGGTATGAGTCCGGCATTCACGGCAGTATTGCGAATCCGCTCGTAATCGAGCCCGCTGCCATCGTCTTGTACTTCGATAAACACGTGATTGCCGCGGTGAAATGCGCGCACGGTCACTCGGCCGCGCTCCGGCTTCCCCGCCAGCTTCCGCGCCGGCGCGTCTTCGATCCCGTGGGCGATGGAATTGCGAACCAGATGAATTAGAGGGTCGGTGATCTGCTGCACGATGTTGTTGTCGAGTCGCGTGTCCTTTCCGACCAGTTCCAAATCCACTGACTTGCCGCAGACTTTGGCGGCGTCGCGCGCGGTGCGCGAAAGACGCGTATAGAGATTGCCGATCGGGACCATACGCGCCTGCGTAATCTCATCCTGCAGGTGGTGCGCAAGCTTTGTGAACTCGTCGATGTCGCCGCCCACTCGCCCCACGAATCCGCTGAGCTGGGAAAGCACTTCGGAAATATCAGCGGAAATCTCGGTCAGCGAGCGCGAGAGGATATTGAAGTCGTCGTAACGGTCCATCTCAAGTTCCGAGAAATCCAGCCAGCCGCCGGAAGCCCGGGCGGACGCGCCGTCCCCCGGCCTGCCTGCGTTGCGCATCTCCCCGTGGCTCACGTTGGGCCTGGATTGGCCGACACGGTTGAATTCGTATTTTTCCTGGAATTCGGCAACCTTGTCATACAGGCGCTGCCGGGAAATTCCCAGGACCTCGACGAGTTTCTTCAGCTCCGTCATGCGCCCGACCAGGCGGGTTCGATTGATGACCAATTCGCCCACGCTGTTCATCATCTGATCGAGACGCACCAGGGAAATGCGAACAGACTTCGCCTGAAGAGTGTGCTCTCCCGATGTCACGTTTCCACGTGCGGACGCATTCGCCGGCGCCGCCACGGCATCCGCTTCCGGCGAATCGGCCGGAGCGCCCTCCGCCCCGTCCACCGGACTTTCCAGCAGTTCCTCGGGAATCCACTGCGTGATTCGGGCCAGGAGCGGGCCGACCGTGGAGGTCATTTCTTCGTCGCTGGCCCACTGCCGGTACAAGAATTTCCGCAGGGCATCGACGGTTTGCAAACAAACATCCGTGATATCCGCGCTCGATTGCAACGCACCGTCGCGAAGCAGCCCGATCAAATCTTCGAGGCGATGTGCCACGGCGCCCAATCGCCGCAAGCCTACTTGCGCGGCCGATCCTTTGATGGTGTGGACGGAACGGAAAAGCCGGTTGATCTCGCCGGCGGTCGCGTTGGATTCCAGGCCTAATAGGCATTGCGTGGCGATTTGCAGGTGCTCTTCGGCTTCCGGAATGAAGAATTCGAGCACCTCCCTTGGAACGTCATCGTCGTCGGGCAAGTCATCCGCGAGATTATTTTCCGGCAGGCGTGCAGAGCTCTGTGCGCCAAGGCGCGAATCAGCAGGATTTTGTTCTGATTCAACGGATTCCGAAGGGGGCGCTTCCCTGAATGCAAATGCATAACGGTGTTTGAAAGCAGCAATGTCCTCGACGGTTTCCCTGCCGTCCGAGCTGATTTGCAGAAGATTAAATTCAAGAACCGAGATGGCATCCGCCAGGAACTCGGTGAGCGGGCCATACGTGTCAGGACTCAGCTGCGCTTTGCGCGCATACTGAAAAACATGCGCCAATCTTCCGGCGATTTCGGAAAAGAGCGGAAATCCCCAGCGGCTCGCGGATTCAGTCAGCTCATGAGCAGCGTCATACAGCCGGGCGAGATCATCCCCGGAGGACTGTGGCTCGACCGGCAGAGCGGCATACTCCCGCAGATATTGCAGATGCTCGGACGCATCCTGCAAGAATTGTTCTAGCGAGCTGGAGTCCTGGGACGTCATGACCCTTTCCCGAGCAAAACCGGTTTCTGTTCAGCCGCTGACCCAACCGGCCTGACGTAGTACTGGCAATCTCCATACACGGCCGTCTCAAACTTAACGGGAGCGCTCTTCATCGATTCGGAGTGGCCGAGAAAGAACACTCCACCGGGCTCAAGGGCATCATAAAATCGCTGCAGCAATTCGTTCCGGCGCTCCTCCGAGAAGTACATCAATACATTCATGCAAAAAATGCAGTCCATGCGGCCCACATACACAGAGCGAGCCAAATTCATCGGCGCAAACGAAATCATGCGCCTTAGGCGCGGCTTTACGTGCCACGTATCGCCCGTTTTCTTGAAATGCGCCAGCAATTGCTCCGGGGATGCATTCGCAACGCTCCGGCCCGCATAGACGCCGCGCCCGGCGAATTGCAACGCCTCGCGGCTAATGTCCGTTGCGAGAATTTCGATTTGCCAGGCATCGGGGAACGGGAGGGTGTCCGCTACCGTGATGGCGATGGAGTAGGGTTCTTCGCCGGTCGAGCAGCCTGCGCTCCAAATCCGCAGGGAGCGCGATTTGCGCCACAATTTGCGAGCCTGGACTTCGGGCAAGACCAGGTGTTCGAGGGCTTGAAAGACGGCCGGATAACGAAAAAAGGAAGTTTCTTGCGTCAGAAGACTTTCCAGAAAGCGGTCATATTCCACATTGGACCCGCGAATCCGCCGAAGAAGCCCGGCGGCATCCTGTTCGGCGCATTCGCGCAAATATTGATTCACGCGCGGGGCAAAAAACCTCTCGCGGGAAGCGTCGAAGCAGATCGCCGAACGCTGTTCAATGAGCGTGCGGAACTCATCGAGTTCCGATGCGGTCACTGCGGCCGGCATCTCGGATGATTTGTCCTTGCCCATTCCAGGGATCCCCAGTTCGGCCCAGACCGGCCGATTTCGGGCGGATTACCGCCTCGCCTCAACGACGGCTGGCTCGCGCCTTTCATGAGCTGATGCGCCGTTTGAGCGGAATTGCGACAACGCATCGACGAGTTGCTCGGAGAGCTTCACCAGGTTGCCCACCGTGCCGGCAGCCTGACGAGCACTCTGCGTGGTCTGACGAGTAATCCCGGAAATGATTTGCATGGCGTTGGCGACGCCTTCGGTGCCGCGCACCTGCTGTTTCGAAGCGAGCGAAATTTCCTGAACCAGTTCCGCGGACTGTCGGACGACGCTCGAGATCGCTTCCAGCGCCTTTCCTGCCTGGTCGGCGAGGCCCGTTCCGATTTCGACTTCCTTAGTGCCTTCTTCCATGACAACGACCGCCTCGTTGGTCTCGGCTTGAATGGCTTTAATGAGCGCAGCGATATCTTTTGTGGCGGTGCGGGAGTGCTCGGCCAATTTGCGGACCTCATCGGCGACAACGGCGAACCCGCGGCCTGCTTCGCCGGCGCGGGCGGCTTCGATGGCGGCGTTGAGAGCCAGCAAATTCGTTTGCTCGGTGATGTCGTTGATGACGTTGATGATTTCCGAGATTTCGAGTGACCGGTCACCTAGCGATTTGATCTTTCTTGCCGTCGCCTGCACGGAAGACCGGATGCGCTGCATTCCATCGAGCGTATCGCGCACGGCACGGTTGCCCTGCTCGGCAGCATCGAGGGCGCGGCGCGCGGCTTCGGCGCTGGCTTCCGCGTTGTTGGACACCTGTTTCATCGAAACCGTCAGCTCTTCGACAGCGGATGATGTGTTCGTGATTTCCTGATCCTGTTGCCCGGTTCCGGTGTTCATCTCATCGGTGGAGGCGAGAATTTTATTGGCGTTGGTGGAAACATCCACGGCTGCCCTACGTACCCGCTCGATGACCGTCGTGAAATTGTCGAGCATGAGGTTGATCGAATCCGCGACATTCCCGAGGGCGTCGTTGGTGACTTTTCCGCGCAGCGTCAGGTCGCCCCGGGCAACTTGATTGATCAGGTTGAGGAGATCCGTGATGCTCCGCTGGAGCGAATCCTGGGCTTCCTGATTTCCATAGGCTTTCGAGACCCGCGCGGCCGTCCGATTCAGATTTTCCGCAATCACGCTGAACTCATCATCCACGGGCACTTCCGCCTTGGCGCGCTGATCTCCAGCCGCGAACCGCTCGGAAAAAGCCGACAGAGCGCCAATGGGACGAAGCACTCGGCGCGGCAGGGTTGACAACAGACTCAGCGCTGTAAACAATGCCACCGCCCCGGCCGTCAAGAGTTCCAGACCGGCACTGCTTGACGCCGCACCCTGGAAAATGGAGACACCACCAGAATGCGCACCGGCCGCATAGGCCAATCCGAGCACCGCGAACAGTGCCACGCTAGTCCAGATGACAAGCAGCCAGATTGTTGAACTCAATCGGGTCTTCATGACTTCAAAACCTCCATGTTCTAAATCACGGGCACGGAAAAAACATGCATCAACTGGCGCAAGTCCACGACCAATGCCAAGCGCTCGTCGTGCCGCAACATTCCTCGGCAGTGCGGCATGTCCGGGGGCGAGTGGTCCAGCAGCGATTGCGATGACGCCGGGTACGTCCCAATCACCTCGTCCGCCGCAATGCCGATGTGCGTATTTTCGCTGCGCTCGTCTCCGGCCAAGACAGCCACGATCACGCTGCGCGGCAGCAGCCCCGGCCGTCTGCCTTCCGTGACCGCGATGTCCACCACCGGAATAATCGTGCCCCGCAAATTGAAGACGCCCATCAGGAACGGCGGCCCCAGAGGCACGCGAGTCACCAGCGGCCAATCCACGACCTCTTCCACTTCCAATACCGGGAGACAAAACCGTTCTCGGCCCGCGCGAAAGACGCAAAATTGCCGCGTGGGCAGCGCATGTTCCACCGATTCGGAAATCTCAAGCAGTTCCTCTGCCGCCGAATCCGGAGAAAGCGGTTCTAAGTGCGTTTCTTTAGGCATCAGGCGAATCGCCTCACTTCACGCAGGAGATCTTCCGGGGCAAACGGTTTGACTACGAAGCCGTTCGCGCCCTGCTGCTCGGCCCAGTAACGGTCGCTCGAAGTCGATTTCGAGGTCACCAGAATGACCGGGATGCTCATGTAGGCTTCCGAGGACTTGAGCGCCCTGCAGATTTGGAAACCATTGCGCTCCGGCATGACCACGTCGAGCAAAATCAGGCAGGGACGCTCGGAATCGATCATTTGTTCGATCTGGGAGGGATCACTGATGCCGATCGCGCGGTATCCACCCTGCTCGAGGACGGACTGAATCATCCGCACCATGGCCATCGAGTCATCCACGACAAGTATCTTCTTCAATTTCTACGCCCCAATTCAGAGTGCTCCGTTAAGAGGAAGCAAGTGCCGCGCCACTCACCACCCTGCGTTTCCACATTCCACGACGGTGTCAGCTGGCTGAAACAGAATCGTTTAGAGCGATGCCGGTGAGGATCAGGTATTCGGCGCCTCCGCCATGCGTATCGCACTCGTCTCAACATGAGATTTTCTATCGCTCAACTCCATTTCACTCTCCAGCGAAGAGAGGCGTTGAACCATTTCATTCAAGCGTAGCGCCATCGTCCGAATGGTTCGCACCTGTTCCCGGCACTCCGACGGAAGTGGCGCCTCCGAGAGAAGGATCAAATCGGCGTTGCCTATGAGCGAGGTCAACGCATTGACCATTCCCGGCCGTGCTTCCAGCAGGGATCTGCCCAGAACGCCAAATCGCTGGTGCGCGTGATTCCTGAGTTCCGCTTCGCGCGCGCGCTCTTCCGCAGCGGTCCGGCGCAACACTTCTCGCGCAACGGAAAGCAGAGCCTCCGTCCATCCCGGATATTCCGGAACCAGGAGCCAATCCGTGTGTTTGGCACGAACCGACGCGAGACTCCCAGGGTCACCCACGGCGCACACGGTTGAATCGAGAAGCAGACCCGGCGACGGCGGAAGAGCAACGCCTTCGCGCAGAGGTCCCACTACGACAAGCAGGTACCCAGAAGAGTCCGCCTGTCCGCCAACCCGAGTGGAAACAGCAGTCATCGAGAGAGAATGGTTCTCCTTTCGCCAGCAGGCCGATAGAGCCCGTACGAATTCAGTATCGTCAGAAACGACCAGGATTTGGCCGGAAGTCATCGCTTTCCTTCTTGCGTCGCGTTTCCCTTCTGGATCTGTTCTGCTTCGTCCACGAGGGCGAGGAGACGTTTGACACTGATGCCCAGGTTTACAGCGCTGTCCGTCTTCATCGTGCGCTTGAGTTCGTCGATGCGCTCCTGGAAGTGAGGGATTTCTCCTCGCGCATGCGCCAAGGCCTGTTGCAGCGTTTTGAAATCCAGCAAGCGTTTCCTTCGATCGATGGCGGCTGACAGCATGGCGCGCGCGACGATGACGCGGCGTAAATCATCCGAGTCCTGCCCGGAAGCGCTAATGAACGCGGCCACTTCCCAAGCGGACAACAAAACGCGCGTCTCTTGCACCGTCACCGTGGTCATCGATCGCCCACGAACAGGCGGGGTCGCAATTAATTGGTCCCAGATTTTCTCTTCGATATTCTCCACATCCACGTCCGCGAGGGTGGGAGCCTTTTGGTCGGGAGGTGGTGCTGCCTCCTTGGAAGCAGCGGTGGAGGCCGTTTTCACTGCATGCTTTCCGGCGGGCGCCACAAGTTCTGGCGTTTTCGCGGGTGGGGCCGATCCTTTAGGCGCGTCCGGCCTTGGTGAAGGAGAGACGCTGGCGGAAGACTTGCCATTTTCAAGAGAGTTGGCCGGCCCTCGATCGGCCTGGCCACCGCTGGTTGCAGCTCGGGTGGTGGAGGCCGGCCCAACAGGTGGGGAAGCGATGCCCAGAGCTTCTTCCAGGTCTTCGCGCAGGCACATCAGTTGTTCGTAGGGACGAAACGATGAGTCTTGATTGTAGTCCGTTTGAAAAGGAGCCTTCCAATGTTGGTGGAACTGCCGCAACTTCGCCACAGATTCCGCAGAGGAAAGCCCTGCCCCTCGGCAATCAATGGTTTTGGGACCTCGACGTTCCAGTTCATTCAGAGCCGATCCGATCGCGCGTAAATCCGCATGCAACAACTGGATGAATGTCCGGCGAAATATAAAATTGAACCGGCAAATGGAGACCAGCGCTACGGGATCGTAAAACATGCCTCCGGCCGCTTCCTTGGCGAAGCGGCCTTGCTCCATCAGACCTTGTTCGACCAGATCGCGCAGACTGCGGCATTGCTGGGCGGATTCCAAAATGCGCTCGAAAGGTTCGCAACACTCCAGCGAGGTTTCCTCCACTTCACCCAACAAGGACTGGAGAACATTTGCGACATCGGCAAATTCTACCCGGACAGCAATCACATCCTGGGGAGCGCAAAGAACGAAGTACTGAACGATGAGCAGATCAATCTTGTCACGGTCGGACATTTGTTTGTCCGGTTTTAACAGTTGGCGCTGCAGGAAGATGCGGAGACCTTCTTCTCGCGCCGCAGCGGGAGTGGCGAGGAATTGACGGATGTGAACGGCTTGTACCTGGCGGTCCACATCATCGAGCCAGAGGAGATCGCGTTCGCGCGTCTTCTTATCGGGCCATGAATCGATGTTTGCAACGGCAGGGTACGGGCCGTTCGGCAGGCCGCCCTGGCGTGCCAGCGCCGCATAGATCGGATACACGTGGCTGAACTCGTCCCAGGTGTGACTGGAAACAGGTCGGGGATTCCGGTCTCGGTTCCGGTCTGTGCTCATTGTGATCACGATTAACCTTCAAGAATCCAATTGCGAACGTCCGCCGCAAATCGACCTGCAATGGCCCGGCGGCCACCAATAAAATGCACCCCAACAACGAATGCATCTGCTTCCAGCGACCCATCGGAATTTTGGAGATGGAATTTGTCTCCCAATTCCAAGGGCAGGCACGATTCAAAAAACACCACCTTGTCGGTCCCGCATTCAATCGCCGAGTTCTCTTCGAGTCCCTGGCCTTTGCCGCGCGACACAGTCACCGAAACCGAAATGCGCATGGGCGTTGCTCGGGGGAAGAGCTCCACCAATCGCTGTATGCCGGACTTTTCCGTAGTGGAGGTCTCCAAATTTTCTACTTGCCTCATATGTTGAACCATCCTTGCGTTTGTGCGCGCATCTCGTTCCAACACACTCGCCCAGTCATCAAGAGGGATAGGCCCACACGGAGTAGTGCAAGAGGACGGCCAAATGGGAAGTAGAGTGAAAGACGACTAACCCTTGAATTTTCTTGAGGTTTGCGTCGGCCCTACGCTCGGTCATTCCTGAGAATCTCAGTTTGGAACGCTTCGTCTCACTCGTACCGCGAATCCTGTGCGGCCCTCTATAGAGGTCACCCCTGCACGCCGGCATGCATTTTCAACTGGGGACCTTCTCGGCGGGCAGATTGGAAGGAATCTGGTAGCGCTTCAGTTTGCGGTAAAGCGTTGCGCGGCTGATCCCGAGGAGTTCACCAGCCCTTGCTTTGTTCCCACTCACTTTGTCGAACACGCGTTGGATGGTCAATCGTTCGAGCTCCTCGAGCGCCACAGTGGAAGACGCGTCATCCTCAACTGCGTCTGCGGATTGGATTCCCCCGATAACGCTGCCGCCAAGCAGGGCCGGCGACAAGTCATCTTCGTCAATCAATTTGCGGTCCCCCAGTGTTAACGCGCGGTTGATGCAGTTCTCCAGCTCGCGCACGTTCCCCGGCCAGTCGTATTGCATGAGCAGTTTCATGGCCGCCGGAGTGAATTTCACATTTTCACCCTCCGCCTGGCGATCGAGAAAACATTGCACGAGCATGGGAATGTCCGACCGCCGCTCACGCAGAGGCGGAATATGAATCGAAACCACATTTAGGCGGAAGAAGAGATCTTTTCGGAAGGAGCCCGCGCGGAAGGCCGCCTCCAGGTCACGATTTGTAGCGGCAACGACGCGAACCTCCACGCTTATATTTTCATTGCTCCCAACGGGCCGCACCTCTCTCTCCTGTAGAACACGCAGCAGTTTGGCTTGCAATTCAAGCGGGAGTTCACCGATTTCGTCGAGGAAAATCGTGCCGCCATCCGCGGCTTGAAACAGGCCGGTCTTGGATTTTACGGCTCCCGTGAAGGCGCCTTTCGTGTAACCGAACAGATCGCTTTCCATCAACGTCGGAACCAGCGCGCCGCAATCGACGGCCACAAACGGCCGCTGCGCAAACGCGCCACGGTAATGGATGGCGCGCGCTACCAATTCTTTCCCCGTTCCGCTCTCGCCACAAATCAGCACCGGGGTCCACGTATCTTTCAGCCGGCCGATGATGCGCAAGACTTCACGGATCTTCGCGGACTCGCCGATGATTCCATCCAGTTGCTGATCGGTTTCGACCCGTTCACGAAGAACTTTGTTCTCTTGCACGAGCCGGATTTTTTCCTCCATCCGGCGAAGCAGCATTCTGAGTTCTTCCACACGGAACGGCTTCTGGATGTAGTCATACGCGCCCGACTTCATCGCTTCGACGGCCGATTCGATGGACCCATGCCCCGTCATGATGACGACTTCGGTGGCGGGGAGACGGGACTTGATCTGGCGAAGCAGATCGGCGCCGGATAGATTGGGCAACCGGAGATCCGCAATGACGATGTCCGGGGTAACGGCGGGGCTCCGCGCCAACGCGGCTTCGGCGCTCTCCGCCTCCGAACAGAGGTACCCGAGGGCGCCTCCCACCGTCATGCAAAGACGGCGAATGCTCTGTTCATCATCCACGACGAGAAGCCGAATCCGTGCGTCTTCCCTGGTCATTTGCAAACTCCCAAGAGAAATAGTGTCGGCGGGACCCTACGAAACCGCCGTCAGAAAACCCGCGGCTGCCAGCAGCGAAAGTCGGGCTGGATGCGGACAATTCAATCCGAGCAGATCCAATTCACGTATTCCTATCCGACGATGTGGCTTGATTGCGTAGAGCAGCAGCCGGCAGACGGACGATGAATGTGCACCCTTCGGCGCTTGTGTTGTTCTGGCACAGGACCTCACCCAAATGCGCGTGCACGATTCCGTAGCAGATGCTCAATCCCAGGCCTGTTCCCTTTCCCACGGGTTTGGTGGTGAAGAACGGCTCAAAAATGCGGTCCGGATTTGAAATTCCAGTGCCGTTGTCACGAAAATAAATTTCCACTGACTCCGAGCGGAACACGGTCTCGACTTCAATCCTGCCGGGACGCGGAATCGTCTCGATGGCATCAAAAGCGTTGTTCAGCAGGTTCAGAAAGACTTGCTGGAGTTGATGCGGATCGGCGACGACGACCGGAAGATTTTCCGCCAAGCGTTCCACGATCTCCACATTCCGGTTCGACAGCCCATACGACCGCAACTTCAAGGTTTGCCGGAGGACCACATTCACTTGCACGGGCTCGCGCTGCGGGGGCACTTCCCT
>WNGI01001714.1_pt1 | contig 21477 bp, 20 predicted proteins | sample 5400621 | NCBI WGS metagenome assembly WNGI01 (sample SAMN13153374, study PRJNA577476) | soil metagenome | isolation source: 20 cm soil or saprolite under Garry oak tree replicate 1 | place: USA:California | collected 2016-06-15
CGACATCGACCAGCTCGGGCTCATGACCGAGGGACCGGAGGAGGCTCAGCGCCTGGTCGCAGAGGTGGCAGCCCAGCCGGGTGACCAGGACCAGCCTCACGCGTCCACCGCGGTCGACGACTGTGCGGTTTGGGGCCTTTCGAACAGGTGGGATAGGCCCTTTTTGCAGCAGTCCTCGGCTCCAGCACCCCCAGCAAGGGCTGTCAAGCCCGGGGAGGGTGGCCGGCTAGGCCGGCAGGCGCAGGCTCTGCCCCACCTGGATTGCCGGCCCCTGCAGCCCGTTGGCCTGCTCGATGTCATCGACACGGACCCGCACATCATCCGCCGGATAGTGCGCCGAGGCGATCGACCACAGCGTGTCGCCCGGCTCCACCACCACCGTCGTGTAGTGCGTGTCCCCGCCGCCCCGGGCGCCCAGGGAGAACGCGATGCTAAGCGCAGCCACAGCGGCGACTGCCGCCAGCAGCCGCCGCCATGAGCCGTTGCCGCCGGCACGGTTTGCCCGCCAAGGTTTGATTCCGGGCCTAGCGGCGTACATACGTTTGGTAGGATAACGAACGCGCGTTTGCCTGTCAAGATTACGAACAAAGGTTTGCGGCCGGCGGCCCGAAGTGCTAGCATGGCCTCAGCGTCCCCCACCCCGAACTGGAGATGAACACAAAATTGACCGACCAACTGACTGAACGCCAGAACAAGATCCTCGACTACATCAGGTACGTGACCAAGGTCCGCAACTACCCGCCCAGCGTGCGGGAGATCGGGGAGGCGGTTGGCCTGAGCTCCAGCTCGACCGTCCACAACCACCTCAACCAGCTGGAGCGCCGCGGCCTGATCAAGCGCGACCCGAGCAAATCCCGGACCGTGCAGCTGGTCCAGGACGCGGAGGTCGACCAGCAGCGCCGGAACGCCGTCTCGGTGCCCATCGTGGGCCACGTGGCGGCCGGCTCGCCGATCCTGGCCGAACAGAACATCGAAGACCACGTCCTGCTCTCTTCCGACCTGGCCAAGGACGGGTACTTCATGCTCCGCGTGCGCGGCGACAGCATGATCAACGCGGGCATCCTCGAGGGCGACCTGGTCCTCATCCGGCCGCAGCAGGAGGCAAGCAACGGCTCGATCGTGGTGGCGCTGGTCGAAGGCGAGGCCACGGTGAAGCGCTTCGAGCGCAGCGACGGCCACGTCAAGCTGATCGCCGAGAATCCGGCCTACCAGCCGATCGTGAGCAACAACGTGAGCCTGGTCGGCGTGGTCCGAGGTGTGATCAGGCTCTTCCGTTAGCCGCGAAGTTCTCGAATCTTCGGGCGGCATGGCGGGGCGCCCAACCCCAGGCCCGAGTGCCGCCCTCGACATATTCGGTCCGCTCCACCCCGCCCACCTTGCGAAGCTCGGCCAGCACGCCCTCCCGCCCGTACGGAACCAGAATCTCGAGCGGCACTGAGTCGCCGCGGCTGGCCTGGTCAAGCGCACCCAGCAGCTCCTTGAGCCCGGCCCGGTTGGTGGCCGAGATGGCGACCGCGCCGGGATAGCGATCGGCCAGCGCGGCGATGGCTCGACGCCGGCTTGCCGGGCCCAGCAGGTCGACCTTGTTCAGCACGACGACGCGCGGCTTGTCTGCGGCCCCCAGGTCCGTCAACACCTCCTCCACGGTCTGAGCCTGCTCCTCTACCGCCGGAGAGCTGAGGTCGAGGACCTGGAGGATCAGATCCGCCTCCGTGACCTCCTCGAGAGTGGCGCGGAAGGCGGCGACCAGATCGGTCGGCAGCTTCTGGATGAAACCAACTGTGTCGGTCAGAAGGAACTCGCGACCAGCGGGCAGCTCCAGCTTTCGCGTTGTCGGGTCCAGCGTCGCAAACAATTTCTGCTCAGCGCGGACGCCCGCCCCCGTCAAGGCGTTGAGCAGCGTCGACTTCCCCGCGTTCGTGTAGCCGACGATCGCCGCAGTGTCCAGCTCGGCGCGCCTGCGACCGGTGCGCTGCTGGTGGCGCTGGGTGCGCACCTGCTCGATCTCCCGGTCGAGGTCGCGGATGCGCTTGCGAATCCGGCGCCTTTCGACCTCGATCTGCTGCTCGCCGAAACCGCCGCGGGCCCCCACTCCCCCTCGCCGGCCACCGACCTGCCGGTCGTAAGCGTATGCGCCAATCAGGCGCGGCAGCAGGTGGTGCAGGCGAGCAGCCTCGACCTGGAGTCGGCCTTCATGCGTGCGCGCGTGCTGGGCAAAGATCTCGAGGATGATCTCCGTCCGGTCGAGCACCCGCGCCTTGACCTGCAGCTCCAGATTTCGCTGCTGGCGCGGGCTGAGATCGTCGTTGCATATGATCAGGTCGAAGCCGCCCTCGAGCTTCATGTCGCGCATGGACTCCACCTTGCCCATGCCGATGAAGTGCGCAGGGTCGACCTCGGAGCGGCGCTGCACGTCCGACCCGACGACCTCGGCGCCGGCGGTGCGAGCAAGGTCGGCCAGCTCGGTCATCTGGTCGCGAACCGTCTCGGGAGGCGTGCCGGGCAGCAGGATCCCGACGAGAAACGCCCGCTCGCGCGGACTCTTGGTCGTGATCAGAGCTTGAGCGTCCCCATCCGCGTCATGGCTTCTTGCAGGCGGGCGTCGGGCGCGGTCACCGACAGCCGAAAGTAACCCTCGCCATGGGGACCGAAGCCAACACCCGGCGTGATGTTCACGCCGACCTCATCGAGCACGTGACCGGCAAACCGGATCGAGTCATACCCTTCGGGCACCGGCGCCCACACATAGAATGTCGCGCGCGGGGGTTTGATGTTCCAGCCGATCTTGTTCAGCGTGTCGGCGACCAGGCGGTGCCGTCGAAGGTAGACGGCGTTGGCCGCGCGCGTCTCCTCCTCCCCCCCATTCAGCGCCTCGATCGCGGCCCACTGCACGGCCTGGAAGATGCCTGAGTCGATGTTCGTCTTCAGCTGACCGATCACCTTGACCAGATCGGCGCGGCCGCAAACCCATCCGATCCGCCAGCCGGTCATGTTGTACGTCTTGGACAGAGAGTGGAACTCGAGGCCGATCTCTTTCGCCCCTGGGATTTCGAACAGGGTCAGCGGCCGGTAACCGTCGAACGCGATCTCGGAGTACGGCGCGTCGTGGCAAAGCACGATGTCGTGGCGGCGGCAGAACTCCACCGCGCGCTCGAGAAACTGGCGATCGGCCGTCGCCGCCGTCGGATTGTTGGGGTAGTTGAGCCACATGAGCCTTGCGCGCTGCGCGACATCGGCCGGGATCGCGTCAAGGTCAGGCAGCCAGTGGTTCGCTTCCGTCAGGGGCGATGGATTCTCTGAGGTCGGCGAGGCCGAAGTAGGACGGATAGCGATGGTTGGAAGGATCCGCGGCCGTTTCCTGCAGCACGCTGACGATGCGCCCGGGAGTGGGCAGATCCGGATCACCGATGCCGAGCGAGATGACGTCGACGCCGGCCCTCTTCCTTTCCTGCACCTTGCGATCGATCTCGGCAAAGAGATAGGGCGGGATGCGCCCGAGTCGCTTCGCCCCGGCCACGGTCTTATTCAAGATGCTCGCTCACGTAGGTGAGGATACCCGGCAGCGGATCCGGCTCGATCGAGAACCAACGGACGCGGTTGTCTTGGCGCCACCAGCGCAATTGCCGGCGTGCGTAGCGACGGTTGGACTGGGCCATGGCGATCGGAAGCTCGTCCAGCGTGAGCCCGCCGCGCAGATGCGCGAGGGCTTCCGCATAGCCGATGCCGGTCAACACGGGAGCCGAGGACGGCACGCCCGCATCGAGCGCCGCGCGCGTTTCCTCGACGAGGCCGCGCTCGACCTGACGCCGGCTGCGAGCTGCGAGCCGGTTGTCGATCACGTCGAGGCTTGCTGCAAGGCCGATGCGAATCGCTTGCCAGTCGGGCGGCGTCCTCGTGCGCAGCGCGCGCAGCGGAGGTCCCGCGGCCTCGAGGATCTCAACCGCGCGGATCATGCGCACCGGATTCTTGAGGTCGACCCCGGGGTCTGGATCCAGGGCGAGGAGCCTTTCGCGCAAGGCTTCGACGGTGTTCGCCTCAAGCTCCGCGCGCAGCTCGGCGTTGGGCGGGATGCCTGTGAGGCTGAAGCCGTCGCAGAGCGCGTCGACGTAAAGCATCGTTCCGCCCTCAACGATCGGTTGTCGCCCTCTCGACGAAATGTCGTCGATCGCTGCCCGCGCGCCCTGGACGTACTCCGCCGCGTTGAAGTTCCGCGCCGGGTCGACGAAGTCGATCATGTGATAGCGAACCCGCTCTCGGTGCTCGCGACCGGGCTTGTTGGTCGCTATGTCCAGTCGCTGATATACCTGGCGCGAGTCGGCGACCACGATCTCGCCGTCGAGCCGCAGCGCGAGGTCGAAAGCGAGTTGCGATTTTCCGATGCCGGTCGGACCGACGATGACGGGTATGGACTTCAGTAGTTTCGGCGGAAGTGCCGGGTCAGCTCCTGCCACTCCACCAGGAGCCGCGTGGGACGCCCGTGCGGGCAGGTGATCGATTCCTCGGCGGCCTCCAGGTCGGCCAGCAGGCGGCGCTGCTCCGCCACATCGAGCGTGTCGCCGAACCGCACCGCTGAATGGCATGCAAGCGCGGCGGCCGCTTTCTGGATCGCGCCGTCGCCGCGGTTTTCTGTCAGCGCCGCAAGCGTTTCCTGGATCGCTGCGGTGGCCCGGCCCGACGGCAGCTCGGTTGGCACCGCCGTGATGCGCAAGCTCCGCGGCCCGAACTCTTCGTACTCCAGTCCCATGTTGGCCAGCTCCGCCCGATGGTCGGCCGCGGCAGCGATCAGCGCCGGCTCGACGTCCACGGCTTGTGGGATGAGCAAAGGCTGGCTGGCGCCGCGGCCTGTGCGCAGGCGCTCGAGCAGGCGGTTGTACAGAACGCGCTCATGCGCGGCGTGCTGGTCGACGAGGACCAGCCCGTGCGGGCCTTCGGCAACAAGGTAGCCCGGTCCCGCCTGGCCGATGGGACGCAGGACAGCATTCGTCGCGTGACCGTTCGTCGCCGCGTCCGCGACCGCAGCCGGGGCCTCGTGCAAGGTGAGCTGAGGTCCCGCCACGAACGTCGACGAGGCCGCTCCGGTTTCAGTCGGTCGATAGCGGAACGGATCACTTCCATCGAGGGCTGATCGGACCGCGCGCTGCAGCGCGGCAAACACCGCGCCCTCATCGCGAAAGCGAACTTCCTTCTTCGCCGGATGCACGTTGACGTCGACGAGCTCGGGGTCGATCCCGATGTCGACCACGGCGACCGGGTGGCGGCCCCGCTCGAGCCTCCCCTGGTAGCACTCCTCGAGCGCGTAGACCAGCGATCGCGCGCTGATCGGGCGGCCATTGACCGCCAGCACCATTCCGTCGCGGTTGCCTCGGCTGAGGCGGGGTTGGCTGACCAGGCCGGTGACCAGGGGCATCCCGACCATCTCGAGCATCTCTGACGCGACGGGAGGCCCGAAAACGGCCGCCACCGCGCGACGGCGGTCGCCGTCTCCGCTGCTGCTGACCGCGGCGCGGCTGTCGACGGTGAGGTGGAAGCGGATGTGAGGATGCAGCAGGGCGAACGCGCTGACCACGTCTTTGATGACCGCCACCTCGGTCGCGTCGCTCTTGAGAAACTTCAAACGCGCCGGCACGTTCGCGAAGAGGTCGCGCACCTCCACCACGACGCCCGGTAGGAGCGGTCCCGCTGCCTGCTCGATGAGCTCGCCCGCGCGGATGCGCACGGTGGCGCCCGCGCTGGAGCACTCGACGTCTGCGACCGCGGCGATGCTGGCGAGAGCCTCACCGCGAAACCCGAACGACTGGATCGCGATGAGGTCGGCCAGCCTGGTCAGCTTGCTTGTGGTATGGCGCACGAACGCCAGCGGGAGCTCGTCGGCGGGTATGCCTGCGCCATCGTCGCTGACGCGGATCGACGTCTTCCCCGCCCCCCGGACGTCGATGCTGATCCGCCGTGCACCCCCGTCGATCGCGTTCTCGACGAGCTCTTTGACGACCGAGGCCGGGCGCTCGATCACCTCGCCCGCGGCTATCGCGTCCGCGACCTCTGGGGGGAGCATCTGGATCATTGGGTCAGCTTCGCCCGCAGCTGATACAGCTTCTGCAACGCCTCCAGCGGGCTCAGTGACGCGGGGTCGATCGCCTCGAGCTCTTGGCGCACCGCGTCGGGCGCGACCTCGATCGGCAGGCCGAGCTGCAGCTCCGGCGGTTCAAGCGGCCGCTGGCGCTCGAGCTCGCCGAGCACGTCTCGGGCACGTGCGATCACGCCTGATGGCAGACCCGCCAGGGCGGCGACATGGATTCCGTACGAGCGGTCCGCACCTCCGGGTACGACGCGATGCAGAAACCGAACCGTGTCGCCTTCCTCCAGCACCTCGACGCGTTGGTTTCGGACGCGCGGCAACCTTTCGGCGAGCGCGGTGAGCTCGTGGTAGTGCGTGGCGAAAAGGGTGCGGCAGCCAAGCTTCGGCGCGTCGTGCAGGTGCTCGACCACGGCCTGCGCGATCGAAACGCCGTCGTAGGTCGACGTCCCCCTTCCCACCTCGTCGAAGATCACCAAGGAAGATCGCGTCGCGTGATTGAGGATGTAGGCGGTTTCGGTCATCTCGACCATGAACGTCGACATTCCCGCGCTGATGTCGTCGTGCGCGCCAACACGTGTGAAGACTCGATCCGCCAACCCGATCACCGCGCGGTCCGCCGGCACGAAGCTGCCGCATTGCGCGAGGAGGACGATCATTGCCGCTTGCCGCAGATAGGTTGACTTACCGGCCATGTTCGGCCCCGTGAGGATCACGATCTGCGCGCGGTCCGGATCGAGCTCGAGATCATTGGCGACGAACACGCCCGCCGGCAGGCTCGTCTCGACCAGCGGATGCCGGCCTCCCTTGATGCTCAGCTGCGTCCCCGCGTTCACCTCGGGGCGATGCCAGGCATGCTCTGAGGCCGCGACGGCAAAGCTCAGGAGCGCGTCGACCGTGCCCGTCGCCTGGGCGGTCTCCCTCAGCGGGGGAGCAGCCGCGGCGACCGCGAGACCCAGATCCCGCAGGATCTCGAGCTCTCGTGCTGCAATTCGCTCCTGCGCGCTGAGCACCACCGCCTCCTTTTCCTTTAGCTCTGGCGTGATGTAGCGCTCGCCTCCGGTGAGCGTCTGCTTGCGGACATAGTCGTCAGGGAGGCTTGCGGTGTTGGCGTGGCTGACCTCGATGTAGTACCCGAAGACCCTGTTGAACCCGACCTTCAGCGATCGGATGCCGCTGCGCCTTCTCTCGGCCGTCTCCAGCTTGCCGATCCAGTCACGCGCGCTGCGCGATCCGTCGGAGATCGCATCCAGATCCGCGTCAAAGCCCGGACGGACGACGCCCCCTTCCCGGATGGTCGCCGGGGGATCCTCGACCAGCGCCCGAGCCAGCGTGTTCGCGAGCTCAGGCGCCGCGGTGATCCGGCCGGCGAGCTCCCGCGTGACCAGCGCTGAGCACGAACCAAGCGCCTCGACCACGGCCGGGATGGCTTCCAGGGAGCGTCGCAACCCAACCAGCTCGCGGGGCGTCGCGTGGCCCGAGGCGGCTCGCGAGAGAAGGCGCTCGAGATCCCCGACCGGCTTGAGCACCCCATGCAGGCGATCCCGCAAACCGGGGTCGTTGACCAGCTCGTCGACCGCTGCCAGACGAAGCTCGATCGACTCGGCGTCACGCAGCGGCGCGCCAAGCCAGGAGCGAAGCTGTCGGGCGCCGACGGGCGTCGAGGTCCGGTCGATGAGCTGGACCAGCGCCGGAAGCTCCAGGTTGCGCACGGTCGCCGCGTCGAGGGGCATGGTCGCGTCGGGCGAGTAAGTCGTCACCGTGAACGAGCCGGGAAGCACTCTGGTCTGGTTCTGCTTGAGGTAGTCGAGTACGACGCCCGCCGCGCCGACCGCCAGAGGCGCGTCCACGGCGCCGATCGAGGCCGGATACGCGATCCCGAGCATGTCCTTCAGCCTCTGCTGGCCGCGCACGGGGTCGAACCGATACTCCTCGATATCCGGCGGGGTCAGGAGCTCTGCCGGGGCAAGGCGTTCGAGCTCGTTCATCAGCCGGTCCTTGGGCAGCTGGCACAGCAAGAGCTCACCTGTGGAGACCTCGCAAGCGGCAATCCCCGCTTCGAGGCCCTTGCTCCACGCCGCGACGAGGTAGTTCGGTCGCGATGGTTCGAGGTACGCATCCTCGACGACGGTCCCGGGCGTGAGCACTCGCGTCACGTCGCGGCGGACGAGCTTGTTCTTGCTTGCGGCCTCCACCTGGTCGCAGATGACGACCTTGTGGCCCGCGCGAAGCAGTTTGCCGACGTAGGCCTGCCACGCGTGGTGCGGGACCCCGCACATCGGCGCACGTCCTGTCTTGCCCAGAGGGCGCGACGTCAGAAGCACGCCCATGATCGGAGCTGCGATCTTGGCGTCGTCGAAGAAGATCTCGTAGAAGTCCCCGAGCCTGAAGAGAAGAATTCCGCCGGGGTGCTTCTCTTTCGCCTCCCGGTACTGCTTCATGACCGGTGTGGCCGGGGGATTCACGCGGCCGGCAATCCCAGGAGCTGTCCTGCGGTCGCCTGCAGGACTCGAACGTTGACCACCGCGCCCGCCTGTATGTCGCCGCCTCGCAGCACGATCGCGCGCTTGCCTTGCCGGATGCGGCCGTACGGACGGTTCAACTCGTCATGGCCCTCGATCAGGACCTCGGCGTTGCGGCCGATCCAGCGCGCCGTCTTGCGGGCGGCGATGCCGCGCTGGAGCGCCAGCAGGTCATTCAGACGGCGCAGCTTCTCTTCCTGCGGCACATCATCGTCCATCTTCGTCGCCGCGAAAGTTCCCGGACGCGGCGAGTACATCGCGATGTGGACGACATCGAATTCGATCTCTTCGACCAGCGCGCGCGTGTTGAGGTATGCGGCTTCCGACTCGCCTGGAAATCCCACGATGACGTCCGTGACGAGCCCCAGGTCCGGCATCAAACGCCGCGCGTTCTCCACGATCGTGCGGTAATGACGGGTCTGATAACCACGCGCCATGCGCTTGAGAACCGTGTCATCCCCCGACTGCACCGGCAGCTGCAGCTCGCGACACACCACCTCGCTGCGGGCCATGACCTCCAGCAGCTCACCCTCGAGGTCCTGAGGATGTGAGGTCATGAAGCGCAATCGCTTGAGGCCCGGGATCTGCTCGACCTCACGGACCAGAGCGGCCAGGCCGCCGCGGCCGTCGGGGTCGTGGTAGTCGTCCACGTTCTGGCCGAGCAGCACCACCTCTCTCGCACCCTCCGCCACCGCCGTCCGGCACTCGGCGACCACGGCTTGAAGCGGCACGTGCTTCTCGCGGCCTCGGACCCTCGGGACTATGCAGAACGTGCAGTTGTGGTCGCAGCCCTGGATGACCCTGACGTAGTGGCTGATGCCAGTTCGACCCGCAAGCGGGAGCGCTTCCCCGTTGGAGTAGTCGTATCGGGCCTCGAGGCCGGCGACGAAGTCTTCGTACTCTCCGATCGGCACGACCGCATCGAGGTGCGGAAAGCGGCGCGTCAGCTCTCCGCCTTCTTTCGCGACGATGCAGCCGGTCACGGCGATCGTGCGCTCTGGCGTCTTCCACTGCTTCAGCTCGTGGAGCTTGGAGTACACGCGATCCTCCGACGCCTGGCGCACGACGCAGGTGTTGAGAATCGCGACGTCAGCCCGCTCGAGCGAGTCTTCGACGTAACCGGCGGCGAGGAGCCTTCTCGCGAGGCTCTCGGAATCCGCCGAGTTCATCTGGCATCCGATCGTCCAGATGTGGAACGACCTGGTCTGGACTACCGTTATCGGCTCTCCACGAGCAACCGGATTCCTGTCCTTTCCTCGCCGTCGATCGAGATGTCGATGAAGGCCGGGATGCAGACGAGGTCGAGCCCGCCGGGCGCCACGTAGCCTCGGGAGATGGCGATGGCCTTGACCGCCTGGTTGATCGCCCCGGCGCCGATAGCCTGGACCTCGACGCGCCCTTTGCTCCGGATCACGCCCGCGATGGCGCCCGCCACCGCAACCGGTTTCGAGGTAGCCGAAACCTTGAGCACCTCAACTGGAGCGCGCTCCGCTGACATTGCTGGAACCCCTTCAAACATGTTCTCGATCGACTCGCTGGATCGTCGTTGCTCGTCCGGTAGAAGGATTAATGGTAACCAGTACCGAATTGAATGTCACTGGTCCAGAAGCCACCACGAAGCGGTTGGGAACCCCGGTCAAGAAGCGCTGGATGACCACGGCCTTGTCCATCCCGATGCAGCTGTCCCTGGGCCCGACCATCCCCACGTCGGTCACGTAGGCGGTCCCTCCGGGCAATATCCTCGCGTCGGCGGTCGGGATGTGGGTGTGCGTGCCGACCACGGCGCTGGCCCGGCCGTCCAGGTACCACCCCATGGCCGTCTTCTCGGAGGTGGCCTCGGCGTGCATGTCACAGAACACGATGTGCGCCTCCGCATGCTCGGCAAGGATCCCGTCCGCCGCCCGAAAAGGGTCGTCCGTGGGCTCGAGGAAGATGCGCCCGATCAAGTTCATCACGAGGACCTTGTGCCCGCCGGCGTCGACGACGCACCAGCCCTGGCCCGGCGCGGCCGGCGGGTAGTTGGCCGGTCGGAGCACACGATCCAGACCAGGCAGCTCTCCGACAAAATCCTTCTGGGCGAAGACGTGGTTTCCGCTGGTGATCACGTCAGCGCCGGCGCCCTTCAGCTCCGCCGCGATCTTGGCGGTGAGCCCGAAGCCCCCTGCAGCGTTCTCGCCGTTGACGATGGTGAGGTTGGGCCGCAGCTCGTTCTTGAGGCCTGGAAGCAGGGCTTTGACCGCGTCCCGGCCGGGGTGGCCGACGACATCCGCGACGAACAGGATCTTGAACTCGGCGTCGCTCACCACCTGATTTTCAGGCAAAAGAAAAAGGGAGCCCGCAGCCGGACTCCCTTTGTCACTATTTCGCGTACTCCACGGCCCTCGTCTCGCGCACCACAGTGACGCGGATCTGGCCCGGGAAGCTGAGCTCCGATTCGATGCGCTTGGCGATGTCCCTTGCCATCAGCTGGGCAGCCGTATCGTCGATCTGCTCCGGCTTGACCAGGATCCGAACCTCGCGGCCGGCCTGGATGGCGTAGGACTGCTGGACGCCCTGGAACGAGTTGGCGATCTCCTCCAGCTTTTCGAGCCGCTTGACGTAAGCCTCGAGCGACTCCCTGCGCGCCCCGGGGCGCGCCGCTGAAATCGCGTCGGCGGCGATGAGAAGAAGCGCCTCGATGCTGTGCGGTTCCTCGTCGTAGTGGTGCGCGCGCACTGCGTGAACGACCTGGGCGGGAACCCCGTGTCGCTGGAGCAGGTCCGCCCCGATCACGGCGTGTGACCCTTCGACCTCGTGGTCGATGGCCTTGCCGATGTCGTGGAGGAGGCCCGACAGCTTCGCGATCCGAACGTCGGCGCCGATCTCGGCCGCCATCATGGCGGCGAGATGCGCCACCTCTTTGGAGTGGTTCAGCACCTGCTGTCCGTAGCTGGTGCGGAAACGCAGGATTCCGAGGTGGCGAACCACCTCGGGGTGCAGACCCTGGAGGCCCAGCTCCAGGACCGCCGCCTCACCCTCCTCCTTGACCCTTTGCAGGACCTCCTGGCGGGACTTGGCGACGATCTCTTCGATGCGCGCCGGATGGATGCGCCCATCCACTATGAGCTTGTTGAGCGCGACCCTGGCCACCTCGCGGCGGACCGGGTCGAAGCCGCTGATGATCACCGCCTCGGGGGTGTCGTCCACGATGAGGTCGATCCCCGTGGCCTGCTGGAGTGCGCGGATGTTGCGCCCTTCCTTGCCGATGATCCGGCCCTTCAGCTCATCGGTCGGTAACGGAAGCACCGAGACTGAGATCTCGGCGGTCTGGTCGGCGGCGACGCGCTGAATCGACTCGGTCACGATTTCCCGAGCCCGACGCTCGCTTTCGTCACGGGCTGCAAGCTCGGATTCGCGGACCTTGCGCGCGACTTCGTTGCGCAGGTCCTGCTCCACCTGGGCCATCAAGATGCCCTGGGCCTCCTGACGCGTCATGTTGGCGACGCGCTGGAGCTCCTTCTCCTGCTGGCGGTAGCTGTCTTCGAGCTGAGCCTTGATCTCGTCCAGCGCCTTCTGCTGGTTGGAGATGTCGCGTTCGCGGTGATTGAGGTCCTCGCCCTTGCGGTCGAGGTTCTCCTCCTTCTGAAGAAGACGCTTTTCGATCTGTTGCGACTGTGCCCGATACTCACGGGCTTCCTGTTCGGCGGCGGTGCGGATTTTGACGGCTTCCTCTTTGGCCTCCAGCAGCTTTTCCTTGGCCTGAGTTTCGGCCTCGGACAAGCTCTGCTGAGCCTTGAGCTCGATGACGTGACTCCCGTCGCTCTGCCGGCGCTTGAGGAGCAGATAAGCCACTCCGAAACCGGCTGCGAGGGCCACCGCTGCCACCACCACTAGCAATACGTAGACGTAGACGTACATGACATGCACCTCGTTAATTCGATTGTCAAAGTGCGTGACCACGGCAGGACTCAGAGGGGGTCCCGCCTGGGGTTGGCTCTATGACTTGCGGGCCTCAGAGTGGGCCCGCGTGCAGCAAATTCTAGGCTTCTCGGGTGGTGGTCGTCCTCTCCCAGACCGCCCGGCAGGCCGTCCGAACGGTCCCGGGTGAGAATCCGCGGCGAAGCAGCTTCGCACCGGCCGAATCAAGCAACTCTCTGTAGCCTGCGAACGACTTCCGGCCTGCCAGCCGCTCCACCAGGCGGGTCGCGGCCCCCAGCTGGGCCTCGGGGTCGAAACCCTGGACTGCTCCGTCGGCCAGGGAGCGGTCGATACCGCGTGCCGCCAGCTCGGCGGACAGCGCCAGTGGACCTCGGGTTGCGGAGCGCCGCCTCACGTGCCCCTCGGCAAACAGCCGGTCGTCGAGGTACCGGAGCTCGACCAGCCGAGCGACGGCGGCGTCGACTTCCGCCTCGTCATACCCGCGCCGTCCCAGCTTGCGGCGCAACTCGAACCGGGAGTGGCTTCGCTGAGCGACGAGCCGGAGCCCTGCATCGAGGGCCCCGGCCGCCGGTTTCTTAGAACTCCTCAGATGCACCTGCCGGCGATCTGAGGGGTGCAGCGGTCCGCAGCGGTGCGGCCGCCAGAGCCGCCTTCTCGCGCACCTTCGACTCGATCTCAGCGCACAGCGTCGGGTTCTCGCGCAGATAGTTGCGGACGTTGTCCCGACCCTGGCCGAGCCGCTGGTCGCCGTAGGACATCCAGGTGCCGCTCTTTTCGAGGATCCCGTACTCGATCGACGCGTCGATCAACGCTCCCTCGTGCGAGATTCCTTCGTTGAAGAGGATGTCGAACTCGGCGGAGCGAAAGGGCGGCGCCACCTTGTTCTTGACGACTTTGACTTTCACCCTGTTGCCGACCGAGTCGAGGCCGTTCTTGATGACCTCGACCTTGCGGATGTCGAGGCGCACGGAGGAGTAGAACTTCAGCGCCCGGCCCCCGGGTTGCGTCTCCGGGTTGCCGAACATGATCCCGACCTTCTCGCGCAGCTGGTTGAGGAAGATCACGGCGCAGTTCGACTTGGAGATCGCCGCGGTGAGCTTGCGCAGCGCCTGGGACATGAGGCGCGCCTGGAGGCCCATGTGCGAGTCGCCCATCTCCCCCTCGATCTCAGCCTTCGGCACCAGAGCCGCCACCGAGTCGATGACGATCACGTCGACGGCGTTCGAGCGGACCAGCACCTCGACGATCTCCAACGCCTGCTCGCCGGTGTCCGGCTGGCTGATCAAGAGGTCGTCGATCTTGACGCCGATCCGCGACGCGTAGAGCGGGTCGAGGGCATGCTCCGCGTCGACGAACGCCGCGACGCCGCCAGCCTTCTGCGCCTCCGCGATGACATGCAGGGCAAGGGTGGTCTTGCCGGCCGACTCCGGACCGTAGATCTCGGTCACCCGGCCGCGCGGGATACCCCCCACTCCGAGCGCCAGGTCCAGAGGCAGCGCACCTGTGGAAATGGCGGTTACCTCGCTGCGCTGCGCAAAGTGTTCTCCCAACTTCATGATCGCGCCTTTGCCATAGCTCTTCGTGATCTGGGACATGGCCGAATCGAGGGCTCTGCCTTTCTCCTCAAGGGCCTTATCCCGTTCCTTGTCTTTGTCTTTGTCTTTGTCCACTTGCAGTCAATCCTCCTAGGTCGTTGCGGCGAGTGTTCTACGTCGAGGGTTGGGAATCAACGTTCTTTACAGGCCGGTTTGGGAGAGTCTAGCGAACATGTGTTTGGCGGTCAAGGGCTCGCCTGGCGGATGCTGCGGACCTCGGCGGTCAGCATCCGCAAAGCCTCGTTCGCGGCCTGACGGCGGTTGGACGCGCGGTCGCCCGTGAAGTTGAACTGGCGTGACGAGCAGCGCGTCTCGTTCGCCACGGCGATGTAGGTCAGACCGACCGGCTTGCTCGACGCGTCTGCCGCCGGTCCGGCGATGCCCGTCACCGACACGGCCAGGTTCGTGCCGAAACGCCGGCGCACCCCGGTCGCCATCGCCTCGGCGACCTCGCGGCTCACCGCCCCGACGCTGTCCAGAAGCTCGCGTGAAACGCCCAGCTCACGCTCCTTGGCCTGGTTCGAGTAGGCGATCACCCCACCCAGGAAATAGATCGAGCTTCCGGCCTCGTCGGTGATCAAAGCGCCGACCATGCCCCCGGTCGATGACTCGGCCACGGAAACGGTTAGACCGTTGGCACGCAAAACTTGACCCAGGTCGGCGGCCGGCGATGCTTCAGGCGCCCCGCCGGCCGGTCCTGGGCGCAGTCGCGATGTATCGAATGGGCCGAGCAGGTAGCGGAACCGCCAGAGGTAGTCCAGACCGCTCCCCAACGTGAACACGACGGCCACCGCAACCGCCACGTCCGCGAGCGGGACCACCACCGGGTACGGCCGCTGGAGGATGAGCAGCGTGACCGCAGCCATCTGCATCACCGTTTTCGTCTTGCCAAGCGGTGCGGCCGAGATGACGCGCCCCTGGCTGGCGCCGACAGAACGAAGAATCGTGATGATCAGCTCGCGGGAGAAGATCACGACGACGACCCAGGCGGCAACCAGGCCTTCCTGGACCAGGACGATCAGCACGGCGAGCACGAAAAGCTTGTCGGCGAGCGGATCGAGGAACTTTCCGAGGTCGCTGACGGTCCCGCTGCGGCGGGCCAGCTGACCGTCGACCGTGTCGGTCAGCGAGAAGGCGATGAAAAGCGCGGCCGCGACCTGATCGTGACCGGGAAAACGCACAAGCAGGAGCGCCATTAGCACCGGGATGGCGACCAGCCGGCTGATCGTGAGTGCGTTCGGGATGTTCACCTGCTACGGAGAAGTTTGCGACGAGAATTCCCGCGTTGGCGCGCAGCCATCGGCCGAGATTGCGGCCGCCGATGGTTCACGGGCGAGGATCCGCGACCGGGACCCTGCGTCATTCGATACCGAGGCGCTCCAACAGCTCGTCGACGTCGGGAAGGGTCATCAAGACCTCACGCGACTTCGAACCCTGATAGCCGCCGACCACCCGGTGCTCGGCGAGCTGGTCGACGATCCGGCCCGCGCGCGAGTATCCGACGTTGAACTTGCGCTGCACCAGCGAGACGGAAGCAGCACCCTCGGCGGCGACCGCACGCGCCGAACGCGCGAAAAGCGGGTCGAGCTTGCGCTCCTCCCTCTTCTCCCCGTCCCACTCGGAGGTTGCGCCCTCTTCCAGGATCTCTTCCATGTATCGCGGCGGACCCTGCGACTTCCAGTAGTTGACCACGCCTTCGACCTCCGGGTCGCTCACGAAAGCGCCCTGGATGCGGGTCGGCTTGCCCGCGTCCACCGGCTGATACAGCATGTCGCCGCGGCCCAGCAGCTTCTCGGCGCCACCGGTGTCGAGAATGACGCGGCTGTCGACCTGCGAGCCGACTGCAAACGCGATACGCGACGGGATGTTGGCCTTGATGAGGCCCGTGATGATGTCGGTAGACGGTCGCTGTGTGGCGATGATCAGGTGGATGCCGACCGCGCGCGCGAGCTGCGCGATGCGGCAGATGAGCTCTTCGATCTCGCCCGCGGCGACCATCATCAGGTCCGCCAGCTCGTCGATCACGATCACGATGTACGGGAGCGTGCGTGCGAGCTTCTGCGTGGCCTTCTCGTTGTACGCCGCGATGTTGCGGACGCCTTCGGCCGAGAACAGCTTGTAGCGTCGGTCCATCTCGGCGACCGCCCAGCGCAATGCTGCCGCCGCCTGGTGCGACTCGACGAGCACCGGCAACGCGAGGTGTGGCAGGCCGTTGTAGCCGGTCAGCTCCACCCGTTTGGGGTCGATGAGAAGCAAGCGCAGGTGGTCGGGTGTGACCTGGAACAGAAGGCTTGTGATGAGCGCATTGATGCACACGCTCTTGCCCTGCCCGGTCGCCCCGGCGATCAGCAGATGCGGCATGCGCGTCAGGTCAGCCACGATCGACTGACCCGACACATCGTTGCCCAGCCCGAGCGCCAGCTTGTTGGTGCCCTCACGGAAGGCCGCGGTCTCGATCACCTCGCGGATCGTGACGAGGCTCGCCGACTTGTTCGGCACCTCGATGCCGACCGCTGACTTGCCAGGTATCGGCGCTTCGATTCGAAGGGGCGCCGCCGCGAGGGCCAGCGACAGGTCGTTCTGCAGCGCCGTTATGCGCTTCACCTGCACGCCCGGGCCGGGCTGCACCTCGTACTGCGTGACAGCCGGGCCCGGGTTGACACCAACGATCTTGCACTCGACGCCGAACGTCTGAAGGGTGCTCTCGATGACCCGGACGTTGCGCTTGATCTCATCCGCCATCCGCTCGCGCCGGGCGGTCACGGTGTCGAGGAGCGCAATCGAGGGCAGCTTCCAGTCGATCTGGGGCACGTCGTCCTCGGGCTCGGCGATGACGCGCAGCACCGGCGCAGGCGCGGTCGGGTGTGCGGGTGCCGCGAGCGGTTCATCCCCACGGACCGCCACAGGCTCGGGCTGGAGTTTCCTCTCGGCCCGCTCCTCCGGCTCGTCGACATCCCACAATCTCGGCTGATCCGGCGGGGCCGGCGCGGTGGCGAAGCTCGCAGCCGAGCGGGTCAGGAGATCAGACGACGCGGGCGCGGCCTTGGCCGGTTTGGCCTTCTCTGATGCGGGCACGGCGACGAGGTCGCGAATCCTCGCGCGTTCGGCGTAGGCGGCGCGAGCCGCGCCGACCGCGGTCGCGAGCAAGGCGCCGGGACTGAAATGGATGGTCACGATGAGCCCTATGACCAGGCCTGCGATGAGCAACGCCCATGACCCGACCGAACCGACCAGTCCGTCCAGCGAACTGTCGATCCCGCGACCGAGCGAACCTCCCCCGCCACCCGCGAGGCCGAACAGTCCGACGAGGGAGAGCACGGCGACGAGGCCCGCGACCAGGTCGACTGTGCGCGGCCGGGGCGCTTTGGGCCAGAGGAGATAGCCGCCGAGGGCGAGAGCAGCCGCCACGGGAACGAACCATGCGACGCCGAACTCGAAGACCATGCCGTCGCGGACGCCCTGCAGGATCGAAGGCGCGCGGCTTGCGATCGCCAGCAAACCGAGGAGGGCGGCGAGCATGAGCAGGACGCCGAGAATCTCCCGAACCTGACGGGATGTCAGGCGCGGCCGCGCGACGCGCTTGCTCCGTTTGGAACGCGAGGCGGATGCGCGACGGGCGCCAGATCGAGATGAGCTTCGGGATGTGGTGCGACGCATGCTGCGGGCCCTTGAGCCGATTGGATTCTACCCTTTCGCGGGCCGCATACTCTCGTGCGTGGCGGTCGATCCATTCGCTGAAGCCGAGATCCGATACAGGTATCTGGTCGATGAGCGTCGAACCGGAACCCTGCCGCCGCGTGCCTTTCGCGTCGCGGTACGAGATCTGGCTGTGCTCGACAACGAGGGCAGGCGCTGGATGCTGGGGCCAGAGGACGGCATCTGGTACCGGCGGGAGAACGAGCGGTGGCTGCAGGCGGATCCGCCGCGGCGGCTGGTCTGTTCGTCGTGCGGGCACCACAACCTCGGGCGGCACAGCTTCTGCGTGGAGTGCGGTCAGCGGCTGGACCGCTAGGCGACACTTACGGATAGTCCGGACTATCCGGCGTTCTCCGAAGCCAGATGCCCGGTTAGTCCGGACTATCCGGGCCTGACGCGTTACGTTGCGCTAGCGGTGCACCTGTGCTTGCGCGATCCCGTACGCAAGTCCCAGCGCGACCGGCAGCAGCGCGGCCAGGAACCACAGTCGCCACCACAGTGGCCTCTTTTCCCCCTGCACCATCTCGAAGCCGCAGAATCCGCAGTAACGATCGAAGGGACCCGCGATGCCGCGACAGTTCGCGCATTGATGAATCTGCAACCCGCAATGGGCGCAGCGCGCCTCCTCTGAATGGTTGAGCATCATCGCGGGCTGGTCGCAACGCGGGCACAGGCTCGGCGCAACCAGCGCTAGCGGCGGAAGCTTCATATCTCCGTCACGACGGGAATGACCATAGGACGCCGGCGCGTCTGCTTGTAGATCGTCTTCGACACGGCGTCGTGGACCACTTCCTGGAGCAGGCTGACCTCGGCGTGCGAGTCGCTGAAGCGCGCGATGCTTTCCAGCACAGCCGCCCGCGCATCCGCCATCAGCGTGGTGGACAGCTCCGGCTCGATCACGCCGCGGGACACGAGCTCAGGACCCGCGCGCAGAGCTCCAGTATCCCGGTCAAGGGTCAGGGTGACGACCAGGATCCCGTCCTCGGCCAGATGCCGCCGGTCGCGCAGCACCACCTGCTCTACGTCACCCACGCCGAGGCCATCGACATAAACCAGCCCCGTCCCGATCTTCTCTCCGCGCGTCATCGAATCCGCGTCGAGCTCGACCGTTTCGCCATCCTCCACCACCACCATGTGATCCGCGGCCACTCCCGCCTCTTTCGCGAGCTCGGAGTGAAGAAGGAGCTGGCGATACTCGCCGTGGACCGGGATGAAGAAACGAGGCCGGACCGCATCCAGCATCTCCCGGAGCTCATCGCGCTGGGCGTGGCCCGTGACGTGCACGTTGCCGACCTCTGAGTAAAAGACGCGAGCGCCATGGCGATAGAGGTTGTTCACGGTCTGCAGGACCATTCGCTCGTTGCCGGGGATTGGCCGCGCTGAGATCACCACCCAGTCGTCCTTGCGCACGTTGAGGAACGGGTGGCGCTGCGCGGCAAAGCGGGTAAGCGCTGACATGGGCTCGCCCTGGCTGCCCGCCGTGAGCAGCAAGAGCTTCGAGGGCGGAATCCTGTCGACGTCCGCAAGTGGGACGACGACACCGTCGGGAACGCTGAGGAAACCGAGCTCGCGCGCGGTCCGGAAGTTCTCGCGGAGACTGCGTCCGACGACAGCCACGCGACGTTCGAACTGCGTCGCCATGCGCACGAGGTGCTGGATGCGGTGGATGTTCGACGCGAAGTTGGCGACGACGATGCGTGAGGGCGCATTGGTGAAGATCCGCTCGAATGCGGCATGAAGGTCGCGCTCGGAGCCCGAGTGGCCCTCGCGCTCCGCGTTCGTGGAGTCGCTGAGCAGGAGCAGCACGCCGGCGTCGCCCAGACGGCGAAAGCGCGCCATGTCGGTCGGAAGGCCGTCCGGTGGAGCGGAGTCGAGCTTGAAATCGCTCGTGTAGACGACACGTCCAACGGGCGTGTCGATCGCGAGGGCCACCGCGTCGGGTATCGAGTGGCAGACCGAGACCGTCTCGAGGCGAAACGGGCCGAGCTGCACCGAGTCGCCCACCCTCACCTCGCGCAAGTCCGATTCGCGCAGGATGCGGTGCTCTTTCAGCTTCGGCTTGAGCAGGCCCAGGGTCAGCCGCGTGCCGAAGACCGGGACGTTCAGCTTCTTCAGCGCAAACGGCAGGCCGCCGATGTGATCTTCGTGGCCGTGGGTGAGGAAGATGCCCAGCACTTCGCGGCCGCCGTGCAGCAGGTAGGAGATGTCCGGAAGGACGAGGTCGATGCCGAGCATGTCCTCCTGCGGAAACATGAGGCCCGCGTCGACGACGACGACCTTGCCCTCCCACTCGAGCGCCCACATGTTGATGCCGACCTCGCCGAGGCCGCCAAGCGGGATATACCGCAGCCGAGATTTCACAAGAGTCGCAGTTGCTCGGATTCCTGTTTCGGCGAAGCGACCGCGACCGGAGGCGGCGGCGGCGCCAGGACCTGGTCGAGGTACCGCTTCACCTGGTCGAAGTCATGCTCCAGGTCCGCGACGAGCGAGCCGTTGTGCAGCGCGGCGGCGGGGTGGTACAGCGGCACATAGGCGATGTCGCCACGCCGGATCAGACTGCCGTGGATGCGCGAGATCGAGCCCTGGCCCGGCATCAGGCGCTCGAGCGCGTGCCGGCCCAAAATCAGCACCACCTTCGGTCTGACGAGGTCGAGCTGCTGCTTCAGGTATGGCGAGCAGGCCTCAGCCTCATTCGGCATCGGGTCGCGGTTCATCGGCGGCCGGCACTTGAGCACATTGGTGATGTAGACGTCGGCTCGGCTCAGGCCGATGCGGTTGAGCAGCGTGTCGAGCAGCTTTCCCGCCGCGCCGACGAAGGGCTCCCCCTGCCGGTCCTCGTTGAAGCCTGGCGCTTCGCCCACGATGAGGATGTTGCTGGGACATGGGCCGGCGCCTGGCACCGCCTGCGTGCGAGTGGCATGGAGCCCGCAGTTCTTGCACGACCGGATGACTTCGTGGAGCCGGATCAGCTCCGTGGGGGCGCTAAGCGACTTTCACCCCGGGCTTGGCAAAGGTGATGTACTCGCCCGCTTCAGAAATCGTCTTCAACACCGACTTGAGCTGATCATCGGTGAGGGGAACGAGCGGAAGGCGGAACGGTCCCACGTTGAAACCCATCGCGTTCAGGGCCGACTTGATCGGAACCGGGTTGGCGGCCGTGGTCATCAGGGTCTTGATCACGGGAAGCAACCCGTGGTGGATGTCACGCGCCACATCGTTCTCGCCCTTGCGGTAGGCCTCGATCAGGCGAGCCATCGATCGTCCTGCAATGTGCGACACGACACAGATAACGCCGTGGCCGCCCACCGCCATGATCGGAAGGGTCCAGCTGTCGTCGCCGCTCCACACGTTGAATCCGTCAGGCTTGCTCGCGCATACGAGGCCGATCTGGTCCAGGTCGCCGCTTGCCTCTTTGACTCCGATGATTCCGGGCAGCTCGGCGCAGCGCAGCGTCGTCGTGGCGGTCATGTTCACGGCCGTGCGGCCCTGGATGTTGTACATGATCGTCGGGCCGACCTCGGAGATCGCCTTGAAGTGCTGGTACATGCCGTCCTGAGGCGGCTTGTTGTAGTAAGGGACGACCGCGAGCAGGGCGTCCGCGCCGGCCTTCATGGCGAGCTCCGAAAGCTCGACTGAGTGATGGGTGTTGTTGCTTCCGGTGCCGGCGACGACG
>WNGI01002500.1_pt1 | contig 21465 bp, 16 predicted proteins | sample 5400621 | NCBI WGS metagenome assembly WNGI01 (sample SAMN13153374, study PRJNA577476) | soil metagenome | isolation source: 20 cm soil or saprolite under Garry oak tree replicate 1 | place: USA:California | collected 2016-06-15
ATGAAGCGTTTGAAGTCGGCGTCCTCGTCGAGCGCGCTGCCGCCCGGGTTGTTGGCGCCGGAGCGGTCGCCGCGCCAGTGCATCGGCCCCTCGTTCGCCATGCCGCGCAGGCTCTGCGTCGTCATCGGCCCCTTCAAGGGGTTGAACGTCGAGCCGCCACCCGCGCGGAAGGGATTGTTGTTCGCGAGGGGCACGTCGTCGGGGTTGCCGAGGTCCCAGGCGAGGCTGTCGAAGTCCGCGAAGACGTGGCAGGCCGCACACGCCGTCTCGCCGTTGCTCGACGTGAGCTGCGCGTCGTAGAGCACCGGACGGCCGTTGCGCACGCTCGCCGGCTCCGGGTTGTAGACCGCGACGTGCGCCGTCTCGAGACGCGTCGCCGTGTCCACGACGGAAATCGCGTTGTCGAAGCGCGTCATCACGTAGAGGCGCCCGCGCGGTTCATCGAGGACGAGGCCGGTCGGGCCACCGCCGGTGACGGCGACGTGATCTGCGGCGTCGGGGACGAAGGTGTCGTTCTCGAGCTCGGCCGTCGCGAACACGCCGATTGCGCTCGAGCCGAAGGCACAGGCGTAGAGCGTCGCACCGTCGCCGCTGACGGCCAGGCCGAGCGGCGTCGCCAGGCTCCGCTCCTTCACGCCCGCCGGGCTCGGGACGACGGCGTAGTCGATGTGCTTGTTCAGGTGGCGCGGCTCGACGGCCGCGCCGTCGAGCACCGTGATGCGCGTCTCGTGGAGGTGTCCGCGGACCGTCGTCGGCGACGGCGCGCCCGGAACGGTCGCGGCGAAGCTCCCGGGCCCTTCGAAGCGGACCTCGTTCCGCGCGTCGGTGTTGCTGACGTAGACCTTCCCCGTGGCCGGGTTGACGGCCATGTTGAAGAGGACCGTGCCGACGCCGGCGAAGGCCGCGGTCTCTACCGGCGGCGTCGCATTGGCGTCGATGGCGAAGACGTCCTCGTCGGGCAGCGAGAAGCGGACGGCGGAGCTCCAGTCGCGTCCGAGCTGGTCCTCCCAGTGGCCACCCGAGGCATTGAACTTGACGATGAGGCCGGTCTCCGGCCCCTGAGTTCCCTGAAAGTTGGTGTTCGGTCGCGGCAGACCGCCCGGCATGACGCTCCCGTCGGACAGCGTGCAGGGCGCGGCCGTCGCGCCGCCGTTGCAGACGAGCCCTTCGGAGAGGCTGGCCGTCTGGTTGCCCGACTGAAAAACGGCCGCGTACACCGTGCCGCCGTCGGGCGTGACGGCGAGCGCGCGCGGCGTGTCGCCGAACAGCGTCAGGAGCGCGAGCCGTGTGCCGCCGAGCGAGGTGCCGAGGTTGTTCGCGTCGAACACCCAGACGTCGGCACGTCCGATCCCCGCCGTCGTGAGGTCGCTGAGCGGCACGCCGCTGTTCTGCCCCCGGTGCGCGGTCGTGATGAAGGCCCGGTTGCCGCCGGAGCCGGCGAACACGATGTCGCGCGGCTCGTCCCCGACGAGGAGCGTGCGCGTGACCCGCGGCGGCGTCGAGCCGACGTCGACGATGCTCACGCTGTCGGAGAGGTGGTTCACCACCCACACCTCGCCGTTGGTGCGCGCCGCGACCGCGACCGGCTCGAGGCCGACGGGAACGGAGTCCGCGTGCGTCAGCCCGCCGGCGGAGACGTCGAAGATCTCGAGCCGATCGTCCGGCGTGTCGACCGCGAACAGGCGCGTGCCGTCCGGCGAGAGCGCGAGCGGCCGGACCTGACCGCTCTCGAACGTGACGAAGGAGGCGGCGGCCGGCGACGGGCTCGCGACCAGCAGCGCGACGAGCACGGGCAGACCGCGGGCGAGCCGGCGTGGCGACATGGAGACCCCCTGGAAGGGTCGACGCATACCACGCCGGCAGGCTCGCGGCCCAGCTTTTTTTTCGTCAGGCGCCGGCCAGGGCCTCGGCATCCCAGCCGATGTACCGGACGCCGGGCAGGGGCTCGGGCGCGTGGAACTCGACGGCAGTCGTGTGTCGCGACGTGAAGCGCTGGCGGCAGCGGCGCGTCACGATCTCCACGTCGCACGAGGCGACGTCGCTCTGCGCGACGTGCAGCTCGCGGCCGTCGGGATCGCGATAGACGTAGCCGACGAGGCTCTCGGGGGCACACCACGCTCGGGCGGTGATCGAGCCGGACGCGGCCCGCAGCTCCAGCGCGGCCGGCCCCGACATCGCAAGGCGGTTCCGCAGCGACGCCACGAGGCCAGTGGATGCGACGTCGCCGCCGGCGCTCCGCCACGCGACCGGCGTGAGCCACGGCCCGGGAATGCCGCCGGCGATCTTCCGGTCGAGGCGGGCCGACGCCGCTTCGAGCCGCGCGCTCGGGTCCTCGGCGAACGCGGGACAGTAGAGCCAGCAGAGCTCCTCGACGTGCCGCGTTCCCCACAGATGCGCCTGGAGCCCCGGCGCCGCCAGGAGCCGGCGGGTGACGCCGTCGACGGTGATCGTCCCGGAGAAGACGGTGTCGGCGTGCGGCCGCGAGACGTGCACGGGGAGCGGCAGCCGGCGGAGAAGCCACGGCTCCGCGTCGGCGGGACGCTCCGCCGGGATGAACGCGAGGTCCCACGCGAGCCGCCGGCCGCCCTGCGACACGGTCCCGGACGCGTGGCCTTCTCCGAGGACGCACGCGCCGATCCGGATCCGGAAGCGGTCCGCGGTACCGGGACCGTACGCCTCCGCCGGGTGAATCGCCTTCATCGCGACGGCCGGTTCGGCCGCCGTTGCGTCGAACCATGCGGCCCACACGATCGCGCGGGACGCGGCCTGCGCACCGCGAACGGGCGCGAACGTGGTGTAGCGGAGCCAGAGGGCGCTAGCGGTGGCCGGGTGGAAGACGACCAGGAACCAGATCTCGACGAAGCCCGCGCCGCCGTGCCAGCGCGGCAGATTCGCACGCTCGCTCGCCGTCATCCCGCGCGGCATGGTAGCGTCCGGCCTCCATGGACGACAGGCGGGTCCCGACCGACCTCGCGGCGCTGCCGAAGGCCGAGGTCCACGTGCACCTCGAGGGCAGCGTCCGCCCCGCGACGCTCGACGAGCTCTGTCACCGCGGTCGCTATGTCGTGCCGCGCACCTTCCACGACCTGAACGGCTTCATCCACGCGGTCTCGGCGGCGTGGACGACGATGATGCAGCCCGGCGATTACGCGCGACTCGTGCGCGAGTACTGCGAGGACGCCGCCCGCGCGGGCATCCGGTACGCGGAGGTCGAGCTCGTGCCCGGCGGGCGGCCGTACGACTGTCTCGGGGAGGCCGTCGAGGCCGCGTCGCGACAGCGCGACGTCGCCGTGCGGTTCGTCGCCGGCCTGAACCGGGACCTGCCGCTCGAGCTCGCCTGGATGATGCTCGAGGCGACGAAGGGCGTGCCGGAGGTCGTCGCCGTCGGCCTCGGTGGCGCCGAGGATGGCTTCCCGCCCGAGCCCTTCGCCGCGTTGTTCGCGGAGGCGCGACGTTGGGGGCTCCACTCGGCGCCGCATGCGGGCGAAGACGCCGGCGCGGTGTCGGTCCGCGGCGCGCTCGCGGCGCTCGGCGCCGAGCGGATCCAGCACGGGGTGCGTGCAGTCGAGGACCCGGCGCTGGTCGCTGAGCTCGCTGCGCGCGGCATTCCCCTCGCGATCTGCCCGACATCGAACCTGCGCCTCGGCGTCGTCCGCTCGCTCGACGATCATCCGCTGCGGGACCTGTGGGCGTCGGGCGTGCGGGTGTCGGTCAACACCGACGACCCGGGGTTCTTCGGCTGCGACCTGGTCGGCGAGTACGTGATCGCGGGGCGGCTGCTCGGGCTCGACCGCGCGGGGTATGCGCGGCTCGCGCTGAACTCGGTGGAGAGTACGTTCGCGCCCGAGGAGGCCAAGGCAGACTTACGGCGGGCGATCGCCGACTGGCTCGACGGTTGACATGGACCGCCCGGTCCTCTGGCAGTTCACGTACTCGCACTTCAACGAGAAGGCGCGCTGGGCCCTCGACTTCAAGCGGGTACCCCACGTGCGTCGCTCGCTGCTCCCGGGCCCGCACGGCGTGAAAATCCGCAGGATGACGGGTCAGACGGCCGTACCAGTGCTGGAGCTCGATGGACGGGTGATCCACGACTCGAGCCGCATCATCGCGGCGCTGGAGGAGGCATTTCCGGACCCGCCGCTGTATCCGCGTGAGGAGGCCGAGCGCCGGCGTGCGCTCGAGCTCGAGGATTTCTTCGACGTCGAGCTCGGCCCGCACATCCGGCGGCTGGCGTTTTACCTGCTCCTGCCGTTTCCGGACACGGTGGTCGCGATGTTCTCCCAGGAAAGTGGGTGGGCGGCGCGGGCAGCGTTCCGGGCCGCATTCCCGATGGTGCGCCCGATGATGAAGAAGGCGATGCGGATCGACCGGCAGGGCGCGGAGCTCGGCCGGGCCAAGACCGTCGCGGCCCTCGATCGGATCGCGAAGGAGCTCGGACCTGCGGGCTACCTCGTCGGCGATCGGTTCACGGTCGCGGACCTCACCGCCGCCGCCCTCCTCTCCCCGCTGGTGGCGCCGCCCGAATTTCCCTACCCGGCGCCGCCGATGCCGGAGCCGGTCCTCGAGGCGCGGTCGTCGCTCTCGGAACACCCGGCGTTTCAGTGGGTGCTCGACACGTATCGGCGGCATCGCGGGGCATCGGCGGCGGTGCGGGCGTAGGTTGGGTAGCGACGCACGGGGTACGCCATGCAACGAGGCGCGGTGCTCTCAACAGGGCGAGAGAACGCGGGGTCCGAGAGTCGCTGCTCAAGTTCATTCGTTTGACGTGTTGAACTTTGGCTAGCACCTGGCGCAATCGAGCACGCCCCGAAATCCGAAGGCGGAGTCGCCTGTCGACGAAGACATCCCGCGGACTCCCCGGGCGCTGACGGCAGTCGCACCTGCCTGCTGAGCCTTCGGACGGCTGCCTGCGGTCTGCGGGCCCGATTCCAGGAGGCTGATCCGAACGCGCTGGCGGCTATCTGCGACGGACCGTTGGCCGCTGCGCGGCGCTGGCCTGTCACTCATCGGGAGCTGTGCATCCTAACGACGCCGCGTGCGGCCGCCGTGGAGTGAGGCCGGCGTCCGATCTATCGATCGCGCCCGTGCGCGCGCGTTTGCACGGTCGCATTCCGAGCGAACGGACCTCACGATTGTATCGCGACGCGGCAGCGGACACGCCGGGGCGGACGCGGATCTAACGGGCGAAAAAAAATCCCGGCCCGTGGCATGCCGCGGACCGGGATTCGCGAAAGGATCGGACGGAGCAGCTACGACTTCGTCATCGACCACGCGACCTTCGTGTCTTCCTTCGGCTTGATCGACACCTTTTCGGTCTTCTTGCCGAGCTTCTCCTGCCAGAGCTCGACCTCGTAGTCGCCCGGCGGCAGGTCGGTGATCTTGAACGCGCCGCTCGCGTCCGTGACGGCGACGTACGGCTGGTCGGTGGAGACCCACCAGGCGCTCATCCAGCCGTGCACGTCGCACTTCACCTGGATCGTCTCGGGCTTCTCGACCTTGACCTGGATCTTCGGCTTGAACTTCGGCTGGGCCTGGTTGCTCGGCGGATTGGCGGTGCCGAAGGTGTGGATGTTGTGCAGGATGCCGTCGCTGTTGAGGACGTCGACGGTGCTCCCGGCGGGGAATGCCAGCACGTGCGGCTTGTACTCGCACGTCTTCTGGTCGAACGTCGGGTTCTGCGCCGGTGGCTCGAGCTTCTTGCCCTTCTGGGCCTTCACGGTCACGACCACGTTCGCGAGTGCGCCGTCCGAGCCGACCACCAGGTCCGGCGACGTCTTCTCCTTGCCGCACACCTCGGGGTCCTTGGTCACCTCGAGCTTCGCCGGTGGCGGCGCCGTGCCCTGGAACTTGACGGTGCCCGAGAGCGTGCCGCCGTCGGTCACGGCCATCGCCTCATAGGCCGCGGCGCGCGTGGCGAGCCCCGCCACGAGGATCAGAGCGAGCGCGGACGGAACGAGGTAGCGTCTCATCGTGTCATGTCCTCCCTACTGGCTGGTGCCGGGTCCACCCGTGACAACGTGTGCCGCCTGCTGCGGTGACGGCTCGGGCATTCCCAGCGACAGGATGTAGTCGCGCAGCGCGCGAATCTGCGCCTCGTCGTCCCCGCCGAGCACGTCGGGCGGCCCGCCGGGGAAGAACGACGGCATCTTCGTGCCGGGCATCACCTTCTGGGGGTCGCGCAGCCACTTGATGATCCACTCGGGGCCGAGGCGCGCATGGGCGAGTGCGAGGTCGGGGGCCCACCCCTCGGGCGGACCCTGCGGCTTCACCGCGCCGCGCTGGTGACACGAGAAGCAGTCGAAGTAGTCCTTGGAGGTGAGGAGCTTTCCGGCCTCGACGTTCTCGGTGGCCAGTGCGGCGCGCTCGAGGTGCACGAAGGGCACCTGCACGCGGTCGAGTGCCTCGAAGTAGCCGACCACCGTGTTGGCTTCCTCGTCCGCGAGACCGAAGGTAGGCATGCGAAGCTGGAGCCACGGGCGGATCGGTACCGGCGCCTTCACGAAGTTGAAGAGCCAGTCGGCCTGCACCTTCTCGCCCTCGCCGTTGAGCATCGGCGGCGCGAAGGTGGGCTGCTCCTGGTAGAGGCGGCGGATGTCGCCGCCGCGCCCTTCGACGACGTGGCAGCCCGTGCAGTTGTAGCGCGCGACGAGGCGCCGGCCGGCGACGACGCGGTCCTCGCCGGGCGGGCGGTAGAGGTACTTCACCGGGACCTTGCTGTCGGTCCGGCTCGAGAGGAAGGCGCGCAGGGCCTTGATGTCCTCCTCGGCGAGGTCGAACTGCGGCATCACCTGCTCGATCCACTTGGTGGCGTAGGTGCGCGGCGTGAGGAGCTTGTTGTACGTCCAGTCGTCCCACGTCTCCGGGACGTCGGTCCGGTCGCCGAAGAAGAGCTCCTCCCGGGTCTTCGAGCCGAAGGCGGAGAGCTCGACGCCGATGCGCGACTCGTTCTCCATGCCGGGCACGTCGTGGCAGCCGGCGCAGCCGTACTTGCGGACGAGCTTCTCGCCGGCCGCGGCGTTGGCCACGTCCGTGAGCCGCGTCTCGAGCGCATCGGGTGCCGGCCGCTTCGTGCCGAGGGTCACGAGATAGGCCGTGATGGCGCGCGCCTCGTCGTCGGAGAGGCGGAGGCTCGGCATGCGGGCGACCGGCGAGTAGCCACGCGGGTTCTTCAACCAGTGGTAGATCCACCGTGCGTCGGTCTTCTCGGCAACCTTCGCCAGGTTCGGCGCGATGTCCTTGTTGGCGCCGATCTGGCCGGCCACCTCGTCCTCGGTGATGGCGTGACAGCCGCGGCACCCGATCGATTCGACCAACGCCTTCCCCTTGGCGGCGAGCTCGGTGCCGGCCGCGGCGGCAGGCGCGGGATGCGCCGCCAGCCACTCCTCGCTCGGCTGCTTCGTGTCGGAGAGGAGGAACGCCGCAATCTGGACCGCCTGCTCCTCCTCGAACATGAAGTTCGGCATGCGCGTCCGCGGCCGGAACTGGTGCGGGTTCGTGATCCAGCGGATGAGCCACCCGTGGTCCACCTTGGCGCCGATCCGCCGCAGCGACGGTGCGATCGACGTGACGCCGCCGCTCTTCGCCAGGTCTTCGTAGCCTTCGGTCAGGTGACAGCCGTGACAGCCGAGCTGCTCGAAGAGCCGCTCGCCGCGGCCGATCTCGTCGGCCGTCTCGAGGTTCTGCACGCCCGCATGGCACTTGATGCACTGCGCAGTCGTCTTCTCGCCGCGGAGGAGCGGACGCTCGATGAACTCGACGTTCTCGAGATGGCCGTGCTCGTCGACGAAGTTGCCGTGCGCCGTCTCGGGGCTGTTGACCGCCGGTGCCTGGCCGCCGTGACACGGCGTGCAGCCGAACTTCTCGGGTGGATGCTTGGTGAGCAGCAGCTCGCGATGGGGATGGGTCTTCCACGGGTTCGGCTGGTCCTCGAAACCAGGCTTGTTGATGCCCGCGTGGCACGACATGCAGCGGTCGACGCGCGCCACGGGCTTGTCGAAGTTGTTGCGGTCGAATTCCTCGAGCACGATCTGCTGGATACGTGGGATCTTCGGCTGCCAGTCGAAGCCGAAGTACGGCGCCGTCGCCTTCGGACCGGGGAGGTAGCCGAGCGACACGCCCTCGAGCTTCTGCTGCACGTCGTCGCGGGCCGTGGTGAGCTTGGCGATCTCGTCCTCCGCGGTCTTGACCGCGCTCTCCAGCTGCGTGATCTCGTTCTGCAGCGCCTCGATGTGCTGCTGCGACTCGGTGTAGACCTGCTGCCGCTCCGCGCGGAGCTGCCCCCTGGCCTCGATCTCCTTCAGGAGCTCCTCGGTCGGCCGGCCCGCGTGCAGCGCGTCGTCGTACTTGAAGCGCAGCTCCTCGAGCTCGCTCTTCACGAAGCGCAGGTTCAGGTCCTTCGACTGGTCCTGCTGCTGCGCGCGGCGGAGCTCACGCTGGAGATCGGCGATCTGCCGTGCGATCTCTCCGGAGGACGCGCTCACGCGCGCGTCGGCAAGCGTCTTCACCGCCTGCTGGTACGCAGGGTCGGCGTCGAGCCGTTGCTGCTCGGCGGCGATCGCGTCCTTCAGGTGCTGGATCTCGAGGCGGTTGAACTCCGCCTGGAACTTCTTCCACGGCCGGCGGAAGAGGTTGTCGTCGGCGATGCACCAGAGCGCACCGACGAAGAGCAGCAGCGAGGTGACGAGCCAGACCGCGCCGTAGGAGCGCTTCTCGTCGTCGATCGGCGTGGTGCGGCGGGCCATCGGCTACCGGCTCACGCGCGCTGCTCGAGCAGACGGCCCACCCAGAACAGCGCGCAGCCCGTCACCGCCATGTAGAGCTCTTTCCACTGATCGCCATACACCACCCCGACGTAGAGCCCGAGCCCGACGTCGGCGAAACCGAGCGCCTGGAGGAGCTTCGCGAAGTGGAGCACCGGGGCCCGCCATCCGTGGCGCGCGCACGCCGTCAGATGTTGATGCTGAAGTAGGGAGTCTTCAGCACCATGATGTACTTGATGTTCAAGAGGTGGCGCATCATCATCTTGGCGACAACCGCCCACATGTTGAGGAAGAGGAAGCCCGTGAGCCCGAAGCGCGCCCACCCCCAGCGCTCGATGAAATCCGGGAACTCGGCGCCCTTGACGCCGCGGCAGAGCGCGTAGAAAGCCGCGTACCCGACCACGAAGTAGCCGCCGACGATCAGCGCGCCGACGATGGTGGCCATGGTCTCGTCGCGCACGCCGAGCAGGAACGGCAGGTCGACGTTGGTGAGCGCCTCCACCTTGTGGGGGTCCCACTTCTCCCAGAACCAGAACCAGTTCCACCCCGGGCCGCGCAGGAACGTGCCGATGATGATCAGCGACACCCAGAGGATATGGAAGCCGACGATGAAGGTGGTGATCTCCCACTTCCGGTCCTTCCAGCAGTAGTAGCCGTTCCCCTTGGGGTTGATGTCGAGGTACGGGATCACCATGAGGCCGACGATGATGAAGGTGGGCAGCACCACGCCGGCGTGCCAGGGGTCGAAGAAGACGAGCATCTCCTGAAGGCCGAGGAAGTACCACGGCGCCTTCGACGGGTTTGGCGTACGCGTCGGGTTGGCGGGCTCCTCGAGCGGAGCGTCGACGAGCAGCGACCAGACGATCAGCAGGATCATCATCGCGCACGCGATCAGGAACTCGTTGCGCACGAGATGCGGCCAGGTGTGGATCTTGTCGTCGCCCGGGCCGGTCGCCTTCTTGATCGGGACCTCGATCCGCTTGCCGGGTCCCGGGATCGCCTTCAACGGCGTCGCCATGGTGTCAGCCCTCCTCGCGCTCGGCGCTCCGGCGCGCCGACCAGAAGAGCGCGATCAGAATCAGCACGAAGACGAGTGGAACGGTGAGGACGCGGCCACGGGGGAACACGAACGTGAGGATGATGAGGACCGTCGTGCCGATGATGCCCTTCAACTCGCTCGGCATGGGTCGCTAGAGCGCCGGGCCCGAGAAGCCGTCGCGCCGGATGCGCCAGAAGTGGACGGCCATGAAGAGACTCGCGACCAGCGGGATGAAGATGCAGTGGAGGATGTAGAAGCGGAGCAACGTGTGTGGACCGATCTCGCCCCCGCCGAAGAGGAAGGCGCGCGCGTCGTAGACGTTGTTGAGGCCCGGGATCAGCTCGTGGCCGGGCCCCTCGTGGCCGAGGATCGGCGTCGCCCGGCCCATGTTGGAGCCGACGGTCACCGCCCAGATGGACAGCTGGTCCCACGGCAGCAGGTAGCCGGTGAACGAGAGCAGCAGCGTCAGCACGAGCAGGATCACGCCGACCACCCAGTTGAACTCGCGCGGCGGCTTGTAAGAGCCGGTCAGGAACACGCGGAACATGTGCAGCCAGACCGCGATCACCATGGCGTGCGCCGCCCAGCGGTGCATGTTCCGCATGAGCATCCCGAACGGCATGTCGAACTCGAGATACTTCATGTCGGCGTAGGCGTACTCCGCCGTCGGGCGGTAGTAGAACATCAGGTAGACGCCGGTGATCACCGTGACCAGGAACATGAGGAACGTGATGCCGCCCATGCACCACGTGAAGCGCAGCCGCGTGGCGTGGCGCCGCACCTTGGAGGGATGGAGGTGCAGCCACACGTTGCCCGACACCATGAGGATGCGGTTCCGCGGCGTGTCGTCGTAGCCGTGGCGGAAGATCGACTTCCAAACTTCCGACTCGGTGATCTGCTCCTTGACATCATCCCATTTCGACATTCCGTTGTCCTTCGCTCAGGCCTTCAGGAACGCGCCGGGCTTCGTCCACTCGCCCTTCTCGTAGAGGTACTTGACGCCCTTGTCGATGAGGAGCTGCCCGTCCTCGGCGCGCGTGATCCGCAGCCGCTCGAGAGGCCGCGGCGCGGGCCCCTCGAAGTTGACACCCGTCTTGTAGAAGCCGCTGCCGTGACACGGACACTTGAACTTGTTCTCCGCGGTGAGCCACCGCGGCGTGCAGCCGAGATGCGTGCACTTGGCGAAGAGCGCGTAGAGTCCCGCCTCGGTGCGGATGATCCAGACGCGCTGGTCCTTCTTGAATTTCTCGCTCACCTCGCCGATCGCATAGTCCGTCGGGAGGCCGGCCTTGAACGTCGACGGCGGGGTGAACAGCACGCGCGGGAATGCCGAGCGGATGGCGGCGAGCAGCGACACGCCCGAGAACGCGGCGAAGACGCTCCATCCGAACCGCCCGAACACGTCGCGCCGCGACCACAGACCGCCGAGCTGCGCGCGCTCTCGCGCGCGCTTCTCCCGCTCGCGCTGCTGCTCGACGCGCCGCCGCGCCGCGAGCGCCGCCTGATCCTCCGCCTGCGCCTCCCCCTTGGCCATCAGTCGCGATTCCCCTTTGCGCTCACCATGCCACCGCGCGCCCGCCGAGCCAAATTAGTTCGCCTTGCTCAACAAATTAGGGCGGAGAGGGTGACCGCCAGTCGTGAGGCTGCGGCCCGCCGCACACTTCACCGGCGCCGACCGCGGAGCAATGTCTCGACGACACCCCATGCCACCATCACCCCGCCCAGGAGAAACATGACGAGGCCGAAGGGCGGGAAGACGAGGAGCAACGGAAAGGAGACGAGGCCGAGCAGGAGGCCGAGGGCGAGGGGGTTGAACGGGGCCGCGCGCTTTCCGGGAATCTCAGCGGGCGGCGCCTCGGCGAATTCCGTTTCGTCTTTGAGCAGCCCGATCGCATATTCGCGAAGATCCTGCCGGTGCTCGGGACCCGCGCGGCTCACCACCTCCGCGAGGCGCCGCGTGAGGTCTTCGACTTCGGCGTCGAGCTCGCGCTGCCGCTCCTCGACGGCGTCCGGCGTCGACCGATCATCCGTCAAAATCCTTCGCGTTCTAGGACGTGCCGCGGGGCGTTGTCAAACGAGGAACGGCGCGGAGACCGCACGGGAGGGCTCCGGCGTCCGCGACGCCGGAGCCCTGCTCGCGGGAGGAGAGGCTTACGCGTGCGTCAGTGCGTCGCCGTGCACGGCGCTCCGGAGCACACGTCGACGACCATGCCGCCGGTCTGCAGGAAGTCCGACTTCTGCGTGCGGGCCGTCGCCGAGTTGCGCGGGTCGGAGTGCGGATCGAAAGGGCCCGTCGGCGCCGTGTTGGTCGTTGGCGGTGTGGTGGCGCCGCTGTCCCACACGATCAGCGCCGAGCCGTCGAACGGATCGGTCGGGATGGCCGTGATGCCGTAATAGGGCGTGACCTCGTAGCTCCGGCCCGCCGCGATCGCGGGCTGATGGATGAAGAGGCCGAGAGTGCGCGCCTGGATCTCGGTCCCGACGTTCGCCACCTGGTGGTCGCCGAAGGCCTCGTGCAGGAGCACCTTGTGCGCGGGCGTCCCCGGCAGCGGGTCGCTCGTGATGTGATGCGCGTAGCCGTTCGGATCGGAGCGGTCCCACAGCATCTGGATGAGCGCCAGGGCGAGCGGGCGCTGGAGCTGCTGCGGATACGCCGGATAGAGGAAGGCGGAGTACGCGGCGAAGTCGCTGCTGCGCGTCAGCAGCAGGGAGTAGTTCATGGCGGGGACGCCCAGCACGCCGCGCGTGATGTCCTGCGCGATCGCCATGATCGTGCCGCCGAAGATGCCGCCCTGGCTGTTGCCGTCGAAGAACACGTCGCTCGTGTCGATGACGGGATTGCTACTGGAATCCTGGAAGGCGGCGTTGGCGACGAAGCCCGCTGAATGGATCATCAGCCGGGCGAGGAACAGCTGATCGAGCATCGCCTGCTGCAGGCGATCCGTCAGGCTCGGGAACAGCGCGAGGTTCCCGAGAATCCCGATGGCGTTCCCGACGTCCTCGTTCGACATGCCGATCCATTTGGTGGCGCAGAAGACGAAGTTGTGCTCGTTGGCCATGTCCTCGACGTTGCCGGAGCTCACCTCGGTGTTGGAGCCGAGGAGCCCGTGCCCATAGATCGACGCGCGCGCCGGGACGGCGGGCCCGGCCCCGGTCGGCAGCGCGGCCCGCGGGATGTTGCAGACGAACGACGCCGGCTGAGGCGTCGACTGGTGCGTGGGGATGCCGTTGCTGTCCAGCACGAACTTCGCGGGCGGCGTCGTGCTGTCCACGTAGCGCTCCACGTCGTACGTGCCGACCACGCGGCGGAAGATGCGCGTATCGATGCCGTCCGCCGCCGTGTTGCACGAGCCCGCGCCGCCGCCGACGCAGTCGGCGTCGGTGGCACACGCGCCGAACGCAGGCATGCCCGCGGTGCACGGATGCTCCAAAATGTTCGTCACGGTGAACGTCGGCGCGTTCGTGCCGAGGCGCGAGAACCCGTCGTCGCGGACGAAGAGCATGCGCTCCGTGAGGCTCCGGCGGCTCGCCACCGTGAAGTCCCAGGCGAGATAGAGGTTGTTGCGGGGCACGCCGGCCGACGCGAGCGTCGTGAAGATGGACTCCATGTGCGGGCGGCGCGCTTCCTTCACCGGGTCGCCCGTCGGGATGTTGTCGCGGTAGGCGAGGAAGTCGGCGTTGGGTGTGAGGATCGTGCCGCTCGAGTTCTTCATGTCGCGGAGCGCCACGATGTAGGTCGTCCCCTCGTCGAGGTTGACCGAGGGATGGATGATCATCGCGCGCTTGGCCTCGGTGGTGGCATTGGCGTCGAGCTCGACGAACATCAGGTGGTGAACGAGGGTCGACGAGTTCACCAGCACCACCGGCGCGGTCGAGTCGAGGGAGCGGGCGATGTCCGTGATGGGGGCCGCGCCCGTCATGGCGAGGTCGACCCCGGGCACGCGCGTGAGGATGGTGACGCCGGGGCTGAAGCCGTCGTTCCAGTTGTAGTCGCTCGGATTTATGAACACACCCGAGTTGTTCTTCGGCATCGCGACCGTGGTGAAATTGACCCGCTTCCCGCTGTCCGTGGTGCCGTCGGCGACCGTGAAGAAGTCGCTCGGGAACGGATACAGGCACACCGCCGGATCGAGGAAGTCGCACGGGCAGTTGCCGGGAACACACGGACACGTGCAGTCGGACTGGCAGACCTGGCTTCCGCCGCAGGAGGAGCCTGGCGGATCACACTGCTCGCCGGGGTCGACGGAGTTGTTGCCGCAGAGGGTGGTCGACGTCGTGGTCGTGGTTGTGGTCGTCGTCGTCGTAGTGGTCGGACAGATCCCGGTCACGACGCCGCCGCCGTTGACGACGACCTGCTGCGCCACGCACTCGGTATCGATCTTCGTCTCGACGGCGCTCTCCTGCCCGTCGCCGGTGCAGCCGGTGACCTTGGCGAACGCCTTCGAGAAATTGATGCTCGCCTTGTCGAGGCAGCCGCCCGGGGCGCTGTCGACCGCGACGTTCTTGGTGGCGGCCTTCGCGTAGCAGCCGAGCTTGACCGACGCCTTCTTGCCCGATGCCTTCAGGCGCGCCGATTCGCATTTGCTCAGGGTCGCCGGCGTGGTGCCGTCGGGCAGCACGGCCCGTACCTGATCGCGGCAGTCGTCGGCGATGGCCTCGCAATCCGCCTGCATGCCGCCGCAGATTCCCGCCTTGGCGAACGCGGTGCCGAACTTGCTGATGACCTTCCCGTCGCACGCCGATTGGAGCGTCGGGTCGCCCTTCAACGCGACCTTCGCCTGACACTTGAGGAGACCTGACTCCTTCTTGGCGATGGCCTTCAGCTTGGCGGCCGTGCACTTGTCCGCGACGGCCGGGCCGGCCATCAGCGCGACAGAAGCGGCGATGGTCAACCCGAGCGCGAGCCGCCGAGTCAGGGAATCGAGCATGAATGGGTTCTCCTCTTGGTGCTCGCTCGACGGGGCGCCAAGCGAGGATCGAGAGGCTTTACCCCGTTGTCCGCGGAGCCGTCAATTGAAATTTCCGCATCGCGGAGTGACCTCCAACGACGCGCGACGCCGGCCGCCCTCAGCGCAGCGGGAAGCTGATCGTCAGATCGCGCGCCCCACGCCGCACCGACAGCCGCACCGGCTTGGTCGCCGCGTGCACCCCCGCGCGGTCGGCGAGCTCCAGGACGGAATGCACGGGCTCGCCATCGAGCGCCGTGATGACGTCGCCGCGCAACGCTTCGTGGGCGTCGGCGTCGTCGCCGACGTCGGAGACGAGGACACCCTTTGCCGCCGACGCCTTGAAGAACGCGGCGATGTCCGGGGTAAGGTCCTGCACCGTGAGACCCCACAGATGCGCCGCGGCGGGCGAGACGTGCGTTGCGCGCGACTTGGCGAACACCTCGTCGGCGACGAGGATCGGGCCGTGGAGGCGCAGCGCGAGCGCGATGGCGTCGCTCGGGCGCGCGTCGATCGCGATATCCTTGCCGTCGGCACCTGCGAGATGGAGCGTGGCGATATAGGTGTTGTCGCGCAGGTCTCCGATGACGACGTGGTCGAGTCGCCCACCGAGGCTCTCGACGAGGCGCTTCATCAGATCGTGCGTGAGCGGGCGCGGCAGCGGCATGCCCTGCATCTCGGCGGCGATCGCCTGCGCCTCGAAGGGCCCGATCCAGATAGGCAGCGCGCGGCCCGCCTTGCCCTTCTCGACGAGCTGCACGACCGGTGACCCGGTCGTGGGATCGAGTTGGACACCCCGCACCTCCACCTCGACCGGGTCCGCGGCAGCCCACGCAAGCCCCGCAGCAGCCACGGCGATCAAGGCGGAACGTCCGTACATTCACGTCATTGTACCGGCGCGATGGTCAGCGGCAATACCGTTTTTCAAGTCCGAGCCGCCTCGTGCCGAGATCCCCGCGGGAACCCATGCGGGCCGATGCGAAGCGACCGCCGCGCCACGCGCTCGTGCTCGCCGGCGGCGGCATGGTCGGCGGGCTCTACGAGGTCGGCGCGCTTCTCGCGCTCGACGCGCTGTTTGACGGGTTCACCGCCTGCGATTTCGACCTCTACGTCGGCTCGAGCGCCGGGGCATTCGTCGCCGCGCTCCTCGCGAACCGGGTGACACCCGAACGCCTGCGGGAGACCCTCGAGCACGACCGTCGTACGCTGCCCAGGCTGACCGGGTCGCAGTTCCTGACCCTGCCACCCTGCCGCGACTCCTCACCACCCTTCCCCGCGTCGCCATCGGGCTCTGCGCGAACTGGCGCGAGGCGCTCGTGCTCGACACGCTCGCGTCCCTCGTCGGGCTCCTGCCGCACGGCATCTTCAGCCTCGACGGTCTCGAATCGTACGTGCGCCAGAGGCTCGCGCGCAGCGGCCGCACCAACGACTTCCGCCGTCTGCGGCGTCGGCTCTACATCCCCGCGACCGTGCTCAACACGGGGGAGGTACACGTCTTCGGGTCGACGGCTCGCGAGCGCACGCCGATCTCGGTGGCGGTCGCCGCCTCCGCAGCCGTGCCGCTGCTGTTCGAGCCCGTCCGTGTCGACGGCGTGGACTACGTCGACGCCGCGGTCACGAAGACGGCGCACGCCGGCCTGGCGGTCGAGGCGGGAGCACGGCTCGTGGTCATCGTGAACCCGATCCGACCGCTGGTCCTCGACAGCGCCGCGCGGGGCTCGATCCGCGACGGCGGCCCGCTCGCGATCGCCGGCCAGGGGCTCCGCGTCGTCCTCCACCGCCGTCTACGCGAGGGACTGCGGCGCCACGCCCGCGAGCACGCCGATACGGACCTCGTCCTACTCGAGCCCTACGAGCGCGACATGCGGCTGTTCGACTATCATCTGATGACGTATCGCCACTGTCACGAGATCATCCGTCGCGGATACCGGACGACGGTGAAGACGATCGTCGCAGACTTCGAGCGCTACCAGGCGCTCTTCGCCAAGCACGGCATCACGATGGCGTCGCGCGCCGACATCGAGCGGCGCGCACGGCGCTGGAGCAGCGCCGCCCGCCGCGCCGCGTAGGCGCGTCGGCGCCCCTGTCGGCACTGCGACGCCGATCCTTTTGCCCTTTGCCACGTACGGTCAGCCCATCAGCCAGCCGCCGTTCACGTCGAGGTTCTGGCCGGTGATGAAGCGCGCGGCGTCGGAGAGCAAGAAATGCACGGCGGCGGCGATGTCGTCGGGAGTGCCACGATATTTGAGGGACTGTCGCTCGAGGACCCACCGCGCGTAGCCGTCCGGATCGGGATGCACCTTCTCGGCGTCGGTGGGGATGGCCCCGGGACTCACCGCATTCACCCGGATGCCGTCCGGCCCGAGCTCGCGTGCGAGCGCGCGCGTCATCCCGAGCAGCGCGCCCTTGGAGGCGACGTACGGGACGAAGTTCGCCCACTCGCCGCCGAGCGTGATGCTGCAGACGTTGACGACCGCGCCGCTGCGGCGCGCCCGCATCGCGGGAGCGAGCGCCTGCACGAGGGCAAACGCCGCATGCGCGTTCACGCGCTGGATGCGCTCGTACTCCTCGAGCGTGTAGTCCGCGATCGGCTTCAGCGGCACGACGGCGGCGTTGTTCACGAGACCGTGGAAGCCGCCGGCCTCCCGGTCGAGCGCGAGCGCCTGGTCGCGGACGGCGGGGAGGTCGCCGAGATCGCCCGCGACGAAGCGGACCGGCGGGCCCGATCCGGCAGCGTTCAGCGCCGCCGCGACGCTCGCGCCGCGCGCCGTGTCGCGGTCGTGGATGACGACGCCCGCGCCGGCGGCGCGCAGGCGTCTCGCCATGGCCGAGCCGAGACCCCCGGCGCCGCCGGTGATCAGGACCGCTCGTCCGGCCATGTCCATGGCTACTCGATGCGGACGGCCGTCGGGACGATCGCCGCCTGACGGTGCTCGGTGGTCGGTCCGCCGAGCTCGACGCTTGCCGACGCCCGGATGTCCGCAGACGAGGCGCCGACCATGAACGTCAGCGTGCCGGGCTCCATCACGAACTGCATCCGCGGATCGTAGAACGCGAGGCGGCTCGGATGCACGGTGAAGTGCACGGTGCGCCGCTCGCCGGGCAACAGCGAGACCCACGCGAAGCCCACGAGCGCCCGGTTCGGGCGCGCCACCGAGGCGACCTCGTCGCGCGCGTAGAGCTGAACCACCTCGTCGCCGGCGCACCGGCCATCGTTCGTGATCCGCACCGACACCTCGACGACGTCGGTGGTCGTCGTGCCGCGCACGGCACAGCGATCGTAGGCGAACGTCGTGTAGCCGAGGCCGTGGCCGAAGGGGAAGAGCGGCGTCGGCGGCGCGTCGGTATAGTCGCCGTGGAAGGCGGAGCGACCGCCGCCGGCGCGATGCCGGTAGTACACGGGCACCTGACCGACCGCGCGCGGCAGCGACACCGGCAGGCGTCCGGAGGGATTCACCGTCCCGAAGAGCACGTCCGCGACCGCGTTGCCGCCTTCCTCGCCCGGGAGCCAGGCATGGAGGAGCGCCGCCGCGTGCTCGGCGATCCACGGCAGCGCCAGCACGCGGCCGCCGATGACCACGACGACGGTCGGCGTGCCGGTCGCCACCACGCGTGCAACGAGCTCCGGCTGCGCGCCCGTGAGCTCGAGGCTGGTCGCGTCGCGCGCTTCGCCGACGGTGCAGTCGGGCGTGAGTCCCGAGCGGCCGCCGACGCAGACGACCGCGACGTCCGCCTCGCGCGCGGCAGCGACGGCCGCGGCGATTCCCGCCGGGTCGGGGTCGCGGACGTCGCAGCCCCGCGCGTACGTGACACGGGCGCCGGGCGCCGCCGCGCGGATTCCGGCGAGCAGCGTCACGTGCGGGGTAAAGTGGGGTTCGCCGGGGCCACCCATGATCTCGAGGTGTGCGGGGTAATGATAGTCGCCCTGGAGGAGCCGCGGGTCGTCCGCGGTCGGCCCGACGACCGCGATGCGCCTCGCCTCCGCGCCGAGCGGCAGCACACCGGAGTTGGTGAGCAGGCAGCATCCGCGCGCCGCCACCGTCCGCGCCAGTGCCCGCTGCTCGGCGGTGTCGTACACCTGCGCCGCGCCGGCCGCGTCGACGTACGGCCGCTCGAAGAGGCCGAGGTCGAGCTTCTGGCGGAGCACGCGACGCACAGAGCGGTCGACGAGCACTTCGGGCACCGTCCCCGACGCCACCAGTGCGGCAAGCTCCCGATAGCAGTCGAACGCCGGCAGCTCGACGTCGAGACCAGCCGCGAGAGCCTGGCGGGCCGCGTCGCGCCGGCTCGCCGCCGTCCGGTGCGCTTGCTCGAGCAGCGCGACCGCGAAGTAGTCCGCCACGACGACGCCATCGAAGGCGAGCTCGTCGCGCAACAGGCGGGTCAAGATCTCGGCCGAGCCGGCGCAGGGCAGCCCGTCGATCGAGCTGTAGGAGTTCATGACACTCGCGAGACCGGCATCGCGGATCGCGGCCGCGAACGGCTCGGCGAACACCTCGCGCAGCTCGCGCGGGCCGAGCTGCACGGGCGCGTGGTTCATCCCGCCTTCGGGCAGGCCGTAGGCGAGGAAGTGCTTGCCCGTGCAGACGACGCCGCCGGCGAGCGCGTCGGTCTGGAGGCCGCGCACGTACGCCGTCCCGAGGACGCCCGCGAGGTAGGGATCCTCGCCGTAGGTCTCCTCGACGCGGCCCCAGCGCGGATCGCGCGCCACGTCGAGCACCGGCGCGAGCGTCTGGCGCGCGCCCGTGGCGAGCATCTGCTCGCGGATCACGCTCGCGACGGCCTCGACGAGCGCAGGATCCCACGTGGCCGCGAGGCCGATCGCCTGCGGAAACACGGTCGCGTCGCGGGCGCAGAGGCCGCCGACGGATTCCTCGTGGACGATCGCCGGAATGCCGAGCCGCGTGTCCTCCACGAGCACGCGCTGGATGTCGTTGGCGAGCTCCGCCCGCGCGACGGGGCGCAGGTCCGTGGCCGCGCCGATCCGCGTGACGTGTCCCGTGCCGTGCCGGAGACGCGAGCGCGCCCGCCCGACGTCGAGGCGGTCGTTGGTGACGAGCTCGGCGAGCCACACGCCGCCGAGCTGCGCGACCTTCTCCTCGAGCGTCATGCGTCGCAGCAGGTCGTCGACGCGCGCGTCGAGCGAGGCGGCGGGGTCGCGGTAGAGCGGTGTCTCGCCCACAGCGACTCCGCCCGGACTACGGCGCCGTCCCGTTGAAGTAGGTGAGCGCCTTGTCGGACGCGGCGATGCCGATCAGATCGCCGCGCGTGCGGCCCGTGAAGTCGTCCTCCTGCACGTGAATGCCGCCCCAGAGTCGCGACTGCCCGGCCTGGTCGGCGGCGTCGAAGTAGCGCGCCCACTGGAGCCGCACGTCCTCGGACGGCCCGAGCTCGAACTGGAGGAAGGTGTTCCTCGGCATGACGAACTCCGCGAGCCCGCCCGGGAAGTAGTCGTTGCCCGTGAGGCGCGTGAGCACCTCGGCGGCGGAGCGACTGAACGTGCTGTGACCCGAGAAGTAGCCCGGGAAGGCGGGCGTGACGAACGTGGCGCGCTGATAGGGCACCCATCCGCGCGCGACGACCCAGCGCGTGCCGCTGTGCTGCGTCTTCGGGTCCGGCGGGCTACCCGGCCAGGCCAGCACCGCGATCTCTCCCACCTGGGCGCCGGCGGCGACCAGGTCGGCGTGGCGCTCACCGGGCGCGGAGCTCTGCGCGGTGATCCTCTCGATCACTCCCGGCTCGAGCGGCAGCCCCATGGGGTCGTACGAAGACTGCGGCGACGAGTCCGACGACTGTCCCTTCTTCCCCATGTAGCGGATCATCGTGATTGGCCGGACACCGTCGTACTTCCGCTTGGCGCCCCAGCACGCGATCGCCGCGTCGTGCACGGCTCCGTTGATCGCGAAGTACACCTTCACGTCCCATTCGAGGGGGTTCAGCGAAGCGCCCGTGCCGCCGAGCTTCCGCGCGAAGCCCGGCGTATCGGCGACCATGTTGGCGAGCACGTTCCAGTGGCCGGGCGGCGTCTCCGACGTCGGGCCGTCGGCCCAGTACTCGGCGATGGCGCGGCCGAAGTCGCCGCGCTTCACGAGCTGCGGCGTGTACGGCTGCCCGGTCGCCGGGTTCACGGCATACCCGTGGCCAGCGTCGGTGCCGACAGGGTTGTTGCCCCGCGACGCCGGCGAGATGTCGATCCGCGTCGGATCGTCGGGCGTCAGGCGGCTGCTCAGCTCGACGACCTCCTGGATCTGTGTTTTGAAGTCCCCGTCGCGGAAGCCTCCGAGCTGCGGCTGCGGGCCGGGGTCGAGGTACAGATTGCCCGGATTCGCGCGCGTGAGCGCGAACGGCGTCACCCCGCCCCACTGAGAGCCGACGGACGTCTGGACCTTGCCGGGCAGCGGCACGCCGTTCTGGCCGATCATCTGGTCGAGCGCCAGCGGCTGCCAGCGGTTCGGGTCGAGGACGGTCGAGAAATCGATGTCGCCGATCTTGACGATGAGCGGCTTGTTGACCGGCGTGTAGGTCGGATCGGCGTAGTTGCTGTCCTCGTTCGACCCGTCGCCCTTGCCGAAGGCGATCACCGCCGCCGCGACGCGGTTGCCGAGTGCGGCGGGGCTCGAGCCGGTCGTGTCGGTGAACGTCTTATCGAAGCCGAGCACGTTCATCCGGGAGTCGAAGCTCACCTGCGACGCCGCGGCGCCGAGGGCCAGGGCGGACGAGT
>WNGI01005092.1_pt1 | contig 21462 bp, 20 predicted proteins | sample 5400621 | NCBI WGS metagenome assembly WNGI01 (sample SAMN13153374, study PRJNA577476) | soil metagenome | isolation source: 20 cm soil or saprolite under Garry oak tree replicate 1 | place: USA:California | collected 2016-06-15
GTGCCCGCTTATCTCCATCGCCACCTTCTCGTTGACGCCCGCCTTCATCAGGTTCCGAATCGCGCTACGGCGGAGGTCATGCACGATTAGACCAGCATAGCGTGGGTCGCGTTTTCCTTCAACCTCAGTTAGTGTTCCGAGTCCACATGCGGAGCAGGCTCGCTGCCATTCCTTGCGAAGGTTCGTTCCGTCGAACACTTGCCCGGTCCGGTCTTCGCACTGTTCCAGCATGCGGATGAGAACGTTCGGGAGAGGTACGGTCCGCGCGTCTGAGTTCTTTGTTTGCTCGCTTTCAAGACGGATGAGTCCGCCAGCTAGGTCAACCTGCGTCCATTCGATTTGCAGGGGCTCGCCGACTCGGACTCCGCAGTAGTACAGGAACGTGATGAGCGGCTTTAGGTTGAGCGGCAGGTGACCGAGTAGCTCGTCAAACTTTTCCAGAGGCAAGAAGCCCTTGCGGGCTGGCCCGGCCTTGAGGAGTCGAATCTTTGGCCGGAACTTTATCTTGCCGTCCTCAAGGGCAATGCTCAACATTCGTCGGAGAAGGGCGAGCGACCGGTTTACGGTTCCGTTGGCGTTTCCCGCCTTCAGGAGCGACTGCGCGAACTCACGCGCTGAGTCGGTTGTGATGCGCACGACCGAGTAACCCGCGAAGAATGTGTCCACCGCCTTGAGACCCCAAATGGTTTCGGAGCCGTCCTTCATCGTTTCAAGCGACTTGTTTCCTCGCTCGATGTAGTTCTGAATAAGAGCGGCCCGAAGGTCTTCGTAGTGAATTTTCTTCACGTCTCCCACGAACTGGAGCGCACGGTCCTTGTCAACGAGCAGATTGCGGAGGACGTGCTGGGCTTCCTGAGTATCCGGTGCGACCTCAGGCCATTCACCGAAAACATAGGCACCAATGGAACGGTGAACTTTTCAAGAGACCTCTGCCCCGTCCACGCAAGAGCATTTGCGAAGACCTTCCGTCTTCGATTGCCCGGCGGGCCCGGCCCCGCCCGACAGACACGCGCAAAATGAAACCGACAACGAAGGGATGTCCGGGAGACGGACGAAAAGGACCGATGGTATAGTCCGCGAAGGAGGAGCGGACATGGGAAGTATTGTACTGAATCTCCCGCCTGGTTATGAGGGCCTGCCACAAGCGAGATGCTCGGAGCACGGCAGCGGCGTCCCGCCAGTGCGCAACGATGCACCTGGAAAGCTAACAGTCACATGGACGTGCCAAATCTGCGAAGCTGAGGCCGGTAGAAGCGAAGCCCGCAAGACAGCTTGACGGCAAGCTCTCGTCGAGAACGCAGCGTTATCCTGTTCGCCGAACTCCCAAGCGCGGCTTGCGACAGGTGGATTTCGAGTTCGACGGAAACGAGATTCGTGGGCTGGAGCAGAACCCTGATACAAAATCCAGTTGGGCACAAATGGCACGGTCAGACAAGAAAGTGATGCAGTTCCTGAGCGAAGGCCGCTACGTGGCGAATGTAGTTGATGGGAAGGTGAATCTCTACGGCAGGTCCTCACTTCAGACAAGACAAGAACGCCAACGGGGGCACCTGTAATCTGAATTTCTGTGAACCTGCGTTGAGGCCGCGTAAGTTATTGAAAAGCCGTGAAAATATGACGCCTAACCGAAAAAGTGTAATCTGGGATTGTAACTCAAGGACGCAGTCGGCGACCTCCACCTGGACGAAAGGATGCGGGAGGCGTTCGTGAAGCTACGGAAGAAGGAGGACGCCGTCAGCTAGCCATCGTCCGGGTCTTCCTCACTTCGCGTAAACCACAACCTTGACTCTGGTATCTATTGGAGGGGATGGCCCAACAAATGCCAGCGACAATTCGACCTGTAACCCGTCGTTACGTAGCACGTCAACTAAAGTCTTTGCAGTGGGCAGGACAGTCGGGTCTGGCGCAGCCGGGCTGACCACTACCAAAATTCCATTCGCTGGAGCACGCAGCCATTCTGGTGGTGTGGGCGGCCACCCTTCAAATCCCGCTTTCCAACCTGCGGAGGCGAGCGCCTTTGACAGGTCACCTGTGATGCCAGCTATTTCTGCGTCAACGTCGCTGACCTCAAAAAAGACTGCCTCATACCCGCCGAAGGGTCGAAGCTTTTCAGCGATTTCAGCCTGACGAGCGCTGCTTAATAATCTGGGGGCACGCATCTTGCGCACAACATCGTCGGCACGCCCACCAGAGAAAGTTTCAATCCTGTCCATGAATCCTCCGGGCGGCTAATCTACCATAAAGCCTGCGCTAATCTGCTTCCCGTTCTCACGCTCGAAGCCGAGCACACAACCGAGGCGCGCCAATGAAGCACAGAGAGGCGGGTGTCGCGGCTTAGAAGTTGTCCAACACAAACGCGAAGGAAGAGCCGGAGGAGCAGTGGTCCTCCGGTTTTTCTCGTGGGGGTGAAACAGTCTCACCCACCTCTCAGTGAGCAAGTTGTTCTTAGCGGTCGGATTCAAGATCACGAAGAACACGTCGTACGCCGTCTGCCCCACGTCTTGCGACTCGTTTCCGTTGACCCCCGTGCGATAACCGAAGACGTTGCCGTACTGGTCCGTCTTGTGGCTCTCTTTGTATTTCAAGCTGATAGAGTTCACGCCCAATGATGCCAGAGTGTGCAACTCGTCCGGTTGCGAAATCCCATCGTGGTTAGCGTCGATCCACAAACGCAACGAGGCGAAGATCGCATCGCGTGAGTCGATGATACCGTCGCCGTTGCCGCCGTTCTTAGGATCGTCGTAGACGGCGAGCGCGGCGAAGCCGTTCGGCGTGGTGGAAGGTGGTTGCGGCGTGAAGTTGCCGAACAGTTGCTTGCCGCTGTGGACGAGGCCGTCCGCGCCCGGCAAGGCTAGGAATGCATTGTTTGCACCTTGGGCGATCCAGCCCATTTGCCAGAGCTTACCCTCGCCAGTGATGTCAAACATGACGCCGTTTTGAGCACTGGTTAGGATGAAACCTTTTCCAGTAATGTCGAGAATGATTGGTGATCCGCACGGACTGTGGCAAGTCACCGGAGGGCTCTTTGGACAGATGGTGCAGGGTGGCGGTGGCGGCGGTGGCGGGTTGCAACAATACAAATCTTCACTTGTTATGCCAGAAGTTTTGAACCCATTACAGTCCTCAATAGCCCATTGGTTGATACACACCCGGTTGTAGTAGAGGGTGAACGCGCGCGAGGTAGCAAAGATGTTGTAGCCATTAATGTAGCCTGTCGTTGTTGCTTGGTTCACAACGGGCTGGCTGGGACAAGAATAATAGATGGAGGCATTCACGATCAGCAATTTTGCCTCGGGCGTACACTGCGCAATTGCGGTGCATGAGGCAAGATTATCAATTCCTTCGCTCACGCAAGAACATCCAGAGCAAGCAACAATCGATGCGAAGGCTCGTTGGGCCAACGGCCAGAAGAATAGCAAGGCACCCGCCGCAATCAGCAAGAGGTTCCTCAAAGTTCCGTAGCTAACTACAGAGGATTTTTCCAATTTTTCATCCAAACGTTCTTGTGCCATTACGCACCTCCAGCTATTGCCGATATGACTTCTTTTTCACCAGTCGAAGACAGTTCTCCTGCCCATAAGCCCCGTACTTTCCCGTCACGACCTACGAGGATCAAGGTCGGCGTTCCTGAAATTTGAAACTTCGCAAAATCTTGTCCAGCGACGGCGTGCACTGGCAACTGAGCCTGTTCAATAAATTCCCGAACGTCGCTGTCTGCGTTTGGGAAGATGACGGTAATCTGGTTGGAGCGGTCGGAGCGCGTTGACAGAAGTCTTCTGTAAAAGGGCAAACTTTCCCGGCAGAATTTGCACTCTGTACTCAGCGCCATGACCAGCGTACTTTCGGTCTTGTCGTAGCTTACGTTCTCAATCGCGGGGAATTCCTGCCCCTTACGCGATTCAGTTAACGTGCTGGTCGAGCCTTGTGGCGTTTGCCGACCGCGCACAAGTACTACGGCGATTGTGACGCACAACGCGAGAACGGCAAGGTTGGTAGTAACGTCGAGTGTGTGGCGTACTGTGGCTCGGTTCATTGTCAATCCTTCTTGAACACGGGAGGGTGTTCAAACGAATGAAAGTACGCGATGCCGAGTGCGCCTTGGTCGCCGAGCTTGTTGCGAACGCCAAGAAACTCCGTCGCATATACGTTCTTGTAATACTCGTAGTAGTCGGAGGGTGTAGCACCAGGGTGGAGTTCGTTCTTCCGAGACGCTGGAAGAGATGATTCGATTTCTGATGCAACCTGTGCCAGACCTTGGCCCGTCTTGCCCGCCGCCACCACGCGGGCCATGAGATCGTGCCTCGCGGTGACATCGGCTTTGAAGATGTCAAAATACCCCACCCGGTCAGGCCCCACGAACGTTCCGTCTTCAAAAAATGCGCCATCCAAGGTGACAGTCAAATCGCTACTGCCCATTCGATTGGCTACGCTTTCGAGATAAGTACGGTATCCCTGGTCAGCAGCCAACGCCTCCGATGTAACCTTCGACTCACTCCCGATATAGGACTTCGGCGTTATCAACTTCCACTCGCCCGGATCGATGGTCAGCCCTCTCTTGTCATCCGAAGGATTCGTTTTGCGCTTGCCGCCGTCCAGTAACCTCGATCCTTGTCCGAAGCTCTGATCCCAAATGCCGATCTGTCCTTTTGGTGCGGGGTACTCCCAGCGGACCGAATAGGCTACAACCGCTTTGTGAGAGTTGTTCTGTAGGATCACGGAGTATGGTTTTAGGGATTCGTAGGTAAAATCATGGCGGCCATTCAGCACACTCGCGGCTTTCTCTTCAAAGCCGGGGTTGGCTGGGCCAATCAGAATCAATCCTTTGTCGGGAAGTCCGGTAGCGGTCATGGACACCTGCGCATGTACAACACGACTGGCTAATGCAACTGCGATCACCAAAAACAATACAGAAATACCGGCTACGGTTGGAAGCAATTTTCTTATCATTTGGAACCTCCGTGTTTGCGGTGTTACAGGGAAGTGCTGGACCTGAATTGCGTGACGGACGTGGTGAGGTAGAATTGCCACAGGCATCCGGGTCTCCTATTCACGCTCGGATTGCACAGGGGTGCGTTCGTGTTCGTGCACGGCGCATCCCGCTTTAACTGCGAACAGACTACGCTCCCCTTTTCATTGAAAGTCGATAGTACGAAGTCATAAATAATAAAATATTCACGTCATTGAATCTTAGTTAATTTGGTCGAAGTTTTGGCGTCTCGCCCGTTGCACCCCTCGGTCTTCGTCAATCAGGCTGTCCGCAATACGGACAATGTTATAGGCGCTCCCTTCTCTTCGCGGCCCACGACGGACCGAATTGCAGCGCACCTATTTTCTCCCGCCAGTGTTCCGGGAAGAACTGCACGATTACCTCGAACCACATGAGTACAAACAGGATGCACACGAACAACTGGAAAGCGGGGCCTGGCGGGTCGAGAGGCATGTCAGGCGGCGGTGGTGGGGGAAACGGGAATTGCATCATCGGCATCCTCCGCATGTGCGCGGGACGCCGGGAGCGTGTTGTACGATAGTCCTAGCTATGCTGCCTCGGTAAAGCGAGCGGCTTGGTCAGGGGCGTATCGAGGTCGCACTCGGTACGTCCCGCATGCTGAAGACTATGCCTCGAATCCCACGGTGTCAATAGGACGGCTTGACTCATAGACTATGGCGCTGTACCGCGTTGATGGAGAATAGTACGCGGCGATGCCTACCACCCGCACTCGCGCTCTTTTTGGGAAACGAGTCCGCGAATTACGAATGAAACGAAAATGGTCCCAGGAAAAACTCGCCGAAGAATCCGGGCTTCACACGACGTACATCAGCGGGATTGAACGCGGGAGACGAAACGTCGGGATGGAAAATATCGTGAAGCTCGCTCGTGCGCTCAAGGTTGACGTGGGCCAACTATTCAAGGGCGTTCGCTGATTTACGGTGCAGCCGCGCCGGTTACTCTGCCAGTCCGATATCATTGTTTGGTCAGCGTGCCTACAAGCCCTTTGGGTCCGGTTTGATACAGAAGGGTCACTGAACGTCTTCAGGTGGTGGCGCAGCCTTCTCAACGATTGCTACTTCTCCCTCCGTCAGCCCGTAAAGGCCGTACACAATGTGGTCAATGCGGTTATCAGTTGCGACGATCTGCCGTTTCAGCTTCCCCGATTCGCGTTCGCTCTCAGTGCTTGAAAGCTTCGCCTGCAATGCAAGCATCTGCTTAACTTCATTTGAAAGCTCTTTCGCCTCTTTCGCATTTTTGGCAGTCAACAGCGGTATGGGCAGCGAGCGAGTCTCCTTCAGAACAATCTTCGGAAAATCATCTCTCTGTGCAATGTTGGAACGAAGGAGAAAATACCAAGACATCAATCGGCTATTCAGACGGCCCAACAAATATTCTAAGTCTGGCCCGCCGACAGACCGAAGAATGCTCTGCATCGACTTGTTTGCCACAAAATCTTCTTCGGCTTTCACTGCCTGCAAGTGGAACTGTCTGCTTATCAACTCACGGAGTAGCAGGCGCGGCCCTTTGAAGTAACGCTCCGGTTTCGGTTCGGCCAAAGTGTCATCGAAGCGAATGTACCCATGCGGACCTCTCTCAAGCGTGTAGCGCCGCACGGTTCCATCGAAAGCGGGACGGCTGGTTGCCCACCGATTCTTGTCTGTCAAATTGAATGGCGTAACGCCCCGCTGCACGTCGGCGCATTCACCAAGTGCCTTGACGCCTTGCGTGGAAAGTTTGGTCATTAGGTGCGTGGTTTGGGTGTCGGCATATGTAAGAAGCTCGTCACCACCGGCAGCAAACCACTGAGAAATGTCAGCTTTAGACGGATTTTCGTAGAACTCAGCGACGGCCCGAATCCGTTGGGCTTGATACGCGTCTCCGTTGGAAAGCTCTTCTTTGGGGACTTGGCCCGGCTCGAACGATTCATCGAGAAGCACACGGAACCGGAAGCCGCGCAGCCCTGAGAGGCCGGAAAGCGGGACCCGCATCGTCGGTGAATGCCTAGAACACTTTGCCTGCCGGAAACCGGACGAGCGGCCCGCTGACTCGGTATAGTTTTCTACATGACACCAGACCACAAATTTGAACTCCTTAGGACGGTTGTTTCGGTCATCCCGGCGACTGTGCTCTCAGTATGGGCATTCATCCACCAGCGGAGACAGACATTGCCACGCCTGGAAGTTCTCATCAGCCCTATTTGGTGGGCGACCATCGACGGCAAGTCAGTCCTGGGAGAGGACTGGCCCGGCCTGGTAGTCCGAAATCAGAGCACGTTCCCTCTGCGCGTATTCAATGTCGGTTTCCGCATCGGTAGAAAATTCTATTCGTTTGGGAGGCCAGCAGTCGGCGGAGACTCGGCATTGACGCCCGCCAAACAGTGGCCGTTGGAGCTTGCGCCTCGTTCACGGACTGCATTTTATCTCGACGGAGTGCAAGTGAGTTTTGGTGATTCCATCAAGCCTGCCCTGAAAGGCCGAAGGATATGGGAAGTGGCGAGGGCCTGCGGGAGGGAGATGGCTCGTGGCCGAAAAAAACCTCCCATGATCCACCGATACGGTTCAGAAATTTCGCGGAAAATGGTTCCGTTTGGCATGGGAATCGGTGAGACCAAGGGGATAGCAACGGCACTCCGTAGACATCATTCTTGATCAGAACGTTGGGCTTCGCGGGGCCGGGCTTTTCTTGCTAAGAATATGCGGCGAAAAGCGAGCCTCTGAAATTTTGGAAACCGCGAATGACAAATTGTCGGAAGGTTGCATTCCCGAATGTTTTGTTGGACACTATCGCGTCAAGCATGATCCGGGTTTGCACTTTCCGGCTAACTCGTGGGACGCCCTGACCGCAGCTCCCTACCCGGAGCGCTCCCCCGCAGAGTGCTGAACAGACATGGCACAGATTTTTCATCGCAGTACCAATTTCATCGCGCGGTTCAGTGTGTTTTCGGCCCTCTTTTTCGTCGGAGTGGCGCTCATAGCCGTGCTCGCGGTGGCGCGCTCGCCCTATATGACGCGACAGAACATTTCCCGTGAGCAGCCCGTGCAATTCAGCCACAAGCATCACGTGGGCGATGACGGCATCGATTGCCGCTACTGTCATACTGGCGTCGAAACTTCCGCCGTTGCCGGGATTCCGCCGACCAAGACTTGCATGAACTGCCATGCGGTGCTATTCAACAATGCGGCCTACCTCGAGCCCATCCGCGAGAGCTATCGCAGCGATAAATCCATCCAGTGGGTCAAAGTTCACCGCCTGGCCGATTTCGTCTATTTTAATCACAGCATTCACGTCAACAAGGGCGTAGGCTGCTCGTCGTGTCACGGGCAGATCAACCAAATGCCGCTGGTATTCCAGGCCAACACCTTGCTGATGCAATGGTGCCTGGACTGCCATCGCAACCCCGAGCAGGTTCTGCGCCCCAAAGATCAGGTTTTCAATATGGACTGGAGGGCCCCGGATAATCAGGAGGAAGTCGGCGCCAAGCTGAGGGAAGAGTACCAGCTTCGGACCACGGCCGAGCTAACGAGCTGCTCGACCTGTCATCGCTAATGGACGGTATGGGCGAGCGCAAACACCACGAACACATCGAGGGCCGGCACGATCATAACGATCTAGCCGGAGATGCGAAGCTGCAGGATGGACCGATGGATTTGGCCGCGGTACGCGCCAAGCTGGAATCGAAAACTGGCAAGCAGTACTGGCGCACGCTCGAAGAGCTCGCTGGTGATCCGCAATTCCAAGAATTGCTGCATCGCGAATTCCCGCGCCAGGCGCCTTCGGACTGGGACAACTCCGTCGACCGGCGCGATTTCCTGAAGTTGATGGCCGCTTCGCTGGCTTTTGCTGGTCTTTCCGGCTGCGGCCGTACTCCCGAACAGTACCTCGTGCCGTACGTCAAGCAGCCCGATGGGCTGACTCTCGGAAGGCCGCAGTTCTATGCCACGGCGATGCCGTTTGGCGCGGATGCTATTGGCCTGCTGGTGGAAAGCCACGAAGGGCGGCCCACGAAAATCGAAGGCAACCCCGACCATCCGTCCAGCCTGGGCGCGACCAACGTCTTCGCCCAAGCTTCGGTTCTGAATCTTTACGACCCGGATCGCGCGCAGACGGTCACGAAATTCGGAGAAATCCAGACCTGGTCGTTGTTTGTCGAAAGCGCGCAGGCGCTCGCAGCGGAGATGAAGGGCGATGGCGGCGCGCGATTCCGCATCCTGAGCGGCATTGTTACTTCGCCGACGCTGGCGGGGCAAATTCAATCACTACTCACGACTTTTCCGAAGGCCAAATGGCACCAGTGGGAGCCCGCCGTCGGTGACGGCACACGCGAGGGCGCGAAGCTCGCTTTTGGCAGCTACGTCAACACGGTTTATCGACCGGAGAAGGCTGACGTCATCCTTTCACTCGACTCCGACTTTCTGGGCAGCGGTCCGGGACACATTCCCTACGCGAAGAAATTCTCGCGGCGCCGCACACTGAATGGCAGGGACGACACGATGAACCGGCTCTATGCGGTCGAGCCGACGCCGAGCGTCACTGGTGCGACCGCGGATCATCGCTTGCCCTTACGGGCTTCCGATGTCGAGCTCTTCGCGCGCGCGCTTGCAGCGAAGCTCGGTCTTGGCGGTTCGGTGACCCTTCCGGCTGGCGCGGAGAAGTGGCTCGACACCGTCGCTAAAGATTTGCAGAAGCACAAGGGCGTGTCGCTGGTCGCCGCAGGCGAACAGCAGCCCGCTGAAGTTCATGCTCTGGCGCATGCCATCAACGCGGCGCTCGGAAACGTGGGGACAACACTCTACTACACCGAGCCAGTGGAAGCGCATCCGGTGAATCACTTGGAATCGGTGGCGGAATTGTGCGCTGATATCGAGGCGGGCAAGGTCGAGACGCTCCTGATTCTCGGTGGTAATCCTGTTTACACCGCGCCGCATGATTTCGATTTCGCCTCAAAGATTGCATTCGACAAGACCACCAAGCAGAAGAAAGTCAAAACCACCATCCACGTCAGCTCGCATTTTGACGAGACTTCGGAACTCTGCGACTGGCACGTTGCCGAATCGCACTACCTCGAAACCTGGGGCGATGCGCGCGCGTTCGACGGCACCGTCGGCGTGATTCAGCCGTTGATCGCGCCGCTGTACCACACGCATTCCTTGCGGGCGGCACTGGCGGCTTTCAGTGACCAGCCCGGCGTCAGCGACTATGACGCCGTCCGCGCCAAGTCGGAAGCCATGGGGCAACGTCTCTTTCCCATGTCCTCGCCGGAACCGGGCTCTTTCGAAAGATTCTGGCGCAAGTCGCTCCATGATGGAGTCGTCGCGGGCTCTGCCTTTGCGCCCCTCAACGCCACGCTGAAGTTCGGTCCGGCGAGCCTCCCGACGCCTAAGCCCGCACCCGCTAACGAGATGGAATTCATCTTCCGCCCCGATCCTTGCGTCTACGACGGGCGCTTCGCCAATAACGGCTGGCTGCAGGAGTTGCCCAAACCCGTCACCAAGCTCACCTGGGACAACGCCGCTCTGGTCAGCCCGAAGACCGCTAAAGATCTGCAAGTGGCCCACAACGTGGCCTGGCGCGGCGGCGAACACGGCAAGGTTTATTCGAACGTCATCGACATTCGGCTTTCGAACAGCAAAGTCACTGCGGCTGCCTGGATCGTGCCTGGCCAAGCCGATGATACTGTCGTTCTTCCGCTGGGGTACGGCCGCAAGCGTGCCGGCTACACCGGAACGAACAAGGGTTTCAACGCCTACGCCGTGCGCACTTCCGGCGCGCTGTGGGCCGCCTTTGCCCCCAGCAGCGCCATTAGAAAAACCGGCGAAGAGTATCCTCTCGCGTGCACGCAGTATCACTTCAACATGGAAGGCCGGCAGATTCTGGCCACCGGTACTCTCGAGGAGTATCGCAAGAATCCAAATTTTGCCAACGAGCACGCCGAATTGCCCCCCCAGGAACTCTCGCTCTACAACGGTGAAGCGGAATTTCCCTACCATCGCGACAAGTGGGCGATGGCCATCGATTTGAACAAATGCAACGGCTGCAACGCCTGCGTCATCGCTTGCCAGTCGGAGAACAACATTCCGGTCGTCGGGAAAGAGCAAGTCATGCGCGGACGCGAAATGCATTGGATCCGCATCGACCGTTATTACCAGAAGTCGGTGAACTCCCCCACCAACGATCCGTCCAGCTACGACGAGTCGCTCTTTAATCCGCCGACATTCTTCCAGCCCGTGCCCTGCCAGCAGTGCGAGAACGCGCCTTGCGAGCAGGTCTGCCCCGTCGGTGCCACGGTCCACAGCGCCGAAGGCCTGAACGATATGGTCTACAATCGCTGCGTCGGCACGCGCTACTGTTCGAACAACTGCCCCTACAAAGTTCGCCGCTTCAACTTCCTGCGCTTCCAGGATTGGGAGACGCCGCAACTCAAACTTCTGCGCAATCCGGAAGTCACCGTGCGCAGCCGCGGCGTCATGGAAAAGTGCACCTATTGTGTGCAGCGCATCAACGACGCGCGCATCGAATCGGAAAAGTTAAACGCGCCGATTCACGACGGCGCGATCGTGACGGCGTGCGAACAAGCCTGCCCGACCGAAGCCATAGTCTTCGGCAATGCCAATGACAAGGACAGCCGCGTCGCCAAACTGAAAGCGCAGCAGCGGAATTACACACTCCTTGGCGAACTGAACACCCGACCGCGCACCACCTATCTCGCGGCGGTGCGCAATCCGAATCCGGAATTGGAGTCGGCATGAGCGCCGGCCAACCACCATTCGATCCTCCCCAAATCGGCCGGCTGAGCCCGGTGATAGGCCCCGGGTATACCTACGGGTCGGTCACCGACAAAATCAGTGCGATTGTCCTGACCCGCCCGACGTCCCTCGGCTGGTATGTTGGATTTTTGATCGCCTTCAGTGGCATGGGGATGATGACCGTTGCCATCGGCTGGCTGATCATCAAAGGCACGGGCATCTGGGGCATCAACATCCCCATCGGCTGGGGCTTCGCCATCGTCAATTTCGTGTGGTGGATCGGTATTGGCCACGCGGGCACGCTCATCTCCGCGATCTTATTTTTGTTGAATCAGAAGTGGCGCACCTCCATCAACCGTTTTGCCGAAGCGATGACGCTCTTCGCCGTGGCCTGCGCCGGCATTTTTCCCCTGATCCACACCGGCCGACCCTGGTTGGCGTTTTACATGATGCCGTACCCCAGCACCATGGGGCTCTGGCCGCAATTCCGAAGCCCGCTGATCTGGGACGTATTTGCGGTTTCCACCTACGGCACGGTTTCGCTGATGTTCTGGTTCGTGGGTCTCATCCCGGACCTGGCAACGCTCCGCGATCGCTCCATCCGGAAACCCTTGAAGATCATTTACGGAATGCTTTCGCTGGGCTGGCGCGGTTCGGCGCGCCACTGGCATCGCTACCAGTCGGCTTACTTGCTGCTCGCCGGACTCGCGACGCCGCTGGTTCTTTCCGTGCACACGGTGGTGAGCTTTGATTTCGCGATCGCCATCGTTCCCGGCTGGCACACCACAATCTTTCCGCCCTACTTCGTGGCCGGCGCCATCTATTCGGGCTTCGCGATGGTTTTGACCATCGCGATTCCGCTGCGCAAAGCCTACGCTCTCGAAGATTTCATCACCATGCGCCACCTGGACAACATGGCCAAGGTCATGCTGGCCACCGGGCTCATCGTCGCTTATGGCTATTTTTTCGAGTTCTTCCTGTCGCTTTACAGCGGCAACAAGTTTGACGTCTTCCTGGTGCAGCAGCGCCTCCACGGTCCGTATGCTCCGTTTTACTTTGCGCTGATTTTGTCGAACATCCTGGTGCCGCAACTGCTCTGGTCCTACAAGATGCGCCACAATGTGGTGGTCCTCTTCCTCATGTCCATCGTCGTGAATATCGGCATGTGGCTGGAGCGCTTCGTCATTGTGGTCATCAGCCTGACGCGCGACTTTGTGCCTTCCGCCTGGGGCCGCTACAGCCCCACGTTCTGGGATTGGGCCACCTTCATCGGCACCATGGGAATGTTCGTCACTCTGCTCTTCCTGTTCGTCCGCGTGCTCCCGGCGATTTCCATCGCGGAAATGCGCGAACTGGTGGCGGAGACGTCTGAGGAAGAGAAATAATGCAACACTCGGACCTATACGGTGTAATGGGTGAGTTCGGCACTCCTGAAGAACTCCTTCAGGCGGTCAAAAAAGTCCGCCAGGCAGGTTACCGCCGCCTGGATGCCTATGCCCCGTTCCCTATCGAAGGTCTTTCGGACGCCCTCGGCCTGAAACGCAATCTGGTGCCTGCCATTACGCTTCTCGGCGGCCTGGCGGGGGGCATCGGAGGATTTGGGTTGCAATACTGGGCTGCCGCGATCACCTACCCGCTCAACGTTGGCGGCCGCCCGCTCAATAGCTGGCCCGCCTTTATTCCCGTCACCTTTGAGCTGACCATTCTGGGGGCATCGCTCGCCGCGGTGTTCGGTATGCTCGCGCTGAACAGACTGCCCCACCCCCATCATCCGGTTTTCAACGTTGCGCGTTTCACGCACGCTTCGTCGGACCGTTTTTTTGTTTGTATCGAGGCCAAAGATCCTAACTTCCATCTGGAGAAATGCGCGCGCCTCCTCCAGGAAGTTCACGCCCACCATATCACCGAGGTGTCCAATGACTGACACCTCGCGCTTCCTCGTGGCTGCCGCGGTCGCTGCGTGCCTGAGTTTCGGCAGCGGTTGTGAATATCTCCGGCAGGACATGGCCAACCAGCCGAAAAACCGGCCGCTTTCGCCCTCCGAATTTTTTGTCGATGGCCGCTCGGAACGCCCGCTGGTGGAAAACGCCGTGGCGCGCGGGGCGCTTGTTGACGACGAACTCTTCCTGCCGAAGGATTCGAACAATTTCCCGTTGCCCGTGGACCTCAAGCTTCTGGAGCGCGGCGAAGAGCGCTACAAAATTTTCTGCTCTCCTTGCCACGGTTTGCAGGGCGACGGCAATGGCATGGTGGCCGTGCGCGGCATGAAATCACCAACGGGTTTGGCCAGATGCTGGGCTATTCCGCCGAGATTCCCCCACGCGACCGCTGGGCCATTATTGCCTACATTCGCGCGCTGCAGCTCAGCCGCAACGCCAAGGCCGCCGATCTGCCCGCGGAGCTTCGCGAGAAGCTCAATCAAGGTGCAACTCCGGCCGCCAAACCAAGCGGGACGAACGATTCGCGAGGAGGCAGCTTCTAATGGCTGCGCAGGAATATCAAGCGCCGGAAAGCGTTAGCCGCCTTCAGCAGCGGGCGTATTTCGTCGGCGGCTTCGCTCTGCTGGTCTCCATTTTTGGCGCCGTGCGCGCCCCCGAACTTTTCTTTCCGTCTTACTTGATGAGTTTTCTCCTGATTCTCGGTCTGACCGTGGGCTCGCTGGGTCTCCTGATGCTGCAACATCTCACCAGCGGACACTGGGGCATCATCATCCGCCGTCCGCTGGAATCGGCCACGCGCGCGCTCCCGTTGATGGTCATCACTTTTCTTCCCATTGCGATTTTCGGAATGAAGTATCTCTATATGGGCCACGGGGAGGAGAAGGGCTGGCTCAACGCCGCGGCCACTGGAGAAGGCGCACTCTCCGATTTTCAGAAGACCTACCTCACCACCAGCGGTTTTTACACGCGCGCGGTCATTTATTTCGTTATCTGGCTTGGGCTGATGTTCATCTTCAATGTTTCGTCGAAGCAGCAGGACGCCAACCCCCAAGACCGCGCCTTGCGCTTCCGGCTGAAGATGTTGGCCGGCCCGGGCATTATTCTCTACGTTTTTGTGATGACCTTCGCGTCCACCGATTGGGCGATGTCTCTGTCGCCGCACTGGGCCTCCACCATCTACGGTTTCCTGTTTGTGGCGGGACAGTTGATCTCCTCAATGTCGCTTATGATCGCCGTGGTCGTCCTGCTGGCACGCAGCGAACCTTTCGCCAGCGTCCTGCAGAAGCGCCACCTGCACGATCTGGGAAAATTGCTGCTCGCTTTTGTGATGCTCTGGGCGTATTTCGATTTCTCGCAGCTGCTGATCATCTGGTCGGGAAACCAACCGGAAGAAATCAGCTTCTATCGCACGCGGCTGTACAGCGGCTGGGGCGTCGTCGCGGTGATCGTGCTGGTGTTCCATTTCTTCGTGCCTTTTTTCCTGCTCCTCTCGCAGGACGTGAAGCGCAATGCGAAGGTGCTTCCGAGGATTGCCATCTGGCTGATCTTTATGCGTCTTGTGGATCTATTCTGGATGACGCGTCCGGAATTTACTTCTCGCGCCATGCCCACTTGGCTGGACGTTGTTTTGCCCCTCGCGCTCGGCGGTTTGTGGCTCGGTTTCTTTGCATTCAACTTAAAGCAGTGCCCGCTGCTGCCGCTCGGCGACCCGGAACTTGCGGAGGCCCTTGAGCACCATGAGCACTGAGTCTCACAACCCGGGCCAGGAACCGCGCCACAAGGACGTCTCGTTTGAAGAACGCGACATCAAACCGGGGGTGATCTATGGATATCTTTTTGCCTTGGGCATCGCTGTCGTGGCCTCCTTGATCGTTTGTGTTTTTATTCTGCGCCTTACGACCACTTATACGGTTTCGACCGATGTGCCTCCGCCACCATCGCGCGAGACTCATCAAAGGGAATTGCCGCCGGAGCCGCGGCTCCAGGGTTTTGGTTTCCCTGGGCAGGAAGCCGATCCGCAGGCCGATCTGCGCAAAAAGATCCGCGCCGACTCCGAGGCCAATGAAAAACTGGAGTGGATCGATCGATCCGGCGGCATCGTACATATTCCCGTCAAGGAGGCCATGAAAATCATTGCCGAAAAGGGTTTGTCTCCCGCCCCTGCCGTGCCGGTGGAGAAAGAGAAATAACGCCATGAAAGAAGTTCGCCATATCGTCGGAATTGTCGCGCTCTTGCTGGCGCCGGCCCTGCTGCGCGCGCAGGCAGTTCCCGGCAACGCCGGCCCTGCTGCTTCGGCCATGCCCGCGGCTTTGCAAGACGTCGGATTTTCGCCGCCGCTCAACGGGCCGATGCCGCTGGACCTCTTCTTCCGCGACGAGACCGGCCGCAGCGTTCGGCTCCGTGAGTATTTCGGGCAAAAGCCCGTAGTTCTCGCCTTCGTTTATTACCGCTGCCCGATGCTCTGCGATCAGGTGGCACAGGGTGTCGTCGGCGTGCTGCGCATGCTCTCCTTCAATCCCGGCCGCGACTACGAAGTTGTTTTCATCAGCTTCGATTCCCGCGAGACGCCGGAGATGGCCGCCGAGAAGAAAGAGAAAGCGCTGGCTCATTTCCGCCGCCCCCAAGCCGATTCCGGCTGGCATTTCCTTACCGGTTCGAGAGAATCCGTGGAGGCCGCGACAAAAGCCGCGAATTTTCGTTTCTCCTTCGATGCCAAGAACAATCTCTTCGCTCACGCTAGCGGCGTTTTGCTGCTCACCCCGGACGGCCGCATCTCCCGTTATTTCTACGGTGTCGAGTATCCCGGCCGCGACATGCGCCTCGGACTCGTGGATGCCTCCGCTGGAAAAATCGGCACGCCCATGGATCACGTTTTGCTCTTTTGCTATCACTACGACCCGACGGCCGCGACCTACAGCGCGTCGATTCTGAGGATCATCCGCCTCGCCGGCGTGCTCACGATTGTCTGCCTGGTGGGAGGAATTCTGATTTCCCGCCGCCGCGAAACGCTGGCCGCGGCCCGGAATTTGAGCCGGCCGCTTGCCGGTGGCCGGGAACGAGGAGCTCACTAAACCGTGCAGTCGCAATTGCCAATCTATCCGGAGCAAGCGTCCAACTTCGCGCCGCAAGTGGACGCGCTGATGCTTTTCATCAGCGGTATCTGCGTGTTTTTTGCGGGCGCCGTCACCGTCGCGATCGTCGTTTTCTTTTTCAAGTATCGCCGCAAGACCCCGGATGCCGTCGGCATTACCATCGAGGAAGACGCGCGGCTCGAGGCGCTATGGATGATCGTTCCCCTGATTCTGTCCATGGCCATGTTCGGCTGGGGCGCGGTCGTCTACGTGGACTATCGCAACGTGCCGCGGGACACGCTCGATATTTACGTGATCGGCAAGCAGTGGATGTGGAAGGCACAGCAGCCCAACGGGTTGAAGGAAATCAATGAATGTCACGTTCCCGTGGGCCGTAACATTCGTCTGATCCTATCGAGCGAAGACGTCATCCACGATTTCTTCGTTCCCGCCTTCCGCGTGAAGATGGACGTCGTTCCCGGGCACTACAACACGATGTGGTTCCGCCCCACCAAGCCCGGCCGCTATCACTTTTTTTGCTCGCAGTACTGTGGCACCAACCACGCGCTGATGGGCGGATGGGTTACCGTCATGGAGCCGTCGGATTACGCGGCCTGGCTTTCCGGCTCAGCGGCCGGGAACGTCAATCCGGTCGTGACCGGTGAAAAACTTTTTGCCGAAAAGGCTTGCAGCACTTGTCATGTCGCCAATGGCACGGGACGTTCTCCCTCGTTGAACGGAGTGTATGGCGCCCAGGTTCTCCTTGCCGATGGCTCCACCGTCGTCGCCGACGAAGCCTATATCCGCGAATCGATTCTTCAACCAAACGCAAAAATTGTGGCCGGGTATCAGCCGTTGATGCCTACCTTCCAGGGACAGTTGACGGAGGAGCAGATTTTCGCTCTTATCGCCTATATCAAGTCCCTGCAGTCGCAGCCGGTACCGGCGACGGGCGCCGGGATTGCGCCGCCCACGGGGAAGAGATAAGTCATGAGCAACACGCCGCCAACTTTAGTCCGCGAATTGCCGCACAAGCATTATTTGAACGCCACCTACGGCGCCGGGCTCCGTTCGTGGCTGCTGACCACCGATCACAAGCGCATTGCCTTGCTTTATCTGGCCTCCGTCACAGTTTTCTTTTTCATTGGCGGCGTCCTGGCCACCTTGATTCGCATCCATCTCTTGACCCCCGGCGGAGCGCTGGTCACACCGGAAACTTACAACAAGCTCTTCACCATGCACGGCGTGGCGATGATTTTCTTCTTCTTGATCCCCTCGATCCCCGCGGTCTTCGGGAATTTCCTGATTCCCCTGATGATCGGCGCGAAGGATCTGGCCTTCCCGAAGATCAATCTGCTGAGCTGGTACATCTACGTCATTGGAGGCTGCTTCGTTCTGTATTCCTTCGGCACCGGCGGATTGGACACTGGCTGGACGTTCTACACGCCGCTCAGCAGTGTGTATTCGAATTCCGCGGTTACGCCGGCGGTCCTGGGTATCTTCATCAACGGATTCTCCTCGATTCTCACCGGCCTCAACTTCATCGTCACCATCCACACCATGCGCGCTCCGGGGATGACCTGGTTCCGTATGCCGCTCTTTGTTTGGGCCCATTACGCCACCAGCCTGGTGATGATTCTGGGTACGCCCGTGGTGGCCATCACACTGCTGCTTGCCGGCCTGGAGCGCATGTTTCACTTGGGCTTCTTCAATCCCGCGCTCGGCGGTGACCCGATTCTCTTCCAGCACCTTTTCTGGTTCTATTCGCACCCCGCCGTGTACATCATGATTCTTCCGGCCATGGGCGTGATCAGCGAGATTATTCCGACATTTGCCCGCAAGCCCATCTTCGGTTATGCCTTCATCGCGGGATCAAGCATCGCCATCGCGGTCATCGGTTTCCTGGTTTGGGCTCACCACATGTTTGTTACCGGCGAGTCCACCTACGCCGCACTCACCTTTTCGTTCCTCAGCTACCTGGTGGCCATCCCTTCGGCGGTAAAAGTTTTTAACTGGACTTCGACGCTGTACAAAGGCTCCATCTCCTGGGACCCGCCGATGATCTATGCGCTCGGCTTTATTGGTTTGTTCGTGATCGGCGGCCTCACTGGGCTATTCCTCGCGTGCCTCGGTCTGGACATCCACATTCACGACACCTACTTCGTCGTCGCTCACTTCCACTACATTATGGTTGGCGGCGCGGTCATGGGTTACGTGGGGGGCTTGCACTTCTGGTGGCCGAAGATTACCGGCAGGCTCTATCCGAGGTCGTTGTCGCGATTCGCCGCCGTGGTTCTCTTCATCGGCTTCAATCTGACGTTCTTTCCGCAGTTTATTCTTGGCTACCTCGGCATGCCCCGGCGCTATCACACCTATCCGCCGGAATTCCAGGTGCTCAACGTGCTTTCTTCCGCAGGCGCCTCGATTCTTGCGCTGGGCTACCTGCTACCCATGAGTTACCTGACTTGGTCCATGCGTTATGGCCGAGTCGCCGGACAGAATCCCTGGCCCGCCACTGGCCTGGAGTGGAAAACGGATTCACCACCGCTCACGGAAAATTTTGAAGTCACACCGGTAGTAACCTGGGAGCCCTACGACTTTAAGAACCGGCCCGATCTCGGCCTGGGAACAGGCACACCGTCGCCCGCCCCGGCTCATGGAGACGACTAGTCGGTGGTGTTGATTGGTAGGGACGGACTTCCATCTGTCCTGTTTGTGGCCGAAGCCAGGCCATAGATTGAATAGGAAGAGGAGTACCGCGTGCACCGCACCGGACAGCTGCAGGGACATTTTGAAACACTCGAGCAGCAGAAGGAATCCGCCGCGCTGGGCATGTGGGTTTTTCTGGTCACCGAGGTGCTGTTCTTCGGCGGCCTGTTCCTCGCTTACACCGTCAATCGCAGTGCGTTCAGCACGGCCTTCGGCGCCGGAAGCAACACTCTGGATATCAAGCTCGGCGGCTTTAATACCGTCGTGCTGATCATGAGCAGCTTGACCATGGCCATGGCGGTGTGGTCCGCGCAGGTGGGGAAGAAAAGACTGGTCAGCATTTTTTTGATCGCCACGCTGGGCCTCGGCACCGTCTTTCTCGGCGTCAAGGTGATCGAATACAAGCAGAAGTTCGACCACCATCTCATTCCCGGCCAGGGCTTCGATATGCGCTATCGTTCTGAACATCCCACGGCCACGGATGACCCTAAGGAAATTGCCATAGAGAAAGAAGAAGTAGAAAAGACCTTCGCCGTTGACCAGGACACCAATGCCCATGGCCAGCTTTATTTCTCGCTGTATTTCGCCATGACCGGGCTGCATGCGCTGCACATGATCGTGGGCGCAGGGCTCCTCGTCTGGCTCATCAAGGCATCATTTGCGGGCCGTTTCACCCCGCAGTACAACACGCCCGTCGAAATCGTGGGCCTTTACTGGCACTTTGTCGATATTGTGTGGATCTATTTGTTCCCGTTGTTATACCTGATTGATAGGCACCGGTAGGAGAGTTTCTCTGGAGAGTCGCGCGTGTCCGAGCACATTGTTTCGCCGAAGATTTACTTGGCCATCTTTACGACGCTGATGGCCGGCACCGGCATCACCGTTTGGGCGGCATTTCAGAACTTTGGTAAATTCAATATTGTCATCGCGCTGGCCATCGCCACGATCAAGGCCACGCTCGTTGTTCTCTACTTCATGCACGCCCGCTATAGCCCCAAACGCACTCAGCTGGTCATCGTCTGTTCGGTTTTTTGGCTCGCCATCATGCTCACGCTCACGCTCGCTGACTACAACACGCGTCGGCACGAGGGCCGTTTGGCATCCGCCACAACCTGCTATCGGGCCTAATCCCTTGGCGATTGCTGCTCCGGATAGCCTACACTGACCGACACGCTCTTGGCGTTACGCCAGCATTCCCGGCGGCATTCCACCTTCAATAGAACGGTGATGCTGCCAGTGACCATCCTGCCCGAGTTGTCTTCGCCGCTGAACGTGCCTGACATGCCCGTGCCACTCCCGGCACACTTCAAGGGCAGCGCCAGCGATTCCGCCGAACCATCCGCGAGGAAGTAACTTAGTTCAATCATGGACCCGTTGATGCACGTTACGCCCTCCGACCATTGGGTGGCGGGCTTGTCGTACAGCGCGGTCACGTCGATCGCCGTGCCGTGAATTGCATTGCCGCGCTCGTCCAGTGCGGTGACGGTCGCGAGCAACGAATGATCGCTGCCGATCTCGGGGCCCGTTCCGGTCCAGTTGAGCGGGAAGGTGTCGCCGGGGGCCTGCGCTTTGGCTGGAACGAGTGCCAGGGTAACGAGAGCTAGGGTCATAACCAGGGAGAGCTTTTTCATGACTTCTCCTTTGCGGATCGATCTAGGCTCAGGATGCCATCAAACACCGATGGCGGCGCGTCTCTATTTATCAAACCACGCCAAAAAGGTGATAATGAATTCGGCACCTGGAACGCCGTTTCCTATCATTTTTTGCCCTCGGAGTTCAAATCCTAACTTCGAGCGGGCACAGTTTCGTAATTTCTTCGGTGCTAGATTGCGGGAGGGAGGTTGCAGCAACCGTAGGCGGACCATGCGGGGTCACCTGTCGGCGAGAAATAAAAAAGGGGGGAGTAGCGAACCGGCCCAGCCCTCAATCCCCTAAAGGGATCCTCGGTTCGCCTCCCCCACCGACTTTCGAAGTGCAAGCCCCAGGCCAATTCTAACATCTTTCTTTT
>WNGI01001160.1_pt1 | contig 21455 bp, 21 predicted proteins | sample 5400621 | NCBI WGS metagenome assembly WNGI01 (sample SAMN13153374, study PRJNA577476) | soil metagenome | isolation source: 20 cm soil or saprolite under Garry oak tree replicate 1 | place: USA:California | collected 2016-06-15
AGCCTGGATCCGTTGATGCTGGTGGTGCCGGGCGGCCAGTCCTATTGGCAGTCGCTGACCCCCTGGTTTTGGAAGATATGGCCGTACGCGTCCGAGAGTAGTATGTACCTTGGCTTGGTGCTGCTGGTGTCACTGGTGTTGGCGTTTTTTTGGCGTAAACGGTTTGAGTTGCCCAAGTGGATTAATGTGTGGTGGACTATCTTTTTTACCTTCGCCATATTCGCACTGGGGCCGCGGCTGCGCCTGCATGGTCACAGCCTGAATAGTGTCCCGTTGCCGTACCAATTACTCACCCGGCTGGTGCCGACGCTGCAAGTTTCGGGTATGCCCATGCGCATGGTGGTTATGGTGCTTTTGAGTGCGATTGTAATTGCCTCGTTTGTGCTGAGCAAGATTGACCTGGCTAGCCGCAAAGGCCGGATGATATTTGCTGGGGTGGTATTGCTGTTTGTGGTCGAGATGTATCCGTTGCCTTTGCCTCTAGCTTTCACCAGCCACCCTCGCTACGTCGACATACTGAAGGAATTGCCGCAGCGCGGCGGCACCGGTGTAATTGACAACGCCGCCAACACCGGACCCGAGGCGTTGTACTACCAAACCTTCCACCACAAACCAATGGCCTTTGGCTACACCACCCGCACCACGCGTAGCGTGGACGAGCAAAACTTCCATATTTTTGCCGATATCGAACAAGGCCGGCAAGGCAATTTGTGCTCGGTCTATCACATTCGCTACTTTGCCTCGCAAACGTATTACAACAGCGGCTTTCCTATTGTGTATCAGCAGCCGAATAGCCCGGTGCATATTTATGATATGAAAAATGGTAATGGTTGCTAGCGCCACTTAAAAGCGTCTTTTATCTGTTTTTCGGTGTAGCCGTTTGTTAAAAGAAACTCACAAATACTCCCAACAGTGAACTTGTTGAGAGGGTTATGTCGGGGGATGGTGGTCTTTTTGTTGGTTGCGGGACAGGTCGCAACATCGTGATTACTTGCGGATATGACTTCTAGCTTGAGTTTTCGCAAACCCTTTAGTATTACTTTTGGCTTTTCAGGAATATCAAACTTTCCCATAACATTAGGCTTTGACCAAACCGATTTCTTTGTTAAGGAACTTTGCGGGGATTTTTATTTTTAGATCTTCTCTTAATTCTTCAGGAGGCAGAAAATACCCCATACGTTTTCTGTATACCTCTGGGATATCCAGGTAATCATAGACGGCTGCATTCACCATCTCAAAAAGCTCCTGGCCTGTCTGGGCTTGGGTAACAACGTTGTCTTCTTTAAAGCTAGTTACCTTAACAAAGTAGCCGTCCTCGACTTCTCTAATAAGCACCGCTATTCTATCTGGTTTTTTCCAAGTCAATGCAAAAAATTCTTCGGCATCGAATTTTTCTCTGGAAGAGAAAGGATTAGTGAACATGATTCCTTTTATAACATTTTATTATCTAAACACCAAGCTATCATATTTGCGGAGCTGTCTAGAGAAAGTATACGATTTTTATACAGAAACATCCATCTTTAGTCTGCATCCTGTAGTGAAACTTACTACTTTTTCTTCCGCCGGGCAATGATGTTATAGCGCACAATTTCCCCAATTGCTTTTATACCGTCTTTAACGCCAATCTTCTTGCCTTCTTCCTTACTGCGGCCGTAGTAGCTAATGCCAATTTCGTACACGCGCAGGTCTAGTTTGGCAATGCGCGCCGTTACTTCAGGCTCAAAACCAAAGCGCTTGGCCTGCAGCTCCTTGGCGATTTGCCGGGCTACGTCGCCGCGGAGCATCTTGTAGCAGGTTTCCATGTCGGTCAGATTCAGGCCGGTAAACATATTGCTGAGCATGGTCAAAAACTTATTTGCGACTTGGTTGCGATAATAAATAATGCGGTGCGGCTCGCCGCCAATAAAGCGCGATCCGTACACTACGTCGGCGTGGCCGCGCTCGATGGGGTAGAGTAAGCGCTTGTATTCCTGCGGGTCGTACTCAAGGTCGGCATCTTGCACCACTACTACATCGCCGGTCGTAGCCAAAATGCCACGTTTGAGCGCTGCGCCTTTGCCTTGGTTGTAATCCTGATACAGAATTTTGTAGCCCTTTTTCTTCTCGAACTTTTTCAGGATTTTGCGGGTGTTGTCTTTGGAGCAATCGTCGATAATGACCACTTCTTTTTTAGTTGTGCCCAAAGAAACTTCGTCGACTTCTTGTAAGATGCCTTCTATGGTATTCTGCTCGTTATAGCAAGGTATTACGATAGATAGGGTTTTTGTCTTTGGCATACTCCTCCTGAAAAGTCTCCGTGCGTAAGCTTTAGCGGGTTTATAAAACTTCTCTCGTATGCTATCATGTTTTTGTATTCGAGACATAGCATAAGGACTAAAGACTACTGAAATCATGTCAACCGCGTCAACCACAGTGAGCAACAAGCTCGCCAATTTGCTTAAGCAAGACTTTGTGAAGTTTTGTATTGTTGGCGCCCTGGGATTTTTGATAAACCTGACACTGCTGCGATGGCTACTGCATGTGGTTGGCCTGCCGGTGTACTTTGCGCAGCCGCTGAGCGGTGAGGTGGCGTATTTGTCGAACTTTTTCTTCCACCACATATGGACGTACAGGGGCCGCAGTAATAAAGACCTGCCGCGCCTGTTGGTGGAGTTTCATGCCGCTTCGTGGTCGGGTATGCTGTTGACCGCGGTGATTGTGTCGACATTGATTGGGGTGTTTAGGGTCAGTGATACGCTGAGTTTGGCCGCTGCCTCGGCTGTGGTACTGTTTTGGAATTATTTTTGGACTAAATTCTTTATTTGGCGCCATGCCGAGCAATCCGCTTCGGCAGCTCCAGTTGTTGTAGAAACTGCGCCTGAAGCGACCGTTTCGTAGCCGCAAAAACCTGTCGTAGTATAATAAAGCTAATATGCGTTTGGCGGTTATAGGGACGGGTTATGTCGGCCTGGTTACAGGCACTTGTTTGGCAGATGTTGGCCACGATGTGGTGTGCGTGGATATTGACGAATCCAAGGTTTCTCAGTTGCGCCGCGGCGAAACGCCAATCTATGAGCCAGGTCTAGCCGAGCTAGTCACGCGCAACGCGGCGGCTGGCAGGCTACGTTTTACCACTAAGCTGGCCGAGATTGATGACCCGGATGCAATCTTTTTTGCCTTGCCTACGCCGCCCAATGGCGATGGTAGCGCCGACTTAAGTTTTGTGCTGCAAGCGGCTGGTGATGTGGCTAAAATGCTCAAGACCTACACCGTGCTTATCAATAAGAGCACCGTGCCGGTCGGTACGGCCGAAAAGGTACGCGCGGCCGTAGCAGAACGCACCAAGGTAAAATTCAATGTCGTATCCAACCCAGAATTTTTGCGCGAGGGTTTTGCGGTTTCGGATTTTATGCAGCCTGATCGGATTGTGATAGGCACGTCATCATCCAAAGCGCAAAAAGTGATGGAAGAGATTTATCACCCCTTTACCACCGAGGGTGCGCCGCTGATTGTTATGGACGAGGCCTCGTCCGAAATGACCAAATATGCCGCTAATTCGTTTTTGGTCACCAAAATTAGCTTTATGAACGAGATTGCCAACTTATGCGAGCTGGTCGGCGCCAACGTGGACATGGTGCGCGCGGGCATTGGCAGTGACGAGCGTATTGGCCCGCGCTTTTTGCATGCTGGCATTGGCTACGGCGGCAGCTGTTTCCCCAAGGACGTGATGGCGCTGTGGAAAATTGCCAACCAAGAAGGCTATCGTTTTAAAATTCTCGATGCCGTCATGCGCATCAACCGCCTGCAAAAGCGGCTATTAGTCGACAAAATTGTACAAAAATATGGCGAGGATTTAAATGGCAAGACCTTCGCCATGTGGGGTCTGGCGTTTAAGCCCGATACCGATGATATTCGTGAGGCGCCGTCGCTGGAAATTATCAAGCCGCTGCTGGCTCGTGGCGCCAAAATCCAGGCCTATGACCCCAAAGCTATGCCCAATGTGCGCAAGCAACTGGGCAATAAAATTACCTATTCCCCTGATGCGCTGAGTGCCATTACTGGTGCCGACGCCCTGTTGGTGGTGACCGAATGGAAAGAGTTTGCCAGCACGGAACCAGCCGAGCTAGCCAAACACCTAAAACGCAAGGTGGTGTTTGATGGCCGCAATATTTTTGACCCCGACACAATGAAAGAATGCGGCTTTACGTACTACAGCATTGGCCGCCCACACACATAAAAGAAAGGACAAATAGCATGAAAAGAATTATGGTAACCGGTGGAGCAGGGTTTATCGGATCACATCTATGTAAGCGCTTGCTAGATGAGGGCAACGAAGTACTGTGCGTAGACAACTTTTTCACCGGTCGCCGGCAAAATATTCTTGAGCTGATGGGCAACAAGAGCTTTGAGATGCTGCGTCACGACGTGACCATGCCGCTGTATGTCGAGGTTGATCAAATTTATAACCTTGCCTGTCCCGCTTCCCCCGTGCATTACCAGTTTGACCCTATTCAAACCACTAAAGTGAGCGTGCACGGTGCTATTAACATGCTCGGCCTGGCCAAACGGCTAAAAGCGCGCATTTTGCAGGCCTCGACTAGCGAAGTCTATGGCGATCCAGAGGTGCATCCGCAACCCGAAAGTTACTGGGGTAGAGTGAACCCCATCGGCCCCCGCTCGTGCTACGACGAAGGCAAGCGCTGTGCCGAGACGCTGTTTTTTGACTACTACCGACAAGCCCAGGTTGATATTCGCGTGATTCGCATTTTTAACACCTACGGGCCTAACATGCACCCCAACGACGGCCGGGTGGTATCGAACTTTATTGTGCAAGCGCTGAAAAATGAAGACATTACCATGTATGGTGATGGCTCGCAAACCCGCAGCTTTCAGTACGTGGATGATCTGGTGGAAGGCATGGTGCGCATGATGAATAACGATAAGGACTTTGTGGGCCCGGTCAACATTGGTAACCCCGGCGAATTTACCATCAAAGAGCTGGCCGAGAAAGTGCTCAAGCTTATTCCCGCCAGCAAAAGTAAAATTGTCTATAAAGACCTGCCCCAGGATGACCCCAAGCAGCGTCGTCCCGTCATTAAGTTGGCCAAACAAAAGCTGGATTGGGAACCCAAAATTCCGCTCGATAAGGGTCTGGTTGCTACTATTGAATACTTCAAAAAAACGCTTTCGTAAGAGACTTTTTGAAACATTCATGGTGTGCGGCGGCCACGGGATTCCTCCCGGGCCGCCTGCACCTTACCTTGTGGCCGCCGGCAGCAGCGCGAACGCCGCTTGGAAGCCGCCACGCCACGCTTGAGGATGCTCGACGTAGTCGATGTGACTGGCGCCAGGCACCTTGACGATCTGCCCGCCGCCGAAGATGTTCAGCGCGTGTTGGGCTGCTTCGGGGCGAACCACATCGTCGTTCTCGGCGTCTAGTACGACCAGCGGGATGCCGGCGTACAGTTCCACCGCTCGATGCCGAACCATGTACCGGAGTTCTCCGGTCCAGCCCGACAGCGGGTAGGACTTGCTGGCCTGGTAGTGCTTGGCCAGCAGCTCGTCGTCGACCCCGCTACCCAGCTGATCACGGGGCGGCGGATTGAAGCCGAACTTCCAGAACAGCCGCGTCAGCAGCAGGTTGCCCACCGGTCCAGGCCGCCAGATGCTGATTCGCTGTGCGGCTACTTGCTGGAACAGATCCTGCCCGTCGGTCACTGGGTCGGTCATGATGACCTTGAACCGCAGCCGGTTGCCATGGCTACGGTCGTAGTCGATCAAGTCCACCGCCAGCAGTCCGCCCAGCGAAGCCCCAACGATGGTTACATCGCTGTAACCCCACCGCCGCAGCTGGTTGTACGTGTCGCGGACGATGGTCGGGCCGTCGAAGCGGTGGCGGTTGTATTCCGCCACCACGACATCGCCGAATCTTCCCCACGTGTCACGCATCTGGGCTGAGTGGGCCACCCCGGAACTCTGCGTCCCGGTGAAGAACACGACCGCCCCGAGGTTGCCGGTGCTGAACTGGTAACGCTCGATCTTCGGATGAGGCGAATACACCAGGTTGCTGATCAGCCCGTCGAATACCACGAGGTATGCGATCAGGCAGAGCAGCAGGTACAGCGGCAGAATGACGTACCCGATGGGCCGCATCTGCGTCTCCCTTCGCTCGATGGTAAGGTGCAAGTGAATACTACAATGTTTAACGGGTATTGTCAAATATCATACTATTGCATAAAGCTTATATTTATTTTTTAAGTATTGACAATATAATGTAAATATAGTAATATTGCCACATACCAAAAAAGCTCATCTGTCAAATCAGATGACTTAAGGAGGTAGGAGTTTTTATGAATAGTAAACTATTTGCTGGTGCTGCTGTAACTACAGTTATTGCCGCATCTGTCATTGCAAGCCCTGTGTTTGCCTGGCACCCCAAGGGCGTTATTATAAAATACGTCCAAAACCAAACAACTAACGGTGCTATGAGTGATGCCAACGACGCCGCTCACGCTGTAGCCGCCAAGCCTGGTGATGTGCTGAAGTACACCATAAAGGTAAGCAACAACGGCTCGGCCGACGAGCGTGGCTACAACGATATGGCCAAAGTTGTCATGACCGATACATTGCCTGCCGGCGTTGAGCTGGTAAGCGACGCTGCTCAGCGCAGTATTAGCGTTGATATGGGCACTATTAAGCCCGGCGCTAATGAAACACGCGAGTATCTTGTTAAAGTGACTGCCGGCAAAGACGGCGTTGTCGAAAACAAAGCTTGCTTTACTGGTGATAGCACCGCCAACGACAACCCTCAAAAAGGTTGCGACGTGGCTGATATAAAAGTCACCGTGCCCCCAGTTACTCCTCCACAGCCACCTGTAACGCCTGTCCCACCTGTTCAGCCTGCTCCATCAAGCGAAGGCGCTACAGCTCCTACCGAGCTACCAGCTACTGGTCCAGTGAGCATTGTTGGCGGTGTTGCCGGTGTAACCTCGCTTGGTTATGCTGCTCACGCTTACCTGCGCTCTAAGCGCGCGTTGGCTAACAGCCACAAACGTTAAGTCAAACTTCCGCACTCGGCGCTTTTCATCCCGAACTGCACTCGAGTGCAAAAGGTGTGACTGGATGCAAAAAGAGGCCCCAAACCGGGTCTCTTTTTGTTTGCATCGAGAGCCTCCTGTACACTAAAAGACATGACTCCCACACTGCGTCGAACTTTATTAGCTACGATTTTAGGCAGCGGCGTGGTGTTCTTGGACGGGGCTATCGTAAACTTGGCGTTGCCGCAAATCGCGGCCAGCCTGCACACTGATTTTGCTGGCTTGCAGTGGGTGATTGATGGCTATTTGTTGTCGCTGTCGGCGCTGATTTTGCTGGGCGGCTCGCTGGGCGATATTTATGGCCGGAAGAAGATTTATTTTATTGGCGTGGTCGGCTTTGCGATTACGTCTATGCTCTGTGGCGTAGCGCCGACAATCGGCGTATTAGTTGTATCGCGGCTGCTACAAGGCGTATTTGGCGCGTTGATGGTGCCGGGCGCGTTGGCCATTATTAATACCAACTTCAGCTCCGAGCAGCGCGGCAAAGCCATTGGTCAGTGGACGGCCTGGACGTCGGCAATTGTAGCCATTGGGCCGCTGGTGGGCGGGTATTTGGTGGATCATGGGTCATGGCGCTGGATATTCTTCATTAACGTACCCTTGTTGGCGTTGGCGGTATGGTTGGGTCTGACAGCTATCCAAGAAGGCAAAGATAAACGAGTGCGCCGTGTCGACTTTGGCGGGGCGCTGCTAGCCATGCTCGGACTGGGCGGTATTACCTACGGATTAATCGAAGGCCCGGCGCGCAATTGGCCGTTCACGGCGGTACTGGCGTTGGTGGCGGGCGGATTGCTGTCGCTGGGCTTTGTGTGGTTTGAGCGGCGTCAAAAAGACCCGATGCTCAAGCTGGATTTGTTCAAGTCGGCTAACTTTAGTGGAGCAAATATCGCAACCTTCGCAATGTATGGATCACTCGGAGGGTTTTTCTTTGTGCTGCTTATATACTTGCAAACAACGGTGCATTATTCCAGCTTGGCGGCTGGTCTGAGTTTGTTGCCGGTGACGATAGTTTTACTAACGTTTTCTAGCAAGGTAGGGGCGGCCTCGAGCAAGTTTGGCCCGCGATTGTTTATGACTATTGGACCGATTTTAGCTGGGATAGGCATACTGTTGCTGCTGCCACTCGGAGCTGGCGCGCATTATGCGCCAGATATTTTGCCAGGGATATTGCTGTTTAGCATCGGGCTGGCTCTTACAGTAACGCCGCTCACGACCACTATTTTGGCATCGGTGCACAAATCGGAGTCTGGTATTGCTTCGGCCGTCAATAACGCCGTGTCGCGAGTGGCCGGTTTGGTGGTGATTGCCCTGTTGGGTTTGTTTGGCGCCAGTAATGTGTATCCCGCCGCAGTGATTTTGTGTGGTGTTTTGGCGATCGGAGCTGGTTTATTGTCGCTTGCTCTTGTTCGTAATCCTGCAGCGCGCGCAGGGTAGCTGTTTTTTCTAGATGGTCGTACAATAGTATTGCAATTTATGCAATGTAGGTGTATTTTGAGGATAAGATGAGCATTGAGGTTCGCCAAGCAATAGAAGAGCAGAGGTTTCGAGAACATGAAGCCTGGCGACTGCATGAGCTCACCACAACACACGTGGAACGAACGCGTGTTGTAGGAACGGAAGCGATTCTGCTAAGTACTATGGGCGTGGCCCCTCTAGCCGAAGGCTACAGAGCCCCACAATATGTTCCGGAAGTGTCGGTTGGTGCCGAAACAGCAACAGAAATTATTCCGCTAAATCCTCCGACTTCTCGTGAGCGACTTATGGGCCGCGCCGCTGCCACTGCAGCCGATGTGCGCCTAGATGGATACGCCGCCGAGCATGAGCCGCTAGCTGCCTAAAATTTTCGAAATTTAATCCCCCAGCAACAGCCGCAGCCGGTCAGTATGCACAATATACTGCTGATGCCGGTAGCTAATAATGCCTTTGTGCTGCAGCGCTTTTAGCTGGGTGCCCGTGGTTTCACGCGTTAGTCCCAAAAAGTTGGCCAGGTCTTGCTGGGTTAGCGGCAACAGCATGCGCACCCGCGATTGGGTCACCCGCTTGCCAAAACGCCGTACCAGAAAGCTGAAGGCGTACAACAGTTTGTCCGATGCCTTGGCTTGTTCCAGGCTCTGGATATGTTGCAACAAATCAATGTTTAGATCGAGCACTTTTTCGAATAGTTTATGGAACAGCTCCGGCTGAGTGTATAGGTAGTGTACTAGGTCGCCGCGCGGTATCTCATAGGCTTCGCAGTCGGTGAAGGCTTGGTAGTAGTAAATGGCGGATTTAGTCCGGCCAAATATCCACGTAAGCGGGAGCAAATCGTGGATAGAATCGAACCCGAGTGACTTTTCCTCACCGTCTTTGGTGGTCAAAAATACTTTCACAAAACCCGAACGTACCACGTAACAGCCGCGCGGTACCATGCCCTGGCAGACGATTATCTCGCCCTTTTTAAAGTTGCGGACCGGGTAATGGCCGACGAAAGAACTAAACGTCTCCATACCTTTAGTTTACACTATTTTTGCGTTCGGGGTCTTCTGCGTAGAATAGGGTTATGGATGTGCTTGGCCGCTACCCAATTATTTCGGACCAAATTACCAAGCTCGAACTGCGGCATATTTTGCAGTGTCTTGAAGGTACGCTGGCGGCTCAGGTGCCGGGTGATGTGGTGGAAATGGGCTGTTTTGTGGGTACGGCGTCGCTCTTTTTGCAGCGAACGCTGGTGGCTCAGGCACCCGCCAAGCAGCTGCATGTGTATGATTCGTTTCAGGGCTTGCCACCCAAAACCGAGCCCGATAGCAGCCCGGCGGGCGAACAATTTGCGGCCGGGGAGTTACGCGCCAGCAAGCAAACACTGATTAAACAATTCAAACACGCCAGCTTACCGCTGCCGGTTATTCATAAGGCTTGGTTTGGCGAGCTGACGGATCAAGATATGCCCGCAAGTGTAGCGTTTGCGTTTTTAGATGGCGATTTTTATGAATCTATCCAGGATAGTTTGCATGTAGTGTGGCCACGGCTGGCGCCTGGCGCGGTGGTGGTTGTGGACGATTATCAATCCGAAGCCTTACCCGGCGTTAAGCGCGCCGTTGACCAGTGGTTGCAAACCCACGCCGCTGGTGTGCGAATTGTAGCCAGTTTGGCTGTGTTGCGGGTTTAACCAACCGGCGGCACCGCTTCGTCATAATGGTGGCGCAGGGGAACTTCTTTTAAAAACAAGCTCACCACAAACGCAATCAGCATCAGCCCCGCAGCCAGCAAAAAGATACGGGTTATCGAATTAGCCAGAGCGGTTTGCAGCGTTACCACGAACGCGTCAAAGGCTTTATGAGCGGCGTCGGCGGCGAAGGATGGGAGCGTATCGAGCTGAGCTTTGATGCTGTCTTGGGCCGGCTTGCTCAAAATTCCCTGCACTGAATTGGCGTCGATGTTGCTGAACCGGTCGCCTTGCCCGTTTGCTTCGGCTATTTTAACGAATTTGTCATTTTGGATACCGCTAAGGTTGTTGATGAGGGCGTTGTTGAGTACGCTTCCCGTCACAGCCGTGCCGACCGTGCTGCCGATGCTACGGAAGAGCTGGGTCGATGACGTGGCTACGCCAAGCTCGCTTTGTGAAAAAGCGTTTTGCACCGCTAAGTTTAGTATCGGCAGGCCGAACCCTAAGCCTGTACCAGTTACAGCCATTCGCCAGGCCATATCCCAATAGGTGCTGGCTGGCGTCAAAAAACTCAACAAAAATATACCGGTTGTGGCCACGGCCAGCCCCATGATAAGCATTACTTTGTAGCGGCCGGTTGCGGAGGCGATGCGTCCCGCGACGACACTGCCAATGGTCAGGCCAACAATCATGGGCAACAATATAACGCCGGAATTGGTAGCGCTAAAGTTCAGTACATCCTGCGCAAAAAGTGGTATGTAAATAATTGCGCCGAACATGCCAATACCGAAAAAGAAGATGATAATTGAGGCCACGTTAAAGATTGGATTTTTAAAAAAGTGCAGTGGCAAGATTGGGTCGGCTGCTCGCCGTTCGGCGAAAATAAAGCTTACTAACAAAACCGCCGCGGCTGCGAACAACCCAATTATATTTGGCGATCCCCAGCCATCGGTGCCGCCCAGCGAACAAGCCAAAATTAAGGCTGCTAGTCCTGCGGCTAGCAGGGCCGCCCCCAAATAGTCGATAGCATGCCGCACCTTGGCCACAATAGTTGGCAAATAGCGGGCGATAAGCGCAAACGAAAGAATACCTATAGGTACATTAATGTAGAACGCCCAGCGCCAGCTGGTGGTCAGACCGAACACGTGGTAAGCGTCGGTCAAATAGCCACCCAACAGTGGCCCCACTACCGAGGCCAACCCAAACACCGCACCAAACACACCCATCCATTTGCCACGTTCGCGCGGGCTAAACAAGTCGCCAATAATCGAAAACGAATTAGCAAATAAAATGCCACCACCAAGACCCTGCAGCGCGCGAAAGGCAATTAACTGGGTAATATTTTGGGAAATACCACACAGCATCGATGCCGCCACAAACACCACAATACCGGTCAATAGCAGCTTGCGCCGGCCGTAAATATCGGACAGCTTGCCACTGATAGGTACAGCGATAGTCGAGGTTAGCAAATACGCCGTAATTACCCAGCTCAGCTGCGTCAGCGCATTAAATTCGGACAATATTTTCGGCAGCGCCGTACCCACAATGGTTTGGTCGAGCGCGGCCAGGAACAGGCCCGACATAACAGCAACTAAGATGATAATTTTTTCGCGTTGGGAGATGTGGTGCAGCACTAGGGCGTCTCCTTTTCCATATTTGTTGTTTTGTTGGTCTCGCTATCCAGTGTGTCCATGCGCAGGTTGAGGGTTTGCAGCCATTCGCGCATACTTTCCATTGGGCATAACGCGGCCATACCTTCGTGTTTTACAATCAGCACTACTTTGTCACCGGGGTTGACGCCAAGTTTTTGGCGGATTTCCAACGGAATAACAATCTGGCCTTTTGTGCCAACGGTGGCAACGGATAATATTGGTGTGAGCTGTGTGGGTTCCATGGTTAAGTATGATTTGTATTACTAATCATACAATGTAGTGGGTTTTTAGTCACCGTGCAAGTATATTTTTTTGTGTACCAAAAAACCACTCGGTTTTAACACTCGAGTGGTTTTTGGTTCTTATTACCAGCTGCGCTTGCGGAAGCTGTTGAAGTCGCCACCTCGACCGCCGCCACCGTTGCCACCATCGCGGCGTGGGGGACGTTCGGTAGCAGGGCGAGCCTCATTGACTACGAGGGCACGACCGCCAAAGTCCTGACCATTGAGTCCTTCAATGGCAGCTTTAGCTTCGTCGTCACTGTCGTACTCTACAAAGGCAAAGCCTTTTGAGCGACCAGTGTCGCGGTCAGTAATAAGGCGTACAGAACCGACAGTACCGTGAGCCGAGAAAACCTCTTTCAGGTCATCTTCGGTGGTACTGTAGGGTAGATTTCCAACGTAAAGTTTCACTTTTCGTACTTACCTAACTTACTTATCTTTTTTGGTTGCAGGACGACCACTTAATGCTTAACCGTTGCGATGAATCGTCCTTCTCGAGAAAGCTCAGGGGAGTTAGATCAGCACGTTGCATTTAAGAACCTGTCTAGGGCACATTATCGCTGATATGGTGAAAAAGTCAATAGGCGTCTTGCCAAACCCCTCCAAAATCCGAAAGCCTGTTTGGTGAATTTAAGACAGTGATTTTCTTGGACAGGGTCTTACGACGCAGCCACCTTACGGAGTAAAGAATCGCTTATGATTAGCGCCCAGCAGCTACTGCTTCAACTGACATCGCTGACAATACCCCGTCAGTTCAATAACGTGGCCAAGGGCCAAAAAGTGATGTTCACGGCTGATGCGGGAGATGGCGTTTTCTAGTTCGGGGTTCACAATGTCTATGGTGTGGCCGCAGCTTTGGCAAACGGCGTGATGATGGTGAGGAGTAAAAATTTCACTCAGCTCCAGCTGGCTTTTAAAGCCGTGCCAAATGCGATTCACAATACCCAAGCGCTCAAACAGCGTAACTGTACGGTAAACGGTAGCGCGGTCGAGCGTTTCTTCGCACTTCTGCGACAATGTGGCAGTTGTGACCGGACCACCCTTGGCCAGCTGTTCAAAAACCTGTTTACGGGGCTGGGTGATGCTGTAGCCGGAACTCTTTAGCGTTTCGTAGAAGCGTTCATACATGATGTCCATTATATAGTTTTTGCAAACCTGTTGCAAAACATAGATAATTTCGGTACAGTACCGCTAGTCTTACTTACTAAATACAAGGATGGTGAAACGGTGTCACGAGAAGTTGGCGAATACTATAACTTTGGGGTTGGGACTGAAGCAAAAAGAGAGCAGTTGGGCATGGATGGGGCAGGCTTGATATGGCTCATTACCAGAGATCAGCTCAGCCCGCCAGTCATTATCGATCCCAGCGCCTATGGGGATCCAGAGGCCTGGTTGCGGGCAACGCAGCAGCGGATAGTCGAGCTGGTCGACAAGCTGCAAGTTGGACCTGGCGAGTTAGTTGCCGAGCTCGGCTCTGGTATTGGTGGCCCAGCACGCCTGGTGGAGGCGGCCCTAGATGTGCGTGTCTTATCGGTAAATGTGAGCCACAAGCAACTACTAAGCGCACGGGAGCTTTCGCGCCTGCAAGGAAGCCAGTCAGCAGAATTTGGCGTTAATGCTGATGCGGCCGCACTACCCTTTGCGGCCGCTTCGTTGGATGGAGCATATTCAATCAATGCGCTTTATCATGTAGAAGACACCCAAAGCGTTTGGCGAGGCTTGGCAAGAACGGTAAAACCTGGCAGTCGGGTTGCAATTGACGACTGGTTTGTGACCGACGATGTAACCGAGGACAACCTAGCGCAAATCAGAAACAACTGGAGCACGCCACCGAAAGGATTTCATAATTATCGTTTCTTTTTGGAGCAGGCTACAGAAGCTGGCTTTTGTTTAGTAGAAGAAATAGATTTTACCGATAATGCGGGCAAGTTCTTAGATGAACAACAGTTCGGTCAAGCTTACGACGAGCATTTTAAGAAGGCACTCGTTGATGCCTTCCCCAAGCTCTATAATTACCAAGGTTATGAGCCCGCTCACGCAGTGATGGCTGCCGAGCAACTACGAGCGGATATGCTAACCATGGGCGAATTGTATCGCAATGGCGAGGCAATTTATCGGCAAGTTGTTATGAAAAAAGGCGCTTGATATCCCTAGCGTCTGCATAACTGCCGTAGCTTAGCAAAAAATGCCCTTTTTGGTTGGTTCGCCCGGCATGGAGTATGGTGTTAGATTCAAACATAACGCCATGGACTACCGAGGCTTCACGCGGCCTGACAAAGTAGCTTCTGAGCTCAGTTCCCTGAGGCAATTCGATAATCTTATAGTGATCTTTGGGAATATCGATACCTTTTGCGCGCAGCGAATCGACATCCTCGGGAGAATACTGAAGCTCGCGCGACTCACTATACAGGTTGATAAGCACGCGCAATATGCTATTCGACTGAGCACGAGGGTGCTTGGGCGGTAGGTGATCAATGCCGGCGCTGGCGTCAATATGGAGACCGCCGAATGACGATTGCGGCTCAGAAATTGCAAGACGGATAAAAGCAAGGCGCAGCACAAAAGGCTGCAATGCCGGCAGCGTTAAAAAGTTCTTGTCGAACCATTCTTGAAGTTTGACACAGGCCGAATATTCCTTTAATTCGGGCTGAAGCTCCGGAAAGAAGCCCCAGGTAGCGCTTGCGCCATCTGAGAGCGTTTCTACTTTATGTTGCAGTTCGTCATATGCTTGCCGTGACAGAATATCAAACGTGTCATTCACGCCGCTAATAGTAAAGGGATGGAGCCGATCGATTGGTGGGTCAAAGCTAAGCATTGTCACGATGTTTATTGTATGTCCGGGCGCTACCCATGCATATGGCGTTTTTTACAATAGCAACCCCGCTATACATAGTGGTAAAATGAGCACACTTAACAATGTAATTATCAGGTTATGGAATCACGTGCAAATCGTGAACTGTGCCGCAACGGTAATCAAGCATACAGCTGCTTGGAAGTCCGATACATACTTGGTGAATAGTCCCGAGCAGGAAGCCAGCCACAGGTATTTTAGAGACCTCTTTTCTGCCCGGAAAGAGGTTTTTATGCTCTCGACCGACCATCTGTACGCAACACGAGAAAGGGTAGCTCAAGCTCGCTTTGAAGCGTTTCAGGCCTGGGAATATCATCGGCTCCTCACGAACGAGCTGACCGATCAGTCGGAGCGTTTGGCTGCGCCCATGCAAAACAGCTTCGAATACGTGCTGACAGACCGAGGTTTGGCTGTAGAGCAGATAACACAGACCGAGCAGGGTGAGGTTAAGACGTACCAACATGTCCGCGACGTATTGGAAAAGGGCTTGCAGCGTGCCGAAGAGCAGGTGCTCTTGCATCCCGAATGGTATTTCGAGCTTAATCGCCGGCGCCTGGAGCTGCAAGAGTGGCAGGAGATCGAGGCATTTGCGGCCGGGGAACATCCAGAAGCTTATGGCCTGCAAGTGTTTTCGCCTCATCCGGATGCGCTGCAAGATGATGACATTGTGATTGATGGTTATAATCGTGGGCGCAAAAGAACCATGAGCCGCACGATCATACGTACCGAGAACGGCGTGCGTATTACCTCGATGTCGCTTGACCAAACTAACTACCTGGCGCTGCAAGAAAGCGTGGCAGCAGTTGGTTACACGCTGGATGCGGATAAGAGCTCGGAAGAAATTCTAGCTCAGCGTTATTGGATTACCTCGCCACCGCCCGAGGGTTTTGAATGGACCGATGTGGTGCGGCGAGCGTACGATCTGTCATTGGCCGAGCAATTCGGCGGCGAATGGTACGCCGGCCGCCGGCCGATGAGTGCTGATGACGCACTGGCTTTTATTTTGCGGCATCCAGGCCCCATTGAGCAGCACATGCGGGTTGTGCAAGAGGTGATGAGTTCGGTGCATGATGCCATTGAGCAAGCCAAACTACTTGAACATCATCGTTACAACTTCGCGGCTGCTTTGGGCGACCTGTTGCAGGGCAAGTCTGCGGCCAGCAATGCCGATGCCGGTGCCGGTGCGCGCGAGCAGGGCCGCAGTTTTGATCCTGAATGCTCAACATTGGGCAGTGTAGCTGAGCAAGTACAGGCGCTTGGCTACGGCGAGGTTGCCTGCAAGTGTCCGTTTTGCGGCCAGAAAGTTATGGTTGACCCCTGTGCCTCGCGCATTGTTTGCCCAGAGTGTGAGGCTGAGGTGAAAGATGGAGTAGTGAAAAGTCGGGGCAAGAGCCAACTACCCTGCCTTGGCACTGCGGCGGTGCAAGCAGTGGTCGAGAAGTCGGATCCATCTCAGGCAGAAAACAAAAAATCACCCAAGAAAGGCGACACTCGAACGCTTGCCGACGGCACCATGCTAACTTTTGTCCAAACAATTACTATTGGCGGCACCAACGATTTTTGGGTAGACGCGATGACGGGCGAGAGAACGAACGTCAGGCTCGAGTAGACCCGCAGTCATTATTGTTTCAGCTGCGACTCCAGCAAAATAAGGTGCTTATCTCGATAGCCATCAAACTCTTTTTTGCTCAGCCCAGTGCGTTTTATAAAATTGCCAATGCGTTCACTACCAATCAGGTGTGGCATCATGACATAGGTGGCGCCCAGTTGGTACAGCGCGGCGGCTTCCTCGTAGTTGTCCGAGTGGCAAATGATGATCGCGTGCGGGTTGGTACGTATGATGTGTTTGACTAGGCTGCTATTGGTTTCGAAATCGGTTATGGTCGAGACGATCAGCTTGGCTTTGCCGATATTAAGCTCTTCCAGCAGTTCTAGGTCGGTGGCGTCGCCGTACATGAAGTCGATGTGCTGGTGTTCGAGTTCCTCGATCACTTCCGGGTCGTAGTCGACCACTATGAACCGCTTGTGCATGGCGCGGAAGGCTTTAATAAACTCGCCGCCGCCTTTTTGGTAGCCAAACAATACCATTTGATGCTGGCTGGTCGGATAATTTTCCGACCGCACCACGCGCCTTTCAAAGAAACGTAGGCTGTTTTCGAGCAAGCCAAACAAATTGTCGTCGTATTTCATAAGATAGGTCGAGGCGGCGATGGTAATAATTGCCACGACGGTAATAATAGTGCTGACGGCGGGCGGCACCAGGCCATCGCTGGCGGCCAATACCACAAATATCAGCGAAAATTCGCTCACTTGGCCGAGCGTTAGGGCGCTTTTAAAGCTGGTGCGTTTGGTATAGCCGAGGGCACCCAGACTGAGCAGGGCACTGAATGGCTTGATCAGCACGACCACAAAGGTAAACATTAAAGCTGGCAGAGCAATCGAGCTCACACCATGCAACTGCAAACCCTCGCCCAGCGCAATAAAGAACACCACCACAAAAAAATCGCGCAGCGGCTTTAGGCGCGAGGCAATCTCCTGTGCGTATGGCAACGAAGCCAAACTAACTCCCGCAAACAGCGCGCCAACTTCCAGCGAAAAGCCAGTTATCTCGAACAACGTGGCAATACCAAAGCCCCAGCCCAGCGCAAACAGGAACAAAAATTCCTGGCTGTCTGCTATAAAGCGCGATAGCTTGCCCAGCACCTCGCGGCTCATAAACAGCAACGCCGTGGCCAACGCCGCACCTTTTATTATCAGCCAGGCCAACTCGCCGGGCGAAATGCCGCCGGTTTTGTTGGCAGCCAGCATCACCAACGCCACGCTGGCTACTACGTCCTGCAGCAGTAATACGCCGATGCTTATTTGGGCGTATAGCCGGCTTTGTTCACGTTTGTCGTTAAGGATTTTAACAATAATAATCGTGCTGCTAAACATCAGCGCCACGCCAATAATAAACGCTGTAGTACGGTCAAAGCCAAACAGCATAGCGGCCAGGTAGCCCACGCCAAGTGTAATCGTCATTTGCACTGTTGCGGTCAGCAATACCACCTTGCCCAGCTTGCTAATCACGGTCGTGTTTAGGCCAAGGCCAATAATAAACAGCAGCAGGGCAATGCCAATATTGCTAAACGTATCAAAGGCCGTCTGCTCCGGAATAACGTGCAAAAATGCCGGCCCCAGCAAAATGCCGGTCAAAATATAGCCCACAATCAGCGGCTGCCGTAGCAAGCGCATAATAGCCGACACCGCGACCGCTAGCACGATAACTAAACTGAGCAGACCGAATAAATTTGTTTCCATGTTGTCCCAGGTTTACCTCATTATGTCATACATCGCCAGGCGGGCTAAACTGTTTACGGTTAATGCTATATACTTAAGCTCAAGAGCAACAACACCGCAGGCGCATAGCATAGTGATCAAATATTATTACAAAAACCTCCGCAGCAAGCAGGTCAGCGAGACAAACGAATATCAACCTGGCTCGTGGGTATGTGTAGAGCATCCCACAGACCAGGAAGTTCAGTTTTTGGTCACGCGTTTTAAGCTTGATGCTGGCCATCTGCTGGATGCGCTGGACGAAGATGAAATGCCGCGGCTGGAAAAAAAGGACGATAAGACCTACATTTTTGTGCGCTATGTCTACGCCAGCGATAAGCGCGAGCTGACCACGGCGCCGCTTTTGCTAGTGGTTGGGCCAGATGTGCTGATAACCATTTCGCTGCACGACATGCCACGGCTGAAGGAGCTGCTGGGCGGCAAAGTCGAGTTTTCGACCACGCAGCGCACCAAGCTGGTGTTGCATTTATTGTACGAGGTGATTGATGGGTATGGTAGCTTTATTAGCGACATCCGGCATCAGACCAAGCTATTGCAAGCCCGGCTGAAGGGACGCGAAATCAGTAACCAAGACTTTATAGACTTTGTGTTGATAGAAGACGAACTGAACGAGTTTGTCTCGGCCCTGCTACCAACAACGGCTGTATTGCGGCGGCTGCTGCTGGGCAAGCATATTCCCCTGCACGATGACGACCAGGACGTCATAGAGGATTTGCTGCTCGACAACGAACAATCTATAGAGGCCTGCAATTCGAGCCTTAAATCGATAGTCAGCATCCGGCAAGTGTACGCCATTATTAATACCAATAGTCTTGACCGCTCTATGAAGGTGCTGACCGCCTTTACGGTGCTGATTACCCTGCCCAACGTGGTTTATGGGCTATATGGTACGAACATCCCGTTGCCGTTTCAGCATGAGCCGTGGGCGTTTGGGTTTGTGTTTCCGTTGAGTCTGGCCCTGTCGTGGCTGGTTTTTGTGATAGCGCGCAATCGGCGTATTTTCTAAATGGATACCTTAGCTATATAGTAATGACATAACGAGACCATAAGCACGATGCCCGAAAAGAAAAATTTTATCACCAAAAGTGCTGAGCTGCCGGCTGATATTCTAGAAAAAACCATTGAAGCAACAGTGGTCGCCGGTCATATGGTGTCCAACGACAAAGCAGTTAAAAAATCTAAAGACTATTGGCGCATGCTAGGCCCCGGCTTAACCACTGGCGCTTCCGACGATGACCCCTCGGGCGTTACCACCTATTCGCAAACCGGCGCGCAATACGGTTTTGGGCTGCTGTGGTTGTCGGTGCTAACCTTCCCGCTGATGGCTGTGGTGCAAGAGATGTGCGCACGCATCGGGCTGGTGACTGGGCGCGGTTTGGCTGGAAACATTCGCGCGCATTTTTCTAAAAAAGTGCTCTATACCTGTACGTTGTTACTGTTTGTGGCCAACGCCTTTAACATTGGTGCCGACCTTGGCGCCATGGCCGCGGCTACGCAGCTACTTAACCCCAACCTCAGTTTTGGCTTGTTGGTTGTTGGTTTTACCGTGTTCAGCTTGGGCTTGCAGATTTTTACGCCCTACGCCAAGTATGCTCGTTACCTCAAGTGGCTGGCGCTGATACTGCTGGCCTATGTACTCTCGGCTTTGTTAGCAAACCTGAACTGGGCCGATGTACTTAAACATGCCGTGGTGCCATCCATTACGTTCAGCAAAGATCAGCTGCTGCTTATTTGCGCTATTTTGGGCACGACTATTTCGCCCTATTTGTTTTTTTGGCAGACCTCGCAGGAGGTAGAGGAGCAAATTTTGCGCGGCCGCACCTCGATTGCTCTGCGCAAGGGCGCCAGCCAGCAAGATGTGCGCAGCATGCGTATTGATGTGTGGAGCGGCATGTTCCTGTCTAACCTGGTTATGTTTTTTATTATCGCGGCCTGTGGTGGCGTTTTGTTTGCTAACGGCGTAACGAATATTGCTTCCGCGGCTCAAGCGGCCGAGGCGCTCAGGCCATTTGCCGGTGAGTCAACGTACTTTTTGTTCGCGATTGGGATTATTGGTACTGGTTTGCTGGCTATTCCGGTGCTGGCTGGATCGTCGTCGTACGCGCTGGCCGAGAGCCTGAAATGGCGCGAGGGTTTGTATCGCAAGCTTAAGCAAGCCAGTCCGTTTTACGGTACGATTATTATTTCGATGCTAGTGGGTTTGGGTATGAACTTTATTGGGCTGGACCCCATAAAGGCGCTGATTTACGCGGCTGTTGCCAATGGGTTGGTGGCGCCAATTGTTTTGTTTCTGATTGTGCGCCTTAGCAGTAACAAAAAAGTGATGGGTGAATGGGCAAATAAGCGGCACACGACCATCATCGGCTGGGCCGTGACGGGTATTATGGCGTTGGCTGGTGGCGCGGCGATATTTTCGCTGGTTAGCTGAAAGTGGTGATGATCACCAAGCCCGGAACCCAAGTGGGCCCGGGCCTGGTGATGCTCTGGCTAGTCGCCCCGGCGCCGGAAGAGTCTCCTTTGGGGTCGCGCGGTCGCGCCACCCCGGCGTCTACTCACATCGGGTGACGTTCTGTCCGGCGCCGGCTCGCGCCGGGCAGGCGAAGGCCACCTCCTGCCCGTCAGACGGATGCGCTCCGTGAGTGGGTTGTCTCTGTCGTCATCGAGTATCACAGACTTCTCCTCGCTGGTCGACTATTTAACCAGTTGCTATTTTATAGCACTCACCTCCGTTTACAAAACCTCGGCCTTGACCGCGAGCCCACGATTTGCTAGATTGATCTTTGTGTTCGGTCGCGTAGCAAGTGGCCAGGCACGAACACTAAACAGGAGTCATCCTATGTCGATTGACATCCGCGTTGTCCCTTCACGGCTCACGCGAATAGCGGTGGAAATCGTCCCAGCAGAGTGGCAAGTGTATATAGCGCACTAGGAAAAAACAGCCCCATCCACCGGGGCTGTTTTTTTATACACCCTTTTCGCCACACTAGCCTGTCATCCGGCACAGCCGGCTGCCCTGCTAGTGTTCTCGGCACATCGCCGCGTTGCCAGCTCCAGTGCTCCTCCAACGTACCTTTAGTACGTTTCCGTCCGCACTTCACTGGCGCCTTGCGCTGCACT
>WNGI01004058.1_pt1 | contig 21397 bp, 26 predicted proteins | sample 5400621 | NCBI WGS metagenome assembly WNGI01 (sample SAMN13153374, study PRJNA577476) | soil metagenome | isolation source: 20 cm soil or saprolite under Garry oak tree replicate 1 | place: USA:California | collected 2016-06-15
GGCTACGCGGCGAAGGTAGTCCCAGTCCAAATCAAAGAAGGTCGAGTCCTCCTGGAAGTGGGAAAGCGCACGGCCTGAGCTGACCTCCTTCCCCCCAGGGGGAAGGTGGCCGGCCGCCGAGCGGCCGGCCGAAAGGGGGAGCGCGCACGAACTTTCTACGAAACGATGTGAGTGCTCACGGTGTAGTGCGCGATCCGCTCCTCATCCAGCACCAGCCCGAAGCCCGGCCGCTCCGGAACCCGCACTGCGCCCTTGTCATCGATCGTCAATTTCTCCAACAGCATCTGGTCTCGTGCCTCGGCCGTCCACCCGCTTGGTGGATCGTGCGGGAACTCGAGGAAAGGACAGTTTGGGATCGCCGCGGCAAGGTGTAGGTTGGCCATCAGCCCGATCCCGTTGCCCCACGTATGCGGCGCCATCTCTAAACCGGCCAGCTCGGCAAGAGCGCCGATCTTGCGCATCTGCCCGACCCCCTCTGACAGCAGCGCGTCCGGCTGCAGGATGTCGTAGCAGCCGCGATCGATCAGCAGCTTGAACTCGTGGAGGCCGTGGTTGTCTTCGCCGCCTGCGATTGGGAGCCGGTCCAGCTTGTCGCGCAGCCGGCGCAGTCCGTCGTAGTCGTACCGAGGAAGAGGTTCCTCGAGCCACCTTACGTTCATGCGCTCGAGCTCTCGCGCCACGGTGAGCGCCATGGGAAAGCCCCACGCGTGATGACCTCCGTGGCCGGGCTCGACGCCCGCCTGGTTGGCGTCGACCATGATTTCGATCCGATCGCCAACCGCCGCCCTGACCGCCTCGACCACCTTGAGATCCTCGCGCGGGTCGGGCAGATGAAAGCGGAACTTGACCGCGCGATAGCCCTCCGCCAGCATCGTCTGCACGTCTTCCACCCGCTGCTTGGGCGGGCGAACCTCCGCGGTGGCGCAGTAGGCCGTGACGCGGTCTGAGTAGCCGCCCCAAAGTCGCGCGACCGGCAGGCCGGCGATCTTTCCGACCAGATCCCACAGTGGCATCTCCATGCAGTACACGGGCGCACCGAGGATCTCCGCGTCACGAATTACGGGCACCAGCCGCTCGACATAGGTCGGGTCCTGGCCGATGAAGTACGGCGCCACGAAGCGCTCGATGGCAACGGCTGCCTCGAGGCCGGCATGAGCCGCGCCGATGCCGGTCAGGCCATCATCGGTCTCTACCTCGACCAGAACCATCAGCAGGTTGGGCTGGTTGCGCCCGCGTGCCCATGCCGGGTGGAACTCGCGTTCCAGGGGAAAGTCCACGACGCGACACGTGATCCTCTCGATCTTCACGCGCGCACGAGCTCGCAGAGGAGCTTCGCCGATTCCAGCACCGATTCGTCGACCGCGACGAAGGGATCCTCGTACTCGATGCTGATCGTGCCGCTGAATCCCTGGTCTCTGAGCAGGCCGACAAATCGGCGCCACCACTCCTGGTCGTGCCCGCGCCCGACCGTCGCGAAGTTCCACGGCATCTCGTCGGGAGGATTCGGCCATCGGTTGTCGAGGATGCCGTTGAGCGCGAGGCGCTGCTCGTGAAGCGTCGTGTCCTTGCCGTGCACGTGCCCGATCCGGTCGCCCAGGGCTTGCACCAGGGCCAGCGGATCCATCGACTGCCAGAAGAAATGACTCGGGTCGAGGTTGACGCCGAGGTTGGACCCGAGCTTCCGGACCCGGCCGAACGTCTCGTAGTTGAAGACGAAGGTGCCGGGGTGAAGCTCAAAACAGATCATCAGCTGGGGGTGCTCATTTCGCGCGAACTCTGAGATCTCGCTCCAGTATGGAGAGACCCGCTCGCGCCACTGCCACTCGGCGATGTGCTCGAGGTCCGGGAGCCACCCGCCTCCAGAGAAGTTGGGCGCAAACCGATCAGAGGCGTCCGCGCCGGGGCATCCCGACATCGCCACCAGACGATTGACCCCGAGCTGTGCCGCCAGGCGGATCGCCTTGCGTAGGTCGGCGTCATGCCGCTGCGCGATCGCGGCGTTGGGGTGCAGGGGGTTGCCCGAGACGTTGAGGGCCGAGATGTCGAGGCCGGCGTGGTCGAAGATTGCCTGCCACTGGCGTCGGGCAGTCTTGTTGGCGAGGAGCTCTCCAGGGTCGCAATGCGGCGCGCCCGAGTAGCCTCCGACGCCGATCTCCAGGTCCTGGATCAGGCGGGTTCGGGCCGCCCAGCCGGCGATGTCTTCGAGCCTGCGGTCCGGCATGGCGTCCGTGAGGAGGCCAATACGAATGGCGGCATTGGAGCGTTCCAAATTCGCCCCAACGTATTGCCTCCGCGGCCCTTTGTCAATCGAAATCGCCGCAGGAATCAGCCGTAGCGGGCGACGGTGTGCCTCTCGACCAGCTCTTCGTCCAGGGTGAAGCCGAAGCCCGGACCGCGCGGGACGGCAAGATGGCCGTCGGCGTCGATCCAGGGCTTGTCGACCAGCATCTGGCTCAGCGCCGACGCAGGCCATCCGGGGGGCTCGTGCGGGAACTCGAACCACGACGAGTTGGGGATCGACGCGACCAGGTGCAGGTTGGCGAGCAGCCCGATGCCGTGGGTCCAGGTGTGTGGCGCGAGCCGGAGGCCCGACGCCTCGGCCAATGCGGCGACCTTGCGGAGCTGGTACACGCCCTCGGACAGCACCGCGTCCGGCTGCAGCACGTCGTAGCAGCCCGCATCGATCAGGAGCTTGAACTCGTGGACGCCGTGGTTGTTTTCGCCTCCGGCAAGCTGCAGCGTGCCGAGGCGATCACGAAGCCGGCGGAGACCGGCGTAATCGTGTCGGGGAAGTGGCTCTTCGAGCCAGACGACGGCCAGGCGCTCGAGCTCGAGCGCAACCCCCAGCGCTTTCTGGAAATCCCACTGCACATGGCCTCCCCAGCCCGGCGCCGGCCCGGCCTGGTTGGCATCGACGAGGATGGCAAGCCGTTCGCCGAACTCTCGGCGCACGGCTTCGACCACGCGGATATCGTCGCGAGGGTCATCCGAGTGGAAGCGCAGCTTCACCGCTTTGAAGCCGTCTTCGAGGATGCGATGACAGTCCTCGACGCGCCGCTCAGCCGGCCGCACCTCGCCGGTCGCACAGTAAGCCCGGACCCGGTCGGTCGCCGCGCCCCAGAGCTTGGAGACGGGGAGCCCGGCGACCTTGCCCGCGATGTCCCAGAGCGCGATCTCGATGCAGTAGACGGGCGAGCCGAGAATCTCGGCGCCGCGCTGGATTTCAGCCAACCGCTCCGGGGCAGCGGCGTCCTGGCCGATGAGGTGCGGTGTTACGAAGTTGTCGATTGAGATCGCGGCTTCTGTGCCCGCCTCCGCCGCCGTGATCCCGGTGATCCCAGACTCGGTCTCGACCTGGACCAGGTTGATCACGAGGTTCCGCTGAACCTGGTTGCGTCCCCAGGCGGGTCGAAATTCGCCAGGCAGCGGAAGGTCGAGCACCCGCGAGCGAACGCGAGTGATTCGAGTATCGAGCGACGTTGAGCGCACCACCGCGAGGAATCCTATCCAGGCGACAATCTCCACGTGCGATTCGCTTTGGGCAATTTTTTCTCGTGGCTTGTGACCGCGCTTTTCGGCGTGATCACGATCGGCCTTGGGTTTGAGACCTGGGCGCTGCTCACCGGCAACAAGCCGATCTCCGACTACATCAGACCCGCGGTTCATTCCTACCCCGGCTATGCGTTCGTCATCGCCGTCGTGATCGGGATCCTGCTCGGGCACTTCCTGTGGGGTCCGGAGTACGGCCGCACGTCGCCGGTGGACAAGCCGAAATGAGGTTCACCGCCGAATCCATCCTGTCTCTGATCGCGACCGCGGGAGCGTTTCTCGCGTTCCTGCTGATGCTCCAGGAGTCGATCGCGCTCACCCGCGGCACTGACCCAATGACCAATGGCGTCCGCTCCTTCGTCCGGCGGTTCCCGCGCTTCACTTATGCGCTCGCGGTCCTCATAGGAATGCTGCTCGGCCATCTTCTTTGGCCGTAGACACTTCCGTCGCGGCGCAGGCGCAGAGAACCCAATGGATCGGAACGGTCATGGTGCTGGTCTCGGCCACGGCTTTCGGAAGCCTTGCGATCTTCGCCAAGCTGGCCTATGCGTCCGGTCTCGGCACCGAGCAGACGCTTGCCTTCCGTTTTCTGCTCGCCGCGATTGGGATGTGGATCCTCGCGATGGTCATCGGGCAGAGCCCGCTGCGACTGCATCGCAGACAGCTCATGACGCTTTTCGGCTTGGGTGCGATCGTCTACACGGGGCAGTCGCTGACCTACTTCATCGCCCTGCGTTCTCTGCCTGCATCCCTGGTGGTGCTCATCGCGTACGTCTATCCGAGCCTGGTCGTACTGGCCGGTTGGTTGTTCCTGCGCCGCTCCGTTTCGATCTGGCATTGGGTCGCGTTGGCGGCGAGCTTCGCCGGAGTCGCGATGCTGGTGGGCGGCGCGCGATTCCAGCTCTCATGGGCGCTGGTCTTCGCCATCGCTTCGCCGATGATCTACACCGGATACATCCTCATCGGAGAGCGGGTCATGAGCTCAGCGCCGGCGGTTGCCGCCAGCGCCGTGATCATGAGTGGTGCGGCAATCGCGTTCTGCCTGCTTGCCGCCTTCAACCACGAGCTTGCCCTGCCCCGCAGCGCGAGCGGCTGGGCGGTCGGTTTCGGGATCGCGGTGTTTCCGACGATGGTCGCGATCTCGCTGTTCATGGCCGGGCTGCCTCGCGTTGGCGCGGCGCGCGCCGCCTTGCTGAGCACGTGGGAGCCGGTGGTCACGGTCCTTCTCGCAGTGCTGATCCTGGGCGACAGGCTTTCGGTGGTGCAGGTGCTCGGTGGGGTGCTGGTGATCGTCGCTGTGCTCGTCGTCCAGGCCGCGCACCTGTGGCGGCCTGGGGTGCAAAACGCGCTGAAGTAGAGGTTCAGTTCGCCCCCACACACCACGGAAGCGACATTCCACGCTCGATTTCGAACGATCCGCGCGGAACGCGCGTATCGAGGCACCGAGATCGGTCCTTTCCGCGCGGAAATTGCCAATCGGCTTTACAGGCGGGGGGAGGCGCTCAGCTTCTCTTGATCACGATTACAGAGATGTCGTCAGCGGCGCGGTCGATGCGGTCGGCTGAGTTTTTGATGTGGCGGTAGATCTCCCTTGACTTCAGGATCTGGCTGATCTCCACTCCGCTGTCGAAAAGATGGCCGACCGCGAGGTGATAGAGGCTGTCGATCCTGTTCTCGGAGCGTTTCGCCCTGACGGCATGCTCCGAGGCCACGCCCGGATGATCGAGCAGCTCGCTCACGGCGGCGCGGATATGACGAGCGCCTTCGACAAGCACGACCGCCATCTCGTGGAGTCCCTGAGGAGGCTCGATCCGGTAGATCGAGAGCTCGATTGCTGTTTCGTTGGCCGCGTCAAGGATGTCGTCTATGGCGCGCGAGAGAGCGAAGAGATCCTCGCGGTCGAATGGTGTCGCATATGTGCGGGCGAGCTCGTCGATCAGGATCCTGCGCTTGGCGTCGCCCTCGCGCTCGATCTCTTTGATCTCTTCGATGAACGCGTCGTTGGCGGTGGGTTGGCGACCGAACTTCTCGAGCGATTGCAGCGCGCGAATGGTCAGGTCGGCCTGCTCTGACAGCAGCTGGACGAAACGCCGGTCGTTTGACCTTCCGAGCGCCTTGATGGTGCGGCCGATGCTCATGGCGCCACACCGGCAATCCTGACCGAAAAATGCAACGCCGCGGCAACCATGACCGCGAGCGGTAGCGTCAACAGCCAGCTGAACAGCAGCTCGCGCACGATTCCCCACCTCACCGACGACGCACGTTGCGCGGCCCCAACGCCGACGAGCCCACCGTCGATGGTCTGCGTCATGCTGACCGGCGCACCACCCGCCGCGAGCGCCGCGACCACGCTGCCTGAGGCAAGCTGCTGCGCAAACGCCTGTACCGGGCGCACTTTCAACACACCAAAACCAATCCGGCTAGCCACTCGCCAGCCACCGACAAGAGCACCCAAATAGAAAAATCCGAATGCGCCAATGATAGGGAGCGGGCCTGAAAACGACGCCTGTTGATGGTTTGCAAATGAAATGCTCACAGCGATCAGTCCGACCGATTTCTCCATGTCGTTGGCTCCATACGCGAACGCCTGGACAGCGGCGGTCAGCAGCTGAAGTCGCGCCAGCCTGAGCAGAGACGCGTGTGGCCGTGTGCCCAACAGCCTGCGAATCCCCCAGTAGATCGCGAGCGCGAGGAAGCCACCGCCGAGCACCGACACCGGCATCCCGATCAAGACACGACCGACACCACTCCAAAAAATCTCAGACCGTCCACCCGAAGCCAGGGCCCAACCGAGCATGCCGCCGACAAGCGCCAGGGTCATGCTCGTCGGTATTCCAAAGCGCCAGGAGAGCAGGACGACGGACAGGCCCGAGGCGACGATCAGGACGAATCCGAGCTCGCCCTGACCGCCGAGGTCGATGACGTTGGTGCCGATCGTCCGCGCGACCGCGGTACCAAGGACGAGCGGCCCCAGGAGGCAGACCAGCAGCAGGAAGGCGGCCATGGGAGGGGTTATGACACGGCCGGAGGTGAATGACGCAAGAAGGTTTCCGCCGTCGTTGAAACCTGAGACCAGGCCAAACGCACAGGCCGCGACCAGTGGAGCCAGCGCCAAAAGAGTCAAGCGCCAGCATCGTAAGCGCGCACCAGATCATGAGGGACGACCGCGAGGCTTAAGACGCGGCGAGGCGGTCCCGCAGCGCGCAGAGGATGGGATGCAGCTCGTGCGCGCCGCGCACTCCCGAAGTGTCGAGGCCCCAATCGCGTTTCGCGAACACGAATGGATGAAGCTGCTCGCCTCCGATGGAACCATGGCCCCCGTCCTGGTTCTCGAAGTTGACCTGCTTGCCCTCGACGAAGGCGCCAAACAACACGAGGTCGCCGGAGTTCTGGAAGGCGTTCAATCGTGATAGCTGCTCGAGCAGGATGTCCGCGTCGTCATACCGGACGAGCAACGCATTGAGCTCATCTCCCTCAAGCACCGAACCGGCTTTCAAGAACACGTCGCGATCGCCGTCACGCGCCATCACCATGGCGATCTTCTCCAGGCTGGAGAGCGCACCTGCCAGGTCGGGGTGGCTCGCGGCCAGCTCGCTGTAGTCGAGGCGCATGTGTCGGTCCGCGAAATAAAGGTGTGCCAGGCCGCCCGAGGAGGTGACATTGACCTGGCCGCGAGCTTCATCCTCGGAAGGCCCATAGGCCTTGCCTTTCATCTCCTGGACGCGGAAACCAGGCAGCATGCCGGCGATCACCTCGCCGACGCTGGGGGCGCCGTCGGCGTTGAAAGGGACGGTTTCGATCTGTCCGTGGTCTGACAGGACGACGAGCTCGTAGCGGTCGCCGCGAGCCTGCGCGACCTTTCTGATCGAGTGGTCGACGTGCTTCAGGATCTGGAGCGAAGTCGGGTCATCCGGCCCGAACGCATGCCCCGTCTCGTCAAAAGCGTAGAAGGCCGAATAGATCGGGGAATACCCCTCTCGCATGGCCTTCACGACGGCATAGCGCGTGAGGTGGTGGACGAAGATCTCCTCGAGCGCGCCGCTGATGACATATGCGCGCGCGGGGTGCTTGCCTTTGGTGCGAGCTTCCGTGTATTCGCGCGCCATCCGGACCAGCGTCATCGCCGCCTGCCACGCCCAGTCGCCGATGTGCAGCGGGTTGGCGAGGTAGGGGAGGAGCACGTTCCATGCTGAGCGGGACTTTTCGTCTTTCGAATAGCTCCGGTCCTGGTAGGCGATCCCGAAGTCGTCTTTCGCGCCCCCTGGATAGCAAGCTGCGATGCACGCGCCATCTTGCGTCAGCGGCCGGCAGCCGTGGAAGTATTTGTCCGCCACCTTCTTGAACGACGAGCGCGGCCCGAACTGCACCAGGATTTGCCGCTCGCGATCCCACCACCGGAAGCTCGGAATCTCTGAGTTGTCGCCGTAGAGGATGCCGGCCTGGACGAACGGGGTCGTTGACGGCAATCCGCACCGATAGCGACTGACTTCATAACCTTCAGCGTCGATCAGGTGCTGGACGAAAGGCATGTCGCCATCGCGCAGCGCCTGCTCGAGCGAATCGGCCCCCAGCCCGTCGATGTGCATCACGACGAGATGGCGTGCCACTAGTCCCGTCCCTCGAACTCGACATCGACGAAGACCGGCCGGTGATCCGACGCCCTGACGTCAAGCGCCCACGCCCGAGCGACAAATGGCAGCTCAGCGCGCAAGAAGATCGCATCCAACTTTTGCGCGGTCCAGTGCGTGCGTCTCACCTCGCGCGTGACATCAACCATTCCGGCCTCGGTCGCCGCGGCAGCCAGCCTCCGCCACAGCTGCAGGCCAGGCGGTCCGAAGGTGTTCAGGTCACCGGCCACCACCGTAAGCGGCACCGGCGGGCGCGCAGCCATGTCCGCGATCACCGCTCTCAGCTGCTCGATCTTGTGTGCAAAACCAATCATGTCCAGGTGCACCACATAAACGCGCAAGGCGGCGGATTCCGCCCGAATCGCCATTCGCTGCTGTGGCGCGATCGCGCGCAGCAGCGTGCGTTCTACGCGTCGACGCGCCAGATGAGCGCGTTCGCCTGCTCCACGCCACGGCGGAGCTGGGCAGTGGCCTGGAAGTAGGCGTAGCCGCGCCCCATCGTCTCCGCGATTCGCGCCGCGTCCGGCCGTCCGCCGCGAACGGACGCCTCTTGCAGACATAAAAGGTCGAGGCCGCTGAAGTCGTCGCGGCTCCCTACTGTGTCAACCACGGCATCCAGCCTCAGCCCGAGCTGGATGTTCCAGGTGCACACCCGCACCCGCCCAGTATCAGGAGAATGTTCGGATGCCATACATGACCGACCTCAAAAGCGTCCAGGCCCCGATCAAAGAGAAGTACCGGTCGGACCCCGGCTCGGCGCTGGTCGTGACCGCGGCCCAAAGCGTCCCAAGCGATCTTTCGGATCCGCGCCACTGCGCGGTCGCGCCAACTGAGTTTCCAGAGGTGATGATCCGCGCCGGCCTTCATCCTGCCGCGGGTGGCGCCGGCGACACGCCTTGCTCGGGCGACATCCTGGCGAGCGCGCTCGCCATCTGCGAGGAGAGCACTCTTCGTTCGGTCGCCGCGAACATGGGAGTCGAGCTCGACTCGGTCCAAGTCGACGTTCGCATCCACTGGGATTTCCGCGGCACGATGGCCACGGATCGCGACGCGCCGGTCGGCGCGACAGGCATCGAGATGCACACGCAGGTGAAGGTCAAGGACGGCGTCGACCCAGAGCGCGCGAAAAGGCTCCTGTCGAGCGCGGAGCGCTACTGCTCGACGCTGCAGACGTTGCGGCACGGGGTGGAGGTGGCCACCGACTTCTCGCTCTCATGAACCCCTTTGAGCAGCTCGACTACCTCTACACGCCCAGCCACGACGTGGCCGCGGACGCGCGCTACTTCGTCGATGTGCTCGGCGGGCAGCTCGGCTTTGCCGTTGAGGGCATGGGCGCGCGCGTCGCCATGGTCGAGCTCACGAGCGGGCCGCCTCACGTCCTGCTGACCGATCACCTCGAGGGCGATCGACCGATTTACATCTATCGCGTCGGTGACCTGAAGAAGGCGACTGCCGAGCTGAAAAAGCGCGGCGTGAAGAAGCAGCACAGCCTCGAGATCCCGATGGGACCCTGCTCGTCATTCGTCACCCCGAGCGGCCATCGCATCGCGCTTTACGAGCTCGCGCGACCGGGGGTCCTCGACCATTTCATGGGCCGCAAAGACTTCTAAGGCAGCGGCCTCTAGAATCCGCGCCAGCATTTCTCCAGGCGGTCGGCGACAGTGACAGGATCGACCCCGGTGACCAACACCGTTACCACGCCGGCCGATCCGAATCTTGCCAACGACACTGCCTCGTCGATAGTCACAGGCAGCACCATCCCTGGGCTGCCCAACAACGGCGTTCCCCCTGTGGTCGCTGCATGGCCCGTCGTGCCTGGGCTCATTTTCATCGGCCTCATCGGCGCGTTTGCGGCTCGCCGCCGTCGCCTCGTGCGAAAACAGCAAAATTAGGCGGATGACGACCAAGCGCTGGATCCTGGTCGCGGCGGTACTTGGCTCAGGGATCGTCTTCCTTGACTCGACGGTCGTCAACGTCGCCCTTCCGCGCATCGGCCGCGATCTGCCGCGCGCCTTCCTCGGAGTCCTGGAAGGACAGTCGTACGTCTACAACGCATACCTGCTCACGCTGAGCGCCCTGCTGATCCTCGCTGGCGCGCTCACCGACTTCTACGGCCGGCGCCGCATGTTTCTGTACGGCCTCATCGGTTTCGGCCTCACATCCGTGCTGTGCGGCCTTGCCCCCACGATGGAACTCCTCGTCCTGTTTCGGGTCCTGCAGGGCGCGGCGGGCGCGATGCTGGTCCCCGGCTCCCTTGCCCTGTTGACCGCAAACTTCTCGGGTGAAGAGCAGGGCCGCGCATTCGGAGTTTGGGCCGGGGCCTCAGGCGCCACGACGATCCTCGGTCCTGTCATCGGAGGCCTGCTCGTGGACACGATCTCGTGGCGCGCCGCCTTCCTCGTCAACGTGCCGCTGATCATCGTCGCCGTATGGGCGACCTGGAACCACGTCCCCGAGAGCCGCGACGAGCAGGCCACGGCCAACTTCGACTGGGTCGGAGCGGCAGTCGTCGCGTTGGCCGTCGGAGGGCTCGCGTTTGGCGCCATCTACGGACAGCAGAGGGCGTGGCGAGATCCAATCGGATACATCGCCCTGGCGGTGGGCGTTGTAGCGAGCATCGCGCTGCCAATCCTGATGAAGCGCTCGAAGCACCCGTTGATCCCGCTCGAGCTGTTCCGCTCACGGAACTTCGCGGTGACCAACCTGTCGACGCTGCTGATTTACGGCGCGCTGTACGTGACGTTCTACTACCTCGTGATCTTTCAGCAGGGCACCCTCGGCTACAGCGCCGCCGGGGCCGGCGCAGCTGGAATTCCCGGGACACTTTTTCTGATCTTCTTCTCGGCTCGATTCGGCAGCCTGGCCGCGAAATACGGTCCGCGTTGGTTCATGGCCGCCGGCCCGTTGATCATGGCGCTGGGCGTGCTGTGGTTCGCGCGAGTGCCCTCGGGCAGCGCGCCATGGAAGCTCAACCTATCCAACCCGAGCACCTACGTGCCGCCCCTTTCGTATTTCACGGATTTCCTGCCAGGTTCGCTCCTGTTCGGCGTCGGCCTGATGATCCTGGTTGCTCCCCTGACGACCGCCCTCATGACGTCGGTTCCGGTGAGGAACTCAGGGGTTGGTTCGGCGATCAACAACGCGATCTCGCGCGTCGGTCCGCAGCTTGCCGGAGCGCTTATCTTCGTTTTTCTCACCGCCAACTTCTACGCCACTCTTGCCTCACGCTTGCCCGGCGTCGACGTTTCATCCAGCACCTTCCGCAACCAGGTCAGCCCGCTCAATACACCGCCCGATCCAGGTCTGGTGGGGGTGGTCCGTGATGCCTCGACTTCCTCATTCCACCTGGCGATGCTCGTCGGCGCGGGCCTGCTGCTGATCGGCGCGCTTGTGAATGCGATCGGCATCCGCAACGCGGACAGCGTCAGGCGACAGCAGGCGGCCAAGAGCGAGCCGGCGACGCAAGCCGGGGCCTAATAGCGTCGCCACCCGTTAATAAGGTATGAGCCGATTTCGGGATGAGATCGGCGAGCAGCCGCTGCTCGCCAAGCGCATGCTCGCTGAAAGTCGCACCGCTGTCACTTCGATCGCCTCGCGGCTGCACGCCTTCAAGCCACGAGGCTTTGTCATCGCCGCCAGGGGCAGCTCCGATCACGCCGCGCTCTACGCCAAATATCTATTCGGCGTACGCAATCGCACCATGGTCACACTCGCCGCACCGTCGCTCTTCACCAGCTATGGCAGCCCCCCGTCCCTTGACGGCGAGTGCGTGATCGGCATCTCACAATCGGGCCAGTCTCCGGATGTCATTGCGGTGATCAATGAAGCTGTGCGCCAGGGCGCCGTCACCCTCGCGATCACCAACGACCCCGGCTCAGAGCTGGCGCAGGCGGCCGAGCTCGTCCTGCCTTTGGGCGCCGGCCCGGAGCACAGCGTGCCGGCCTCCAAGACTTACATCGCGAGCTTGCTCGCCCTGGCCTTGATCTCCCAGGCGCTGCACCCGGATACATCGTTCGAGGCGGCGCTTGGCCAGGTGCCTCCGGCCCTGGCGGCTGCCCTCGAGCAAGACGGGGAGCTGGACCGCCTGGTCCCCCTGCTTCTGGGCCCACGAGCGATCGTGCTCGGCCGCGGCTTCAACCTCTCGACCGCGGAAGAGATCGCCCTCAAGCTCACCGAGACGAGCTACGTGCTTGCTCGAGCGTGGTCGGTGGCGGACTTCGAGCACGGTCCCATCGCGGTCGTCGAGCCGGGTTTTCCGATGATCCTGGTGGACGGCCGGGGCCAGGCTACGTCTGATGTGGAATCGATCGGCCGGCGCCTGTCGGACCACGGCTGCCGGGTGATGCGGCTGCTCGATGGCGTGGCGGACTACGACGGCCAGACCGCGACGACGGTCAGCCTCGACTCCGGGCTGCCGGAAGAGCTGACTCCGCTGACGCTCGCGGTGCTTGGGCAGCTGCTTGCGCACCGTGTGGCGCTCGCACGCGGGATCGATCCCGACCGCCCGCGGGCCCTCAGCAAGGTGACGCGCACGTGGTGAACCAACAGGTGGGAGTGAAGGTCGAACGCTACAGAGCCGGCGAGGAAGCAACGAGCTTCGAGCCGGGTGATTTCATCCTCGCCCACCGGCACCACCTGATCGCTGGGCTGATCAGCCTTGCTCAAAAGCGACGCTTCAGGGGTGCGGACGCGGTTTACGCGCACTGGAGTCACTCGGCAGTGATAGTCGAGAAGGACGGAACACTGGTCGAGTCAGAGCTCTGGGGCGTTCGACGCAACCCGATCTCCAGGTACAAACGAGACGAATACCACCTCGTGCGGCTGGGGGCCGGCTTTTCTCCCGAAGACAGGGAGCGCGCTGTCGCGTTTGCCAACGGGCAGGTCGGCCAGGGATTCGGTTTTCTGGACATGTTTGGCTTGAGCATGTATCTGCTGTTCGGCTGGCCGCTGCGCCTCTCTCGCAGCGGCCATGAGATCTGCTCGGGCCTCGTAGTGCGTGCATTACAGGCGGGTGGGAGGTTGAAGCAGCTCGACCCGCTGCTGACGCTGCCGGCGGACCTGGCGAAGCTCTTCGACGTTCGGCCATAGCATTTAGGCATGGCAAAGCTGGTCGACCGCGACGCAATCGAAGCGCTGCTCGAGCAGGGCGCGCAGCTGGTCGAGGTGCTCCCAGCTGAGGAGTTCGCGGAGGACCACCTACCGAGAGCGGTCAGCCATCCCCTGCGCCAGCTCGACGAGGAAGCCGGCGAGATCGACCGCAACCGGCCGGTGATCGTCTACTGCTGGGATGCGGCTTGAGACATGGCGCCCAGGGCCGCGGCGCGGCTCGAGAGTCTCGGCTTCGAACAGGTCTTCGAGTACAGGGGCGGAAAGCTCGACTGGCTCGCGGCCGGCAAGCTGACCGAGGGTGAGAATTCCAAACGCCCTCACGCCGGAGACGTGGCGCGAAAGGACGCGATTACCTGCGGGCTGAATGATCGGCTGGGTGAAGTCCGCAACCGTGCCGCTGCAGCCGGTTGGGACGTGGCTGTGGTTGTCGACGAGGCCCACGTCGTGCTCGGCATGCTGAGGACGGAGCAGCTCGAAGAAGAGGAGGGCCTCAACGTTGAGCAGGTAATGCGGCCAGGTCCAAGCACGTTCCGGCCTTACGTGACAATCAAGGAGATGGCGGACTATCTGGTTGAGCACCAGCTCGACAGCGTCCCCATCACGACCTCCGAAGGAAAGCTCGTCGGCGTGCTGCGCAAGGCTGACGCCACCCGCGCGGCGGCGAGCGGCTCGCCCGGGGTGCGGCGAATGATCACTTCGTGACCCGTTTGGTCAGCAGCTCGCGAGGCGGGTCGGGCGGACCAAAGACCTCATCGATCCATGAGTCATGTTCCGGAGCAGCAATCTTCTGTGCGGCGAGGCGGGTCCACCCGTGAGCCTCGAACCACTCGGGACATTCAGGGTTGATGAGGGCAATCAGTCCGCCCACGGTAGTCACGCGCTCGAGCTCGGTCAGCACGTCTGGCTCTGGGCCGAGAGCGCCGCACGCTGCGGTCAGGTCTGAGCAGCGATCTTCGAGAGGGAGCGCCTCAGCCCAACCCGCGACGATCTTCACCATGGGCATCCGGTTCTTGAGGATCGATCGCAAACCGGCGGATGGCTCGACGGCGACCACCTGGTCGCACCGTGGCACCAAGTGCTGGGTCAACCGCCCGCTGCCGGCGCCGATGTCAATTCCGCGACGCGCGGAATTGGGCAGCGCTGCGATCACGTCGGGATGAATTGGTTCGACCTTGGCGAGCGCATCCCACAGATTCGGCTGAAGGTGGTACACGAGAGTCCAGAAGAAGGCCTTCCGGAGCCGCTCGATCGCCGCCGGGTTGCCGGCGTCGACCAGCTCGCGCTCGGCTTCCGGGACCCGATTCAGCTCGTGGCGTCGCACCTCTTCGGGCAGACGGGCAAGAGCCTTCAGGTCGAACTTCCGCCACCCGGGCGGCGCTTTCTCCACTGCGCGCTCGTAATCCATACCCCGCAGCTAGAGACTAGTTCGTGAGGATCGCTGTGGTCGCGTCGCCAGTGACGCCGCTGCGACCAGGCCAGGTCGGCGGAGCCCAGGCATTCGTGAGCGACCTCGCGACAGGACTGACGCGCCGAGGCCACGACGTGAGGCTTCACTGCGCGGGAGGTTCCGAGGTCCCGGGAGTCACGCTGGTCATGGTCCCGGCGCCCTTCGATGCGGCCGCGGCGCTCGTCATGCCCGCCGGCCGCGCCCCGAAGCCCACGCCCGGGGTGGCGGCGGCGATCGATGCGATCTTCACGTCGATCGCCCCCGAGACCGACGTGGTCTCCCAACACGCGTTCGACGCGCCGGCCTTTGAGGCGGCGGCCAAGGGCCCGCCGGTGCTGCACACGCTTCACCTTCCGCCGCTTGTCCCCGCTGTCGTCGAGGCCGCGGCTCGCGTGCCGGCGGAGCACCTGGCGACGGTTTCTGAGTCGTGTCGCGCCTCATGGAAGCAGGTCGGCGTCGAGATCTCGCTGGTGCTGCGGAACGGTGTCCCCGACTTACGCCTCGACGACGGCCAGGTCGAACAAGCGGCTCTGGTCGCTGGGCGCATCTCACCCGAGAAGGGCATCGAGCACGCACTCAAGGCGGCGCATGCTGCCGGGCTGCCGGTGCGCGTTGCCGGCGCGGCCTACGATCCGACCTATGAAGTCGATCTCCGCGAGGCCGAGCTGCTGGGGGCGCTGCCTCGCGACGAGCTGCGCCGCATGATGGCTCGCAGCGCGGTGACCGTCTGTGCGGTGCGCTGGGACGAGCCATTCGGCCTGGTCGCGGCGGAGGCGCAGATGGCGGGGTGCCCGGTCGCCGCCTACCGGCGCGGTGCGCTTCCGGAGGTCGTCGAGGAAGGCGTGAGTGGCTTTTTCGCCGCACCCGACGACGTTGACGGCCTTGCATATGCGATCCGGCGCTGCCTCACCCTCGACCGCAACGCGGTGCGCAATAGCGCGCTGAAAAGACTGGACCTCGAAGAGGCGCTCGACAGGTATGAGCTGGCCTTGCGTGAGCTCGCGCGATGAGCCCGGTCGCGGTGGTGACCGGCGGATCCGGAGGCGTCGGGAGCGAGATCGTCCATGCGCTGCGCGAGAAAGGTTGGAACGTCACTTCGCTGAGTCGTCGCGAAGGCTGCGACGTGTCGGATGAGAAGCAGGTCGCGGCGGCGTTCAGGCGATTTGAAGGACTCGACGTTCTGATCTATTGCGCGGCGGTGTTGATCAAGCGACCGGTAACTGAGCTGAGCGCCGAGGAATGGGACGTCCAGCTCGGCGCCGGACTTCGCGGCGCGTTTCTCTGCAGCCGGGAAGCGTTCCGCCTGATGCGCGCGCAAGGCGGGTCGATCGTCATGATTTCGAGCCTGTCCGGGGTCGCGGGCGCTGAGAAGTTTCCGGGCATGGCCGCGTATGTCGCCGCAAAATCCGGGCTGGCCGGGCTCACCGAGGCGCTTGCCTCCGAAGGGCGTGAGCGCGGCATTCGCGTCAACGCCATCAGCCCCGGCTCGGTCGACACGCCGATGCTGCGCATAGCCGGCGTCGAGGGTCCGGCGCTTCAACCATCGGACGTCGCGCGCGTCGCGTTGTGGTTGGCCTCTCCCGATTCGGCCCCGCTTTCCGGTGCCAACCTCAGAATGGACCCTCCGGTGCCGACGTTGTAATGGGAATGACGAACGTACGCATCACACGGCGTGCCACATTTGCGGCGGGTCATATCCTCTGCCGCACCGACTGGAGCGATGCTCAGAACCGCGAGGTCTTTGGCGCATGCGTCAACGACCACGGCCATAACTACATCGTCGAGGTCACAGTTGGCGGACCCGTCGATGCGGAGACAGGGATGGTCGTGAACCTCCGGCACGTCGACGCGGTGCTCCGGCGTGAGTTCATCGACGCTGTCGACCACCGCCATCTGAACCGCGACGTGGATTTCCTGCGCGGCGTCATCCCGACGGCCGAGAACGTTGCCCTGGCCGCATTCCACCGCCTCGAACCACATCTCAAGCCGGCGCGCCTGCTCAAGGTGCGCGTCGTCGAGTCGGAGAACAACGCGGCCGAGGTCAGCGCCGAATTAGGCTGACGCTCTAAGCACTGGGGACGCGCCGGCTTCGACCGCGGACCCATTTCCAGCTCGGCGATGGCAGCCACCGCTCGGGGAGCCACAGGACGAAGGCACACCATCCGAGGCCCAGGAGGAACCCGCCCAGCACGTCGCTGGGCCAGTGGGCGCCGGCCCACACGCGGGCGATGCAAGCGAGCACGGTGATGATCGCTGCCGCGACCCAGACGATCCAACGTAAGGACGGCCGGATCCGCGGCGCCAGCGCAAAGGCGATCATGAAGCTCATCCACGTGAAGTAAACGGCGTGGCCGCTTGGATAGCTGTAGCCCGGCGCCGGCGTGAGGATGTGCAGCAGGTCCGCCGTCGGCCGCTGCCGCGCCATCCACAGCTTGATCCAGTTGTCGAGCAGGCTGGAGATCGCGCCGATGGCCATCAGCCATCCCGCGCGCCGGTCCCAAAGGAACATGAGGATCACTGCCGCGAACCCGACCACGCCCTGTATGTATCCAGCCGTGTTGTTGGTCAGGTCGAAGACGTAGGTGACGGGCCCCCATGGAAACTGCTGCAGATAGAGCGCGATTGGCACGTCCCAGGGCAAAAGGTTCTGCGTGGCAACAAGGGTGGTGTCGATCGCGAACAGGACGGCGACGACGAGCACCAGCGGGCCAAGCCATCTGCGCGCGCTCTCTCCAGGCCTGCCGGCGATGACCTCGGCGGCTGCTTGCTTGGGGCCCTCGTCCCGTTTGAGGTTGACCGCCTGATTCATCTGGGCAGCAGCACCTTGACGGCGCTGACTTCGGCCGTGACCGTCGCGGGGGTGCGGCCCACCATGAAGTTGTCGGCGTAGACCCGGACCCGAGGACGGGTCCTCACCTCCAGCCGCTTGAACTTGAACACCTGGCCGGTGTCCTCCTGCTGCTTGCTCAGCAGCGCGGCGGCGATGGCGCGGCCGAGGATGTCGGTGCGGGTGCGGCCGGCGTGGACTGAAAACTCGAGGTATGTATCGATCGGCGTCGCATCGCTCACCGGCAGCTTGCTGCCCGTCGAAGGGGTGTTGCTGAAAACCAGCGACATCGCGGTGCCGCTTCCTTCGATGTCACCGGTCAGGTCGTACTGGAATGGCTTGGCCCCGATGACGTCCTTCAACTTCAAGCCGAGCTTGCCGAACTCCATGTCTTTTGCCGAGTCACCCAAGGCGATGGTCTCACCGAAGAGACCGATGGCGCATGCCTCGAGGAAGATGTGGCCGTTGACGCGGCCCAGGGTGATCGCTCGAGGCACTCCGTTCTTCGCCACCTCGATCGCCTGGTCGAGGTCCGGCGGCAGGCCGAGCGCGTGTGCGAAATTGTTGAACGTCCCGAGCGAAAGGATGCCGATGGGATGCTTTGAGTCCGCGAGCTTGCGGACGATGAATTCCACGGTGCCGTCACCACCCGCCACCACGACGGTCGCCCGAGGCGTGATGAGCTTCTCGAAGTGCTTGTCGGGATCGAAGTCGAGGACGAGGTGGTCGGCGAACTCAGTCCGCAGCCGCTCCACGATCTCTGGAGTCATCGATCCGGCTTTGGGGCTGATGATCAGCAGCTTGCTGGCCTTGGGGGTGCGTGGAGCAGCTTTCGCTGCCCCGCGGCGTTCAGTCACAGTGCTCCGGCGGGTCGCGGTTGCGGTCACTCCCGGCTGCCGAGCAAACGCATCCACCTCGCGGCGGCGAAGGAATGAAGGCCGAGCGCTATGAAGCCCAGCGCGACCAGTCCCAGCAGCAGGTGGCCGTATGGCTGGCCCAGCAGGAACATGAATGTTCCGGCGAAGCCTTTGACCTTGGACGCATCGTGCTGCGTGCCGGCCTGGAACACGAACCAGCCGACCAGGGTGAACGTTATGCCCCTTGCGAAATACCCGAGGCGCCCGAGCCCGATCACGAAATCCTCTTCGGCTTTGGTCATCTCTTCCCGCTTCAGGTCCTTCTTGAACCTAGCCTTGAATGCTTCGAAGAACTGGCTGAGGCCGGCGGCGATCGAAACCAGCCCGATCGCGAGGACGGCCCATTCACCGGCTGGGTGCGCGAGGATCTTTGTGATCGTCGACTGCGTGCCGTCCTGCGACGACGGCTGAGCCGTTCCCGTGAGCAGCTCGAGAGCGAATAGGGCGAGGCCGGCATAGGCGACCCCGCTCCAGGCAAAACCCAGTCGCTCCGCGACCCCCGGCGCATCATCACCACGATGCAGGGGGTCGAAGATCGCCCGGACGAATCCCCACAGTGAGTACGCGGCCAGGCCGACGACGAAGACGATCAGCATGATCTTGCCAAACCCGCCGCCGGCCAGCGTCGCGAGGCTGCCGGACTGGTCGGTGGCCTGGCCTCCGAAGCCGAGCGCGAGGCCGAGGGCAAGCGTGCCCATGACGACGTAGAGCACGCCGCGGGCGACATATCCGACCCGCTCCAGGAGCTCGATCCACTTGTTCGACGCCGCGCGTTTGACGGCCGTACCGGGATGCGGAATTCGACGGGCGGAAAAAGCCATATCGCCGGTAGAACGCATCATCCCGGCCGGCTCCCTTAGATAAGGTGTGATGGTGCCTGCACATGAGATCGGGGTGGTCGGCCTGGCCACCATGGGCGAGAACCTGGCGCGCAACCTGGCGTCCCACGGCGTGAGGGTCGCTGTGTACAACCGGACCCGCCGGCGGACCGACGATTTCATGGCCAGGCACTCAGAGGAGGGCGACTTCCGGCCGGCCGCGTCCCTCGAGGAGCTCGTGCGGATCCTCGAGCCGCCTCGCGCCATTCTCCTGATGGTCAAAGCCGGTTCGGCGGTCGACGAGGCGATCGATTCCCTCTCCTCAGTGCTGGAGCCCGGCGACACGCTCATCGACGGCGGCAACTCTCTGTTTCACGACACGCGCCGCCGGGCAGCGGCGGCGGAGGCTGCCGGGCTCGGATTCATTGGGGCGGGTGTCTCGGGCGGGGAAGAGGGGGCGCTGCTCGGGCCCAGCATCATGCCCGGCGGGACTCGCGACTCGTATCAACGCGTGGCTGAGATGTTGACGGCGATTTCGGCCAAGGTCGATGGCGTGCCCTGCTGCACGTACATCGGACCCGACGGCGCGGGCCATTTCGTGAAGATGGTCCACAACGGGATCGAGTACGCCGACATCCAGCTCATCGCCGAAACGTATGACTTTCTACGTCAGGCACTGCGCATGAGCCCAGCCGAGCTCGCGGCTGTGTTTCGGAAGTGGAACCAGGGCGAGCTGCAGTCCTACCTGATCGAGATCACCGGCAATGTGCTGGCTAAGCAAGATGGCAAGTCCGCGCTCGTGGACGCGATCGAAGACAAGGCCGAGCAGAAGGGCACCGGGCGCTGGACCAGCGAGTCGGCGCTCGAGCTGGGCGTCCCGCTCACGGGAATCACCGAAGCGGTCTTCGCCCGAATGTTGTCGAGCCAGAAAGCAGACCGAGTCAAAGCAGCTCAGATTCTTGCCGGTCCCACTTCCTCCCCGCTCGCCGGGGAGGTGGCCCGAACTAGGGGCCCCCGCGAAGTCGAAGACTTCGTGGGGTCTAGCGCCGGAGGGGAGAGGCGGCAGCTCTCAAGGGCGAACACCAATCTCATAGATGATGTCCGTCACGCTCTGTACGCCTCGAAGATCGTCGCTTACGCGCAGGGATTCGAGCACCTAAGCGCAGGCTCAAAAGAGTTCAACTGGAACCTCGACCTCGGCGCGCTCGCGACGATCTGGCGGGGCGGCTGCATCATCCGCGCCCAGTTCCTCGACCGCATCAAGGATGCATACGCCGAGGCACCCGACCTGCCAAACCTGATGCTCGCGCCATTTTTCCAGCAGGCCCTGGCCTCCGCGCAGCAGTCATGGCGCTCCGTGGTCAAGCAGGCGATCGACCAGGGCGTGCCGATCCCGGCGTTTGCCTCATCGCTCGCCTACTACGACGGCTACCGGCGAGCCCGCGGGCCCGCTAACCTCATCCAGGGTCTACGGGACTACTTCGGCGCTCATGGCTACCACCGCACCGACCGCGAAGGCGCCTACCACACGCGCTGGGCGCAGGATGGAACCGAAGTCAGCGTCGACTAGGCTGCTCGCGAACGTCGTGCCACGTTCTGTTTCAGCAGCGCCATGACGGCTGCTTCCTCAGCCTTGAGGTTGCGGTGGGTCCGGCCTTCTACCACTTTCAACATGCTCTCCAGAGATCCATCCATGTAGGTGTCAATCACCGCGGGATGGACGTACGACTTGCGGCATACCGCTCGTGTGTGTCCGAGCCTGCGGGCGACGCTGTCAATTGCCGCCACCACGTTGTGCTTGGCTTCGGTGTCGCTTTCGAAGCTCACAACTTCGCGAAGCGCGGACGCGGCGAGAACCGTGGCGCCCCACGTGCGGAAGTCCTTGGCGGTGTAGTCCTCGCCGCTCGTTTCGCGCAGGTATTGGTTGACGTCGTCCGACGTGACGGTGCGACGATCGCCCGCGGGATCGATGTACTGGAACAACATCTGGCCCGGCAGCTCCTCACATCGCTTCACCACGCGGGCGACTCGACGGTTGGTGATGTCGAGCTCGACCTCACTTCCGCTCTTGCCTTTGAAAAGGAAACGCACGGTCGGCCCCT
>WNGI01001224.1_pt1 | contig 21385 bp, 17 predicted proteins | sample 5400621 | NCBI WGS metagenome assembly WNGI01 (sample SAMN13153374, study PRJNA577476) | soil metagenome | isolation source: 20 cm soil or saprolite under Garry oak tree replicate 1 | place: USA:California | collected 2016-06-15
TACTACTCGAGGCCGCCGCAGGCCGGTCTGCTCGCCCACTTCCGGACGGTCGCCGACGCGACCGAGCTGCCGGTCATGCTCTACGACATCCCGCATCGCTCCGGCACGGCGATCGAGACCGAGACGCTGCTGCGCCTGGCCGAGCACGAGCGGATCGTCGCGGTCAAGGACGCCAAGGGTGATCTCGGTGCGAGCGCGGCGGTCATGGCGCAGACCGCACTCGCGTACTACTGCGGCGAGGACAAGCTGACTCTGCCGCTGCTGTCGATCGGCGGTGCCGGCGTCGTGGGCACGTCGACCCACTTCAGCGGTCCCGGGACGCTCGCGATGATCGAGGCCTACGAACGCGGCGATGTCGCCGAGGCGCTGCGGCTGCACCGCGAACTGCTGCCGATATTCACCGGAATCTTCCGGACGCAGGGCACGATCCTGGTCAAGGCGGGGCTCGCGCTGCGCGGCCGTCCGGTCGAGCACGAGATCGCCCACCTCCGCGACGACCTCGCCGCCGCCGGACTTTAGCGTGCTGACACCCCCGCGCCTACGCCGTGAACGTGGGCTTGACCGTTACGGTTGACGAGTGGCTGCCTCGGGAACTCGCGCGCGCCCGTCAGGGGGGCGGACCGGCTCGTCACGGCGCGGCGCCCGCCGGCCCGAGCCCCCGCCCCGCACCGGATTCTTGCTTGCAGTCGGCCGGGCAATCGCCGCGCTCGGCCGCGCAGTCGGCGCGCTGTGGCGTGCACTTGCGGCACTGATCGGCGGCCTGGCCCGAGCAGTCGGACGCCGTGCCGCGACGGCCCACGACCTCGACCCGGAGCATCGTCGCGACGGCGCCGCGCTCGGCGTCATCGCGCTGGGCCTCGTCTCCTCGGTGGCCATCTGGAGGCACGGTGCCGGCCCGGTCGGGCGCTCGCTGACGGCGCTGTTCCGGCTCCTGGTGGGCAACGGCGCGGGGGTGCTGCCGATCGTGCTGGTCGGTATAGGCATCCACATGCTGCGGCAGATGCCCACGCCGGAAAGCCGCGGACGCACGCTCGTCGGCACGACCTCGCTGACGCTCGCCATCCTCGGCCTGCTCGATCTGTGGGCGGCGTCCCCGTCGACGTCCGACGGCCGCTCGCACGCCGGCGGGCTGCTGGGTGCTGGCGTCGCCGCGCCGTTGGAACGCGGGCTGTCGGCGGTGATCGCCGTGCCGCTGCTGTTCCTGCTCGGCGTGTTCGGCGTGCTCGTCGTGACGGCGACGCCGATCAACCAGCTTCGCCAGCAGATCGGAGCTCTCCTCTCGCGCAAGCCGGCCGTGACCGACGACGACATGATCGCCAACAGCGGCAGCGTCGTGCAGCTCGGCGTCGGCGACGACCCGAGCGGTGACACGGCGCAGGTGCCCTACCTCGACGATCCGTTCCCGCCGGCCGAGGCCGACATGCCCGCAGCGCCGAAGCCCCGCAAGCCACGCGTGCCCAGGGTGAAAGTCGACGACGACCTGCCGCCGGTGACGGCCCCGGTGCAGATGGAGCTCAGCGGAGGTGGCGCTTACACGCTGCCGTCGCTCAAGGATCTCGTGGCAGGCAGCCGACACCTGGCGCACACCAAGGCGAACGACGAGGTCATCGCCGCTCTGCAGCAGGTGTTCGCCGAGTTCGCCGTCGACTGCGCGGTGACCGGATTCAGCCGCGGGCCTACCGTCACGCGTTACGAGGTCGAGCTCGGGCCGGGCGTCAAGGTCGAGCGCATCACCCAGCTCACGCGCAACATCGCCTACGCCGTCAAGAGCGCTGACGTGCGGATCATCAGCCCCATCCCGGGCAAGAGCGCAGTCGGGGTCGAGATCCCGAACGCCGACCCCGAGATCGTCATGCTCGGCGACGTCCTGCGCTCGCCGGTGGCCCAGCGCGACCATCACCCGCTGCTCGTCGCGCTCGGCAAGGACGTCGAGGGCGGCTTCGTCGTCGCCAACCTGGCGAAGATGCCGCACCTGCTCGTTTCAGGCGCTACCGGAGCGGGCAAGTCGAGTTGCATCAACTCGATGATCCTGTCGATCCTGACGCGCGCCACGCCTGACCAGGTGCGGCTGGTGCTGATCGACCCGAAGCGGGTCGAGTTCGCCGCCTACCAGGGCATCCCGCACCTCGTCACCCCGGTCATCACAAATCCGAAACGCGCTGCCGATGCGCTCACATGGGTCGTGCGCGAGATGGATCTGCGCTACGAGGACATGGAGGCCTCAGGCGTTCGGCACATCGACGACTTCAACCGCAAGGTGCGAAGCGGTGAGCTGGTCGCGCCGCCCGGCTCGGAGCGCGTCTACACGACGTACCCGTACCTGCTCGTCCTCTGCGACGAGCTCGCCGACCTGATGATGGTTTCGCCGCGTGACGTCGAGGACTCGGTCGTGCGCATCACCCAGCTGGCCCGCGCGGCCGGCATCCACCTGATCGTCGCGACGCAGCGCCCGTCGGTCGACGTGGTCACCGGGCTGATCAAGGCGAACGTGCCGTCGCGGCTGGCGTTCAAGACCTCGTCGCTCGCCGACTCGCGAGTCATCCTCGACCAGCCCGGCGCCGAGAAGCTGCTCGGCAAGGGCGACGGCTTGTTCCTGCCGATGGGCGCATCGAAGCCGGCGCGTATCCAGGGCGCCTACGTCACCGACCCCGAGATCCACCGGATCGTCAATCACTGCAAGGAACAACTGCAGCCGGTGTACCGCGACGACGTCACGGCGCCGCAGGCCGAGCGCAAGCAGATCGACGACGACATCGGCGACGATCTCGACCTGTTCATGTCAGCGGTCGAGCTCGTCGTGTCGACACAGTTCGGCTCCACGTCGATGCTGCAGCGCAAGCTGCGGGTCGGATTCGCCAAGGCCGGCCGGCTGATGGATCTGATGGAGTCCCGCGCCATCGTCGGCCCGTCCGAGGGATCGAAGGCGCGCGACGTCCTGGTCAAGCCCGACGAGATGGCCGGTCTGCTGTACACGCTGCGAAACGGTGGCAGCGCCGACGATCTCGTCGAGGCGGACCAGGACGCGGACGCGCCGTTCTAGCCGCACACAAATCGGCTCACGCCCGGTAACAGCAAGCGTGAGCCGATCGTGGTCTCAAGCCACCTACATGCGGTGGCGTCCCGAGTAGAACATCGTGTGCCAGGTGAGGCGGGCGCGCGTGCCAACACGGTGTCGGCCGAGTCGCTCGCTGCCTGGTTCTACGACAGCACCCCGCCAACGCAGGACGCCGGGCGCGCCCGTCCGCTGCACTGCGCTCATCGTCAATCACCTCCGAGCCGGAAGGTAACGGGTGAGGCAAGGGCGACACGTGAGGCGCGCGGGAATCGCCAGAAACCCACAGAACCCGTGATGGATCAGCCGCCAGCCTGCCGCCCAGCAGACGCGTCAGGCCTACAGGTGCAGCAGCATCCGCGTGTTGCCGAGCGTGTTCGGTTTGACGTATTCGAGCCCGAGGAACTCCGCGATGCCGGCGTCGTAGGAGCGGCGAAGTGCGTCGTAGGTGTCGGCGTCGACCGGGGCGCCGTCGATCTCGGCGAACCCGTGCCGGGCGAAGAAGTCGGTATGGAAGGTCAGGGCGAACAGCCGCGACAGTCCCAGCTCGCGCGCCGTCCCGACGAGCGCGCCGAGCAGCCGGTCGCCGATCCGGTGTCCACGGTGTTCGGGATGGACCGCGAGCGTCCGGATCTCGCCGAGGTCGGCCCACAGGACGTGCAGCGCGCCGCATCCGACGAGCACGCCACCCTGCTCGGCGACCTGGAAGTCCTGGACGTCCTCGTAGAGCGTCACGAGTTCCTTGGCGAGCAGCTTGCGACCGGATCCGGCGTACCTGTCGACGAGTGCCTTGATCGCCGGGACGTCGGGGGTTCGCGCGCGGCGGACGGTCAGCGTCACGGTCAAACGCTACCGAGTGTGCCCGGGCCTGACGCGGCGGCTGTCGTCCGCGATCCTCCCCACCCGCGGGTACCCTGCGAACGTGTCGCAGGCTGCTGAGCGTGCCGTCGCGCTCGTCACCCTCGGGTGCGCGCGTAACGAGGTCGACTCCGAGGAACTGGCCGCACGCCTCGGCGCCGGGGGCTGGACAGTCTCGGCCGATCCCGACAGCGCCGGGGTCGTCATCGTCAACACGTGCGGCTTCATCGACGCCGCGAAGAAGGACTCGATCGACACGGTGCTCGCCGCGGCGGACACGGGCAAGCGAGTCGTCGCCGTCGGCTGCCTCGCGGAGCGTTACGGCGAGGAGCTCGCGAGCTCGTTGCCCGAGGTCGAGGCCGTGCTCGGCTTCGATTCCTACGCCGACATAGCCGCTCGGCTCGACGACGTCGCCGCCGGGCGTACGGTCCGGCCACACGTCCCGCGCGACCGGCGCGAGCTGTTGCCGCTCGCGCCCGCGCATCGTAGGGCTGCCGTGGCCGAGGTCGCAGTGCCGGGCCACGCGTGGTTGCCGGTCGGCCGCGTTCGCCTGGACGACACTCCCGTCGCCTACCTCAAGCTGGCGTCCGGATGCGACCGGCGGTGTTCGTTCTGCGCCATCCCGTCCTTCCGCGGCTCGTTCGTCTCGCGGCCGCCGGGCGAGGTGCTCGACGAGGCGCGCTGGCTGGCCGCGACGGGGGCCCGCGAGCTCGTGCTCGTCAGCGAGAACTCGACGTCCTACGGCAAGGATCTGGCCGACCTGCACGCGCTCGAGTCGTTGCTGCCCCGGCTCAGCGCGATCGACGGCGTCGACCGGGTGCGGGTGTCCTACCTGCAACCTGCCGAGCTGCGACCGTCGCTGCTCGAGGTCATCGCGTCGACACCGGGCGTCGCGCCGTACTTCGACTTGTCCTTCCAGCACGCGAGCGCGCCCGTGCTGCGCCGGATGAAGCGGTTCGGTTCGACAGAGGCGTTTCTCGACCTGCTCGAACGCGCCCGGCAGTACACGCCGACCGCCGGCGCGCGCAGCAACGTCATCGTCGGCTTCCCGGGCGAGACCGAGGCCGACGTCGACGAGCTCGAGCGGTTCCTGACGGCCGCCCGCCTGGATGCGATCGGCGTGTTCGGGTACTCCGACGAGGAGGGTACCGACGCGGCCGGCTTCGACGGCAAGCTCGATCCGGAGCTGATCGCCGAGCGGGTCGAGCGCATCAGCGCGCTGGCCGACGAACTGGTGGCACAGCGCGCCGAGGACCGGATCGGCGAGCGGGTGGACGTCCTGGTCGAGCACGTGGGCGAGGCCGTCGGGCGGGCGGCGCACCAAGGTCCCGACGTCGACGGGGTCACTGATCTGGTCGGCGACGTCGCCGGTCTGCGTCGCGGCGAGATCGTGCCGGCCGTCGTGACCGGCTCGGTCGGTGCCGACCTCGTCGCGCGGGTGGCGGTGCCGGCGGCGTGACGGCCCAGCCCGCTCCGACCGACCCGATCGCCGAGGTGCCGAGCGAGGCATCGGCGTGGAACATCGCCAACGCGATCACCATGCTGCGGCTGCTGCTCGTCCCGGTGTTCGCCGTCGTGCTGTTCCACGGCGACGGGCACCAGACCGGCTGGCGGATCGGCGCGTGGGGAGTGTTCGCCGTCGCGTCCTTCACCGACCGGCTCGACGGCGAGCTGGCTCGCAAGCGCGGCCTGGTCACCGAGTTCGGCAAGCTGGCCGACCCGATCGCCGACAAGGCCCTGATCGGCACGGCGCTCGTCGGGCTCTCGGTGCTGGACGATCTGGCCTGGTGGGTGACGGTGGTCATGCTCGTCCGCGAGGTCGGCGTGACTTTGCTCCGGTTCTGGGTGATCCGGCACGGCGTGATCCCTGCGAGCCGAGGCGGGAAGGTGAAGACCCTGCTGCAGGGCGTCGCGATCGGGCTGTATGTGCTGCCGTTGTCGGGTTGGCTGCACGAGGTGGCCGTTGTCGTCCTCGGCGCGGCGATCGCGCTGGCGCTCATCACCGGCGGCGATTACGTGGCTCGGGCGGTCCGGCTGCGGCGCGCGGCGCAGGCGACGGCGTGACGCTTCCGCCGACCGACTACGCCACCGAGCTCGCCGGGCTGCACGCCGACCTCCGCGAGCTCGGCGCGACCGTGGCAGTCGCCGAGTCACTGACCGGCGGGCTGCTCACTGCGGCGCTGACCGCGACCCCGGGCGCCAGTGCGACCGTCCGCGGCGGGCTGGTCGTGTACGCCACGGACCTGAAGGCAACGATCGCGGGCGTTCCGGCCGACCTGCTCGCCGAACGAGGAGCGGTCGACCCCGATGTCGTGCTCGCGCTCGCCCGCGGGGTTCGAAACCGGCTCGACGCGACATACGGGCTGGGCGTCACCGGCGTTGCAGGCCCTGATCCGCAGGACGGAAAGCCGGTCGGCACGGTATTCCTCGCGATCGCGGGGCCCGACGACCAGACCGTCGCCGAGCGGGCGTTCACCGGTGGCCGTGCGGCGATTCGAGCCGCTGCCGTCGACGCCGCGCTCGATGTCCTGAAAAGGGAATGCGCGAGCGCGATTACATCGTTACGTTCGCTATGAGCGGAGAACCGCGGCTGGACGGGTTGCCGTCAGTCGCGCCAGGTACGGTGATTTGCATCCGGCGAACATCACGCCGGACCGATTCGTGAAGGGGGTCTCGCACCATGGCAGTGCTCCGACAAGTGGTTGGCGAGACCCTGCGCGGCATGCGGCTTCGCCAGCGCCGCACGCTTCGTGAGGTGTCCTCGAGTGCCCGGGTGAGCCTGGGCTACCTGTCCGAGGTCGAGCGTGGCGAGAAGGAACCGTCGTCTGAGCTGCTCGCCGCGATCTGCGGTGCGCTCGACGTCGAACTGTCCGAGTTGTTCAGAGAGGTGACCGACACCTTGCGCCGCGAGGAGAAGGTCTCCGTCCGGATCGGCAGCGTCGCCGTCGGCGAGCGCGCGCGGATGCATCCCGCGCCCGGCGAGTCCCACGGACCGCAAGCGCGCGCGCTCGGCCCGGTGGCCGCCTAACGGTCTCCGGCCGGCTCAGCGCGCCACCGGTGCGCGTTGAGTCGGGCGCGGTACCGTCCGGGCCATGGGCTCGTCGGATCCGCTGTTCGACACGCTGTTTCGCCCGACCGCTTCCTCGCCGCAGATGGCGTCGGCGGCCCCGGTGCGCGCAGCTGGAACGCGGTCACGAGCGGGCAATGCGATGAACCGCACGCGGGCCGCGCTGCTCGAAGGCGCCCGCCGAGCCGTCGAGGTCAACGGCACGAAGATCACCATGGCGCAGGTAGCCACCGGCGCCGGCGTGGCGAAGGCGACCTTGTACAACCACTTCCGCACCCGCGAGGCCGTGCTCTCAGCCTTGCTCGCCGACGAGGTGAACGGGTTGATCGAGGGCCTGGCTGATCGTCCCGTCGCCGAAGCGCTGGGCCAGGCCGCGTCGTCGCTCTCGGAGAATCCAATGCTGAGCGTGCTCGCTCGCCTGGAGCCGGCGACGCTCGCCGCGCTCGCCCGGGTCGACGCGTCCGCCGAAGGGTGGCGCAAGGCGCGCGAGGCGGTTACGGCGGTCCTCGACCGAGCCGATCGCGAAGGCACCGACATGGTGCTGCGCTGGCTGGCGTCGCACGTCATGACGCCCGCCTCTGGTGCGGCTATCGCGGCCGACGTCGACATCCTGCTCACCGGCCTGCCAGCGCGCCGAGCCGCCGAGCAGGCCGCCTCGGCCTGATCGCGGCCTGCGTCGCCCGGAACTTGCCCAGGCGCCCGCGCGTCGACACGATGAAGGCGCATGATGTGCTGATCGAATCAGTGCGCAGTACTCGAAAGGCGGCGCGCATGGCCAAGCCCAATCCGTTCGTGCGGGCGTGGAAATACTTCTCCGCGTGGTTCGGCGCGAAGGTCGACGAGCGCGCCGACCCGAAGATCCAGATCCAGCAGGCGATCCAGGAGGCGCAGCTCCAGCACCAGGCGCTCACCCGCCAGGCGGCCAGCGTGATCGGCAACCAGCGCCAGCTCGAGATGAAGCTCGACCGCCGCCTCGGCGAGGTCGAGACGCTGCAGGCGCAGGCACGCGAGGCGCTCGTCCTCGCCGACACGGCCCGCAGCAGCGGCGACGCGGCGAAGGCAGCCGACTTCGAGAAGACGGCGCAGGCACTGGCGAACCGGCTCGTGCAAGCCGAGCAGGACGTGCAGGATCTCAAGACGCTGCACGACCAGTCGCTCCAGGCGGCCGAGCAGGCGCGGGCGGCCGTCAAGAACGACGAGATGATGCTCGAGCAGAAGCTTGCCGAGCGCACCAAGCTGCTCACCCAGCTCGAGCAGGCCAAGATGCAGGAGTCGGTGTCGCGGTCGCTGCAGCAGATGAGCGAGATGGCGGCACCCACCAACGTGCCTTCGCTCGAAGAGGTGCGCGACAAGATCGAGCAGCGCTACGCCACCGCGCTCGGGCAGGCCGACCTCGCGTCGGACTCCGTTGCCGGACGCACGATCGAGGTGCAACGAGCGACGGTCGACCTCAAGGGATCCAAGCGCCTGGAGGAGATCCGGGCGGCGCTCAATGCCGAGACGGCCGCGGTCGAGGGGGGCAGCACCTCGGCACCGGCGATCGGTGCCGAGCCCGACGCGCCACCGAGTGCGTCGCCGATCCCGGACGACGCGACCAAGGCTCCAGGTCAGGGGTAAGTCGTTGCGCTCGGTGCCTGAGTTCCTGATCATCGCGCTGCTCGTGACGATCACGCCCGGTCCGGGTACGGCGATGATCGTCCGAATCGCCGCCCGTGACGGCCGCCGGACGGCCATGCAGGCCGTGCTCGGCAACAGTTGCGGCGTCGTGTTCTGGGGTCTGCTGTCGGCCCTTGGTGTGTCGTCGCTGATCCTCGCGTCCGAGGTCGCGTTCGACGTGCTGCGCGGCGTCGGCGCGGCGTTCCTGATCATGCTCGGCATCCGTTCGCTGCTGCGGCGTCGTGCCGCCGAGGTCGAGTCGGACGTCGATGGTCCGCCGCGCTCGGGCGGTGCGCGAGGCTGGCGACTCGGCCTCGTTACCAGCATCGCGAATCCCAAGCTCGCCGCGTTCTTCGTCGCACTCTTCCCGCAGTTCCTGTCGCCGCACGCCGCGGTGCTTCCCGCCGCGCTGACCATGGCCGGGGTCATCGTCGCGTTCGACGTGCTCTGGTTCTCGTCGCTGACGTGGCTGGTCGATAGGGCCGGCGCCCTGCTGCGGCCGCGCCTGCACCGGATGCTCGAGCGTTTCACCGGGACAGTGCTGATCGGCCTCGGCGTTCGGCTGGCCGCCGAGGCGCGCTAGGCCTCGGGCTGGCAGGCCGGGCACCAGTAGGTGCTGCGCTGCCGCGGGGGCTCGCCTTGGTCGATGCGCCGGATCAGCGCCCCGCAGCGCCGGCAGGCGGCGCCACCTCGCAGGTAGACCCAGTGCTGATGGCCGCGTTGCGGGACTCCGGTCGTGGTCTGCTCCGGGTGGTCGCGATTTGCGCGGATCAGCCGCTGTGCCGTCGTGACGAGTCGGCGCAGGTCGGCGACGTCGGCGATGCGCGTCCACGGATTGACCCGCTCGACGAACAGCGTCTCGGACTTGTAGAGATTGCCGATGCCGGCCAGGTTGCGCTGATCGAGCAGCGCCTCGCCGATCGGGGTGTCCGGCTGCGCGTTGAGCCGGCGCAGCACCTCGTCGACGTCCCAGTCGGCGCCGAGCAGGTCCGGGCCGAGGTGCCCGACGAGTTCGTGCTCCTTCGCCGTCGCGACGATCCGCAAGTCGTGGACCCGGTAGCCGGTCGCGAGCCAGGCGGCATTGCCGATCCGGGCGCGCACCATGTGCTCGGGATGACGGTGCGGACGCCGGCCGGCTGCCACCAGGTACCACGAGCCGTCCATGCGCAGGTGGCTACGCAAGCTGAGCCCGCCGGCGAAGCGCATCAGGATGTGCTTGCCGCGCGCGACGACCTCGCGCACCGTGTCGCCGGTGAGGTCACTCGTCGCGAGGTCCGGCACGCGCAGGTCGAACGTCGTGACGACACCACCGGCGAGCGCGTCATGCAGTCGCCGCGCGGTGAGCCAGACCGTGTCGCCTTCAGGCAAAGCCGGATCAGCCCCGCAGCCGCAGCCCGCGCGGGGTGGGGCGGAAGCCTGCCGCCTCAAGCGCCTCGCTGAGCGGCGACGTCACCACCGGTGCGCCATCGGCGCGTTCGACCGAGAGCTTGCCCAACGCACCGTCGCGTACCGCCAGAGCCAGCGCGTCGGCGGCCGGTTGGAGCAGGTCGGCGTCCTCGGCGAACGACAGCAACGTGCGTCCGCCGCGCTCGACGTAGAGCACACACCTGCCGCTGACCAGGACGGTGAGCGCCCCGGCCTTGCGAGCTGCTTGATGGCCGCGCTTGCCGTCGTCGCCGGCCGGGCGCTCGGGCCACGGCAGGGCCGCACCGTAGGGATTGGCCGGATCGGTCGCGGCCAGCACGAGTGCCGGAGCAGCGTCGGGTTCGCGTGCGTGCGATCGCAGCCGGTCGACCGCGCCCGGGAGCGCGAACTGCGCCGCGCCCAAGCCGTCGACGAAGTAACCGCGCCGAGCGCGTCCGGCCTCCTCGGCAGCCTTGAGCACCGGGTACACGGCGGCGAACCCGCCGGGAACGCGCTCTGCCGTGACGGCGCCGCGAGTGACGATGCCGTGGCGATCGAGCAGTGCCTCGGCCATCGCCAGGGTCCTGCGGGTCGGATCGGGTTCCCTTGTCGGCAGCCTTGACCAGCGGCCGGCCATGGCGGGCGGCACCGAGCGAGCCGGGCCCGGAGCGGTCAGCCCGGAGTAGCGGCCGTATCGCGCACGCGGCGGCCGAGGCGCGCGCCGGTGGGCCGTCCGCGTGCCGCTGCCGAGCAGGGAGCGCACCGGGGCGATCGTGTCGTTGGTGAGCCAGCCGGCCCAGACGAGGTCCCAGACGGCGGTGGCGATGTCGGCGTCGCTCGCGGTCGCGTCGCAGCGGTCGGCCAGCGCGCGGAAGAACAGCGCCTGATCGCCGTCCAGGGCCTCCCGCAACGCGGCGTGCAACTCGCCCGCAACGTCAACCGGATCCGGCAGCAGCACCGGGGCCGCGTCGGCCGGAGTGAGCACGATCCAGCCGTCGTTACCGGACAGCGCCCCGGCCCCTGCCCACAGCACCTCGCCGGCGATGGTCAGCTCGTCGAGCAGCCCCGGGGAGTAGTCCGCCACCCGGCCCGGCAGGATCAGCGACTCGAGCGCGCTGGCCGGCAGCGGTACGCCGGCGAGCTGCTCGACGGCGCGCGTCAACCCGTCGAGGCCACGTGCCCGGCGTCCGGCGACGCCCTGCCACTCGGGCACGAACCGGGCCAGCACCTCGCCGGGCACCGGCTCGACCTCGCGGCGCAGCGCGGCGAGCGAGCGGCGGCGGATCATCCGCAGCACCTCGGCGTCGCACCACTCGCGTCCGGTGCCGCCGGGCTGGAACTCGCCCTGCACGGCGCGTCCCGATACCCGTAGCCGCTCCAACGCGGCCGTCACGATCGCCACGCCGAGACCCAACCGGGTCGCGACCTCTTCGGTGCGGAACGGCCCGTGCGTCCTGGCATAGCGGGCGACGAGGTCGCCGAGCGGGTCGCGGACGGGTTCGGTGAACGCCTCGGGCACGCCGACCGGCAACGCGGTGCCGAGCGCGTCACGCACCCGCCCGGAGTCCTCGATTGCCAGCCACCGCTCGTCACCGGCGATGCGCACGCGGACGGCTCGCCGGGCCGCCTCGAGTTCGGCGAGGTCGTGCGCGGTGGCTCCGCGGGCCAGCGCCTCGGCGGTGGTGAGGTCGCCGACGCCGCGCAGCAGGTCGTGCACGGAGTCCACGCCGCGCGCGTGGCGATCGTCCGGCAGTCGCTGCAGCTCTGCCTCGACCGCGGCGATCGCGTCGGCGTCGAACAGCTCGCGCAGGTCGGTGGAGCCGAGCAGCTCGGCGAGCAGCCTGCTGTCGAGCGACAGCGCCTGCGCCCGGCGCTCGGCCAGCGGCGCGTCGCCGTCGTAGAGGAACATGCCGACGTAACCGAACAGGAGCGAGCGGGCGAACGGCGACGCCTCCTGCGTCGCGACCTCGACCAGGCGTACCCGACGCGCTGCGAGATCGCGCATCAGACCCGTCAGGCCGGGCACGTCGAAGACATCTTGCAGGCACTCGCGCATCGCCTCGAGCGTGACCGGGAAGTCGCCGTACTCGCTGGCGACCTGGAGCAGCTGGTTGGCCCGTTGGCGCTGTTGCCACAGCGGCGTGCGCCGTTGCGGATCGCGCCGGGGGAGCAGCAACGAACGGGCGGCGCACTCGCGGAACCGGGACGCGAACACGGCCGAGCCGCCGAGCTCGGCGGTGACGATCGCCTCGATCTCGTCCGCGCCGAACATCGCGAGGTCACCGCCCGGTGGCTCGGCGTCGGTGTCGGGCAGGCGGATCACGATGCCGTCGTCGCTGTGCATGGACTGCACGTCCAGGCCGTAGCGTTCGCGCAACCGGGCGGTGATCGCCAGCGCCCACGGAGCGTTGACCGGGGCTCCGAACGGCGAGTGCACGACCAGCCGCCAGTCGCCGAGCTCGTCGCGGAAGCGCTCGACGAGCACGGTCCGGTCATCGGGCAGGTATCCGGTCGCGTCACGCTGCTCGCGCAGGTACGCGAGCAGGTTGGACGTGCCCCAAGCGTCCAGACCGGCCGCGCCCGCACGCACCGCGGCGTCTGCACTGTCCATTGTGGACACCTCACGCAGGAATGCACCGAGCGCGCGTCCGAGCTCGACAGGCCGCCCGGGAGCGTCGCCCTTCCAGAACGGCATGCGGCCGATCTCGCCGGGGGCCGGCGTGACGAGCACGCGGTCGTGCGTGATGTCCTCGATCCGCCACGAGGACGAGCCCAGCAGGAACACGTCGCCCACGCGGGACTCGTAGACCATCTCCTCGTCCAGCTCGCCGACCCGTCGGCCGGTGCCTTCGGCGCCTGCCAGGAAGACGCCGAACAGGCCGCGGTCGGGGATCGTGCCGCCGCTGGTCACCGCGAGCCGCTGCGCCCCGGGCCGGGCGTGCAGCTCGCCACTGACGCGGTCCCACACCAGGCGTGGACGCAGCTCGGCGAACGCGTCGGACGGGTATCGCCCGGCCAGCATGTCGAGCACGGCGTCGAGGGCCGAGCGGGGCAACCCGGCAAACGGAGCCGCTCGCTGGACGATCTCGGCGACAGCGTCGACCGTCAACGTCTCCATCGACACCATTGCGACGATCTGCTGGGCCAGCACGTCGAGCGGATTGCGGGGGTAGCGCATTGCCTCGATGAGGCCGTCGCGCATCCGCTCGGCCACGACCGTGCACTCGACCAGATCGCCGCGGTACTTCGGGAAGATGACGCCGCGTGAGATCGCACCGACCTGGTGGCCGGCCCGCCCGACGCGTTGCAGTCCCGAGGCGACCGACGGCGGCGCCTCGACCTGCACCACGAGGTCGACGGCGCCCATGTCGATGCCGAGTTCGAGGGAGGACGTAGCGACGACGGACGGCAGGCGCCCGGCCTTGAGCTCTTCCTCGACGATGCTTCGTTGCTCACGCGATACCGAGCCGTGGTGCGCGCGGGCGACGACGACCTCACTCGCCGGGCGGCCTGAGCCCGATTCGGCCATGAGCTCGGCCGGCGGCTTCGTCTGCGGTTCGAGCGCCACGCCCTGCCGTTCGGACTCGAGCTCGTTGAGCCGCGCGGTGAGCCGCTCCGCGAGCCGCCTCGAGTTCGCGAACACGATCGTCGACCGGTGCTGCTCGATCAGGTCCAGCACCCGTTCCTCGACGTGCGGCCAGATCGAGGTGCGGCGTTCGGCGCCGGACGCGGCACCGGTCAGGTCGCCGGTCGGCTCGCCGAGCGTCGACATGTCCTCGACCGGCACGACCACCTGCAAGTCGAACGTCTTCTGCGCCGGCGGCTGGACAACCGTGACCGGGCGCCCACCGGCGAGGAACGTCGCAACCTCGTCGACCGGCCGGACGGTCGCCGAGAGCCCGATGCGCTGCGCGGGTTCTTCGAGCAGGGCATCGAGCCGTTCGAGCGACACGGCGAGATGCGCGCCCCGCTTGGTGGCGCAGACAGCGTGCACCTCGTCGACGATCACGGTGTCGACGCCGCGCAGCGCTTCGCGCGCACCGGAGGTCAGGAGCAGGAACAGCGACTCGGGTGTGGTGATCAGGATGTCGGCCGGCCGGCGAGCGAACAGGCGGCGCTCGTCGGCCGATGTGTCGCCGGTGCGCATCGCGACGGTGACGTCGGGCTCGGCCAGACCCAGGCGCGCCGCCGCCTGACGGATGCCGGCGAGAGGGGAGCGCAGGTTGCGCTCGATGTCGACGGCCAGCGCCTTGAGCGGGCTGACATAGAGCACCCGGCAGCGCCGCAGCGGGTCATCGGGCACCGGCAGGGCCGCGAGGCGATCGAGCGACGACAGGAACGCGGCAAGCGTCTTGCCGGATCCGGTAGGCGCCACGACCAGCGTGTGCTCGCCGCGGGCGATCGCGTCCCAGGCACCCGACTGGGCGGGCGTCGCCGCGGTGAACGCGGCATCGAACCACGCCTGGGTCGCGGGGGAGAATGGCGGCACGCGTCCAGTGTGCCCGGACGGTCTGACAGGTCAGCCGTCGGCGAGGCGCGAGGTGAGCCGTTCGCGCGCTTTGGGCCAGTCGTCGTCGGTCATTGCGTACTGGACGCTGTCGCGCCAGGAGCCGTCACGGCGGATCCGGTGCTTACGGATGATGCCCTCCTTGGTCGCACCGAGCCGCTCGATCGCTGCCTGCGACCTGGCGTTGTGGATGTCGGTATGCCAGACGACGCGTGCCGCTCCGAGCGTGTCGAAGGCGTGGCTCATCATCAGCAGCTTCGACTCCGTGTTGTGCCCGGTCCGCCACCAACGGCGCCCGAGCCACGTGTAGCCGATGCCGATTGCACGCATCGCCGGGTTCACCTCGTAGAACGACGTCGTCCCCGCGAACTCTCCGGTGACGGCGTCGATCTGGGCATGCGCGAACCGCTCACCTCGGGCCCGGGCCGCCAGCGCTGCCAGAATCTGCTCGCGCGCCGCGTCCTCGTTCTCGGGAGGGGGAACGTTCAGCCAGCGAAAGACCTCGTCCTCGTCCGGCGACGCTGCCTTGAAGTATCCGGATGCATGCTCGACGGCCAGCGGTTCGAGCCGGATCTTGTCTCCGGCCAGGACGGGCATCGCGTACCAGAGGGCGGGATTCTCAGCAGGTGTCGCGGGCATGGTTCCCATGGTGGCAGCGCGGTTCGGCCACGCCTCGGGCCACTCCTACAGTGGTGGACATGCGCTTGACTGACTTCTGGAGCCGGATGGACGAGCGTTTCGGGGCGTCCTACGCACGCAGCGTGGCTGCCGATCACCGGCTGCCGGCGCTCGGGGCGACCGTCGACGAGGCGATCGCGGCCGGAGTGGAGACCAGGGACATCTGGCGTGCCGTCTGCGACGAGTTCGAGGTACCCGCACACCTGCGCTGATCGGTGCCGCTGGGCCCGGCGTGTCGGGTGGCTTCCTCGAACGCGTGTTCGTTTAGGCTGTGGATTGTCCGAGCGCTGTCCACAGGTTCGCTCTTCGCCACGGATTTGTCGGTGCCCGGCTCTAGCGTCTCGGCTGACACGAGTTACGACCAACGAAAAGGTGGCCTCCCATGGCAGCAGGCTTCGACCGCGACAAGGCGCTCGACGTCGCCCTGGCACAGATCGACAAGCAGCACGGCAAGGGTGCGGTGATGCGCCTGGGCGATCGCGTCTCGGCCCCCATCGAGGTGATCCCCACCGGTTCCATCGCGCTCGACGTCGCCCTCGGTATCGGCGGTCTGCCGCGCGGGCGGGTGGTCGAGATCTACGGCCCGGAGAGCTCCGGCAAGACGACGGTGGCACTGCACGCGGTGGCCAACGCGCAGGCGGCCGGCGGCATCGCGGCGTTCATCGACGCCGAGCACGCCCTCGACCCCGACTACGCCAAGGCGCTGGGTGTCGACACCGACGCGCTGCTGGTCAGCCAGCCCGACACCGGCGAGCAGGCGCTGGAGATCATGGACATGCTGATCCGCTCCGGCGCGATCGACATCGTCGTGATCGACTCGGTGGCCGCGCTCGTGCCGCGAGCCGAGATCGAGGGCGAGATGGGCGACAGCCACGTCGGCCTGCAGGCCCGGCTGATGAGCCAGGCGCTGCGCAAGATCACCGGCGCGCTCAGCAACTCCGGCACCACCGCGATCTTCATCAACCAGCTCCGCGAGAAGATCGGCGTGATGTTCGGATCGCCTGAGACGACGACGGGCGGCAAGGCGTTGAAGTTCTACTCGTCGATCCGGCTCGACGTGCGGCGGATCGAGACCCTCAAGGACGGCGGCGACGCGGTCGGCAACCGCACCCGGGTGAAGGTCGTCAAGAACAAGATGGCCCCGCCCTTCAAGCAGGCGGAGTTCGACATCGTCTATGGCCAGGGCATCAGCCGTGAGGGTTCGCTCATCGACGTGGGTGTAGAGCAGGGCTTGGTCAAGAAGTCGGGCGCCTGGTACACGTACGAGAACGATCAGCTCGGCCAGGGCAAGGAGAACGTCCGCTCCTTCCTGCGCGACAACCCCGACCTCGCCGACGAGATCGAGAAGCGAATCAAGGAGAAGCTCGGCATCGGGGCGCAGGTCGACACCAATGCCGACGCGCCGATCGAGCCGCTGCCGGCGCCGGTCGACTTCTAAGGCGAACTGCCAATGGCAGCACGACGAGCCGACGACCCCAGCATCAACGTCCCGCCAGAGGACGAGCAGGACGCACCGGGCGACCCCGAATCGGTCGCCCGGGCGATCTGCCTGCGGTTGCTCGCTCAGCGGGCGCGGTCGCGCGCCGAACTGGCCGAGGCGCTGCGCCGCCGCGGCGTACCGGACGACGCGGCGAGCGCCGTGCTGACCAGGTACGCCGAGGTCGGGCTGATCGATGACGAGTCGCTCGCACGGAATGTCGCATTGACGCAGCATCAGGAGCGCGGGCTGGCTGGCCGGGCGGTCGCTGTCAAACTGCGCCAGCGCGGCCTGCCGGAGCCCGCCGTCGAATCGGCGATCGCGCTGATCGACCAGGACAGCGAACGGGAGGCAGCGCGCCGGCTGGTTGCCCGCAAGCTACTCGCCGTGCGCGGATTGCCTGAGCAGACCCAGGCGCGGCGCCTGGTCGGCCTGCTGGCCCGACGCGGTTATTCGCCGAGCATGGCCGGCGACGTCGTCCGCGAGGCGCTTGCCGGCCGGATCGGACCGGGCGCGGCCGACGGTCTGGTCGCCGACTGACCCTGCCTCGACGAGAGCTCCCGTGCGTCAGCCCGATTTCACAGTGCCACTGGCCGCACGCTTACTTGACCTGTCGGGGTCGCGTTCATAGCCTCGGGGGATCAGGAGCACGTACGGGCTCGTCCGCGACGAGCAGACATAGACCCCGGCCCACCTCCGCGAGAAAGGATCGAACCGCAGCCTCGGCGATGTACCGGCCGTGATCCATCGGCGGCTGTCAGCGGCCCGCGCACCAGCGCAGCGGCTGGCCGAGTCCGAGCGCACTCGCGTGCTCCTGGTGCCTGGCAACACCCGTGGCAGAGGAGGCGGCGATGCAAGGGGTCCTGTACGCGGCGGTTGCAGCGGCTTTTGTCCTGGGACTGTTCTTCATCGACTCCTATCGCCGGCGCGGTTCGCATCGGTCTAGCGCGGGTGCCCGGCAGCGCGAGATCGACAGCTTGGCCGAGATCGAGAAGTCCGAGGACTTCGCGCAGTCGGCCCGTCGGGTCGCCGAGGCCGAAGCTGTCTCGATCAGGCAGCTCGCCCAGACCGAGGCCGACGCGCACCGCCGAGCGGCCGAGGCCGAGGCCGAGGCGCTGCGGCGAGCCGCCAAGTCCGATGCCGCCAGTGCGACGTCCGCGGCGCAGGCGATCCGGGACCAGGCGAACACGGATGCCGCCGGCCTGATCGGCGAGGCGAGGCGCACCGCTGAGGCCGAGGCCGCCCGGCTCACCGACGAGCTGCGCGAGACCGAGCGGGAGCTCGCCGCCCAGGCCGTCCGGCTGGACGAGACGCAGGCCAAACTCGACGCGCAGGCTGCACGCCTCGAGGCTGAGGCAGCAGACCTCGACCGCGCCGTGCGCCAACTCACCGAGCGGCAGCGCGAGCTCGACCTGCTCAGCGACCAGCTGACCGTCCGGCTGACCGAGGTCGGCGAGCGCGAGGCCAACCAGATCCGCGAGATCGAACGCGTCGCCGGCTTGACCGCCGAGGAGGCGAAGGCCGAGCTGATCACCGCGGTCGAGGCGAGCGCCCGTCGCGACGCAGCCGTGCTGGTGCGCACGATCGAGACCGAGGCGCGCGCCGAGGGCACTGAGCGGGCGAGGGCCGTCGTCGTCGAGGCGGTTCAGCGCGTCGCCAGCGAGCAGACGACCGAGACCGTGGTCAGCGTCTTGCACCTGCCGGGCGACGAGATGAAGGGCCGCATCATCGGGCGCGAGGGCCGCAACATCCGAGCATTCGAGGCGGTCACCGGCGTCAACGTGATCATCGACGACACCCCGGAGGCGGTGCTCCTGTCGTGCTTCGACCCGGTGCGCCGCGAGGTCGGCCGGCTGACCTTGGAGAAACTCATCGTCGACGGGCGGATTCATCCGCACCGCATCGAGGAGATCTACGAGAACAGCAAGGCCGAGGTCGACGAGCTGTGCCTGCGTGCGGCGCGTGACGCGTTGGCCGAGGTCGGCGTCTCCGGCCTGGACGAGCACCTGCTGCCCACGTTGGGCCGGCTGAAGTACCGGACGAGCTACGGGCAGAACGTGCTCGGCCACCTGATCGAGACGGCGCACATCGCAGGCGTGATGGCCGCCGAGCTGGGCCTGGAGCCGACGCTCATCAAGCGCTGCGCGTTCCTGCACGACATCGGTAAGGCGCTGACCCACGAGGTCGAGGGCAGCCACGCGATCATCGGCGCGGAGTTGCTGCGCAAGTACGGCGAGAGCGAGGCTGTCGCGCACGCCGTCGAGGCGCATCACAACGAGGTGCAGCCGCGCACCATCGAGGCGGTGCTCACGCAGGCGTCGGACACGTGCTCGGCCGCGCGGCCCGGCGCGCGACGCGAGTCGCTGGAGACCTATGTCAAGCGGCTTGCCCGCATCGAGGAGATCGCGAACGCCAAGCCGGGCGTCGAGAAGGTCTTCGCGATGCAGTCCGGGCGCGAGGTCCGGGTCATGGTTCAGCCGTCGGAGATCGACGATCTCGCTGCGCAGGTCATCGCCCGTGAGATCGCCAAGCAGATCGAGGACGAGCTGACCTACCCCGGCCAGATCCGCGTCACCGTCGTGCGCGAGTCCCGAGCCACCGAGGTCGCGCACTAGCCGCGCCAGACGTCGAAGTCAGAATGCCGCGATCGTGGCAGGAGCCCGCTCTTGCCGGGTAAGCGCTCGAAGCACTGCGCTCGCCCCGTGCCGCCGCACGGCCAGCCGCGACAGCAGGTCGACCACGATGTCGATGACAACGGGCGGCAATGCCGGCGTCGGGATGCCGACGCTTGCTGCGAGGTCGTCCGAGTGAACCGCGAGTTCCATCATGCGGCTGACTACGAAGTCGTCCAGGCGGAGCGAGTACCCATCCCAGATCGGCAGCCGCATGAGTCGCTCAGGCGGCGCGGCAGGCAGTGCCTGTCGGAGATCGTCGACCGCGGCGTCGGCCCGGGCCGCCAGGGCCGTCGGGCCGTCGACGGCGTTGGCGGTGCTGCCGGCACGGATGTTCACGTGGACATCGTCGTCCGGGCCGGCGCCGATCCACGGCACCCGCGCGTAGTACTCGAGGATCGAGACCGGCCCCTCGGCAGGCGGCGGCGCGTCCAACACGCGGCGGATGAAGAAGATCTGCCCAGCAAGGTGCCCTGCCAGGCCCGCGACGTCGTAGTGCTCCAGCGCGCTGGGCGCGTGCCAGGACGCTGCGATCGCCGGATCGCCGAGCAGCGCGGCTGCCGACGCCGCTGCAGCCAGATACGCGTCCCGGATGGTCAGGTGGTCCGCAGCGGGGAACGGCCGCTCCGTCACGGTTGTCCTTTCGGTGGAATCGGCTGCCTCAGCGGTGGATCGGAAGTTCCAGGTCGGACAGCCGGCGCCCCGAGCCGCCCCAGTTCAGCGCGATGATCTCGGCAGCGACCGCCACGGCGGTCTCCTCGGGCGTCCGCGCGCCGAGGTCGAGGCCGATCGGTGACGCGACGCGGGCAAGCGCCTTCTCGTCCACGCCGATCTCGCGCAGCCGCCGGAGCCGGTCCTCGTGCGTGCGGCGGCTGCCCATCGCACCGATGTAGCCCGCCGGGGTCTGCAACGCGCGTTCGAGCAGCGGCACGTCGAACTTCGGGTCGTGGGTGAGTACGCAGATGACGGTCCGCTCGTCGACGTCGACCTCGGACAGGTACTGGTGCGGCCACTTCACGACCAGCTCGTCCACGTCCGGGAACCGCTTCGGCGTCGCGAACACGGGACGGGCGTCACACACCGTGACGTGGTAGCCGAGGAACTTGCCGATGCGGGCGACGGCCGCGGCGAAGTCGATCGCGCCGAACACGAGCATCCGCGGTGGGGGAGCGAAGGACTCGACGAACACGCCGACCTCGTCGCGGCGCTGCTCGCCGTCCGGGCCGAGGCGGACCACTCCGGTGCTGCCGTGGCTGAGCATGCCCTGCGCCTGCTCGGCTGCGGCGACGTCCAGGCCTTCCGAGCCGAGGCTGCCGCTGACTCGGTCGGGCCAGACGAACAGGTGGCGGCCGAGCGTCGGGGCGCCGGACACCGTCGAGGCAACGGCGACCGGCCGGCGGGCCTGGACCGCGGACAGCACCGCGGACAGCTCCGGGTAGTGCTCGGCGTCGGCGGGTGCTACGAAGACGTCGATGATCCCGCCGCAGGTCAGGCCGACCTCGATGGCGTCGTCGTCGCTCACGCCGTAGGTCTCGAGCCGCGCCTGGCCCGATTCGAGCACCTCGCGAGCGGCCTCGTAGACGGCTCCCTCGACGCAGCCGCCGGACACGCTGCCCAGCACGTCGCCGCCTGCCGATACGGCCATGGCCGCTCCGGGCTGACGAGGCGCGGACTTCCAGGTCTGCACCACGGTAGCGATGGCGAAGGGCTGTCCAGCCGCGTGCCAGGCGGCGATGCCGTCGACGATGTCGCGCATCGTCCACCTCCTTGGTCAGTCGCGGGCGTCGCGAGCAGGTCTACAGCATCGCCGCGAGCATGTAGACCATTGTGCTGCTCGTCGCGAGCTGGCAGCCGTGGGCCAGCACCGGAGCCGGCCGCGAGGCGGCAAACTGCCGCAGCAGGGCGGCGTTACCGATCACGACGCCGAGCATCAACACCGCGAACGGCACGGCGATGACCGACGAATCGCTCGTAACCGGCATGCGCATCCCAGCCATGGCCGGGCGGGGATCGG
>WNGI01001163.1_pt1 | contig 21383 bp, 20 predicted proteins | sample 5400621 | NCBI WGS metagenome assembly WNGI01 (sample SAMN13153374, study PRJNA577476) | soil metagenome | isolation source: 20 cm soil or saprolite under Garry oak tree replicate 1 | place: USA:California | collected 2016-06-15
CCAGCAGTAGCTTCCGCGGGCGAGGGAAACATGAGAGCCGCCAACGTCGGCGGCCGCCGTTGGGAGTGGCGCCGCACCCAGCGAGCACGCGGCGGCAAGGAGAAGCATCGCGGCGAGGGGACCCTTCATCGGCAGCGATAACGGTGCTCCGATCGGTCAGGTAATGACCGGCTAAACTCGAATCGTGGCTGAGAGAGTCTCTGCCAGCTCGCTGCAGGCCGGGTTCGTCGAGCTGGCCAGCATCGTCCGCGCGCTGCACGGCGACTGGTCGGCGCCGGTGGCCGGCTACGAGGGCTGGAGCTGCAAGGACCTGCTGGCCCACCTCTCGAGCACCGAGGCGTCCCTTCCCGCCGTGGTGCGTTCGACGTCGCAGCCGCCGAGGGACGGCGCCGCGCCGTTCGACCCCAACCGCTGGAACGCGTCGCAGGTACGCAAGCGGGCGGAGACGGATTCGCAGGAGTTGCTCAACGAGTTCGACATGGGCACGACGCAGCTGGTGGACGCGCTCACCGACCTCGACATGGACAAGCCGGTGACAGTCGGGGCCTTTCCCGGCTACACCGTCCGCGACGCCATGGCGGAGATGCTCGAACACCAGAAGCACCACCTGGACGACCTGCGCGCGGCGCTGCACGCCCACCCGGAGCGCTAGCTGAGTCAACGTCCCCACCTGGCCTCCCCACGGCGTGGGGAGGGATAGGATTTCCCTCCCATGGATCCTCATCCGAGCTGGGCACGCGTCGGCTACCAGGGCGAGCCCGGCGCTTACTCCGAAGAGGCCGCCATCGCCGTGCTGCCGAAGGCCACGACGATCGGCTTTCCAACCTTCACGCGCGCTTTCGACGCGCTCGCCTCGCGCGAGGTCGACGCGGCAGTCCTCCCTGTCGAGAACTCGCTTGGCGGCATCGTGCAGGAGGTCAACGACCTCCTCTGGGAGCGCAGCGGCGTGCGGGTCAGCGGCGAGGTCATCCACCCGGTCCGCCACTGCCTGCTGGGCCGCGGCGAGCCGGTCGTGCGCGCTCTGTCCCACCCGCAGGCTCTGCTGCAGTGCCGAAAGTTTCTCGAGGCGCGCGGCATCCAGCCGGTCTCCTTTCACGACACGGCCGGCGCCGCCCGCGCGGTGGCGGAGGGGATGGTCATGGGCAACGGCGCAATCGCCAGCGCGGCGGCGGCCAAGCGCTACGGGCTCAAGATCCTGGCTGAAGGCATCCAGGACGACGACACGAACCAGACTCGCTTCGCGATCGTCGACCGCGGAACAGTCGCCAAGCCCGGGCCCGGGCTGACCAAGGCGTCGCTCGCCTTCATCGGCGCGCACAGACCGGGCAGCCTCGTGCATGCACTGACGTGCTTCAGCGACCGCGGCATCAACCTCACACGCCTCGACTCGCGGCCAGTGCCCAACCAGCCGTGGCAGTACCGCTTCTACGTCGACTTCGAGATCTCGGATCCGCAGGCCGCGTCGGAGGCGCTCAAGGCGCTCGAGGAGGAGGCGACCGAGTTCAAGCTGTTCGGCAGCTATCCTGCGGCCGAATGAGCGCGACCACCCGCACCAAACGCAAGCCGAACCATTTCGAGTCGCGTCTCTTCGACGTGGAGACGATCGAGCTCGACGGAGTGGAGGAGAGCTTCCTTCGGGGCGGCCGGCACCTGTTCAGCCTGCTGCCGAAGGCGCTCGCGGGCATCAAGCAGATCGGCGTCATCGGCTGGGGTTCGCAGGGCCCGGCGCAGGCGCAGAACCTGCGCGAATCGCTCGAGGGCACTGGCATCAAGGTCGTGGTCGGGTTGCGCGAGGGCTCGGAGTCGATCGCAGACGCTCGGGCGGCAGGCTTCACGGAGAAGGACGGCACGCTGGGCGACATGTTCGATGTAATTCGCGGCGACGACCTCACCATCCTCCTCATCTCCGATGCGGCGCAGGCGCAGCTGCACAGGCAGATCTTCGACGCGCTGAAGCCGGGCTCGACACTCGGCCTGTCGCACGGATTCCTGCTCGGGTACCTCGAGACCGCGGGCGAGAAGTTCCCCGCGAACGTCAACGTGATCGCGGTCTGCCCGAAGGGCATGGGTCCTTCCGTGCGCCGGCTTTACGAGCAGGGCCGCGAGATCAACGGCGCGGGCATCAACACCAGCTTTGCGGTGGAGCAGGACCTCGACGGTCGCGCCACAGACATCGCGCTCGGCTGGTCGGTCGCGCTCGGCGCGCCATACACGTTCAAGACGACGCTCAAGTCGGAGGTGGTTTCGGACCTGTTCGGCGAGCGATCGATCCTGCTCGGGGCGGTGCACGGAATCGTCGAGGCGCTGTACCGGCGCTACCTCGACGACGGGGCCACGCCCGAGGACGCGTTCGACCGCGCGTGCGAATCGCTGACAGGGCCGATCCGCGAGACCATCTCGAAGCAGGGGCTGATCGCTGTCGATGAGCAGCTGACGCCCGACGGACGGCGCGACTTCCGGCGCGCGTATGACGTCACGTACGCCGCGTTCAAGGGCCTGATGGCCGAGATCTACGACGAGGTGGTCAGCGGGAATGAGGTCCGAAGCGTCGTGGCCGCGGCTGGGCGATTCGACCGCTTCCCCATGACGAAGGTCGAAGGCTCACCGATGTGGCAGACCGGTTCGACAGTGCGCCGCGGTCGCGGTCATCGCCCACCGCCCCTGGACGGTTTTACGGCGGGCACGTACTGCGGCGCGATGATGGCGCAGGTCGACACGCTCATCGAGAACGGGCATCCATACTCGGAGATCGCCAACGAGTCGATCATCGAGGCGGTCGACTCGCTTCTCCCCTACATGCACGCGCGGGGCGTCGCCTACATGGTCGACAACTGCTCGACCACGGCGCGGCTCGGTACTCGCAAGTGGGGACCGCGTTTTCAGGCGATGCTGGAGCAGATCGCGTTCCCTGGCGTCGCATCGCAGGACGAAACCCCTGACGAGCCGCCCGAGGGGTTCCTAACGCACCCTGTGCACGAGGTGCTGCACCAGCTGAGTGAGATGCGCCCGGCGATCGACATCTCGGTCAGCTGAGCCGCTCAACGTTCGGAACGTCGCCGCCACCAGCAGCGCGTTGCGCGTGCCGATGGCGATGAGCAGCGGCCAGGAGTATGCAGTGGCCGTCGCCTCCGGAGCCTGGTCGATGAGAGCAGTGAGGAAGTAGAGCCCAGGGAAGATCAGCGTGGTCAGGAGGCAGATCAGGATCCACACGGGGTCCAGCTCGAGCTCCATGGCCACCAGCGGCAGCACCCAGATGAGGTACTGCGTGCTGAGGACCTTGCTGGTCACGAGCAGCAGGCACAGGCACGCGAGGCAAGCCTGGCGGAGCGTCAGCCGGCCGGTCGCCTGGCGGTAGAGCACGAAGAGGCTCCCGATCACGAACAGGGCTGAGAAGAGCGCGCTCACGGCCCTGTCCCCCGGGCCGGTGATGTTGAACGAGTTGAAGGTGTGGTCGAACGTGGCCGGCCAGCCCAGCAGCGAAGCCAGCGAGAGCACTGTCGCGGGCACGGATTCCACCTGCACGGGGCGCTCGATCGCGAACCGGACGGGGCCAAGCCACCCCGGCCCGGCCAGCGCGATCGACGCGGCGACACCTGCCGCAACCGTCAGCCCGAACCACATCGCGGACATCGCCGCCCTCGGCGGCGGGGTTCCCGATCGCATCTGCTGGATGAGAAACACCGGCAGGAGGACGCCGGGATAGATCTTCAAGAACACGCCGAGCCCGAGCAAGACGTAGGCGATCGGCCAGCGCTTGCGCTCGGCGGCTGCGATCGCCGCGACGGTGACCAGCGCCGGAACCAGGTCGTACCTCGACAGGACCACTCCGAATCCCCCGACGAGGAGGTAGACCACGTACGCGATGCCGGCGCGTCTCCCTGCCATGCGCGCGACGGCGATCCACCCGACGAGAAACAGCGCCGCCATGCCGAACGAGAAGACCCACGCGTAGTCGATGCCCGCCGGCGGCAGAGTGAGGCTGAACGGAACCATCGCCAGGATCGGATACTCGGTCGGCAAGCGGTGGCCGCCCGTCCAGAAAGCGAGCGCCTCGCGGTGATAGACGTCGACGTCAGTGAACCTCAAGCCCCTCGCCAGGGCCACGCCCAAAACGCCGCCGACCCCAGCCGTCACCAGCGCGAACGTGAGGGCGTTAACCCGCGTTTGTGCGCAAAAACCGGTTATGCGCACCTCAAAACCCGCTTTTGTGCACAAAAGCGGGTTGGAGCCCGTTTACAGGTACGTGTCTGTCGTCAGGTTGTACAGCCGTGGGTTCAGGCCGATCACCTGGTCCGCGTCGATCGGGACGTCGACCAGGACCGAGCGACCCTTGCCCGAAGCCGCGTAGCACGCGTTCAGGATGTCATCAAGGTTCCCAAGGTCGGCTCGCAGGCGGTAGCCGTCCCACCCGTGCGCCTTCGCGGCGGCGACGAAGTCGATGTTCTGAAGCACGCCGTGGTAGCGCTCCTTCTCCCAGTCGGGGATCACGACCTCGAGGCCTTTGTCGACGATCGCGTAGCGCTCGTTGTTGATGATGAAAAGGTTCATGCCGAGATTCGAGGCCTCGGCCAGCGCGCCGCCGTAGAGGCGCCAGCACCCGTCGCCGGAGAACACGAACGTGTGGAGCGACGAGTCCGCGGCACGCGCACCAACGCCGAGGCCGAACGCGCCGCCCATCGCCGAGCCGTCGTGCACTGTGTGGAACGGAATCGACGGATGCGGTCGCTGCGCCACGTACTGCCTGTCCTTGTAGGCGGTGCACACGTCGTCAAACCCGATGGAGTGCGGCCGCCACGAGCGGTGCAGCTCCGCGTAGAAGTCGAACGCGTCGACGCAGCCGGCACGCACATCGCGCGAGATCGTGCGCGTGTTGAGGTCGGTGGGAATGCGCACCGCGGGCCGGTCCTTCACCGTGCCCTTCAGCAGGGGCAGCATGTACTCGAGCGTCTGCTCGATGTCGCCGCGCACGACGCGGTAGTCGCCATCGACGCGGTGGCGGAAGTCTCCGTCCTTGTGGCCATACGGCTCATTCCACGCGGTGAAGTGCCACACGTGGCCGGCCGGGATGGTGCTCAGGTTCAGCGAGTACTCGCCCGAGTCGAAGCCGAGCGTGATGACGATGTCGTCAGGCGTCATCGAACGCCACAGCTTCATCGCCTCGTCGTTGCCGCCGAACGATATGTAGCCGTAGCCATAGGGGTTGTCCGGGGAGATGGCGTTCGCGCCGTTGACCGACCAAACGGTCGGCGCCTGCAGCAGCTCCGAGAGCTGTGTGGTCAGAGGCACGATGCCCGGGCAGCGCGAAGCCTCGGCTCCGGCGTAGATGATCACCCGCCGGCCGCGAGAGATTTCGGGAAACTCGTTGACGAAGCGATCGGCGTCGACCTGGTCGAGCATGCGCGGCCGCTCGCGGCTCGGCACCTCGAGGTCGACGTCCTTGGAAAGCACGTCGGGGTGGAAGGCGATCGCCACCGGCTTCGACTCCGCGAGGATCGACTGCGCGAGCTCGAGCTGCTCGCCCATCTTGTCGAGGTCGTCCAGCACGATGCAGGCGTCGCCGAGCTCGGCCCGCAGCTGCGGAACGATGTTCATGCCGTGCTCGGACACGTCCTGCAGCGGCGATCGGCCGATCGACAGCGTGGAGTTCAGCGCGATCAGGTAGACCGCAGGAATGTTGTGCAGCTTGGCGTCGGTGATGCCGCTCGACCCGAGCTTGGTGGCGGCGCCAGTGGTGGTCAGACAGCCGGCAATCCTGCCGGAAGCGAGGTAGTAGCCGAGCGGCACGAAGCCCGCCACGTATTCGCCCATCGTCTGCATGCGCGGGACCCGGTCGCCCGAGTGCCTCAGGCCGAGGAACGGCTCGAGGTGCTTGGTCACGTGGATGAGCCCGCCACCGTTGACGCCCGAGAAGAAGGTCACGCCCCACTTGCGCAGGGTGTCGATGAGCGCGAAGTTGCCGCTGGACCTGTCCAGCGCTCTGGTATCGATCGGTTTGACGGCGGTGCTCACGTTTCTCTCCTTGAAAAGAAAAAGCCCCCGCGCTCTGCGGGGGCTTGGCGGTTGCTTATCGGATCCGGCTAAACCGCGGGCGCCCCCTTGCAGAGCCCAATAAGGGCCAGGAGTACGAGTACGGAAAGGGTGCGCGCGGGCATTGGAAGCCGAATCCTACAACCCGGAAGCCGGCTTCGTCTTGTGTTTCGATGACAAATCGACCGCGCCCAGCCGGTTGGCGGCGCTGACCACCGCCCGGAGCGAGGCCGTGAGGATGTTGGGGCTCATCCCCACCCCCCAGACGGCGCCCCGCCCCGCGCCAGTCGCCTCCACGTAGGCCACCGCCGTCGCGTCGGCGCCCGCGCCGACGGCGTGCTCGACATAGTCGACGACCCGCACGTCGATGCCGCACTCCCTCGCCAGCGCATCGACGAAGGCCGCGATCGGCCCGTTGCCCCGCCCGACGACTGTCCGCTGGTCCCCGGCGACACGCACCACCGCCTCCAGTCGCGTGCTGCCCGCGCCGTTGGCCGCGGCGTGGTCGCTGGTCTCGTGCTCGACCAGCTCCAGCCCGCCTTGCGCTCGGAGGTAGGTCGAATCGAACGCGCTCCAGATCTCGGGCGGGGTTATCTCCTTGCCCGTGATGTCGGTGATCTCCTGGATCACCCGCATGAACTCGATCTGCAGCCGCCGCGGCACGTCGAGGTGGTAGTCGTTCTTGAGGATGTAAGCGACGCCGCCCTTCCCCGACTGGCTGTTGACCCTGATGATCGCCTCGTAAGTGCGGCCGACGTCGTGCGGGTCGATCGGAAGGTATGGCACCTCCCACAGCTCGTCGCCCGATTTCGCGTGAGCCTCCATGCCCTTCTTGATCGCGTCCTGGTGCGAGCCCGAGAACGCGGTGTAGACCAGCTCGCCCGCATATGGATGGCGGGGGTGGACCGGCAGCTGATTGCTCGCCTCCACGACCCGCCTGATGTCGTCGATGTTGGAGATGTCGAGCCGCGGGTCCACGCCCTGGCTGAACAGGTTCATGGCCAGGGTGACCAGGTCGACGTTGCCTGTGCGCTCGCCGTTTCCGAACAGCGTGCCCTCCACGCGCTCGGCGCCGGCCATCATGGCCAGCTCGGTCGCGGCCACCGCGCTGCCGCGATCGTTGTGTGGGTGGATGCTCAGGATGAAGCTGTCACGCATCCGGAAATTGCGGTCGCACCACTCGATCTGGTCCGCGTAGATGTTGGGCGTGCTCATCTCGACGGTCGCGGGCAGGTTGAGGATCGCTTTGTGCTCGGGCGTCGGCGACCAGACCTCCAGCACCGCCTCGCAGATCTCCTGGGCGAAGTCGAGCTCCGTGCCGGTGAAGCTCTCGGGCGAGTACTCGAAGGTGAAGTCGGTTTCGGGCTCGGCTGAGGCGAGCTGCTTGATCTTCTCCGCCCCGCGCACCGCGATCTCGACGATGCCGTGGCGTTCCAGTCCGAAAACGACCTTCCTCTGCAGCGTCGAGGTCGAGTTGTAGAGGTGCATGATCACGTGCCTGGCTCCGCGCACGGCTTCGAACGTGCGCGCAATGAGCTCCTCGCGAGCCTGGGTCAGTACCTGGATGGTCACGTCGTCGGGGACCAGGTTCTCCTCGATCAACAGGCGCACGAAGTCGAAGTCAGGCTGCGAAGCCGAAGGAAAGCCGACCTCGATCTCCTTGAAGCCCATCCGGACGAGCACCTCGAACAGCCGTCGCTTGCGCGTGACGTCCATCGGGTCGATCAGTGCCTGGTTGCCGTCGCGCAGGTCGACGCTGCACCACACGGGCGCCGTCGTGATGGCGCGGTCCGGCCACTTGCGGCCGGCCAGGCCGACCGGTGGGTAGGGCCGGTATTTACCTCCTGGCTTCATCGCGCCTCCCTTGCTTGCAATCAGTAAGTCCATTCCTGCCCGCGCCTGGCGCGGAAAATGAAAGACCTCCTGGGTCGCCGGACGCAGGAGGTCTTTGCGAGCGGCCAAAGCCGCCCGCCTAGATAAGGAGCAGGCCGGATACGAACTTCAAAGTCCGCATATGTTAGTCCGACAGGACCATGCAGGTGGTGGTCTTGAGCACCCCGTCCAGGGCCTGCACGCCGGCCATTGCGGTGCGCAGGTCGGTCAGGTCGCGGACCTCGACCGAGGCGATGATGTCGTAGTCACCGGTGATCGCGTCTGCGGACAGCACCCCGCCGACGCCGCGGATCGCCTTGGTCAGCGCCAGCGACTGGCCGCGCATCGAGTTGATGAACATGTACGCCTTCATGGGAGACCTATAAGGGTAGTCCGCAATCAGCGGCGGTCAGTGCCATCTGGCCAACTTGCCGATCTCCGGTTAAAATCCGCTCGTGAACAGCGTCGGCGATGCCTTCGGGTGGGCTTTCAAAGACCCTGCCTGGCTGGGCAAGATCGCCGTTCAGGGCCTGATCCTGATCATCCCGATCGTCGGCTGGATAGCGACCACCGGTTGGTTGATGCTGGCCTTCGAGAACGCACGGTCGGGCCGCAACGAGCTGCCCCCCGCCGGGTTCCACCTCGGCAGAGGGATCGGGATCTTCGGCGTCTATCTCATCTACGGGATCGTGCTCAGCATCCCCGGCTTCATCCTGAACGGCATCGGCTCGCACACGGTGTCGACCTCGTCGGGCTTCAGCTACACCACCGGCTCTCCCCTCGGTTCGCTGTGGAACCTGCTGGTACAGCTCGTCATCGACTTTCTCGCCCCCACTCTGATCGTCATGGTCTACCACCATGGCTTCCGCGGAGGCTTCGACCTCGCCAACATCTGGAAGTACGCCACCGCCAACGTGACCAACAGTGTCATCGCGGGCCTGATCATCTTCGTGGGTGGCCTCATCGGTGCGCTGGGGCTCATCGCCTGCTGCATCGGTGTCTTCTTCACGATCGTCTACTCGATATCGATTCAGGCCGCAGTGGCCGCCTGGTTCGAGCGCCAGCAGTCGGCGCCGGCCGCACCGATGGCGCCCCCGACTCCGGCCGCCTAGGGCAAGGTTCCTCCCCGCCACGCGGGGAGGCCAGGTGGGGACGCTAGCTCAGCTAAGACCTAGCGGCCGCGGGCGCGTGGATCGGGGTCAGCGTGACCTCGAGCTGGTCGCGCAAATGCTCGAAACGCGGCGGCAGGATGAGCCTTTCGCCGAGATGCTGTGGATCCTCGTCGACCGCGAATCCCGGACCCATCGTCGCGATCTCGAACAGCACGCCGCTCGGCTCGCGGAAGTAGACCGACTTGAACCAGTAGCGGTCAATCACCGGCGTCGGGTTTGCGCCGGCCTCGATCACGCGATCGCGCCAGTCAAGCTGCTCATTGTCGAGCGAAGCCCAGGCGACGTGATGGACCGTGCCCGCGCCGGGTACGCCGCGCTCCGCCGGCGCCGGATCGAAGATGTAACGCCCTTCGCGGCGCGAGCCGCGGGCCACCCATGACATGCCGCCGTCCTTCTCGAACTTCATCGCGTCTTCGAACAGCGCGCGGCTGCGCTCCGGGTCGGAGGTGAACGCTCGCACCTCTTCGAAGCCCTGGATCGCGTGCTCGGCGGGGATGTCGGGATGCGTCGCGGTCAGCGGTTCGTCTGACGTTTCCACCTTCCGCAGCTCCAGGCCAAGGCCTTCGGGATCTGAGAACAGCAGACCGGCTTCCCGGCGCTCGCCACCGACACGTCCGTGCCAGAAATCGAGCGCGGCAGAGGACCCAACCCGCATCACGAGGCGGTGGATCATGCCCTGGCCGGCGCGACCCGGGCGCGCGCCCGGATATTCGAAGAATGTCAGGTCCAGCCCAGGGCTGCCCTTGTCGTCACCGAAGAACAGGTGGTAGACCGTCGGATCGTCCTGGTTGACGGTTTTCTTGACCAGGCGCAGGCCTAGCCGGCCCGCGTAGAAATCCACGTTGGCCTGCGCGTCGGCGGTGATCGACGTGACGTGATGAATGCCTTCGAGTTTCATGGGCAACCTCCCCCCGGACTCCCCAACCCAGAACCGAAGAGCCCTAACCCTCCATTCCGTGTCCGTCCGCTCCGTCGGCGCCATCCAGGGACATCAGTCCCGCGCCATCCAGGGAAATCGGACCCAGGCCATCCACCGAAATCGGTGCCTGCTCGACGAAGACGATCGCGTAGCCCGCGCGCGGCTTGTTCTTGATCGCAGCCCTAACGCCCAGCGACACGATCTTGGTGCGCAGCCTCGCGATGTACGTCCTCAGGGTCTCCTCGGGCAGGTTTCCGTCATGCCACGCCTCTACCAGGAGCCTGGTTGGGCTGACGAAGTTCGGCGACCGGCCCACAAGGAAGACGAGCAGCTGGAATTCGCGCTTGGTGAGCGAGATCACGCGTTCGCGGTACGTCAGGGTGCGCCCGTCGTGGTCGATCTGCAACCCCTCCAGCTGCCACTGGCGCGAATACCAGAACTCCAGGCGCCGTCGATATCGGAGGAGCTGGTCTTCGAGCGCGTTTATGTCGTTTTCGACCACGTCGGCGCGGGCCACTGCAGGCAGGTGCGCCAGCTGCGTTCGTATCCGGCCCAAGAGATCCTCTTTGAAGCCGATCATCTGCTGATAGACGCCGATCCAGTGCCGCGCGTCCCTGGCGAAAAGTGTCCTGGAGTCCTCGCCTTCGAGGAGCCGATCGGGTCTCAGGGTGGGGGCTGTCACCGCGGGGCATTCTGGCCCTCTCGCCGCACCAATAACCGCACCAAACGTGTTTGGGGCGCGCCGCAGGCTCAGTCCGGCGGCTCGTCCTCGGGCCGGTGCTTGAACACCAGCGCGTAGCCGCGGCGCGGACGGTTGATGATCTCGGCGTCGACGCCCAGGCTGTGCAGCTTGGTGCGAACCTTGCCGATGTAGGTCCGAAGCGTCTCCTCGGGCAGTCGCGCATCGTGCCATGCCTGGACGAGGAGCTGGGTCGGCGTGATGAAGCCTGGTGACCGGGTGACGAGCAGGATCAGAAGCTGAAGCTCACGCCGGCTCAGGACCACTGTCTTTTCGCGATAGGTGATCGTCCTGGCTTCGTCGTCGATGTGGAGGCCCTCGAGGTGCCACTGTCGCGCGTACCAGAACTCGAGCCTGCGGTGGTACCGGCGCAGCTGGTCCTCCAGCATGGCGATGTCGTTGTCCATCACGTCCTGGCGGGCAGCCGCTGGAAGGTCCTTGAGCTGAGTGCGCATGCGGGTCAGCAGCTCGTCCTTGAATCCGATCATCTCGCGGTAGACGGCGATCCAGTGACGCGCGTCCTGAGGAAACACCGTCCTAGGGCGCTCACCTTCGAGCAGCCGGTCGGGACGCGGGAATTTGGGGTGCAATCGTGCCCTTGTGGGGGTGACCCTAACACCATCCACGGGCAACCTAGTGCTGCTTTTGGTGCTCACCGCGCGCCTAACATGGTTGGTTGAGCCCGCAATCCAGAACCCGCGGGGCCTCGCCTGGCGCAGGCGGCCGGCGCAGCCCCAGGCCTCTCGACGTCAAGCGCCACCTGGAACGGGAAGACCCCAACACGACCTCGATCCGCGTGGCAAGGATCTGGACCGAGGCGTACACAGAGCTGGTCGAGTTCGAAGAAGCCATCCTGGCCGGCCTCAACAGGCGGCTGACCACTCTTTCGGAAGACGCCCGTCACGAAGCTGAGCTAACGAACCTGCCGATGATCGTTCAGCACCTTCAGACGTTTCGCTACCGGCTGGCCCATTGGCGCAAGCGACTGGTGGAACTGGGCGGAGGGTAGCCGGCGCCTTGGCGCGAACAAATCCGAAGATCCTGCTCGTAGTCAATGGCGCCGATGACTTTGGCCGGTCGTTCCGGGCCAAGCTCGAGCAGGAGGGCTGTCGCGTCACCACAGCTTCCACCGGCGCGGAAGCACTGAGCGAGGGCCGCGAACACTTCGACCTGATCTTCCTCGACCTGGAGCTGCCGGATCTGGACGGTCTGGCGGTGCTGAAGGAGCTACGCGCCCTGGCCAACGGCAACTGGACGCCGGTCTTTCTCCTCAAAAGCGAAGGGGAGCCCACACACCTGGTCCAGCGGGGCTTTGACTTTGGCGCCTCCGGTTACGTGATCAAGCACCGCCTGCCACCTGCATCCTCGATCGGCATCGCCGACCAGCTGATGAAGGCGGTGTCGCCCGTCAATGGCGATGGGTCGGTGCTCACGGGCCCGGCAGGCCGCCGTGACGTGTGCCCGTTTTCCTCCAGGCATGAGTTCGGGCACTGCTCGGTCTTCGTACCGCTGACAGTCAGCGTCGGGGAGGAAGGGGTTGAGCCGACGACGACCTGCAGCCACCTGCGGATCGGGACGTCGGACACGTGGCGGCTGTACCCGCGCTGCGCGATCGGCGACCAGGGGGCACGCGACCGCTATCTGGAGGACAGGCTACCCGTATAGAGGTCGCGCCTCTACCTTCGGCGGGTGATCAAGCGCTCGGCGCCAGGAGCAAGAGCATCAAGCGAAGGGCACGGTGGCGGCCCGCAGCCGAGATGCCGCCACCAATGCCACGGCCCTCCCTGAGCTAACTCACCCCGGCGGTCATCTTGAGCGAGGGTGAGCACCAAAGTCAGCACAATTTGGTTGCCGATTTATCCTCAATTCTTCACCAGGCTATCCACAAGCACCTCCAGCGAGTCGACGAGGCGCGGCCCAGGGCGGTTGAAGTAGGCGGACCCGTCGAGCACCAGCACCCGCGTGGCGCCAACAGCATCTACGCGATCGGCAACCGCCGCCGCCTCCTGGCGCGCCCGCTCGAGGCCCCAGCCACAAGGCGCCAGCACGAGCACCTCCGGCCGCACCGCAGCCACGTCTGACCACGTGACGGCCGATGACGGCGTGCCCGGCCGCGCCAGCGGGTCGTCGATGCCCGCCAGGCTGAGGATGTCCGGCGTCCAGTGGCCGGCGGGATACGGCGGGTCGAGCCATTCGAGGAAGACGCCGCGCACTCGCCGCCTGGCGAGCGCTTTCTCCGCGGCCGCCGCCACGCGCTCGCGCAGCGATGACATCAACGAGCTCGCGTCGGTCTGGCATGCCGAGGCGAGGCCTTCGATGTCGCGCAGCACTTCGTCGAACGTGTGCGGGTGCTGGCGCAAGACCGGAATCGGGCTCAGGTCGTCCATCACCTGGGACGCAGGCACCGCGCACACGCGGCAGACGTCCTGCGCCACCACCAGGTCGGGGCGCAGCTCGCGGATGACCGCGGTGTCGACCTCGTACAGCGACGCTCCGTCACGCGCGGCAAGCGCGACCGCGTCCTCGATCTCCTGGCTGGACTTGGCTGCGAAATCAAATGTCGAGCGCGTCACCACTGGCAGCGCGGCGGCCTCAGGCGGGTAGTCGCACTCGTGCGTCACCGCGACGAGCTGCTCGCCCAGCCCGAGCGCGAACAGCGTCTCCGTCGCGCTTGGCAGCAGAGAGACGATGCGCAAGCCGCCTACCTCGCGCGGATGCGGATCCGGCCGGAGCGATGCGGGACATAGGAGCGGTCACCGATCCACTGGGCGGGGATGATGGCGAAGCGACGGGCCATGGCGTTGAGCCCGAACGCGTACTTGGATCGGATCTTCGAGAAGGACTCCCATGCGTGGTCGCGGGGATGCACCTTGTAGCCCACCTTCTCCAACCGGTCGAGGGCCTCGTCGAACTCCGAGCGCTCGACGCCCACATCGTCAGAACGCGGGAAGTTGAAGTACCAGACCATGTCCTCGACCAGGTGGTCGCCGATGGTGAGGGTCAGCTTGGCAGCGCCCGCGGCGGGTCCATCGAGGGAGCTGATCACCAGCGCCGCCGCGTCCATGACCGCGCCGAACGAGTTGAGCCACGCCTCGTTGTCATGGCTGGAACGGAAATAAAAGAGGACTGGATAGGCGAGGTGACTTTCGAGCACCGCGGCCATCCAGGCCCGCCACTCGTCGAACGTGAGGTTGAGACGTTCGGGCATGTTGCGCTCGGCCGCCGTCTCCAGCAGCTGCACCCCCGAGGGCGGCGCGCCGGCCAAACCATCGAGCTGGACCACGAGCTCCTCGCGCCGCTGGAACGCCTCGTACAGCGAGAAGAGCAACGTGATCACGAGCGCTGCGATGCCGACGCCGGTGGCGCTCTCGAACACCGCCGCCAGGCGCGCGCCCAGGCCGTCCGGCACCAGGTCGCCGTAGCTGAGGGGCACGAGCGTCGTAGCCGAGAAATAGAGCGAGTCCCAGAAGTCGGTCGGCACCGGCCTGATCTCGTCGCGCAGGCCGTCGATGATGAAGGCGTAGCCGATCATCAGGATCATTCCCCACGTCGCGAACATGAACAGGACGGCGATCGGCCCGAACGTCGCCAGCCAGCCTTCCCGTCGGCTGGGCGCCTGACGCTCGTTGGCCCAGAGCCAGAAGTTCCAGAGCGTGAAGAACGCCCTGCGGATCAGCACGAACTTGTTGATGGCTGGGCGCGGCAGCACCACCGACTTGAACAGGTCGTAGAACGTGATCAGGATCATGGCGATCCCCGTCACGACCTCGAGCCAGCGAAGGAAATCCACGCGCAAATCATGAAGTGCGACGATGTTGGACGTGGCCGAGGCGACCGAACCGGTCGAGCTGATCGTCTTTTCCGACTACGTCTGACCCTGGTGCTACATCGACTCGGTCCGAGTCGAACGGCTGGAGAGCGAAGGGCTGGTCAAGGTCGCATGGGCGCCGTTCGAGCTGCATCCTGAGGCTCCGCCCGAAGGCATCCCTCGCGAGGCGTACTTCGGGCGCGCGCGCTCGGAGGCGATGCGGGGGCGGCTCCAGTCAGTCGCGGACGAGGTGGGCCTGAAGATGGAGTCGCGCGACGTGATCATCAACTCGCGACGCGCGCTGGCCGCGGCCGAGTTCGCCCGTGAGCACGGACGCTTCGAGGCGATGCACCACGCCCTGTTCAAGGCGCACTGGGAGCTGAGCGGCCGTCTCGAGAACGTCGACGACCTCGTGGCCATCGGCGTTGGCGTGGGGCTGGACCCCGAGGCGCTGCGCCGCGCGATCGAGGACGGCCGCTACGAGGCAGTGATCGATGAGACGCGGATGGAGGCCGAGTCGGCCGGGATCAACGCGATCCCTGCGCACGTGTTCGGGAGCAAGTTCCTGGTGGTGGGCGCTCAGCCCTACGAGGTTTTCCGGCAGGTGCTGGACCGCATCAGCTCCGCTTAGGGCCGAATCGCGACAGCAGCCTCTCTCGGGTCTGTTCTGTCGTGTGCTGCAGCTTTTCGGTGGTGGAAGCGACGAGGCCGCGCGGTGACCTGATGCGTCGCACCGCCGCCGGAAGCTCCGCGATGTCCGCCTCGCACAACGCGCGCGAATCGGCCACGCCAGCCGGCGCCCTGGTGCGCCGCCCGCGCATCATCATCGGCTGGAGGAGCGCCTCCATTCCAGACGGCGCCGCCTCTTCGAATAGCCCGATGACATCACCGAATGGCTTGCGCCGGCGGTACACCTGCTTGCGGCCCGGCGCGGTCACCTTGCCCGTCGCGAGCTTCATCACCGGCCGTCCCGCGTAGTCGACGAGCTTGTACGCGGTGTCGAGGTAGGGCTGGTCCGCAGACACGCCCATCCGCGTGCCAACGCCGAACGCATCGATCGGCGCGCCGCCGCGCACGAGGTCGTCGATCTGGAACTCGTCGAGACCGCCGCTCACGAAGATGCGAACGTGCTTCATGCGTTCGGCGTCGAGGAGCCTGCGCGCGCGATTGGTGAGCTCGAGCAGGTTGCCGCTGTCCAGCCTCACACCCGTGCGGCCGCGCAGCTTCAGCTTCCTGATGACCTCGATCGCGTCCTTTATTCCTGAGACGGTGTCGTACGTGTCAACCAGGAAAGTGGTGCGGCCTGGGAAATCCTGCGCGAACGCGATAAACGCGTCACGCTCACGCGCGAAGGCCTGCACGTACGAATGCGCCATGGTGCCGGCGGCGACGAGGCCGTAACGGCGCGCGGCCTCGACGTTGCTCGTGGCTTCGAAGCCCGCGATCGCCGACACTCGCGCCACGTCGAGTCCAGCCTCGATGCCCTGCGTGCGCCGGAAGGAGAAGTCGACGACGTCGCGCCCGGCCGCCGCGATCACGCAGCGCGCGGCCTTGCTGGCGATCGTGGTCTCGAAGGTGATGCGGTTGAGCAGGTACGTCTCGATGAGCTGAGCCTCGGGAAGCGGCGCGGTCACCTCCAGCAGTGGCTCGCCCGCGAACACGACGCGGCCTTCGGGCACGCCCCACACATCGCCGGTGAAGCGGAACTGCCGGAAGGCCTCGAGGTCCCGCTGCGGGAACTTGAGCTCGTCGCCCAGGTAGCGGATCTCGTCCTCGTCGAAACGGAGGTCCTGCAGGTAATCGAGGCAGCCCTCGATGCCGGCCGCCACCAGGAACCCGCGCTGCTTCGGAAGGCCGCGGACGAAGAGGCTGAACGTCGCGAGCCCGGTCATGCCGCGGCGCAGATAGCTGGCGACCATGTTGAGCTCGTACAGGTCGGTCAGCAGCGCCTTCATCTAGTTACCTCCCCACGCAGTGGGGAGGTAGGTGGGGATGTTAGATCAGCTGGTCCCTCCCCGCCATGCGGGGAGGTTAGGTGGGGACGTTGGATCAGCTATTGCCCCGGGACCGCACCCGGCTCTCCACGCCGTCCAGCAGAATCTCCAGCGCGCTCGCCGATTGGGCTGACGCGGTGGCCTCGGGCTCCGCACGCGTGTCGGCGCGCGGAACGCTCTTCGTCTCGGAGTCGAGGCTCACCTGGACCGCCCCGCCGCTGATGCGCAGCTCATAGCGGTCGGCCGCCCTCTCGGCGCCCTCGCTCGACCAGTGCATGTCGGTGACCACCGCGTTGGTGTTGAACTCGTCGAGCCTCACGCGCACCGCGCCCGTGCTGATCGCCGCCACCACCGCGACGCCGCGAGGACGGTGCAGCTTCACCCCGACCACGCCACCCGACACGATGACAGGCACCACGCCGCGTGGCTCTGGCAGGAAGCACTCGACGCGCGCCGCGCCGCTGTCCATCTTGATCTCGCGCACGTCCAGGCCGCCGACGTCCAGCGTCGTGTTCCACGTCGGGCCCTGGACGCGAAACGTCCACGCGTGCCGCGGGTTGAGCTCAATCTCGCCGACGCCGACACCGCGCAACCGGCGCACGATGACCGTCTCGCCGCGAACAATCGCCGGCGCGGCCGTCTTGCGGTCGTGGGCGACGCGGAAGAGCGTCTCCATGCCGGCGCCGTGTCGCAGCACCACGCCGCGCGAGCCCGAGTCGATCGCGATCGACGCCGGTGACCCGGCCTTCACCGGCGCGTGATCTGTAGGGACCTGCCCCGCGATGGCGCTGACCATGAGCATCAGCGCCACCTCGCCGGCCTCGGCCGGCTGCAGGCCCGCTGACTCGAGCTGCTCCTTGATCGCCGCGTGCAGCCCGCTCCGGGGCAGCGCGTCGCGCACCTCCAGGAGCACGCGGTCGCCGTCCTTCTGATCCGCCACCCGCTTACGCAGAGCCGCACCGGCCGCCAGCACCGACTGCCGCCAGCCGCCCCGCGCCCGCACCGGCGGTACCGACTCGAGAATCGATTCGGCCAGCAGCTCCAGCAGCTCTCGCCGGTCGCGCACGTGCCAGTAAAGCGATGCCGCCTTCACCTCCAGCCGGTCGGCCAGCGCCCGCATCGACAGCGCGTCCAAGCCCTCCTCGTTGACCAGCTCCAGAGCCGCGCCGACCAGGCGATCCCGGGTCAGGCCGCGCTGCCGCTCTTCGTCAGGGCTCAATTTCGCCATTTTCCTCTACTTCCCATAGTGACGCTTGCATTCCTAACAGCGTTAGGGGTATTGTAGCCGACAACGCCTAACAACGTTAGGGAATCACTGGAGGTGGGACCGATGATCGAACTGCAGCAAGAGCGAAAACGCGTGCCGGCGGTGCCTCGCCGGCTGGGCCCTGGCATCGCGCTGGGGGCGGCGGCCGGGCCGGTCGTGTTCACCCTCGCCTGGCTCGTGCTGGGCTTCATCAGCCGCGGCTACACCGCGTGGGGCGTCTACGTGCCGTACTCGCCAATCCACCAGACGGTCAGCGGCCTCGGTCTCGGCGCCACAGCCCCATTCATGAACGGCGCCTTCATCGCCAACGGGATCCTGACCGTCGCGGGCATCATCGCCATCTTCAACGGCATCCCGGCTCTCGGTCATCGCGCGCGCTGGACCTGCATCGCGCTGCTTTCGATGCCCGCGCTCGGCAGCGCGATCGACGGCATCTTCACACTCGAGTCCTTCCTGCCGCACACGGCCGGATTCGCACTCGTGCTGACGACCATTCCGGGCTTCGCGGTAACCGGGTTCGTCTTGCGCCGCCTGCCGGAGTGGAAGCGGTTCGGCACCTGGCTCATCGCGGCGAGCCCGCTCACGCTCGTGCTGGCCGTCCTGTTCTTCGCGACGTTCAACCCGACCATCGCCGGCACACAGAGCGGCATCGCCGGGATCACCGAGCGCCTTCTCATCTTCGAAATCCAGGCCTGGTACGTCGCCCTCGCCTGGACATTCACAAGGAGAGCCAACCGATGACCAACGTTCGCAATCACCCGATGGCTGCCCTCACCGTCCTGGTGCTGGCCATGTTCATGACCCTGCTGGATCTGACGATCGTCAACATCGCGATTCCGTCGATCCTCGACGGCCTGCACGCGACGCTCGACCAGGTCCTATGGGTGCTGAACGCATACAGCCTCCTTTACGCGGTGCTGCTGATCACATCGGCACGGCTCGGTGACATCTACGGGCCGCGCAACCTGCTCGCCGCCGGCATCGCGATCTTCACCGCCGCTTCCGTTCTCAGCGGCTTCGCGCAGGACGCGAATCAGCTCATCGCGGCGCGTGCTTTGCAAGGCGTCGGGGCGGCCGTGCTCGCGCCGCAGAGCATGCCGCTGATGATGTCCCTCTTCCCCGTGGAGAAGCGCGGCGTCGCGTTTGCCGCGTACGGAACCGCGAGCGGAGTCGCGGTCATGGCCGGACCGACGCTCGGTGGCTTGCTCGTCACCCACTTCGGGTGGCGGTGGATCTTCTTCGTCAACCTGCCCATCGGGCTCCTGACCTTCGCGCTCGCGCTGCTGCTGGTTCCCGACTTGCGTTCCGGCGTGCGGCACCGGCTCGATCTCTTCGGTGTCGCGCTCGCGACGCTCGGATTGCTGGGCGTGATCTTCGGGCTCATCGAAGGCCAGCGCTACGACTGGGGTGCCGTTTACGGCGCGATCACGATCCCCGGGATCATCGCCGCCGGGCTCGCGTTCCTGGTGCTCTTCCTCATCTATCAGGCCCGCCACCAGCGAGGCGAGCCGCTGCTTCCTTTCGCCATCTTCAAGGACCGCAACTTCACGCTGATGTCGCTGGTGATGGCGGCGCTGGGCTTCGCGATGCTCGGCGTCTACCTGCCGCTCACCATCTACTTGCAGTCGGTGCTCGGCCTGAGCGCCATCGACGCAGGCATCACCATCGCGGCGCAGCCGCTGGCGATGATGTTCTCGTCAGGCGTCGCCGCGGCGCTCGTTCAGAAAGTTCACGGAAAGTACCTGCTCATCCCGGGCCTGCTGCTGTTCGCGGCCGGCGTGGGCTACATCGACTGGGCCGCGCACGCCGACTCGAGCCGCTGGAGCTTCCTGCCCGGGCTGATCGCGAGCGGCGTGGCCCTGGGGTTCGTGTGGACTCCGGTGTTCAGCATCGCCACGCGGGACCTCAAGCCGGAGCTGGCCGGCGTCGGCTCCGGGATCGTCAACACCATCCAGGAGTGCGGCGGCGTCCTCGCCAGCGCGGCGGTCGGCGCTCTGCTCCAGAACCGGCTGGCCGTGGCGCTCCACGACCGGGCGGTCACGGCTTCGGCGCAGCTGCCTCCGGACGTTCGGGAGCGATTCGTTTCGGGCTTCAGCCACGCCGCGCGCACTGGATTCGAGGTGGGCACGGGTCAGACGGGGGCCAGCCTGCCTCCTGCCTTCCAGGAGATCGCCCACTTCGTCTTCACCAACGCGTTCGTCGATGCGATGCGTCCGACCCTGCTCCTCCCCATCGCGCTGCTGGTCGTCGCGGCCCTGGCGACCGGATTCGCCCGGGCGACGGGTAGCCGGAGGGCGATCGAGGTTCTATCTCAACAAGAGGCTGTCGCCTAAGGCTGGGGACGCTTCCATGAAAAGAGGCGCCCGGGGAAATCCCGAGCGCCTCTCCAGTAATCCCTCTCCCGCTGGCGGGCCCGGGATAACCTAGTTGTCGTGACGCCGACCGCGATCTTCGGCGACGCACTGCTCGATCCGGCAACGGGGGATGTCGTGCGCGATGCTGTGGTGCTCATCGAAAACGAGCACGTCATGGCCAGCGGAGCGCGATCGAAATTCCAGGTGCCATCCGACGCGAAGCGCGTGGACGCTGAGGGTTTGTGGCTGCTGCCCGGCCTGATCGACTGCCACGTGCACCTGTGCATGACCGGCACCACGTACGACCTCGGCGAGCGCCTGTCGCGGCCCGCGAGCCTCACGATCCTGCAGTCGGTCGACGGCTGCGCCAGGGATCTGGCGGCCGGCTTCACCTCGGTGCGCGATGCGGGCGGCACGCCGATCGGCGTGCGGATGGCGGTGGAGCGGGGCTACTTCCCCGGGCCGCGCATGAAGCTGGCGATCAGCATCCTCAGCGAGACCGGCGGCCACGCCGACAGCATGTTTCCCTGCGGCGTCGCGGTGCCCCTCATCAACTCCCCCGACATCCCGGGATCGGTCGTCGATGGCGTCGAGCCGATGCGGCTTCGCGTGCGGGAGATCATCCGCGCCGGCGCCGACTGGATCAAGCTCTGCACCTCGGGCGGCGTGCTGTCGCCTGGCGACGCGCCGCATCACCCCGCGTTCACGGTCGAGGAGATCCGGGCCGCCGTCGAGGAAGCGGCCGCACACGGCCGTCAGGTGATGGCGCACGCGCAGGCGAACGCCGGCATCAAGAACGCGCTGCGCGCCGGCGTACGCACGATCGAGCACGGCATATGGCTCGACGACGACGCCATCGAGATGATGCTCGATGGCGGGCACGTGCTGGTGCCGACGCTGGTGGCGCCGGAGTGGGTAGTGCGTCACGCGAACGAAGGCCGCATGCCGCAATGGGCCGCGGACAAAGGACGCGCGGTGATCGCGGATCACAAGGCCAGCGTGCGCAAGGCCATCGAGGCCGGCGTGAAGATCGCGTTCGGCACCGACACCGGCGTCGGCCCGCACGGGACCATGGGCGAGGAGTTCCTGCTCATGAATAAGCTCGGCATGGAGCCGCTCAACTGCGTTCGCTCGGCCACGTCGCTGGCCGCGGAGGTGATCGGCCTCGAAGGCGCCGGCTCGCTCGCGACCGGATCGTTCGGCGACGTGATCGGCGTGCCAGGCAACCCGC